>JACXTT010011676.1_pt1 | contig 11741 bp, 7 predicted proteins | sample 9270951 | NCBI WGS metagenome assembly JACXTT01 (sample SAMN15532306, study PRJNA645909) | rock metagenome | isolation source: weathered quartz diorite | place: Puerto Rico | collected 2017-06-21 | reverse complement strand
GCCGGTCCCTCTCGGCCTGGGTCATCAGTAGCTGTCCTTGGTCCACCTCCTCAGCCTGACGGCTGTCAATAGGACATTTCTACTTTGCCCAATTAGGACATTACTACTTTGCTGCGACACAAAGAGTTGAGCCCTTGACTCCTGCGGAGGCCGGTGATATACACCGCCTGAATAGTGTTGTCCCGCGCGGTGTGCGGCGAGAAAACCGGAGGATCCCCTTCCCACTGGGGCTTGGGGTAACGCGAACGCAGACCAGTGCAGACGTTGGAGCGGTCAAAGACGGGTTGAAGTTGGAGACGGCTATGGAGCTTCGGAGGGTGAGACTCCAAACGTTGTTTCTGGTGTCGCTGCTGGCGGTGCAGGCGCCTGTATCGCCGGCTGCGGAGTTACTAACCAATTTTCTTCCAGCCACGACAGCAAACCCGTACGGTGCGGTCCACCTCCTCGAATTCGAGACGCCGCTGGTCCGCGTCGGTGCCGGCTCGCTCGCCCACCACGTGCACGAGGCGGTTAAATCGCTCCACGTGCCGGAGCCTGTCTGGGTCGTCGGATATCAAACCCGGATCGTGGGCCCGGACGGCCGCCCGCCCAGCGACAATTACCTCTGCCACACTTTCCTGGGAAACCGCCCGGTGGAGCAGCCGCACGACTCGGAAATCGGCCCGCCCCGTATGAGCGCCCTCTACTCGGACTCTTTCACGCAGGAGATCGAACTGCCCGAAGGTTTGGGCGTTCGGCTCGCGCCGGACGACAACCTGGAGTGGATGCCCATGTTCAACAACCGGGGCGACCGCCCCGTGGAGGTGCGCATGAAGGGCCGGCTGCGAGTCATCCGTGAACGGGACCTGAAGCGGCCCCTGCGGCGGCTCTATTCGTCGCTCTACAGCGTGAAGACGCCGCACCTGTATTTTGTGCCTGCCGGACGCCATCAGCAGGAAGTTACTTTTGAGCTTCCGTTCGACGGGCGGATTCACTTTATCGGAACGCACATTCACCCCTACGGCGAGTCCATCGAGCTGCGCAACGAGTCGCGTCACGAGCGCGTCTGGAAAGGATCGAAAAAAACCGACGCCGGCGGAAACATGACCGGCATGGACATCTATTCGAGCGCCGAAGGGTATCCGGTGCAGGCATTCGACACCTTCCGGATTATCTCAACCTACGACAACCCCAACGCCGGACCGGTGGATGCCATGGCGGGGGTCTTCCTGTTCTACACGCGTGAATGAGATGTGGATCTTGGTTCTGTTTGTGGCGATGAACGCGCTGGCGAGCCAGCCCGAGCAAGAGTGGAAGGACCGTATTTCGCGGGGTGTGCGGGCTCTGCGCCAAGGACAGACGGAGGAGGCTGCGCGCGCCTTTAGAGGGGCGCTTGCCATCAACCCTCGCTCCGCATGGGCGCACTTCTTTCTCGGCCTCGCGTATGGTCAGGAAAAGAAGACCGGCGAGGCTGTCCTGGAGTTGCGCAAGGCCGTGGAGCTTGACCAGAGTCATAAGGACGCGTTGTATAACCTGGGAGTGATGCTGCTGGACTCGCGAGAGCCCGGCGAGGCGGTGCAGTATCTGGAACGCTCCCGAGGATCGGGCCTGGACACGCCGGAACTATCCGCGAACCTGATTCGCGCTTACAGCCAGGCGGGGAAAGGAACGGCTGCCGTCGCCGAGGCCCGCGCGGCTGGCGCACGGTTCGCGGACTCGCCCGCGTTCCAGGCCGCCGCCGGTCAGGCGTTACTCGAAGCGGGTGCTCCAGCCGAAGCTCTCCGGCACTTCGAGAAGGCATACACGTTTGCGCCGTGCGAGCCCTCCATAGCCCTTCCGCTCGCCGATGCCGCAGTTCAGAGCGGCAATGGCGACCGGGCGCTTCAGGCATTGGCATGCGTGGGGGCCAAGATCCGCAGCCGTCCCGAATACCAGTTGCTCTCGGCGCGCGCTCACACGCTCGCCGGTCATAAAGACGAGGCCTTGCAAGCGGCCCGCGAAGCCGTACGCTTGGATCCTTCGGCCGCATCATACCGGATCGAGCAGGCGCGAATCCACCAGCGTGCCGGCGAGCAGAGGCAGGCCGTCGAGATCCTGGAAGAAGCGGCGCGGCTCGATCCCAGCGCCGCCGAGATCCCCTACGGTATCGCCCTCAGCTATTTCATCGCCGACGAGTTCGACACCGCGGCCAAGTACGTGCGCCGTGCCATCGAACTCGACGCGCGCTTCGATCGCGCTTACTTCCTCTGGGCGATCGTGAAGGCCTCACAGGGGCTTCCAGCCGAAGCCGAAACGCTCTTCGAGCGCGCGCTGGAACTGAACCCGAATAACCCGTTCTTCCACTGCCTGCACGGCATGACACTCCTCGCTTCCGACCGGGTGCCCGAGGCACTCAACGAATTCCGTCGCACCGTTCAACTTGCGCCCGGCTACGCCGTTGGTTACTACCAGTTGGGACGCGCGCTGGCGGCGGCACAGAATTTCGCAGAAGCTCGGCAAGCGCTGGAAAAGGCAATCGAGATCCGGCCGGACCTGTCGGAAGCTTACTACCGATTGGGAGCGGTCTACAGGCGGTTGGGCGAAGGAGAAAAGGCCAGAAACGTTCTTCGGGTGTTTGAACAACGTCAGGCCTCGGCCATGACGGAGCAACAGGAACTGCGGAAGGCCTTCGGCGAAGTGCTGGCTACCACCACTAAGGGGCAATAAGGACGAAGGAGGGACTGAAATGCAGATGAATGATGTGAGACGAATTTCCTGGCTCGCAATCCCACTGCTTCTGGGCGGCCTCGCGTTCGGCCAGACGGACAGTGCGATCCAGGGTACTGTAAAGGACACCACGGGCGCCGTCGTTCCAGGCGCCCAGGTAACCGCCACTCACAAGGCAACTCAGAAGAAGTTTACGGCGACGACTAACGGATCTGGCTTCTACGCCATCGACGGCCTCGTCGCTGGACTCTATGACGTATCGGTCCAGATGAAAGGCTTCCGCACCTTCCAGGAAACAGACCTAAAGGTTGACCCCAGCACCCGGCAGGGCCTCACAGTAAGCCTGCAGGTCGGCGAAGTTACTGAGGAGGTTTCGGTGGAAGCGGCCGCCGTCCGCGTCGACACCGAGTCGGGCGCCGTCGGCGGTGTCGTTACCGGCCAGCAGATTCAGGACCTGATGCTCAACGGCCGCAACTTCATGGGGCTCGCCCTGCTGCTGCCGGGCGTCAATAGCACCTCCTCCGGCGGGCGCATTGTCGGCGGCGGCTCGCTGCTGGGCGGAGGCCTCACTGCCGAGACGCCCCTCTCGATGAACGGCCTCGGCCGGGACTTCAACTACTTCACCATAGACGGAATCTACAACATGAACACGGGGAACATGATCAATATCAATGTCACCTCCCCGCTGGATACCATCGCAGAAGTTCGCATCCTTAAGGACAACTACTCCGCGAAGCAGGGTGTCACCGGCAGCGGTCAGGTCATGGTGGAGACCAAGGCCGGCGCCAAACAGTACCACGGCTCGCTCTACGAATTCGTGCGCAACGAGAAATTCGACGCCAGCAACTACTTCGCCGGCATTGACCCGGACACCGGCAAGCCGCGCAAGACCCCGCTCAAGCAGAACAACTTCGGCTTCGCAATCGGAGGGCCCGTCACGCCTGGCAACAACAAACTGTTCTTCTTCGTGAACGAAGACTGGCGCGTCAAACACACCGGCAAGACGCTGCGCGGCGCGGTGATCCCGCAGGCCATGCGCAACGGCGATTTCAGCAAAAGCCCCACGCTCACCGGCGGAGCCTTTGAGTTGAGCGACAGCGCCAAGACGCACCTTCAGCGCGACCATCCGGGAGTCGCGTGCGTCACCGGACCGACCCAGCTCAACCCGGCCTGTTTCGACAAGAACGCCGTCTCCCTGATGACCAAGTACTGGCCGCTGCCCAACAACCCCTCGGGCGGCTTCCTGAACTATGTCAACCCAGGCGTGCAGGTCTTCAACCAGCGCGACGACACCTACCGCGGCGATTATTACCTTAACGACAAGATCCGCATCATGGGCCGGTTCAGCTATGAGTACTCGCTCGACGAATCGCCGGCAGCCGACTGGGGCCCTAACCCGGCGCCCACTCTCCGCCAGACAATCAAGACCACCGGATACAACGCGCTGGTCCGGCTGACCCAGAACATCACGCCCACGCTGCTCAATGTAGTCACACTGGCAGGCAGTCACGACAAGCCGCGTCTCGACATTCTTGGCGCGGACCTGCCGGATGACGTGAAGATCAACTACTCGTTCCCCGGCGCCATTGCGGGTCGCGCGCTCAAACCGCAGATTCCCAACATTACTATCTCGCGCGGGTGGGCCGGCATAGCCAACGGCAACTTCCCGGAGCAGGCCAGTGATGGCGCCATCACCCTCTCCGACGACTTCACCGTGGTGAAGGGTTCGCACGTGCTACAGGCAGGCGGGCTGTATATCTGGGGCGTGAAGCGGCAGAGCGCCTTTGCTGCCACCAACGGTCAGTTCTCCTTCACGGGCATCCACACGGGGGACCCGGTTGGCGACTATCTGCTAGGCCTGGACGCGTCCTTCTTCCAGCAGAACACGGTGCCGCGCTACAACTCCCACTGGCATCAGTTCGAGACCTACTTCCAGGACGACTGGAAGGTTAATCCGCGGCTCACATTGAACCTCGGTCTGCGCTATGTCTGGGCTGGCCCGGATCACGAAGAAGAGCCTTGGTTTAGTGATTTCGACCCCAAGAAGTTCAGTGCCGACAAGGCGCCCATCGTGCAGTCGAATGGCACGTTTCAGTTGGGTCCAGACGGCGTGCCTCTGGCGCGCGGTGGCGGCGCCTACAATCCGCTCAACGGAGTCGTGCTGCCGGAGAAAGACGCCCCTATCGAAATCTACAAGTCCGACAAGAAGGGCTTCGCCCCGCGCCTGGGCTTTGCCTGGGACGTTTTCGGCAACGGCAAGACCTCCGTTCGCGGCGGTTATGGCATCGCTTATAGCCAGTTCCGGTACGGCGTCACGAATGCCTACACTCAGCCGCCGTTCGTTACGGGCAGAAGGCTGCTCAATGGCACCCTGACCAACCCACTCGTCGGACAGGCGGGTGCGGTCACGGCAGAGGGGTTGAGTTTTGTTGGTCCGCCCGGAGAGGTAAAACCTCTGGCGCGCATTCAGTCGTGGAGCCTCACCGTCGAACGCGAGGTCATCCGGGATGGTGTCCTGAACGTCGCCTACGTCGGCACCCGCGGCACTGGCCTCCCCGCCGCGAGGGACATCAACTTCCCCCTGGCGGTCAATGGGCCTTCGGTCAGCAACCCGGCCTGTCTGCTACCGGGCCAAAGCGCATCCGGCAAGTTCGATTTCGATCCGTGCCTGAACCGTGCTGGCATCTCGGCGAACTTTACCCGGCCGTATCAGGGTTGGGCGAACATCACGGCCAACCAGGGCGCCAGCAGCTATTATGGCGTCTCGAACTACCACTCATTGCAGTCGGCTTTCCGCTACCGCGTTGGGAAAAACCTGACTTTGAACGCCGCCTACACGTTTAGCAAAGTCCTGACCGATGTCGGAGTGCGGAGTACCGACGGGCGACAGAACGGCGCCGGCGCTCAGGACCCGCGTAACTTCGCGGTCGAGTACGGTCCGCCGGGACAGGACCGTACCCACATCTTCACTACCGGCTACATCTACCAGCTTCCCATCTTGCGTGGGAAGGCGGGCCTCGCCGGCTCGGTGCTCGGTGGCTGGACCTTCTCCGGCATTACAGTGCTGGAGACCGGCTTTGCGCTGGCTCCCACCATTTCGACCGGCCGCAACGGCCTGGCCTCGCGGCCGAACTGCGTTGCCGGCGCCTACCCGAACGACGGCCCCAAGACCGTGCAGCGGTGGTTCAACACCGCGGCTTTCTCCGAGCCGGAATTCGGACACTTCGGCAACTGCGGCACCGGCATCATCCGGTCGCCCGGCGAGAAGAACTTCAACTGGGCCCTGTACAAAACCTTCCCGATCAAGGAGAGGTTCAAAGTCCAGGTCCGCTCGGAGTTCTTCAACGTCTTCAACCACCCCAACTTCGGCAGCGTGCAGACCGGGTTCGGCGCCGGCAACTTCGGCGCCGTCACCGGCGCGTTGGAGGAGCGCCAGATCGAGTTCGGAATACGACTCGACTTCTGACCTTGGCGGAGGGCCCGGGACGTTTCCGGGCCCTTTGCTCCCCGCATGATCCCGCTATTGGTTTTGTTAATCCTCTCCCAGGCCGGTTCGCCCGATTCCCACTTTCGCGAAGCCGCCCGGCTCACACAAGAAGGAGCGCTGGACGCAGCCGTCCGCGAATATCGTCTGGGCCTTCAGGCCGCTCCGAATGCCGAAGCCTACAACAACCTCGGTGTCATTTACGGCCGCCAGCAGGACCTTCCGCAAGCCATCGCCGCTTACCGCGAGGCCGCAAGGCTGCGCCCCAAGGATCCGGAGATCGCCTTCAACCTCGGCTTGGCTTTTTTCCAATCCGGCAGCTATCGGGAAGCCGTTCCACCTCTGACCCTCGGACTCAATTCGCGCGCTCACGCCGCTGACGCGCGTTACTTATTGGGTTTCTCGAGTTTCCAGTTGGGCGAATGGGAACGGGCCATCCAGTGGCTCGAGACGTCCGGCCGCAGCGATGAAGCTCTGTTCCTGCTCGTCCAAGCCTATCAGGAGACCAAGAAGCCCGAACAGGCCGTTCGAGTGTTCGGCGAGTTGCTGAGCCGCGGCCCGGACTCGCCTTTGGTGCACCAATTGGTCGGCATGGCCCAGGAGGAGTTGCGCCAGCCGGCGGAAGCTGAAGAGTCCTTCAAGAAAGCGATCGCAGTGTCGCCTGCTATGCCGGGGCTGCACTTCGCCCTTGGCTACTTCTACTGGCGCAACGGCCGCCTGGAGGAAGCAATTGCCCTGTTGGAGCAGGAAATCCGTATTGACCCCAAATCCGCGGCATCGTATTCCTACCTCGGCGAAATCGCCTACAAACAGCAGCGACCCGAGCAGGCAGCAGCGTACTTCCGGAGAGCGCTCGAATTCGATCCGGCGCGTGGCGAAGCGTACCTGGGCCTAGGCAAAGCCTACGCGCAATTGGAACGCTCCGTTGACGCACTTGCGCTCTTCCGCGAAGCCGTTGAGCTGCTGCCGGACGCCGTTGCCCCCCACTATTGGCTCGGACGCACACTCATTGCTTTGGGTCACAACGAGGAAGGTCAGCGGGAACTCGCTCGAACCCAAGACCTTGTGGCGCGGAAGCGGCTCCAGCCTCGGCCGTCGAAATGACCCGTCCTACGCACGTCCTCCCGCACGCTGCCGGCACTTTAGTCCTGGACCGGTAGCGGAGCCGTCCCGCCCCTGATCTCTCCCGGATCGGTTCGCCTTCAAATTCCGCTGGCGCGCCGGGCATGTGCATCAGAAACCGGGAGGCCGGGTTCTTCGCAAGCGGTTGACAACGCCGCCCAAGCTTGATCTCGATGACTTGGTCTTATGGACCTTTGTCGCCCAATGACCACTCAAAGGAGGATCGGAACCTATGCCGGATGCAAACGGCAAGATTGACCGCCGCACGCTACTGGAAATCATCGGAGCGGGCGGCCACACTGTCGCTGACTGCGGTTTTTAATCGTTCAGTGATGTGACGGACCGGTGACGTCACTGGATGGGGAGTTTTGTCCACTGAACGCCGAGTTTCGCGCCTCAACCGCGCCACGCCGGTTCCTCCCGCCGGGATTGGGCTACTTTCTGGCTCAAAATGAGCCAGACGGGCAAAAACGCCGCCATCTGCCCCTGTTCTGAACCGCCGGGCGGCTGCGGGTAACGCTCGATCCGTAACTGGCTCAGGTGTATTGAGTTGGAAGGGGCAGGCGGTTGCGCCTTCCGGCCCGCCGCGCGCCGGAGGCCAGAGTTATGTCCCTTCCCGCCTTTTAGGCGGACCTCCTGGACAAAACCCGACAAAACTGCTGCCTTCCGACTAGGCGCTGTCGCTGCCACTTTGTCGGAGACGACAACCCGCTGAAGTGGATTCGTAAACCCTACGGGCGCCGCACCGATTTCCTGAACTTCAACGCTCATTGGAGCAGGGTGTGATTCCCAGCCCTGATTGCTATCGCATTGTATTCCTTTTGCGTCCAGACGCTCGCCATAATGCCGAACCTCTCGTGATCGTTCGTCCTGAGCAGCACATGCCCGATTTCGTGGGCAATAGCAGACGCCAAGACTGCATCGTACGATCGATGGTGCTGGAGGGCGGCAAAGTTAGCATGGTCCGCAAAAACTCGCACGTTAGCACCGATTCTGGCCAGCGGTAGGGCCATTCCGAGCACTTCGGTCCTTAGACCCGGAGGCGCAGGAAGGATGTGTACGACGATGTCGTGACGAGCATGGCAAGCTGCTCTTGCTGCCTGCTCGGGGAGGAACGGCCCTGGGTACATGACGATAGATCGTCGGAGAGTGGATCACCCAAAACGACACTTGCCTCAATGTCCGACCACCGCAATAAGTCTCGGATCCGATCAGACTCCCTCTCGAGCACCACCCCGCTCAGCCGCGCCTTGTCGTACACAGTGATCCGCAGGGGTTCTGCAATTGCACAAGTTGCGCAAGTAAAGGCGATCACAATCTTGAATCCCATTTCCGCTCCGCCTGCTCTGCCTGAGCTGAAGGTACGCACTGCCGGAAGTTCCTCAATGACGCCCGCGCCACACGCGAGCGAAATGATCGCTACGAGCTAAGCCACTGATGACGGGGAGGAACGCGGCCCGGGTGACACAACTTTGCTGGCGTTCGGCGCTGTTTCCGCAGGAGTTGTCTCCTCCGCGGAATGTGGACGGTGCTACAATTCCACGACGAGGTAACGCGCAGGTGCAGCCTCATCCACCCGACAGAATCGTCCGGTTCGGCGCCTTTGAAATAGATCTAGCCAGCGCCGAACTGCGTAAGAGCGGCTTGCGCGTGCGAATCCAGGAGCAACCGTTCGAGGTCCTGGCCACGCTTGTTGCCAGGCCGAATGAGATAGTCAGTCGTGAGGAACTGGTCGCTCGGCTGTGGCCGACCGGAACGTTCGTGGATTACGAACGTAGTTTGAACGCGGCTGTCGCGCGCCTCCGGCAGGTGCTGAACGACTCAGCCGAAACTCCGAAGTATGTCGAAACGGTGGCGCGCCGCGGCTACCGATTCGTCGCTCCCGTTGAGGTTGGGAGCGACGCCGATTCGCGTAGTTCTTACCGGCCCTCGCTTCTGCGTGAAACCAAAGCTCCCGCGGCACCGAGCGTTGTCAGCGATAACGGGGGGAACGCCGGCGCCAAGCGGCACGTGGCCGGACTAATGATTGCGGTCGCGATGCTGCTCGTAATCGCACAGCAAATCACTCGTCCGTCACCGCCGCCTCGGATCGTCGGCTATTCACAGATCACCCACAGCGGTCGTGCCAAGGCTTACCTCAACAACGCCCACCCTATCATCGTTACGGACGCGTCACGCGTCTATTTTGTCGAGACTGCGAACGGTCTAATGCGCTCGGCACTTCATCAGGTGTCTCAGTCGGGCGGTGAGACTTCCCCAGTGCCTATCGAGCTACCAGAGAATGTCGAAATCGGTGATATCTCGCCAGACGGATCGCGTTTGTTGCTGCAAACTTCCGCATCTCCGGAACCCGAGATGCGCCTTTGGACTCTTCCTGTAGGCGGTGGAGCGCCCCGACGCCTAGGTGATCTTCGGGGACCGGACCCGACCTGGTCCCCTGATGGGCAGAGCATCGCGTATGCGAAGGGTGATGAGTTGTACATATGCAAAGCCGATGGTTCGGGGAACAAGCGGGTAGTGTCTGGCCCTGGGCAGATCATATGGCCTCGCTGGGCGGACGGACGCGTGCTGCGGTATACGAGGGTCGGGACAAGAATCGAAGAGGTATCGGCCAGTGGAGGCAATCCGAGGCCACTGTTGCCCGAATGGAAAGGCGCCCACTGTTGCGGCAACTGGACGGCTGATGGTAGATATTATCTCTTCCAATCTACCGAACTTGGCCGAAGCACCGACCTTTGGGTGATTGGTGAGAGACCTGGGTTGTTCCAGCGTGTACCCAAGCCCACTCGGTTGACCGCTGGACCGATAGACTTCCAGTCAGCCGTGCCCAGTAAGGATGGGACGCGGCTGTTTGCCATGGGCGCCAAACCGCGTGGCGAGTTGGTACGCTACGACGCAAGAACGCAGCAGTTTATGCCCAACATGGGGGGCATTTCTGCCGTCGACATTGAGACTACCCGCGACGGTAGTTGGTGCGTATACGTAAGCTATCCTGACGGAGTGCAATGTCGATCCCCAGCAACTCGGCTGGACAATGGCGGGGAAGTGGACTGGCCTGGCATCTGATGACTCTCCTCTCGTGTTGCGCGATACCGGCATTCAGGAGATCTTCAGCCTCAATTGGGAGCTGCCTTGATCGTTACCGGTCAAAGGTGACTTGGAGCAGTGCCGCTTGATGATGATTCAGACAGGGGTCTTGATGAATTTGCCAATCAACCGCCGGTAGTCGCCACAGCGTTTACCAATGATTCTGGCGCCGCGACGCTCACTGGGCCCATATCACTCCCATCCCGATGATGTGGCTTCAGGTAAGCGAGCCCAGGTCCGATTACCGGAACCCGAGATCGCCCCCGAGACGTGAAGCATATTTGGCGCGGCCAGAGGCTTCAGCCTTGCGGTAGCTGAACGTGACGCCGCTTCGCCTGGCTTGTGGAGCCCAGAATCCGCGCGATGTGTTCGAGCCGCCACGCCGTGCCACGGCGCGTACGCCAACCTGCGGAGCGTTGAGGTCGGCGGAATCGCACGCAACGTCCGCCGTCGGTCTCGCAGATGCCGGATCTTCGCAATCACGGCCTGCTCGCGCGGCTCCGGCTCCAGGTGGCAGCCGTCGGCGGCGAGCCGGTAGCCGTAGGCAATGTTGCCAACGCGCTCGCTGTTAAGTTCTTGTGGCCGCCGCGTCGAACTGAGGCGATCAGAAGGCGATGCCGGCAGCGGCCCAAACATCAGCCTGCGTTTCTGTTTCCTTCACCGTCGAATTCTCTTGCCTTTCCGGGGCACCAGAGTGATGAATCGGCATGCGTAAGCCAGCGCAGAAAGGTAACGAAAACGAACATGACCAGCACAGAAACCACCACCAATGCCAACACTGCCGACAAAGCCGCCAACGTCGCGGCACAGGGCGCGCACGTCGCGCCGGACAAGGCAGCCTCGAAGAAGGAGGCCAGCCAGAAGAAGGGCGCGCCCAAAGCCAAGAAAGCCGCCAAGGGTGCCAAGGCCAAGGCCACCGCGCCGAAGAAGGGAGCCAAGGACGAAAAGGCCGGCAAGAGGGCTGGCAAGAGAGCCGCAAAGCCCGCTGCCAAGCACGCCCCCGCGAAGAAAGCCAACACCCCGCGCGCCGAGAGCAAGACGGCCAAGGTGCTGGAGATGATCGGCGGGGCCAAGGGCGCGACCCTCGCCGAGATCATGAAGGCCACCGGTTGGCAGCCGCACAGCGTTCGCGGCTTCATCAGCGGCGCACTCGGCAAGAAGATGGGGCTCACCGTCGAGTCGACGAAGAACCCTACTGGCGAGCGCGTGTACCGACTAGCGAAGTAGCCTCTCACCTCAAACATCCCTTCCATGCGCCGCCGGCCAACTGGTCCGGCGGCGTTTCTGCTTTCTTGCGGGCCGCCGTCCCGCGCGGCCTGACGTTTCCCTCAACCGGCAGGGGCGGTCCCCGGCTGACCGAGAA
>JACXTT010011675.1_pt1 | contig 11742 bp, 12 predicted proteins | sample 9270951 | NCBI WGS metagenome assembly JACXTT01 (sample SAMN15532306, study PRJNA645909) | rock metagenome | isolation source: weathered quartz diorite | place: Puerto Rico | collected 2017-06-21 | reverse complement strand
CCGTCAACGAAAGGCCGGCCTACGTAATGCGCTGACCCGTCGTATGGCACGCAGGAGAGCGTAGTCCGAGATACGAGCTCTCGATCCTTGCCTAGGAAACGACCCGCGTGGCAACCACGCGCATGTCCCGACTCTCGCCACGATACAAAGCCGCTTCGACGCGCTGCCTTCGAGCTTCTTTCTCCCTGACAGCAGCGGCGATCCTGTGTGCCGTGTTCGTCGGCAGCGCATTCGGAAGAGCCGGCGGCGGGGAGAGCTACAACTCGGGATCGAGCGGTTCGAGCCGTTCGTCGTCGTCATCGAGCGACTGGTCGTCGTCGAGCGGCTCATCCTACCACTCCGATTTCGACTCCGGCGGCTCGTCTTCCGGGCGTGGGGATAACGGTGCAGTCTTCGTGATGTTCATCGTGATCATCGTCGTCGTCGCCGTCGTCGTGGCCGGGAAGACGTACGCGCCACCTCCTTCGCCGCCGCGAGTGCCTACCGCCGAAGATCTGGCGCGCTCCGAAGCCATTCGGCAGGTCGAGGCGAAAGCCGCGATGTTGTTCCCGCTGGTGCAGCGAGCTTGGGGCGCAGGGTCCATGGCTCCGGTCCGCCGATGGCTCTCCGATTCCACCTACCAGCGATTCGAACTGCAGCTCGCGATCGCCCGCCGACAGGGCGTGCGAAACGTCGTCGAGAATCCCGAGCTCGTACAATCTTGGTTCTGGAGCCATCGCGCGTTCGGCCGCTATCAATCCGTCTATCTCTGCGTGCAAGGCCGGCTCTGCGACTACACCGTCCGCGTGGACGACGGCACGCTCGTCCGGGGAGACCGATCACCGACCCAATTCGAGGAGGTGTGGACGTTCGCGCGAATGCAAGGCGCCGAGGGCTCCGGCGCGGCGGCGAGCAGCTGTCCGAAGTGCGGGGCGCCGGTTGAAGACAGCGGCGGGACGAGATGCTCGCGGTGCGCGGCGATCGTGAATTCGGGCGCGTACGACTGGGTTCTGTCGGCGATCACGCAAAAGAGCGAGTATGAGATCCCACCCGCGGTCTCACCGATCGAACAGAAGATCGCGGCGATCGGTACACAGCACGGGGTCTCGTTGCTCGGTTGGTTGTCGCCCGAGGAGATCGAGGATCGTGCCTCAGCGGTGTTCGTGCGATTGCACGAGAGCTTCCATGACGGGCGGCTCGCCGACCTCGCGCCGTTCGCGACGCAGAGCCTCCTCGGCGAGCTCGAGAAGAGCGGCCGCGGAAGGCTCGGACTGCATCATCTCGCGATCGGTGCCGCGTCGCTCGTCGACGTCGCAGCTGAAGGAGAGGCTGTGCGGGCGACGGTCCGCGTGAAGTTTTCGGGCTGCACCGGTCCGGAGCAGCCCGTCTCGGAAGCCGCCCCGTTCGAGCATCATCTCGTCTTCACGAGAAACCTGAACTCGAAGCCGAGCGCCGCCGGTTTGGCCAGTCTCGGCTGTGGAAGCTGTGGCGCCCCGATCGAATCCGCCGATCAGGCGAACTGCACCTACTGCAAAGCGCGGCTCGACAGCCCGGACGGCGCGTGGATTCTCAGCGGTTACGAGATGGCGCCGACATTCCGTCTGCAATGAGGGCGTGCGCTACGCACGCCCATCTCGCATTCGTCGGCGTCACTAGCATCGCGCGCGACTCGATAGCATCCCGCGCATGATCTCGGCCTGGGGCCACGGTCGACGAAACGGGTTGATCACACGAGGGCAGGCCGGGGCGGCTGGTCAGGTCTGTGCCGTCTCGGCGATCGCGACGAGGTTCGTGCGGATCGCGTCGATCTCGCCCGGGTGAAGCCCGAGGTCCGACAGCAGCGTCTCGATCCCGCCCTTGCCGTCGATGAACCCGAACAACGGATCGAGGACGGCGGCCTCCTGCGCGTGGCTGTCGAACGCGTCGTTCGAGAGCAGGTAGTCCGTGACGATCTCCTCGCGCGTCACGCCGACCGTCTCGAGCAACAAGACCGTGGCGACGCCCGTGCGGTCGCGACCGGCGGTGCAGTGATAGAGGATCGGGAAGCGCTCGTCGCGCCCGAAGAGCCGCAGGAACCGCGCCCAGTGCTCGGGGTGATCGCGGATCATCGAGACGTAGAACCGGCCTTGCGACGCGGCGTCGGTCGGGAACTTCGTGCCCTCGGAGAACCAGCGGTCGCCGATCGGGATGTGCTCCCAGACCGCATCGGGCAAGAGCTTCGGCAGCGGGTCGCCGAGCAGGTCGATCTCCTGGCGCGTCTGGAACGTGACCACCGTGCGCACGCCGAGCTTCGGGAGCTCGGCCCGGAACTGCTCCGTCAGCTCGCCGAGGTGGCCCGAGCGGAACACCCGGTGCGTGACCACGCGGTGTCCCTGCATCGTCACCCAGTCGCCGATCGTCCGGAAGTTCCGCCCGCCGCCGCGGGAGGCCGTGATCAAGAATTCGCGAAGCCCTTGCATGGTTCGAGCGCCGGGAAGCACGCGGGCGTTTCGCTCACCCGCGCATCGCTCGCCGATCGCTCAGGCGATCGCCGGCACGCGCTCCCAGCCTACACGCTCGTGGCCGAATCGGAAGACCCCCGGATGGAGGGCCTCGAGCAAGATCTCCAAGGATTCCGCGAGACGCGGGCCCGGCCGGTTGAAGAATCGATGACCGTCGCAGAGGACGACGCGTCCCTCGCGCACGGCGCGGAGCGATCGCCACTCGGGCTTGTCGGAGAGTGCCGCGAATTCCCGACGCGTGCGGGCGAGATCGAAGCCGCACGGTGAGACGACGATCCAATCGGGGTCGCTCGCGCGGAGATCGTCGAGCTTCATCCACGGCGAGTGCTCGCCCGCCTGGCCGAACAGGTTCTTCGCGCCGGCGAGATCGACGAGCTCGGGCATCCAGTTGCCGGCGGCCATCAGCGGCTCGATCCACTCGACGACCGCGACGCTCGGCTTCTTCTCGATCGCGCGCGTCGACATCTCGATGATCTCGAAGCGAAGCAGCAGCCAGGTGATGAGGTCCTCGCCCCGGCCCGGCACGCCGAGCGCGGCGGCCACGGTGCGGATGTCGCGCCACACGTCGGCGAGCGCGCGCGGCTCGAGCGACACGGTGCGCGGCCGCGAGTCGATGAACTGGCAGACCGCCTCCTCGACGTCGCGGAGCGACACCGCGCAGACCTCGCACTGCGACTGCGTGATGATGACGTCGGGACGGAGCTCGCGCAGGCGCTCGGCGTGGACGCGATAGACGGACAGTCCCTGCGACAGGATCGTCTTCACGCTCTTGTCGATCTCGGCGCTCGATCCCTCGACCGGGAACTTCGGCTCGGTGCAGATCGGCAGGTGCTCGAGGCCCGCGGGGAAGTCGCACTCGTGCGAGCGGCCGACGAGATCGCCGGCGAGCCCGAGCGCGCCGACGATCTCGGTGGCGCTCGGGATGAGCGAGACGATGCGCGCCATGGTCGTCAGCCGATCGCGTGCTTCGCGAGGAACTTCGCCATCACCTGGGCAATCTCGCGCGGCTTCTCGACGAGCAGGAAATGCTCGCTGTCGGGAATCACCGCGCCCTCGACGTTCGGCAGCGTTTCCAGCAGCACGCGATGTCCTTCCTGGAAGAGCGGAAGGCTGTCGCCGCCGACCAGCGCGAGCGCCGGCATGCGGAGGCCCGGAGCTTCGGCGTCGGAGTAGAGGCCGCGCGCGAGCGACGGGAACTCGCAGGCGAAGAGCGTGTCGGCGTCCGCGAGCCCCTGCGCCAGCGCGCCCGGCCCGAGTGTAGCGATCGAGCGCTCGAGCCCTCGCGCTCCGCCGACGCCGAGCGCGAACGCCTGGAGCGCTCCGGCCTTGTCGCCGCGCGCGTAGGCGGCGATCACGGCGTCGCGCACCGATGCGAAGCTCGCCTGGCACGTCGGCCGCGCGAGCAGCGGCGGCTCGATCAGCACGAGGCTCTGGACGATCGACGGCTCGGTGAGCGCGAGGCGCATCGAGGTGAGCCCGCCGTACGAGTGCCCGGCAACGTGCGTCTTCGAGACGCCGAGGTGACGGAGCAGCGCGACCGCGTCGGCGACGTGCTCGGGGAAGCTGAGCGACCCGCTGACGCGCGAGCTCCCGGCGTAACCGCGGCGGTGCACGCGGATCTTCCGGTACTTCGCGAGCGCCGGCTCCTTCATCAGCGGGCGGAACGTCTCGGCGATCGCCGCGCCGTGGATCATCAGCAGCGGCTCGCCGCTGCCCTCGGCCTCGAACTCGAGGCTCACGCCGTTGACGTTTGCGATCTCCATCTCGTCCTCCGTCACTCGTTCACTGGAAGAGGTGCTGCCACACTCGCTCGAGAGATTCGACGCCCAACAATTCGAAGCCGTCCGTTGGCGTGATGCGACGCTCGCTCGCGGCCGGCAGGATGCAGCGGCGAAAGCCCATCTTCTGCGCCTCGCGGACGCGCGCCTCGGCCTGACCGACGGCACGCACCTCGCCGGCGAGTCCGACCTCGCCGATGATCAGCGTGCCCGCGTCGATCGGCCGGTCGAGAAAGCTCGACGCCACCGCCGCGACCGCACCGAGATCGGCCGCGGGCTCGTCGATCGAGAACCCGCCCGCGACGTTCAGGAAGATGTCCTGCCCCGTGAGATGGAGCCCGACCTTCTTCTCGAGCACCGCGACCAGCAGCGCGAGCCGGTTCGAGTCGATGCCGAGCGTCGTCCGGCGCGACGTGCCGTACGCGCTCGGCGTGACGAGCGCCTGGAGCTCGACGAGGATCGGGCGGGTGCCCTCGATCGACGCGACGACCACCGACCCCGCGACGCCGATCGGCCGCTCCGAGAGGAACAGCTCGCTCGGGTTCGTGACCGGCGCGAGGCCGCTCTCCTTCATCTCGAAGACGCCGATCTCGTTCGTCGAGCCGAAGCGGTTCTTGACCGCGCGGAGCACGCGGAACGCGTGGCCGCGGTCGCCCTCGAAGTAGAGGACGGTGTCGACCATGTGCTCGAGCACGCGCGGGCCGGCGAGGTGGCCTTCCTTCGTGACGTGGCCGACGAGGAAGCAGGCCGCGGTCGACTGCTTGCTGAACGCGACCAGCCGCGCGGCCGACTCGCGCACCTGGCCGATCGATCCCGCGGCCGACGCGAGGTCGGCGCTGGTCACGGTCTGGATCGAGTCGACGGCGATGACCTCGGGCTCGAGGTCGGCGGCGGCTTCGAGGATGCGCTCGAGCGAGGTCTCGCAGAGGACCATCGTGCGCGCGGTCTCGAGGCCGAGGCGCTCGGCGCGCATGCGGATCTGCTGCGCGGATTCCTCACCCGAGACGTACAGCGTCTTCGCCCCGGCCGTCGCCAGGTCGGCCATCGCCTGGAGGATGAGCGTCGATTTGCCGATGCCCGGATCGCCACCGATCAAGATGGCCGAGCCGGCGACCATGCCGCCGCCAAGCACGCGATCGAGCTCGCCGATCCCGGTCGTGCGGCGCTTCTCGCCGCCGGTCTGGATGTCTGCGAGCGGGGTCGGGACGACGGCCGTCGATGATCGCTTCCCGCCCTTCACGGCCGGGGCGACGCGCTCCTCGACCAGGCTCTCCCACGTCCCGCAGTCCGGGCAGCGGCCGAGCCACTTCGGCGTCTGGTAGCCGCAGTTCTGGCAGGAGAAGAGAGTCTTTTCCCTAGGACTCATGGGCAGAAATATGGCGATGCAGTCCGAAGGTCATCGCGGTCGCCCGCAAGGCGCGACGACGAGCGATACTCTTGCGGTATCGCGAGGAGGAGGGCCCGCTCCGAGCTGGCGAGGAGCCTCTTGGGCCCAGCGGGCGGCCGCGAGGACCGAGGAATGCGTTGCCAGATTTCTGCCCATGAGTCCTGTGGCCACGGGGGAGTCATAGCCGAGCGGCGAAGCGGTGTGGAGGCGATTCCGGTCAACCGAAGCTACGGGGCTTGGTTGACAGCTCTGTGATCGGGCCGTAGCACACCCCCGTGCCTATTGATTCGAACCCCTGGGACCTCGGCGCGGAACTCGAATCCATCCGCGCCAAGGGCCTCCACCGCCGCCTCCGGCGTATCGACGGACCCGAGGATCCGGAGGTCGTGGTCGACGGAAGGCGCGCCCTCCTCTTCTGTTCCAACAACTACCTCGGCCTCGCGAACGACCCCGAGGTCGTGGCCGCCGCCCGCGAGGCCGCACTCCGTTACGGTGCGAGCAGCGGGTCGTCCCGCCTCATCTCCGGAACCCTCGCGCTCCACACCGCGCTCGAGGAGCGCATCGCCGCCTGGAAGGGAACCGAGCGGGCTCTCGTCTTCTCCTCCGGCTACCACGCGAACCTCGGCGTGATCGGCGCCCTCGTCGGCCGCGGCGACCTCGTGCTGTCGGACGAGCTGAACCACGCGAGCCTGATCGACGGCTGCCGGCTGTCGCGGGCGGAGGTTCGGGTCTACCCGCACCGCGATCTCGACGCCCTTGCACGCGAGCTCGCCGCGGCGCGCGCCCGGCGCGTCCTCATCGTCACCGACTCCGTCTTCAGCATGGACGGCGACCGCGCGCCGCTCCGCGAGATCTGCGACCTCGCCGAGCGCCACGGCGCCGCGGTCATGGTCGACGAGGCGCACGGCACGGGCCTGCTCGGCCCACGCGGCTCGGGCCTCGTCGAGGAAGCCGGCGTGCGCGGCCGCGTGCTCGTGCAGATGGGCACGCTCAGCAAGGCGCTCGGCAGCTTCGGCGCCTACGTCGCGGGCGACGCCGCGCTGATCGAGCTGCTCGTGAACCGCGCCCGCACGTTCATCTTCACGACCGGCCTGCCGCCGGCCGCGGTCGGCGCCGCGCATGCGGCGATCGACATCGTCGAGCGCGAGCCCGCGCGCCGCGAGCGCCTGTGGCGAAACGCGCGCGCGCTCCGCGAGGCGATCGTCTCGGCCGGCATCGAGATGCCGGCTCTCGACTCGCCGATCCTCCCCGTCCTCCTCGGCGACGCGAACCGCACCATGACCGTCTGCGAGCGCCTGCTCGAGCGCGGCGTCTTCGCGCAGGGAATCCGCCCGCCGACCGTGCCGACCGGGACGTCGCGCCTGCGCGTGACCGTGATGGCCACGCACGACGACGAGCAGATCGCCCGCGCCGGCCGCGCCTTCGCAGAAGTCCTTCAGGAGACCCGCTGATGTCCTCCGATCTCGCCGCCGCCGACCACCGCTACCTCTGGCATCCGTTCACGCAGATGCAGGAGTGGCTCGGCGAGGAGCCGCTGATCATCGACCGCGGCGAGGGCAACGAGCTGATCGACGTGGACGGGCGGCGCTACCTCGACGGCGTGTCGTCGCTCTGGTGCAACGTGCACGGGCACCGGAAGCGCGAGATCGACGACGCGATCCGCGCACAGCTCGACAAGATCGCCCACTCGACGCTGCTCGGCCTCGCCGGCACGCCGTCGATCCAGCTCGCCGAGCGGCTCGTCCGCATGGCGCCCGCGGGCCTCACGCGCGTCTTCTATTCCGACGCCGGCGCGACCGCCGCCGAGATCGCGCTGAAGATGGCGTTCCAGTACTGGCAGCTCCGCGGCGAGACCGGGCGGACGCGCTTCGCGTCGCTCGCCGAGGCCTACCACGGCGACACCATCGGTTCGATCTCGATCGGCTACTCGGAAGCGTTCCACCGCTGCTTCAAACCGATCCTGTTCTCCGCGCTGCGCATCGACCCGCCGCACGTGTTCCGGTTCTACCGCGGCATGAGCGAAAAGGACGCGCTCGCCGCCGCGCTCGAGGCCGCGCGGACCGAGCTCAGCGCCCACGCCTCGGAGCTGGCCGGCCTGTTCGTCGAGCCGCTCATGCAGGGCGCCGCCGGAATGTGGAACCATCCCGCGGAGTACCTGCGCGGTCTCCGCGAGATCACCCACGAGCTCGGCATCCTGATCGTCTGCGACGAGGTCGCGACCGGCTTCGGCCGCACCGGCACAATGTTCGCGTGCGAGCAGGCCGGGATCTCGCCCGACCTCATGTGCATCGCGAAGGGCCTCACCGGCGGCTACCTGCCGCTCGCCGCGACGCTCGCGACCGAGGAGATCTTCTCGGCGTTCCTCGGACGGTACGAGGAGCGGAAGACGTTCTTCCACGGCCACACCTACACCGGGAACGCGCTCGCCTGCGCCGCCGCGCTCGCGAACCTCGACGTGTTCGACGGCGAACGCGTGATCGAGCGGCTGCAGGGGACGATCGCGCGGCTCGCGGCCGGGCTCGCGAGAGAAATCGAGCCGCTGCCGAACGTGGCCGAGATCCGACGCGTCGGCATGATGGTCGGGATCGAGCTGATGAAGGATCCGGCGAAGCGCGAGGGATTCGCGCCCGGGCTCCGCATCGGGCACCAGATCATCAAGAAGGCCCGAGCGCGCGGCGTGATCATCAGGCCGCTCGGCGACATCATCATCTTCATGCCGCCGCTCTCGATCCGCGACGACGAAGTCGACCGGCTCGTATCGGTCACGCGGGAGTCGATCGTCGAGGTGCTCGTGCAAGCCCACTCATGACGAGAAGCTTGCTCGCGCAAGACGACATGAAGGTAGAGATGCCTCGTCCCTCCCCGGCGGTGGACTCCAACGAGGACATGCGATGAAGGGCTTCCTCGTCACCGGCACCGACACCGGCATCGGCAAGACCGTGACCGGCTGCGCACTCGCCGCGGCGATGTCGCAGACGCTTCGGGTGTCGGTCCTGAAGCCCGCCGAGACCGGCTGTGCGAGCTCACCGCAGGGCCTCGTCCCGGACGACGCGATCCGCCTCCGCTCTGCCGCGGGCGAGCGCGACGACCTCGATCTCGTCTGCCCGTTCCGTTACCCCGAGCCGCTCGCTCCCTGGCTCGCTGCCGAGCGTGCCGGGCGTCCGATCGATCTCGCGCGCGTCCGCGAGTGCTTCACGACGATGGCAGCGACCGCCGACGTGGTGCTCGTCGAGACCGCCGGCGGCCTGCTCGTCCCGCTCGCCCTCGGCTACTCGTTCGCCGACCTCGCCGCCGACCTCGGCCTCACGCTGATCGTCGTCATCGGCTCACGCCTCGGCGCCCTGAACCAGGCTCTCCTCACGTTCGAGTGCGCCCGCACGCGTGGCCTTCCGGTGGCGGGCTACGTCCTGAATCAGATCACTCCGGAGCAAGACCTCGCGCAGACGCTCAACGCCGGCGCGCTCGCCTCGCTGTCGGACCTCCGGAAGCTCGGCGAGATCCCGCACCTGCCCGACGCCCCAGACCTCTCGAAGGAGCGCCTGATCGCCCTCGGCCTGCCGATCGCCGACGAGCTGCTGCGCGCCTGACTAGCGCTCCGTCGCGAGCGCCGCCGCCGTCGCGTCCTGGTAGACGACCTTCAGCGGTACCCCGGCGGACGCCGCCGCGCGCTTGCAGTCCTCGTACTCCGGCGCGACGTTCACCGTGCCCTCCGGCCCGCGCCCGAGCTTCACGCGGATCCAGCCGTGACGCGTCTCCACCTCGCGGATCTCGCGCTCGACCCGTAGCCGCTCGACCGGCGACACGCGAACGCCGAGCGTCGAGGTCTCGGTCAGCAGGATCGCCGTCAGCTCGTCCCGCTTCACGGGGTCGGCCAGCACCGAGAGCAGCACCCCCGGCCGGTTCTTCTTCATGAGCACCTGCGTGAGGAACACGTCGCGCGCGCCGGTGGCGAACAGGCGCTCCATCACGTGCTCGTAGATCTCCGGGTTCAGATCGTCGACGTTCGCCTCGAGGACGAGCAGCGAATCGACGCCGATCGCCCCCGGCCGGTGGCCGAGCAGCACGCGGAGCATGTTCGGTCGGTCGTGGAAGTCGCTGTCGCCCGACCCGTAGCCGATCCGCTCGACCACCATCGAAGCCGGCATCGGCGCCGGCCGCGCCAGCGCCGCGACGATCGCCGCCCCGGTCGGCGTGATCATCTCCCACTCGCCGTCGCCGATCCGGACCGGGAAGCCGCGCAGCAGCTCGATCGTCGCCGGGCCGGGGACCGGCAGCGGCCCGTGGCCGGAGCGGACGAAGCCCCGGCCGAGCGGCAGCGTGCCGACCAGGATCTCGTCGATGCCGAGCGCCTCGACCGCCCAGGCCGCGCCGACGATGTCGACGATCGAGTCGATCGCCCCCACCTCGTGGAACTGAACGTCGTCGGGCGCGACGCCGTGGACCTTCCCTTCCGCTTCGGAGAGCTTCGCGAAGATCGCGAGCGCGCGGTCGCGGACGGACGGAACGAGCGAGCTACCCGCGATCATCGACCGGATGTCGCAATAGGGTCGGTGATGGTGGCCGCCCTCTTCGTGACCGTGGCCGCGGTGATGCTCGTGCGTGTGGCCATGCCCGCCGTCATCATGGTGGTGGCCCGGGTGCGTGTGCGCATGCTTCCCGCCGAGGTCGACCACGAACTTCGTCCCGCGGATGCCGCTCTTCTCCCGCACCTCGTGCCGGAGCTCGTAGCCGTCGATCGGCAGCTTCGCGATCTCGTGACGGAGCGCGTCGATCTCGAGCCCGCAATCTAGCAGGGCCCCAACGAACATGTCGCCGGCCAATCCCGAGAACGCATCCAGGTACGCGAGTCGCATCGTCCCCCCCGTCCAACGAGGTCTATCTTTACTCGCTCGGCCGCCGGATGGTAGTTCTTCGGATTAATCCACGGTCCCGAACGATGAACAAACGAGACCTCAAGTTCTTCAAAGAGCTGCTCCTGGAGCGGCGCGTCGAGCTGTTGAAGGAAGCGGGCCGGTCGGTCGACGGCATGTCGGACGACAAGGAGAACTTCCCCGACCCCACCGACCGCGCCGCGCTGGAGTTCAACCGGAACTTCATGCTCCGCATCCGCGATCGCGAGCGAAAGCTCATCACCAAGATCGACGAGGCGCTGCAGCGGATCGAGAACGGGACCTACGGCCTCTGCGAGGAGTGTGAGGAGGACATCGGCGTCGAGCGCATGAAGGCTCGCCCGGTCACCACTCTCTGCATCGACTGCAAGGCCGCGCAGGAAGCGAACGAGAAGAAGATCGGCGCCTGACCCGGCGCCCCTCCGCACCCCGGCGCCTCGGCTTGAAGCCACCCGCCGCCGCTGGTAGGAAGGTCGCTTCGGCTGTCGGGCCGCGCATGGGGCAGTAGCTCAGCTGGGAGAGCACCACGTTCGCAACGTGGGGGTCGAGGGTTCAAATCCCTTCTGCTCCATTTCGTTCTCCTCGATCGTATCGAGGTTTTCTTCGGCGCAGGCGCTCTCGTGGGACAATCCGTCCCGGGGCGCGCTAACGGAATCCAACTTTTCGGCCTCCGGAGTGGGTTTGACCCGGCTACTTGGCTCGCCTCAAAGGGTCGGGTGGTTGCGTACCGTTCGCGATCCGACACTGAAGCGAAAACTTTTCGACCTTCTCGAAAGCAGTGACTAGAAGCGAAACGGACCTGCCTCTACTTCGCGAACGATCCTTGCACGTCGGCGACCACGTCCACGCTCGCAGTCGGCGAGCCGTTGTAGATCTTCACGGCGCCGTCGGGGCCGAGCTTGACGATGACGAGGTTCGGGACGTTCATGCCGGCGCGGAAGCTCACGTTGGAGACGGGCGGTGGGGTGATCTGGTCGGAAGGGAAGACGCGCAGGTCGCCCGCGCCCGTGCCGTTGGTCGCGGTCACGTTCAGCGCCACCGTACCGATTCCCGTCGCCGGCACGCCGCCGACTCCCGCAACCTGCATCATGAACGTCTGTCCCGCGCCGATCGGGCCGATCGTTCCACCCTGGCCGAGTCGCGTATCCAGGATTCGTGACGGCGACTGCGGGCCGTAGCAGCTCGACGCGGACGAAAACCATCCTTGC
>JACXTT010011674.1_pt1 | contig 11742 bp, 17 predicted proteins | sample 9270951 | NCBI WGS metagenome assembly JACXTT01 (sample SAMN15532306, study PRJNA645909) | rock metagenome | isolation source: weathered quartz diorite | place: Puerto Rico | collected 2017-06-21 | reverse complement strand
GCGTACCTGCCGTCGCGCAGCAGATCGTGCCGCTTCGGAGAGGTTGGGGTGATCAGGACAAAGAGGCGGTCGTTGGATAGGACGGGGCAGACAGGATGCAGGCGAGGCGCGCCGTCCCTGCGCACGGTGGCGAGAAAGGCCAGCCCAACTTTGAACTGGAAGAGCAACGAGCGGCCGACGTCCGCGAGTTCGGGCTCGGCCCCGGCAAACTCCTTCCACGTCACCATCAGGTCACCTCACGTCTCTTTCGAGACCTGAACGACACAGAACAGATTGCCGCCGGGATCTTCCAAAACGACGAAGTCAGCATGAGGACGGTATCGCCATGGATAACGGGTCGCTCCGAGCTTGACCAGCTTCTCCACTTCGCCGTCTCTGTCGCTCGTGTAGAGATCAAGGTGTAGCCAACTTCTCCTCCCTGAGCGTCTCTCCCGTGCTTGAAACGATAGGTTGGGCCCTTTTCCCTCAGGATCACGAAGAACCACCCAGCCATTGGTCGCGGGTTCTCTCGGAACATAGTGAAGGGCGCTCTGCCAGAACATCACCGTACGATCGAACTCGTAACACTGTATGACAATCGAGCCGATTCTCACGCCAGCTTACTTCGCGGTGAAGAAGTAATAGTCTGCCGTGTAGTTGATGCGAGCCGGCGTGCCGGCCGCGGCTTCAGAGCAACCGGTCTTCGGTGCGACGCCTCCCTCGGTATTCGCTCGCTGTACGCTTGTGACCTTGCTGAACGCGCCTTCCGCGCCCACGGACTTCGTGGCAAGCAGGAGCCAGGGAATGGCGTCGGCCACGGGCGCGTCGGCACGTTCCTTCACCGTACCCTGGATCTTGCTGCCATCCGCCGCTTCCCAGTGTGGGCCGGCATAGTGTCGGCCGATCCTGTTTCCGCGGGCGTCGAAAAGCGCGGCCTCGGGAGCTACGAACGCCCATTCGTATCCAGCTTGGTCTTTTCTGGCCCGGCATTCGTAAATCTGCACGCCCTTCGCGGCAACGATCATCGCGAGGGATTCGGCCGCGCCGGGCTTGAGCTTATCCGGCACCTGGAGTATCGACATCGGTGGTTGCGGGCTCGCGCAGGCGGCGACAAGGAGCACCAGCAGGAAGGCCGTGACTTTCAATGTCTGGGACATGGTGCCCATTCCTCTCCAGGAGGTCTTTCAGCGTCCTCAGGTCGTTCTCGACCGCCGCCTTGTCGTTCGCGAACCGCCCATCGGACATCCCAGGCTGGCGGATCAACGCAACCCGAACTCACTGCCCTCTCCGTTGAGCACGACCCGCATGGGGTTGTGGATGCAAACGCCCGACTCCAGCGTGACGTCATGATCCATGACGCCGAAAGGGTTCCGCGGCGGGGCATCGGCGACCCACTCGTCGCCATCCCTCCTGACCTCGGAGCGCGCCAGCCCTGCCGCCCAGCGCGGCAGGTTCCTCGGGTCAGAGGCGAACTCGTAGACCTCGGCCGGCTGACACGCCGAACGTCATGCATCAGACCACCTCCGTCGGCTGTGACGTACCCCATCGTTTCGCTTTAGAGCCAGCGCCGAACACGACGCTTGTAACCAAGATAGACGTCGCCAAACTTTCGCTCGAGGTACGCCTCTTCCGGCAGGATCGCGAGGCGCTGAAGCAGCCACGCGCAAACCGGCGTCAACGCGAGAACCCACGGATTCCAGAGAATGATTGCGAACCCGACGCAGACCACGACCATCTGTAGATAGATGGGATTACGCGAGATTCGAAACGGGCCGCGATCCACAATGGACAGAGTGGGCTTCCACGGATTCTCGCTTTGCCCGCTACGGCGGACGAGCAGAACGGACCAGACGCCCAGACCCAGGAGCGCGGCCACGACGATGAGTCCACCGGCCCAGTACCGGGCATACGGCGAAGCCTCGAATCCAATATGAACCGGCCAGACCCGATTCACGCCGACACCGAGCAGGATGGTGAACAGCGGTACTACTGGCGGGAATACCCGTACTGCTGCCGCATCCCTCTGGTCAGCCATTCGATCGCATCCCCGTCGCCGACTGAAGCGGCATGTTATGCGGCGCCACAGTCTCTCCTGAAGTCGAGAACGCTGGCCAGCCACGGTACCGCGTGCCGGGCGGCAATTCGCACGGCGTCAACGGTTGGGTATTCGCGGCGCGAGTAGTAGCTGACCGGTGTCCACGTCCCCATGTCCTCTGGGTCCCTGCGGAATTCCTCAAAACCGAACGTCCCATCGGGTCGAGAGAAGACGTCGACACAGCGATCTGCCTCGGGCGTCTGGTAACTCGCACGCACGATCCATGACTTCTCCACGCGCGACGACATCCTCACGCGGCCTCAGTAGCGAGCGCACCGTCAGCCACGGGGCCGTCGGCTCTCGTACCGCCCCGCCCGTAGGCCATCGTCCGGTCTCGCTGATGTGCGAGCCAGCCACAGGTCGTAAATATCATGTCGAAGAATATTGCCATCGAAACGCGAATCGATGAGGTCAACGATGCAGGCAAGGAAGCCGCTACGGGCCTGCTGCTCGAGCGCGCGAATGTTCGAGAAGGTGTCGAGCAGGTCGCGATACTGGACCGCGGTGTACTCGCGCTCGGAGCGATAGCGCCGATGCGCTATGACCTCGAAGAGCTGTGAAGTCGCCAGGGCTTCGCACTCTTCGGACAGTTCCTCGACTCGAGGCGGCCGAAAGGCTGGATCATGATCGGGATCCCAGCGAGCGTAGCACTCTTGGCTTTCGAGTGAGAACCGATCGTCGCTACAGCTCACACCCCAACGAGTTTCGACGATCGCCAGCATCCCACCTGGCCGTAATGCGTCGGCGCATCTCCTGACCCGCGTGGTCGGATCGAGCCAGTGAAAGGCGGTCGCGACCGCGACGAGATCGAACGGTTCGGATGGCAGGGCCCACTGATCGAAATCGGCAACCACAACCTCCGCGTGTGGGAAGCGGGCAAGCTTGCGCCGGGCGACGGCGGCGAGGTGCGCGCCAAGCTCGACGGCCATAAGGGATAGCCCTCGCTCCGTGAGTGGAACTGTCAGCTGACCAGTGCCCGAACCGATCTCCAAGACGCGACCGCCCTTACCAAGATCGCTCAGCTCCAGGAGTTCGTCGACCAGCTGCTGCGGGTAGCCGGGCCGCGCTTTTTCGTAGAGCTCAGCTACTTCGTCGAAGGATTCTCGGCGCCGGCCGCTGCGACTAGTGCTCATCGACCCGGGCAGTGCCCTTGCCCTCAGGCTGTGTCAGTCTGTACGCCTCGTATTTCCCGGTCGAGTGAAACCCCAGTTGTCGTGCGAGGGCTGCAGAGGGCTCATTCGCCGCATCCCAACACGCTTCTATTCCGTGCTCTAGACAGTACAGTATCAGGGCTGCCGCGACAGCCCTGGCCAACCCACGGCGGCGAAACCGACGGTGGGTCTGAATCTCGATCTCCAATTTCCCTCCGCCAACCGCTGCAGAGGACGCGCCGGAGACAAACACACCCTGATGCAGGATGCCCAGGCCGATTCCTCGGGTCATGAACTCGTCGTGGGAACGAAAGTTGTACACCAGGGCAGGATCCAGATCTGTGGAATATTGCGTCACCTCTGCCAGGCGCACTTGCCGCAGGACAAACCCGCTGGGCAGTGCTTGACAGAACCGTCTCAACTTGTCGACGTCGAACTTTTCTGCTTGAAAGGCTTCGCGATGATACACGGTCAACTCGCTCGGATAGGTTGCCGCTACCAGGTGCCGCCACGCGGGGGTGGGGGCAATGACTACATTCCCGGATTGGAGCAACTTGAAGAGTAGCGAGGCATTTGCATGGAGTGGGTCGCCCGCCAGGAAATGAAAATCGAGTACGGCAAGGGCCACGTGGGGCTCCTCTTGTGCATCCGCAAAGACCTTCCCCATGCCGCCTTCGATAACCGCTGCGACACTACCGTGCAGACACGGATAACGATCGAACAACCTCCGTAAGTAAGCTCGGTTGTCACTGTCCAGCTCAATCAACATCGTCATTTCTCTGGATGTGTATTCTCCCGGCACCTAAGCAGGCTCCATCAAACCTCGCGGTGCCGAATGCGCTCGATAGCTTCCTCCAGCCCCTTGAGGTCGAGAAGGCCCGTGGGTCGGGACCAGACGCGAACGAAGGGTGTTCCTGGCGGGATCCCCTTCTTTCTGGCGATTGTCGACGTCGGCCATGGCAGGTTGTAACGATCGAGCGTCTCGAACTCGGAGCGGCGCGTCTCACCGGCCATCGCGCGAAACTGCTGCAACAGGCTGACGGCGCGTTGATCGGTGCGGTTCGCGCTGTGGCCAAGGAGCTCAATGTATTTGTCCGGCCACGTCAGGGCCTTCGGATTGTCGGCGCAGCCATCGAGCGCAGCGGTTACGGCGCTGGCGACGCGGGCACGGCGCGCCGGCGTAATCCAAAGAGCCATCTTGTCCCACGCATCGAGCGCGGCTTTGCCGCGATGGGTCTTGGTCATTTTCTTGCGCTCCTTGTCCGGACGCTCGCGCATACATTCGATGAGTGATCCCACGGCCTGTCGGGCGACCTCCGGATCATCAAGAGCAGCGAGCAGCAACTCGATCGTGCCTTCGTCGACCCACAAGTGAACCGCCTGACCGATCTCACTCACCAGCATTTCCCGCCATTGCGGGGACGGCAGGTCACTCCACCGCGCCGCCAGGCCGTGCACGCCGCCTTCCGCCACTAGTCGTGCGATGAGAAGCTGGAACGCGCGCTGTTCGTCTCCAGGGGTAATCGAGGCGATGAGATGGGCGCCGGAGGCGCGGTCCAGATGCCGCAGCTCCGCCACCGCCTTGACCGCCTGTCGGAAATCTCCGCCGCGCAACCGCTTCGTTAAGTCGTGCACGTCAGGTTCCCGAGCTTCCACGGCTGACTAACGCGTTCGCATTCAGCCGCGGCCGTCAGGCCGGCGGCTCGAGCGCGTTGTTCGGCCCTCCTCCGGCGCGCCGTCTTCGGACCTCCTCGTACGGTTGGAGTGCCTGTTGAGCGGAAGCTTCGGCGATCAGTTCCCCGTCCTCTCGTTTGAGGGCCGCACGCACGGTCAGCATCTGGTGTGTTTGAGCCACCACGGCCGCCTCGATGGCAAGAGGATGAGCCCGACCAACTCTGATGAAGTTCACATTGAGGTTGATGGTGCGGAAAACGCAGTCCGGCGGTACGACCGTCATTGCAGCGAATGCCAGCGCCTGATCGGCAAGAGCCGCGACATAGCCGCCGAAAAGCGACCCGTCGACGTTCAGCAGATCGGGGTGCGGTTGCCAGCGTTTCCTTATCCAGCCGACTCCCCACTCGTCCAGGGCGCCGAGGCGCAATGTCTGAATGACCGGCGGGAGAACGGCCCCGCGCCCATTGACCAGATCATCGAGCCTTTGAGTCGCCCAGGTCCTACCGCCTGAGATCATTGCAGTCTCCCTGTCACCTGCTTCGTGCCATCACCGACCGAAATAGCTTGCCGTATTCAGGGTGCGCAAGCGGGAGGGCCAGTGCGTGAGTGAGGCTCACCCAGCGTAAGTCGGAATGCTCCAAACCTCTTAGTCGAGGTTCTCCGCCAACCCACGCGGGTGACAACAAAGATGTGGTATCGGGCCTCGCCGTGCTTTGTCGGGTGCGGCTCGGCAAGGACGGCGACCTCATCGAACGCACAAGGGGTGACGCCTATCTCCTCCTTCACCTCTCGGGCCAGCGTGTCGCCGGGAGCTTCGCCATCCGCGCAATGTCCGCCAATGACATCCCACACACCGGGATAAAAGGCGCGCTCAGCCGAGCGCTTGGCGAGCAGCATCACGTCTCCCCGGACGAGGAGGCCGCCGGCACAGATCCTCATGCTTCCGCCGAATGCGCTGGCCGCGCTATCCAGCACATCTAACGCTCGCGCTGTAGCGGGACGTTAAGTGTGCAGGCCGCATCAGGCGAGCCTGAAGTGAGCCGCGCAGTGTGCACACGCGAACATGCGCGCCCGCAACTCTGGGGGAAAGAAGAACGCGCGTATCGCCTCACGCTTAGTCATGCTGGGAGGGCGGTTACGATGCCATACGATCGTTGGTCGACGGCCGCAACGATCGCCCTTCGGCAAAACCGCGAGCAGAACATCGCCCCAGATTCCTACCATGCAAATGGCGACGAACAAGAGGAAGAGGTATCCCCACCACTGTGGTAGGTGCACGACGCGGCCCTCACGAGGAAACCAGAACAGCAGCGCAAGGATGGGCAGCCACATGAAGAGAGCAAGCCGACCGACCTGGCGCAGTCGCGCGCTCGCTTTGTAGAGCGCCGACTGTCTGAAGACTGGTGCCTCGCTCATGACTGACACCTAGCGCCCAAGCTTAGCCGCGACCACGCGAAGCGGGGGCGTCGGCTGGAGCGTCTTGTTGGGCGGCCGACTAAAGATCGTAGTAACACCCGTCGACGGCCAACCTTTTCGCGCTCATCCGCCCAATGATAAGTTACGAAATGGGGGACGGCCATGCTCGAACAGAAAATCAATGAGACGTTTGGTGACAACGACCCCACCGGGTTCGGAACCGGCTGGTGGAGCGGGGTCTTGTCAACCTTCTGCGGGCTGCTCGCACTCGGGGCGGTGGCATGCCTGCACTTTCCACAATTGCTGAGCTCTCCCAATCTGCGGCCCTACTACCCGATGGACCTGATCCGCATGTTGATCCAGGCGGTCATCGTGGCGGCGATCATCTTCGGGGTCGCGTCCGCGATCCTGCGCAGGAAAAAACTCCTGGGCTTGACCGGCATGCTGCTGGCCTTGGCCGCGACACTGTGGGGCGGAGCCAGTGTTCCGATCAACGAACCGCTGCACAACGGCCCGTCCATCGGCCTGGACTGGTTCCTGCTGGACATGCTGCTGATGACGCTGATCTATTCGCCGTTCGAGGTGCTGTGGCCGGCCTATCCGCGGCAAAGTGTTTTCCGCAACGAATGGCTCTTAGACGTGGTGTATTTCCTGTCCACCCACTTACCCACCCAGATCACGACCTTCCTGATCCTGCTGCCCGCCACCCAGCTCACGGCCCTCTTTGCCGTTCCGAGCTTGCAAGGGGCGATCGGCAGCTTGCCCTTGCTGGTCCAATTTTTCCTGGCAATCCTGGTGGCGGATCTTGCGGAATACGCCATTCATCGCGCCTTCCACGCGGTGCCGTGGCTGTGGCGCTTCCACGCCATTCACCATTCTTCCAAGGGGCTCGACTGGATCGCGGGTTCACGCTCCCACATCGTGGATGACGTCGTGGTGCGCGGGTTCATCCTCATTCCCATGATGTTCGCCTTCTCCCACGACATGATCGTGGCCTACCTGTTCTTCGTCACACTGCACGCTACCTGGACGCACTCCAATTTCGGCCCGACCATCAAGTGGCTGGAGCCTTACCTGATTTTCCCGAGGTTCCATCACTGGCATCACACGTCGCAAAAAGAGGCCATCGACAAGAACTTCGCCATCCACTTTCCGTGGATCGACAAGATTTTCGGGACCTACTACTACCCCGAGGGCAAGTGGCCGAATACCTACGGCCTGGCTAACGAGAAAATCCCGGGCACGTTTTGGCGGCAGACCTTCTACCCGTTCACCCGCAAGCAGGCGGCCTAGCGCCGGCTAGAAGTTCAGCGAAGTCAGCGGACACTCCCTGGGGATTTCCGCACCCCTGGTCGTCGCCCGCACCAAGCCCAGGGTCTTCATGACCTTGACGGTCAGGAATCCAAAATCGTATTCGGATTCCTCGTGGCTCAACCGCAGCAGGCCCGGGGAATGGTGATGGTTGTTCTGCAGGCAGGCGCTGAAGGTCGCCGTGACCGGTAACCACTCGCCGATGTTCATGGCGTTGTCGCGTTCGTCATCGTAGCGCCGGTAACCGAACCTCCGGTCGTGGGTCCAGTAGTTCTGGATCATGTTGATCCAGATCGCGAACACGCGGAACACGACCCAGACCACCGCTGCAAAACGCAGGTCGCCCACCACCAGCCACAACAGCCAGAAATTGAACACCTGAGATACCACCACGAAGACCGGGTTCGAAACGAGGCGGAACGAGAAGGACTTGAAGATCTCGTCGGTGGCCATGTTGGCTTCGCACTTATAGGGGAACAGGCACAGATGCAGAGTCCGCCAGAAGCCGTCCGACGAAAGCTTGTTGGGATCTCCGGGATGATCAGAAAACTTGTGGTGCAGCCGGTGCCGGTTAACCCACGTGACCGGATTGATGTAGACCCCGAAGGTGTTGTTCACGACCGTGAGAGCCTTGACAAACCACTCCTTGTAGTCGAGTGCGCGGTGGGCAATCCCCATGTGAATGACGGGAGACAAATATAACCCCCCGATGAACCAGCACGCCAGGAAGTAGGCGGCGCCGATCAATAGCCCTGCAAACGGGCCGATGTGCGACGGCGCGAAATACATGCAGGCAAGCGCATAGATGAAAATAATCGTGTAACCGGCGGCGTTATAGATCTTCACGCTGAACCTCCCTTGCGAAACGGTCCGTAGCCCGGATCAACTCCTCCGTGATGCCAGGATTGCTGGCCGGATGTCGCGCATTGTTCACAACCACCAACTCCGAGCGACGCTACAGGGTGTGCAGTTTCCACGCCGTAACGATCGGCGCCTGGAAATCGAAGCGCCCGTTCACGAGTACCCCCCGGAATCCCCACAAGCCGATCCACGTCACGCAAGACACTCCCATCGCCAATCCACGCATTGTGACGAACGTAGTGCGTGACAAGCCGCGCATGGGCCATCGCGAGCGACGGATCACAGAACCGAGGAGCCAATCCAGACACGGGAGCCAATCCGGTGTCACGGACTCCCACAAGCACCAGTCAAAAGCAGCCCGTTCACGAATCGCGGGATCAGAACTCTGCAACAAGCGGCAGTAAGCCTCGACCAGGGCGTACACCCCGAGCCGGGACCACCGTGTAAGACGACAGCCGGCTTGCCCCTGGGATTCCCGCACACCTCCCAGTAGACGAGATCACCGCCGGTGACCTCCAGCATGCCCTGCGCATACGGTTCGATCTGGGGATACAGGCTTGGCATACCTGCCTATCTCAAGCGCACCTTGAACTGCCCGGCGCGGACTCACCGCGCGCACCCAAAGATGCAAGACATGGCCTCACGACTGGATAACGTCCTGGTTCAGCGGGCCGGCTGAGACAATTGGAAGTTGGCGCTTTGATCCCTCCCCGGTCCGCGGCAGCCGGTTGTTAGCAGGCCAACGGCGCGAACGCATCCGGCGAGGAACGAAAGATCGCGCTGAAGCGCTCATTGATCACGCCGTCGTCGGGAACAACGTCCCAGTACCGTCGGTCGGCGGTCTTCTCGTCGAGACCCATGGCAGTTTCAAGGAGTTCAGCAACGGCACCCAGCGAGAACATCCGGAAGCCGGCGGCAGCGGCCTGCACTTCGTCCGGAGAAAGCATTTCAAGCGCGTGGTGGACGCCACCATTCATCACCAGTCCGTGAGCAAGTAAGACGGCCGCGAGCGCGCGATCTCCATTGTGCGGCTGAGCCCCGCCGGCCTCCAGCGCCGCTCGATTCCAAACGCGGGCTTCGACACTCAAGTCCATATGGAAGAAGCCCGGCTAACGCCGAGGCTCAGCGGTCGGGGCGAGCACCGCGAGTCCCGGGCATGCCTTGGTTAGGCGTAACTGCGGCCAGATCCTTGCGCAACGGTAGTGCCCCATCAGAATCTGCCGGGCCACATCGCACGTAACCCCTCCGAAGGTAATAGTCGAGTGCGTTCTGGCTGGACTCGAGACGCGCAGTCGTGTAGCCGGAGCTCCGTATGGAGGTCTCGGCGTATGTCAGAAGGACCGAGCCGACCCCGCGGCGGGAGCAAGACGGCGAGACATACAGCGCCGCGACGCGGTCTCGGTCCACTTCTACCCAGCCGATCGCAGCCGCTTCCACGGCCACCCACACGTCATGTTCCCGCATCGCCCGCGCCACGCGATCTGCTGCACCTCGCGTGGCCCATCTTTCGGCCTGTTCCCTCGACATCGCCGGTACGGCCAGCGCGAGAATTGCGCGACGCCGTATACTGGCGAGCGCTTCCTCGTCAGCGGCTTCGGCACGCCGAATCTGCATCAAGTTGCTACCAGGTGGCCTAACCGCATGCTAGACCGCTCTTACGATCGAATAGCAAAGGCAATCCCGCGGTGCCTCGCTCAAGTTCGGATGTACCAGCCAGCGACGAAGCACCCCCTCACGCTCCATGCCCACTCGTTCGAGGAGCCGCGCTGATGCCACGTTGTCCACGTCGCAGGTCGCCCACACCCGATAGACCGTCGGTTGCGTCCAGGCCCAGTCGATCACGGCCGTCACCGCTTCACACATCAGGCCTTGGCGCCACCAGCGCCGCGCGAGCGCATAACCCAGATCCACGGCACTGGCTCGCACGCGGACTTCGATCAGTCCCACGAACGCGCCGTCTGGCTTGTACCAGAGACTCCACGGAAATGCGGACCCCTCGATCCAGACGCGTTCGCATCGGCTCAAGAATTCCTTCGTCTCGGCGACACTGCGATGTGGTGTCCAGGTCACGTACTTGGCAACGGCTGGGTCACTCGCGTAGTCGTCAAATACGACCTGCGCGTCCGCAACAGCGGCCGGTTTGGCCAAGAGCCGCGAGGTCTCCCACGTTCGTTCCGGTGCCGTCATTGGCGAGTCAGTCGGGCTAACGCTCATGTTGACAGAGCCTCGTCGTGCTTCCGCAACTCGTCAAGGGGGTCGCGCCCGACCGGCTCCGCTGCGCGCCGGCGCCCGGCGAGTGGTCGGCCCATGTGGTCGTTTGTCACGTCGTTCTCACTGAAATGAACACCGCGATGAGCCTCCGTCTCATGCTTACGCAGGAGCGGCGGTCTCGGACCACCGAAAGCTGCTGGTTCCAGTTCTCAGGCATCTTCACCCCCGTCCACCGTGACGCTGCGCCTCATCGCCGTCGAGGGCATCGCGTGGGCCAAGGCGTCCGAGACACGCTCGTGCGGCGAACTATCAGTATCTTGAACCACGTATCCCGACGGACCGAGCAATTCGGCGCAGCCTAACGCGGATGCACCGAATGACCGGCAGCCGCACCGGCCGCCGGGCCCGCCCGGAACGCCCGATCAGCCTCCGAGGTATGCACGGCGCACGTGGTCGTCGTCGAGCAGGTCGCGGGCGCGACCCTGCAGCACGATGCGCCCGGTCTCCAGCACGTAGGCGCGATCGGCCATGCGCAACGCGGCGTACGCATTCTGCTCGACCATGAGCACGGTTGTCCCGCGCCGTCGGATGTCGGCGATGATCGCGAAGGTCATCTCTACTACGGTCGGCGCGAGTCCGAGCGAGGGTTCGTCGAGCAGGATGAGCCGCGGCCGCGCCATCATTGCGCGGGCGATGGCCAGCATCTGCTGCTCACCGCCGGAGAGCGTGCCGGCCATCTGCCGGCGGCGCTCGATCAGGATGGGGAAGTGGCGGCCCGCCTCCGCCATGTCCGCGGCGATCGCGGCTCGATCGTGTCGTACGTAGGCCCCCATCGCGAGATTTTCCTCGACCGTCAAATAGGGGAAGACGCAGCGCCATTCGGGGCAGTGGGCGATCCCGGCCTTCTGAATCGACTCGGGCGCTTCCCGCTGGATCTCGAAGCCGTCGAAGACGATGCGTCCTTGAGAGGGCGACAGCAGACCCGAGATCGCCCGCAAAGTGGAGCTCTTGCCGGCGCCGTTGGCGCCGATCAAGCAAACGAGC
>JACXTT010011673.1_pt1 | contig 11742 bp, 11 predicted proteins | sample 9270951 | NCBI WGS metagenome assembly JACXTT01 (sample SAMN15532306, study PRJNA645909) | rock metagenome | isolation source: weathered quartz diorite | place: Puerto Rico | collected 2017-06-21 | reverse complement strand
TCTGCATGTTTTTGCCTTGCAGCCCGCCACAGATGGTCACGACCAGCTACCAGATCCATAGCAGCCAGGGCGCGGTCGGTCAGCAGCACGGCGTCCGGCTTGTGGCTGGACAGGCGGATCGCCTCGTCCAGCAGCGGCTTGTAGGCCACCACCTTGCCGCCGCGCGAACCGGCATCGGCACTCACAATGACCCGGGGCTGGGCGTCCTCGATGCGCGAGGCCAGCGAGCCCGCAGCAAAGCCGCCAAACACCACGCAGTGGATCGCGCCGATGCGCGCGCAGGCCAGCATCGCAAAGGCCGCCTCGGCCACCATGGGCATGTAGACCAGCACCCGGTCGCCCTGCTGCACGCCCAGTTCCAGCAGCGTGGCCGCCATGCATTGCACCTCGGCATGCAGTTGGGCGAAGGTATAGACCTGCTCGGTGTCGGTCTCGGTGCTGACGGCGATCAGCGCGGGCTGGTCGGCCCGGTGTGGCAGATGCCTGTCCACCGCGTTGTGACACAGGTTGGTGGTGCCGCCGGCAAACCAGCGCGCAAACGGCGGATGGCTGTAGTCGCAGATCTGCTGCGGCGGGGTGTGCCAATCGATCAGTCGGGCCTGTTCGGCCCAGAAGCCGTCTCGGTCATCGATGGAACGGCGGTAGAAGTCTGCGTAGGTGCTCATGGCCGCCCAGTATGGCCAGCCAACTTGCGACAGGCTGACTGGGACCGGCCGCTACTTGATCAGCGCCTGGGCCGCCTTGAAATCCGGATGCTCCGCGGTGCGCAGCCATTCGAAGGCCACCATCTCGGTCGTCACCAGTTCCACGCCGGCACCGGCCAGACGGTCAAAGGCGGCGTCTCGGTTGCGTTCGGTGCGGGAGCTGCAGGCGTCCGTCACCACCCACACCTCGAACTCGTCCTCCAGCAGGTCCAGCGCGGTCTGCAGCAGGCACACATGGGCTTCGCAGCCGGCCAGCACAATGGTGCCGCGCTCGCTGCCGGCCGACGCCTTTTGCAGATGCTTGGGCAGGCTGCGCGCATTGCCCTGCACCGGCTTCGGGGGCGGACGCAGCCATTCGCCCAAGCCCTCTTCCACGGCGCTGAACTGCATTTTGGACAGCACACGGGCCTGCGACTGGGCCAGCGCAGCCTTCAGTTCCGGCATGGTGTCGCCCAACTTGGACGGGTTCTGCTCGGTGTAAAAGGCTGGCACCTGCAGCAGCGCCGCCAGTTGCGCCAGACGCTGGGCGTTGGCCAACACCGCGGCGGATTCGAACAGGGCGGGCATCAGGCGGGCCTGGTAGTCCACCAGCACCAGTTGGGATTCTTCAACGTCTAGCAGCATGGGCAACTTTCAAAATATGGCCGGGAGCATAGCAAGGCGCAGGGCATGGAACGGCGTTTAGGAGAAAAGATCCACCTGCTGCGCCGGGTCGGCCTTGTCCTGTGGCGCAGGCTTGGCGGCACTGGCGTCCTCGAAGCGCTCCGCGAGGCGGTCCAGGTACTGGGCGAACAAGGCCTGCGCCGAGACTTCCGGCGCGACCAGGCTGGCCGAACTCTGCACCAGCAGCAGGCCCAGGCCGTGGGCCAGCAGTGCCTCCCGCTCAGCATGCGCCTGCGCCGTCTCCACCCCCAGCGACTGCAGCGCCGCGACACACGGGTCCAGCGTCTGGCGCAGGCGGGCGTGCAGCCGCAGCGCCAGCTCGGCCGACATGCCCTGCATGCCGGCACCGGCCAGCAGGTACAGCGTCAACTCCAGATCGCGGGAATGCGTGGCAAAAAACGAGAACCAGGCCTGGGCCCGGGCCTGCAGCAAGCCATGGGCCCGCCCCTTGAGTGGTTTGGCCTGGGCGACCGCCACATCCACCCGGTGCATGGACTCTTCCAGCAAGGCGGCAAACAGTTCCTGCTTGCTCGAAAAATAGGCATAGATGGCTCCGGGCGTGTAGCCGGCGCGCTTGGCGATCTCGCGGATGCTGGAGCGTTCCAGCCCCGACTGCGTGAACACCGCCTTGGCGGCGGCCAACACCATGGCCCGGCGGGTGTCCACCATGGTTTGCTGGCGACGTATTTTTGCTTCCATGGCATGGCTTGAATTGATGCTTTGAACAGCATTGTGTCAATAAATCATCAATTCAAAAATAAAAACGATATACGTTTAATTTAAACACTGTTTATTTTTAGGCAAAGCACATACAAAACAACGACTTGGAAGGGTCCTCTCCCATCCACCTCCCCCAAATTTTCCCTTTCAGCAAAAACAAGCAGGAAATTTATACAAATCAGGGAGTTACATGACATTTCTAAGAACTCACTTTACTTGACACCCCCTGCTTGCGCCGCTAAGCTACGCGCCATGCGATTTGCCACCCTCCTTTTCATCCTGCTGACGGTTGCCGGCGTGGCCCGGGCGACACCGTCTGCCAACCCCAATGACGACATGGGGCGCTTCATCGCAGACCGCGGCCTGCTGGAACGCATTGGCGATGTGGGCAACAAGGTGGAAGCCAAGGCCTCCGAGTTGGTCGTCAATGCCATGAGCTTCCTGGGCGTGCCCTACAAGCGCGGTGGCAGCAGCTTTGAAACCGGCTTTGACTGCAGTGGCTTTGTCCGCGCCATCTACGAGCAGACCGCTGGCCTGGTACTGCCCCGCAAGGCCGAGCAACAGGCCGCCGCCACCCAGAAGATCGACAAGACCGAACTCCAACCCGGCGACCTGGTGTTCTTCAACACCATGCGCCGCGCCTTCAGCCACGTAGGCATCTACGTCGGCAACGGCAAATTCATCCACTCGCCCAAACCGGGCGCCGAAGTGCGCGTGGAAGACATGGGCGTGTCGTACTGGGCGCGCCGTTTTGATGGCGCCCGCCGGGTTCCGGTGGAACAGACCGCCAGCGCCCCCACCGCCCAATAAGCCGGGCCAGGTCGCCCACTCCATGCCATTTTCCCGATTGGGCTTGTCCCCGGCCCTGCTTCGTGCCGTCCAGGCCAGGGCCCATAGCGCCCCCACCCCCATCCAGTCCGCAGCCATTCCCGCCGCCTTGCAGCGCCAGGATGTGCTGGGCAGCGCCCAGACCGGCTCCGGCAAGACACTGGCCTTTGCCCTGCCCCTGCTGCAGCACATCGAAGCCGCGCAGCCCACCGCTCCACGCAGACCCGCCGCCCTGGTCCTGGTACCGACCCGCGAACTGGCTGTCCAGGTGGGAGACACTTTGCGCAGCCTGGCGCAGTCCTTGCCGCGCGCCGTCAAGGTGACGGTGGTGTTCGGCGGCGTATCCATCAACCCGCAGATGATGGGCCTGCGCGGCGGCACGGACGTAGTGGTCGCCACGCCCGGACGCCTGCTGGACCTGCTGGAGCGCAATGCGCTGACCCTCTCCGGCATCCAGACCCTGGTGCTGGACGAGGCCGACCGGCTGCTGGACCTGGGCTTCGCCGAAGAGCTGCAAGGCCTGCTGAACCTGCTGCCGCGCAGGCGGCAAAACCTGTTTTTCTCGGCCACCTTCCCGCCTGCGGTACAAGCCCTGGCAGAGCAGCTGCTGCACGACCCGGTGCGCGTGGAAGTGAAGGCCGAGCCGCAAGACCTGCCCGACATCGAACAACGCGCCATCCGCGTGGACACCGGGCGGCGCACCCAACTGCTGCGCCACCTGATAGGCACGCAGGCCTGGAGCCGGGTGCTGGTGTTTGTCGCCACCAAGCATGCCACCGAGACCGTCGCCGACAAGCTGCGCAAGGTCGGCATTGCCGCCGAGCCCTTTCATGGCGCCTTGAGCCAGGGCAAGCGCACCCAGGTGCTGGCTGATTTCAAGGCGTCCCGCCTCGCCGTGGTGGTTGCCACCGACGTGGCCGCGCGCGGCATCGACATTGCGCAACTGCCGGTGGTCGTGAACTACGACCTGCCCCGCTCGGCGGTGGACTACACGCACCGCATCGGCCGCACCGGCCGCGCCGGGGACAGCGGCCTGGCCGTGAGTTTTGTCGACGCTGCTTCGCAGGCGCATTTCCGGCTGATCCAGAAACGCCACCAGGTCCAGGTGGCGTTGGAGACGGTGGCGGGCTTTGAGCCCACCGAAGCCGCGCCGGCCCAGACGGCTGAGGCCGCAACGTCGCCGTCCAACGGCGGCATCAAGGGCAAGCGCCCCAGCAAGAAAGACAAGTTGCGCGCCGCGGTGGCGCAGGCGGCCAAGTCCTAGCACGTCCGCGTCTGGGCTTTGGCTAACGCGCACAGCCTGCCCATTTTTCAGGTCCATGGCGAGGTATCTGAATTATTATGAAAGCCAGTCAAGCCGGCACCCATGCGCGGCCTCACACACTGCAGGAGTAGTCCGGTGCCCAAGAATACTGATTTGCATGCCATCCGAATCAACAAAGTCAAAGCGGGCTTTACCGCGGGTCGAATCACCAGCGAGCAGTCAGCACGTATCTTGGGCGTCTTTGATGCACTATCGGCCACGGTAGCCACCGAGGTCGCAAACCGCACTGAATTCTCCGTGTCAACCACATCCAAGATGCGGGAATCGTTTTCCAACGGCGAAGCGCGCAGACAGATGGCCCGTGCCCTGTTGTTCATCCTGGACCTGACAGCCCTTTACGATGACAAGCCGCTTCCCACGGCAACCACTGACAGTGACTTCGAGGAAATATGGCGCGGCGCGGAAGCCGGGCTCAAGGCCAAGCTGATCAAGGCAGCCAAGGATCTGTGTGATGCGGATATCAACTACAACGCCATCCTTCAGGCCAAAGTGCCTGCACGCGCCCCCGTCGTGGTTGGCAAGCTGAAGGTTGACCCGAATTTGCTGAAACTTTTGGAAGCGACCGAAAAAACCAAGGCCTTGCGACGCACCGAAGTCCGAGGTGGACTCACGCCCATCCATGCCGCCAAGACCGCGTGGAGTGATGCCAAAACGCGCTTGATCGCAGACTTCACGCTGCAGTTGGGGACCTCCTTGTCCAACTTTCAGTCCATACAGATCGCCGCGTCCAGTGCTTATGCGGAATACGAAGAGTTTTTCCGCGCGGCCGGCAAGGAGACGGAGGCCAAAATCGGATTGGCCAAAATGTTCTTCAAGGCACTGGCAGACTACACGCCGTTTCCCGTCTCCATTGTTGGAAAAATAGGCGCCGCCGCGTGCGGCACCCTCGCCGTGGACACAAGCATCGCGCAAACGCGCGCCCTGGGCGGACCACAGTACTTCAACTCGGACATCCCCACGTTGGCCAAGGCCAGTGCCAAGATAGGTGCCATCAAAAACTGGGCGACGGACCTCACGACGCTGGGCGTCCGCAGCACCGGCCTGTCCTCCGGGGCCTCCATCAAAGACCGCCTCGACGCGGCCAAAAATACGACGATCGACGTTCTGACCAAGATCTTTACCGATGCGATACAGGAGACCTATGGAGACCGGCCGGACGACATGGCCAACAAGAGCACGGCATTTTTCCAGACTGTCGCCGACCAACTGACCAGCGCAAGGGACGAATTGGTTGCGCAAATGGTAGTCAACAAAATATCCCAGCTGTCCGATCTGACGCGGCAATCCTTGCAAAACCTGGGAAAACTTGAACTCGTCAGTTCGGCGAGCTTGCAGCCCTTCATTGAACTGCAGCTCATGGCTGAATACATGGCTGCGTTGGCAACCAACCTGGAGCTGGATTCCGTGTCTATTCCTGAAGCGCTGATTGCTAGGCTGGAAAATGCCCCCTTCAACCTGGTTGTCCGTAAAACCAGCTCCAGCAAATCGGCAGACATCTACAAACTAGGCAAGATCCCTTGGGAGTCAGGCCACCCACGCCATGTGGGGGCTCTGGTCCTTTTCTTCCGCTGGTATGCGGAAAACGTCAACGCCTTCGATATCGCAGTCGGCCGGGTCAGCGTCAAAGGCGTCAATGACGCCATGCAGGCCATGATCAAAAACATTGGCCAAACGCTGGAAGCCCACAAGGTCAAGCGCACTATGAGAGCCGCCGATACGGCCGACTGGCAAGCAGCGTCCCTCGCGCTGCGGCTTGGTCCGCGCTGAAGCCGGGCCAGGCCCATTCCACACGCACCCCGTGGACGGAATAGGCCGGGACGCTTACTTCGGCTGCTTGACGATACGCAGATAGGGCTTGGGTGCCTTCCAGCCACCCGGAAACAGGGTCTTGGCGTCGTCGTCGGACACCGAGCCGGCAATGATCACGTCGTCGCCCTGCTTCCAGTTGACGGGCGTGGCCACCTTGAACTTGGCCGTCATCTGCATGGAGTCCAGCACGCGCAGGATTTCGTCGAAATTGCGCCCGGTGGTCATGGGGTAGGTCAGCATCAGCTTGATCTTCTTGTCCGGGCCGACGATGAAGACGGAGCGCACGGTAGCGTTGGTGGCGGCGGTGCGGCCGTCGGAGCCGCCGGCTTCGTCGGCAGGCAGCATGTTGTACAGCTTGGCCACGGCCAGGTCGGTGTCGCCGATCATCGGGTACTTGACGGCAGCGCCCTGGGTTTCCTCGATATCGGCAGCCCAGCGGCTGTGGTTGTCCACCGGGTCGATGGACAGACCGATCAACTTGGCATTGCGCTTGGTGAACTCCGGCTCGATCTTGGCCATGTAGCCCAGCTCGGTGGTGCACACTGGTGTGAAGTCCTTGGGGTGCGAGAACAGGATGGCCCAGCTGTCGCCAATCCATTGGTGGAAATCGATCTTGCCGTGGGTGGTTTGGGCGGTGAAATTCGGGGCCGTGTCGTTGATACGCAGAGACATTGATAACTCCTGAAAGAACAGGCCGCGACGTTAGCAGATGGTGCCGGGGGCGTCAAAGAAAAGCGCGGTTGCAAATGTCATAAGGAAACAACGGGAATAGATTAGGACGGGTGCAACGGCCAGCACCCCAGCAGTTCATGCTCCGTTTTTCCGTAGTGGCTGTTGATCAGCACAAATTCCCTGGCGGTCCAACGCAGCGGCGCGATGGAGTGAACGAGGCCCGGCTGGCCGCGGTAGCACAGAGTCATGTGAGGCGTGAACCGCACCGTCGCAGGCAAGTCGGCATCGGCCATCGCCATGCCCAGCACCAGGCGGAACTGCCTGAGCGCATCCAGGCCATCCCCGCCGCACAGCACATAGGGAGCCTCCCGGCCGCGGAAGACCATGGCCTGGTCGAACACCACGTCAAAGGACGGGAAGGACAGCGCCTGTGCTAGCCGCACGGCCCTATCCACCAAGGGCTGCGGCACGGCCTCGTAGCCACCCAGGTTGTGCAGGCTGACATGCAGGCGCGCGGCAGGCAGCGGCCGGCCCCGCACGCCTTGTTCTTGCATCCAGCGCAGCCCCAGCGCCGCGATGCGCGCCGCATCATCGGGTTCCGGGCGAACGGCAAAGAACAGGTTGTACGGCGGCTGCGGCCGCCGTACAAAGGTTCTGCGTCTCGGCGGGGCCGGCGGGGCCGCAGCCTCCAAGCCAGGCAAGGTCAACTGAACAGACATAACAATCCCTCCACGTAGCGGCTCGACCCAGCGCCACCCAAAGAACATTAGAATTTTCCACACTACAACAGGAGACACCGCATGACACTGAACCGGCGCCAATGGATAGCCAGTGCTGTCGCAACCACCGCATTCACCCCGCTGGCCTTCGGCCAGAGCCTGGAAAAGACCAAAGTGTCCATCGCGGTAGGCGGCAAGAACCTCTTCTACTACCTGCCGCTGACCATTGCCGAACAGCTGGGCTACTTCAAGGCCGAAGGCCTGGATGTGACGATTGTGGACTTCGCCGGCGGCTCGCGCGCGCTGCAGGCGGTCGTGGGCGGCAGCGCCGACGTGGTGTCCGGCGCGTTCGAGCACACCATCAACATGCAGCTCAAGGGCCAGCGCATGCGCGCCTTCGTGCTGCAAGGCGCAGCGCCGCAGATCGTGCTGGGCTACAACCCCAAGACCATGCCCGGCTACAAGACCGTGGCCGACCTCAAGGGCAAGAAGATCGGCGTCAGCGCACCGGGCAGTTCCACCAACGTGCTGGCCAACTTCGTGCTGGCCAAGGCGGGCCTGAAGCCCTCCGACGTGAGCTTCATCGGCGTCGGCGCCGGTTCCGGTGCGGTGGCCGCCATGCGTGCCGGCCAGATCGACGCCATGAGCAACCTGGACCCGGTCATCTCCCTGCTGATGCGCTCGGGCGACTTCAAGACCATCACCGACACGCGCAAGATGGACGAGGCCGAAAAGATCTTCGGCGGCCCCATGCCGGCCGGTTGCCTGTACTGCCCGCAGGCCTTCCTCGACAGCAACCCCAACACCGCACAGGCCCTGGCCAATGCCATGGTGCGCGCCGACAAGTGGCTGCAGAAGGCCGGTGCCGGCGACATCATCAAGGTCGTGCCCGAAAGCTACCTGCTGGGCGACCGCGCTGTCTACATCGATGGCTTCCTGGCCTCCAAGCAGGCCATCTCGCCAGACGGCATGTTCCCCGCCAAGGGCGCCGACACCGCGTTCCGCGCGCTGGCCAGCATCGACCCCGCCGTGGCCGAAGCCAAGCTGGACCTCAAGGCCATTTACACCAACGACTACGTCGTCAAGGCCAATGCCAAGTACCCCAAAGGCTGAGATGGCGGTCCCCACGGTCGATTTCCAGAACGTCACCTGCACCTTTGCCAGCGGCGACCAGCCCGGTCAGCGCTACACCGCCGTGCGCGACGTGTCGCTGCAGGTGGCAGAGGGGGAGTTCGTCAGCGTCGTGGGCCCCACCGGCTGCGGCAAGGGCACGCTCTTGAACATGGCGGCCGGCCTGCTGCAGCCCAGCCAGGGCCAGGTGCGCATCTATGGCGAGCCGCTGGATGGCGTGAACCGCCGCGCCGGCTACATGTTCCAGGCCGAAAGCCTGATGCCATGGCGCACCGCGCTGCAAAACGTCATGGCCGGCCTGGAGTTCCGCGGCGTGCCCGCGCCCGAGGCGCGCGCGCAGGCGCAGGACTGGCTGCGCCGCGTCGGCCTGGGCGCCTTTGGCGACCGCTACCCGCACCAAATGAGCGGCGGCATGCGCAAGCGCGCCAGCCTGGCCCAGACCCTGGTGCTGGACCCGGACATCATCCTGATGGACGAACCCTTTTCCGCACTGGACATCCAGACCCGGCAGCTGATGGAAAACGAGGTGCTGGCGCTGTGGCAGTCCAAGAAGAAGTCGGTGCTGTTCATCACCCACGACCTGGACGAAGCCATCGCCATGAGCGACCGCGTCGTCATCCTCAGCGCCGGGCCGGCCTCCCACCCCATCGGCGAATTCAGCGTAGACCTGCCGCGCCCGCGCGACGTGGCCGAGATCAAGATGACGCCGCGCTTCCTGGCGCTGCACGCCGCCATCTGGGACGTGCTGCGCGAAGAGGTGCTCAAGGGCTACCAGCAACAACTGCACAAGAGCGATTGAGGGCGAACGACCATGTGGAACCTGATCAAACCCCGCCGCGCCACATTGCTGTTGTGGCAACTGGGCCTGCTGGCCGGCATCTTCCTGTTCTGGCACCTGATGACCAAGCCGGGGCTCATCGCCCCCTTCATGTTCCAGAACGACCAGCAGGCCGCCTTCTTCTTTGGCGAACCGCTGCGCATGTTCGAGCGCATCTGGGTCTGGTTCGTCGTCGACGCCGACATCTACAAGCACCTGGTAGTGACGCTCATCGAAACCCTGCTGGCCTTTGCCATCGGCGCCAGCACCGGACTCTTGGGCGGGCTGTGGCTGGCGCTGTCGCCGATGGCTTCGGCCATCCTGGAGCCTTACGTCAAGGCCATGAACGCCATGCCGCGCATCATCCTGGCGCCGATCTTTGCCGTCTGGTTCGGCCTGGGCATTGGCTCCAAGGTCGCGCTGGGCGTGACGCTGGTGTTCTTCATCGTCTTCTTCAACGTCTACCAGGGCGTCAAGGAAGTCAGTCCGGTGCTGCTGGCCAATGCGCGCATGCTGGGCGCCAGCCAGCGCCAGCTGCTGCGCCACGTCTACCTGCCCAGCGCCACCAGCTGGGTGTTCAGCTCGCTGCACACCTCCGTCGGGCTGGCCTTTGTCGGCGCCGTGGTCGGGGAATACCTGGGATCCAGCCAGGGCGTGGGCTACCTCATCCTGCAGGCCGAAGGCACGTTCGACATCAACACTGTCATGGCCGGCATCCTGGTGCTCACCGTGTTCGCGCTGTTCATCGACACGCTGGTGGGCCGGATAGAGCGCCGCCTGATGAAGTGGCAGCCCCAGACTGGGGAAACCGAGAAGCTTTGAACAATAAGCAGCGCAACCCCCGTTGATACTGCTCAGTCAGCTATCTTCTCGATAGCTATTTCATTCATTCCTGCGCATAGTGAGCTATGCTTACCCCTCTTCATGGGTATTGTGCGGTTTGCTCATCAAAAGGCAAGCAAGCTACCCTGCAGATATTCCAAGAAAAGTGGAGGAAAAATGCCGGGCCAACTAGGTAACAAAATTCCCTCTCTGCCTACGTGGCTCCAGAAAAGCAACGTCAGGCTCGCTCGCCGTGAGGCGATCATGCTGCACATCGACAACACACTGCAAGCCTATAGCCAGTGCCCGCCCATCCTCTCGCAGAGAACCGTGGAGACGCTGGCTGAACTGTATTTCGCATTGGATTTCTGGCTCAAGGAATGTCAGCGCGGCTCGAAGCAGGTCACCTCGGGTCGCGAACCCGTGGTGTTTGAGCTGTACAAGCTCGTGGTTGAACGCTTGTGCGACGCAACCCTGCATACGCCCAATACATTGCCGAGGTGGCTCATGGAAACCTTTGGCAAGTCCATGGGCACCCACGGCTACAAGAAAGACTATGAGCAACGGCTTGCAACCTACCTCAACGAGCAGGAGGTCAAGAAGTACAGGCTCGAATTCAAGGATGGATTGGCGTACCAGCAGGCATGGTGGCGCAATTCCACGACGCTTGAGAAAGTAGACACCGTCACGAACCAAGCGGCCATGGCCAAGGGAAAGAACATGTTTCCGGCAGAAGCTGGCCACCAAGGTTATGTGCTCAGCATGTCGCGCGACTTCTACATGATGCAACACTACACCCCGGAAGGCATCGAACTGGAAGCCGGGCGCTTCCATTCAAGCTATTTCGCTGGTGAACCTGTACTGTGCGCCGGAACACTTCTCGTCAAGGCCGGGCGCATCGTCACCGTCACAACGGCCAGTGGGCATTACGCTCCCGGAGTGACCCATCTGTACAACGCAGTTGCAACCCTGGTCATGCTCGGCGTGGATACAACAGAACTCGTCGGATGGGTCTATGGCGAGCCCGCGGGGAAAAAGGCATCGGTCATTCTTGAAAGCAGGGTCCTGGATATGGAAGCCTCAGCCCGAAGATTCGAGGATGAACGCACGGTGGGGATCGCCTATATGCGCGAAGCCGAAAAAGCCGCGGGCCTGCGCGCCATCGCAAGAAACAAGGCCGCCAAAGAAGAAGAGGCCTATAGAGCGATGGTGGATGAGCACTTCAAGGACCCCAAACACAACCGGCACAAATGTGAAATCTGCAAGACGCTCATTTCGAGAGGCACGTTCCAAGCAGCCTGGGAACGCCATACGGCGGCGCCCGCGGGCAGATAGGGCCACCCTCGCCACGGTGGCTGGATTCTGCCTGCGACCAGGCCCATCGCAATCGGCTGCGCCGACTCAGTGCACGCGTGCCTATCGCTCTCAGAACGAAACGGCAAATTCATTGTCCGTGCCCCACCTGCATGCCGTATCCTTGTGCGCATCCAGCTCAACCTGTGGGAGCTTTGCATGAAAAAAACAGTGACCGCC
>JACXTT010011672.1_pt1 | contig 11744 bp, 13 predicted proteins | sample 9270951 | NCBI WGS metagenome assembly JACXTT01 (sample SAMN15532306, study PRJNA645909) | rock metagenome | isolation source: weathered quartz diorite | place: Puerto Rico | collected 2017-06-21 | reverse complement strand
CCAGATCGCGTAGTCGTTGTCGACCGCGACGGGGTAGTCCACGCGCATCTCTTTCACGGCACGACGCACGTTCTCGAGGTCGTGCTCAAACCCGTACTCCGGCGTGTGCACCCCGATCATGACCAGACCGCGACCCTGGTACTTCTCCGCCCACGCGCGCACGTACGGCAGCGTCCTCAGCCAGTTGATGCAGGTGTAGGTCCAGACGTCGGCGAGCACCACCTTCCCGCGCAGCCCCTCCGCGGTCAGCGGCGGCGAGTTCAACCACGTGGTGGCGCTGCGGAGCGCCGATAACCCACGGTCCGCCGTAACTCCCATCCCGTACAGCACAGACTTCGTCGCACCCAACATGGTGAGCTCCAGTCCGGCGATGGTCGCCGCCGCCGAGGCGAGAAAGCGGCGGCGATCCTGGGTCATCCCCCCCGTCACGACTCTACGTCCCCTTACTCGCTGCCGCTGCCTGTTCGATCAGCCGCGCTACTTCCGTCGGATGCGAAATGAACGGCACATGACTCGACTTGATCTCGCTCACCTTCGCTCCCATGCGCTTGGCGTAGAACCGCTCCAGGTTGGGATTGATGGCGCTGTCTTCCTGGGATACCAGGTACCACGAGGGAATGGTTTTCCATGCCGCCTTGTCCGCCATGGCGCCGAAGACGCTGCCGATCAGCGGCTTCTGCGTCGCCGCCATGACGCTTGCCTCCGCCGCCGGCAGGTCGGCGCAAAAGACCGCGTGGAACCGCGCGCGATCGACATACAAGAAGCCGGCGGCGTCGGGCTTCAGCGCCGTGCTCAACGGAGCCGGATACTGATCGCCGAACTTGCCGATCGGCTCACCGACCTCGGGCGCGAACGCCGCGAGATAGACGAGCGCCTTCACGTTCGCGTTCCCGGCTGCGGCGGCCGTGATCACTGCCCCCCCGTACGAGTGACCGACCACGACCGTTGGTCCCGTCTGGGCATCGACCACGCGCTTCGTGGTCTCCACATCGGCGGCGAACGAGGTGAGCGGGTTCTGCACCGCGATCACGTAGTAGCCGTCGCGCTGGAGGATGCGGATCACCTTCTCCCAGCCCGAGGCGTCCGCGAAGGCCCCGTGCACGAGCACGATCGCCGGCTTGCTTGTTTGCGCGGCGAGGCCGCTGTAGAGGCCGCTGACGACCAGAGCGGCGAGTAGAGTGCGGATCATCGTGTGGTTTCTCCCAGAAAGAGTGACGCCTGTTGCACGAACGAGTCTCGGCGAGCGTGTAGGAATTCTTGACCGAGATCTGTGACGTTGCTCGCTTTCGGCATGAGTCAGCGTCGCCATGGCCGCTACGCCGTACGCAGGGACTTGAAGCCGGCGCGGAGCTCAGTCACGAACGAGTCCGTCTGCTCCCACGCCGCGAAGTGCGTGCCCTTGGGAAAGCGGGTGTACCTGAGCAGCTTGGGATACGCGCGCTTGGCCCAACTCTCGGGGGCTTGATAGATCTCGTCCGCATAGGCCATCACGGCGACCGGGAGCTGCACGCCCCTTGCGTCGAAGAACCCGCCCTTGCCACCCAGCTGCTGTGTCGACCAATAGAGACGGGCGGAGGAGATCGCCGTGTTGGTCAGCCAATACAGGGTGATGTTGTCGAGGATGTCGTCACGTGACAGACCTTCCGACACGCCGTCAAAGACGCGAACGATCAATTCCTCACTGCGCGCGTCATGGTCGATCATCCAGGCGGCCAGGCCGACTGGGGAATCGGCGAGCCCGTACAGCGTCTGGGGGCGGAGCCCCATCTCGATGGCGTAGCCGAGCCCCTTCTTGTAGAAGAAGTCGAGCTGGTCCCAGGCGCGCCGCTCGTCCGCTGACAGCGTGGCCGGCGGCGCCTGGCCGCTGGACATGGCCTTTACGATCTCGGGCGGAACGGTGGCCGCCATGTTGGTGGAGATGCCGAGCAGACCCGGAGGTTGCTGCAGCGCCATCGACTCCGAAACTGAGTTCCCCCAGTCGCCGCCCTGCGCGACGTACTTCGTGTAGCCGAGCCGCTGCATCAGCTCCGCCCACGCGCGCGCGATGCTGGCGGGGTTCCAGCGGGCATCGGTCGGTTTGCCCGAGAACCCGTAGCCCGGCAGCGACGGAATCACGACGTGGAACGCGTCCGCGGCTGTTCCGCCAAATGCAGTCGGGTTCGTGAGGGGCTCGATGATCTTCAGCTGCTCGATGATCGAGCCGGGCCAGCCGTGCGTGACGACGACGGGCAGCGCATTCGCGTGCTTCGATTTCACGTGAATGAAGTGGATGTCGAGGCCGTTGATCTCGGTGGTGAACTGGGGCAACGCGCTCAACTTTGCCTCGCACTTCTTCCAGTCGTACTCCGTCCCCCAGTAGCGCGCGAGGTTCTGCATGGTGCCGAGCGGCACGCCGTCCGTTGAATTCGTCGCCAATTCCCGCTCGGGCCACTTCGTCGCGTTGATACGCCGGCGTAAGTCGACCAGATCCGCATCCGACGCCTTGAAACTGAATGGACGAATTTCGTTCTCAGCTCTGCCCTTCTGTTGCGCGACGTCAGTCAATGCTTGCGTCATGGCGTTGACCCTCCCGAAAAGTCCTAGCGGGCTAGCGGCAACGGTGGCCGCTGAAACACTCAAGAAGCGGCGGCGATCGAAATCGGACGTTTGTGACATACGGTGCCCTCCTGAGATTGTCCGGTGCACCCAGCCGACGTCATAGGGATGCGATCACGGGCGCAATCTCAGAAGGAGCACGGCAGCAGACTATTGGACGATGGTATCGGTCGCCTCGACAAGCAGATCCTCTCCCACGACCTGCACGAGCCGAGGCCGTACCGGCCGCGTCGCCGGCCCGCGGAGGACGGCGCCAGTCGTCACGTCGAACTGGCTGCCGTGGCAGTGGCACGTCAGGGTCGTGCCGTCCAGCTTGCCCATCGCGAGTGAGCATCCCCGGTGGGGACACGTGTCATCGACGGCGTGCAGGCGTCCGTTCGCATTCGCCACGTCGACCTGGGTTCCTGCGACGTCGAAGGCACGCATCTGTCCCTCCACGACATCCTTGGCGTTACCGACTCGTACGAGCATGGCAGCCTCCATCAGTCGATCATTGGTCAGTCAGGTCGCCGAGCATCGCGGCCAGGTCCATTTCGGCATCTTGAGTCTGCAAGCCGCGCTGCAGCGCGGCGTGTATCTTCCTTTGGGAGTTTGGACTTCGCAACGCTGCGGCCATTCGACTTCCACACGGACGCGTAATGGACGCAATGTCAGGGAGGAGCGTGGCAGCGACTATTGCACCATGGTATCGCTGGCTACGAAGTGCTCGGCATATGGGGTGCCGGCGAGCTTCTCGCCCACCAGGCGGGATAAGAGCAGCAGCGAGCTGCGTGGCCGGTAGTTCGCGGCGATGTGTTGGGTCTCCCCAGCGGCGTTGCGGGCGATCAAGACCGCACAGCCGATGGGCTGGCCACGCACGTGAGCGGTGTACACCTCGAGAAAGCCGTTGTCGCCGTAGGGGCCTGCGAAGTTGAATTCCTGGTGGTCATACAGCGCGCGGATGGTGACCAGGATGGTCCGGACCGCCTCCGCGCCCTGCACGGCGCCGTCCATCAGCGAGCCCTCCACGGTGACGTCGTCGGCCAGGGTGTCCAGCCACGCCGGATAGTAGTCGGTGAGCTTGTGAGCGGGATCGCCGCTTCCCAAATACGTCGCGGTGTTGCTCATATCTGTCTCCTGGTCAGTGTTCACTTACCAGCGTGATGAGTGGCTTCCCTTTTTCGACGACATAGGTGGCGAGCTCCGCGCGCTCCGCGCGCGCCGCCTGCACTAGCTTATCGCGTCGCCCCTTCGTTCGAGCGCAACGACCGGAACGCTGCACGCACCTCGCTCGCGAACAGCAGCGGCTGTTCCCACGCCGCGAAGTGACCCCCTTTGTCGACCTTGTTGTAATAGATCAGGTTAGGATATGCCGCCTCCGCCCAGTTCCGCGGGGCTTGATACTGCTCGCCAGGGAAGACAGTTACGGCCACGGGGATCTTGACGCCTTTGACGTTGAAAAAGCCACCCTTGTATTCCCAGTAGAGACGAGACGCAGAAACCGCCGTGTTCGTCAGCCAATACAGCGTGACGTTATCGAGGATCTCGTCACGTGTCAGTTCGCCTGTGGCGCTTGTGGTCCGGTTCAGCGCAGCGACGACCGCCGCGGCGGGCTCGCCGTCGTGGTCACCATGATCCAGCAGATAGGCTGCCAGGCCGACGGGTGAATCGGCAAGTCCGTACAGAGTCTGGGGCCGACCCGCCATCATCTGATAAATCGCCAGATGCTTGTACGTAAAGACGAGCCCCTCGTAGGCGTGTTGTTCCTCGGCTGAGAGACCGGACGGCGGCGGGTCTCCGGCGAAGGCCGCCTTGTCGATGTTGGCTGGAACCGTGCCTGGCATGTTGGTGTGGATGGCGAGCAAACCCGGTGGGGCTTGCACACCCATGAAGTCGACGACAAACGCTCCCCAGTCACCGCCCTGGGCCACGTACCGGGTGTAGCCGAGGCGCCTCATCAGCTCCGCCCACGCGCGGGCCATGCGCTCGGGACCCCATCCGGTGCTCGTGGGCTTGCCGGAAAACCCGTAGCCCGGCATCGACGGAATCACGACGTCGAACGCGTCCGAAGCGCTCGCGCCATATGCGGTGGGATTGGTCAGCGGATCGATGATCTTAAGCTGCTCGATGATCGAGCCGGGCCATCCGTGGCTAACGATGAGCGGCAGCGCATTCGGATGTTTCGAGCGCACGTGGATGAAATGAATGTCCAGCCCATCGATGTTGGTGACGAATTGCGGCAGGGCGCTCAGTCTCGCCTCGACCTTGCGCCAGTTGTAATCGGTTCCCCAATAGCGCGCGAGCTCCCGCATCGTCGCGAGCGGCACGCCCTGCGACTGATCGGCGACGGTTTCCTTCTCGGGCCATTGCGTCGCTGCGATGCGCCGACGGAGCTCGATCAGCGCCGCGTCCGGCGCCTTGAAATGGAACGGACGAATGCTTGTGTCTGCGGTGCCGGCTCGTGGTGCGGTCGCGAGGGTCATGGCGGGCTCCTGAATGGCTGTTTGCGCCAGCGCTGCAGGGGACGGGCAGATGGCAATGCCAAGAACGTACATACAGAGTTGGCGAGCGACGTGAGCACGAAGGGGGGTGCCGGTTGCGACCATAGTGCGCTCCTCTCCAGCGGGTTCGGGGTTCGGATTGGAACCATAGATGAGATGAGTGCACAGGCGACTCTATTGCACGATAGTATCGATCGATACTTAAGTATCTCCTGACCGGCTCAGTAAAAGAGGGGCGCACCATCGCGCGCCCCTCATTCTTCCCTAGTTGCGCATGAAGTGACAGGTGTACCCTCCAGGGTTTTTCCGCAGGTAGTCCTGGTGGTATCCCTCGGCGCTGTACCAGGTGGACGCCGGCTCGATGGTCGTGGTGATCGGGCGCTTCCACTTCTCCGACGCCTCGACGCGCGCTTTCACGCGCTCGGCCGTGATCTTCTGCTCGGGCGTCTGGGGAAAAATCGCCGAGCGGTATTGCGTCCCCACGTCGTTGCCCTGGCGGTTGAGCGTGGTCGGGTCGTGCAGCTTGAAGAACCACTTTTCCAGCAAGTCTTCATAGCTGAGGACAGACGGATCGAACGTCACGCGGATCGCTTCAGCGTGACCCGACTTACTGTCGTGCGTGTCGTGGTACGTCGGATTGGCCAACCATCCGCCGGTATACCCGACGTCGGTGTCGATCACGCCGGGCACGTCGCGCAGAATGTCCTCGACGCCCCAGAAACAGCCGCCGGCGAGCACGGCGACCTCAGTCTGTTTCGCGCCAGCGACCACCGGGGTCGCTCGGTTCTGCTCAGTCATCTTGGCTCTCCTTGCCGATCCGGCGATTGGTCTGGTCATGATCGGAGGTCGTCAGAGGATCTCGTCGATCCGGTGCACCGCTCCGTCCGGGCGAGCTTCACCAACACCGACGCTGACGATGCGATTCAAGAATGCGTATGTCTCCGCCGAGGTCTCGAATCGCGGCAGCGTTCGAAAGTAGTAGCGTGCAGGATCGACGACCTCTCGGCGACCGAGGGCCGCAATGGCGTCAGCGGGGCCGTGCCGCAACCCCTGAAAGGTCATGTAGATCCGCACATGATCATCTGTCTCCAGCGTGATGCGCAGGTCCAGCTCCAGAACGCCGTCGGGGCGCAACAACAGCCAGTCGCCTCCTCCAGGCAGAACCTTGCCGCGCAGCCGCGGACCTTCGAAGTCGCCACCAATGACGGGCACGATGCTCCGCACGCCACGGGGTACCGTCCCGAGCGTGTGCGCTGGAGCGGCGAGGATCCGCACCGTCATCAGGGGTCGCGACGTCATGGCTCTCGTTCTCTGATGGTTAGAGGATCTCGTGGATCGTGTAGATCGGTCCGTTGGCGCGGCGATCGCCCGACGCGATAGCGATCAATCGGTTCAAGAACTCATACTGCGGCGCGCTCGTTTCGAACCTGGGAGCGGTTCGGAAATAGTACCTGGACGGATCGACGGACTCAGCTCGCGCGAGCGCCGCGAGCACCTCGGGCGGACCATGACGGAGACCGAAGGACGTCATGCTGATCAAGGCCCCGTCGTCGGTCTCGAGGGTGATTCGCAGATCGAGCTCGAGAACGCCGTCGGACCGCAAGAGGGTCCAGTCACCTCCACTTGGCACCACCCTGCCGCGCAGTCGCGGGCCTTCGAACGTGCCGCTCGTGATCGGTGCGATGACGCGTGTGCCATGCGGCACCGCGCCGAGCCTTTGAGGCGGCGCTACGACGACCTGAAGCGTCATCAGGGGACGAGAAGTCACCGGGTTCGCTCGGTATTGAACTTTGGTGTCGGTCACTTCACCTGCGTTATGAGCGGCTTGCCTTTTTCGACGATATACGTCGCGAGCTCCGCCCCGTTGCCGCTGCCAACGTTTCTCACGCTGTGAATAGTTCCCGCGGGGACGAACAGCACGTCGCCGGGCTTGACCATCGCCGTCGCCTGGCCCTCGATCCGATATTCGAGCGTGCCTTCGAGAACATAGATGATCTCTTCGCCCGGATGCGTGTGCCTGGGGGCGACAAATCCCGGGTCGAAGTCCACGCGCACCTGAACCACTTCACGTCCCGGAGCGCTGAGATCGTGCCGCTGCAGCTCGGTGCGCTTGGTTCCCGGCTGCTGCGCCCGCGCCAGGGTCGGCGCTAAACCGCTCCCTGCGATCAGCAACGCTATCCCGATTATTCGCGTCGTTGGCATGTGGCCCTTGTGCCGCTACGTGTGCCGCATCGAGCCGTGGTTTCGCGGGTCATCTGTCGCGCTGATGTACTCAAGGCCGAGCGGCCCAATCGCCGTCACTTGCGCGACATACTCGCTGGATTTGGCCCAGTGGAAATGGGACGTGTTGCCCGGCAGCACGATCACGCTACCGGGCGGATACGCTTGGAGTGCGTCGGGGTTGAACCGATCGCCCAGGCCCATGTAGAAAACACCGGATATGACTGTATAGACCCGATCCTCCGGGTGGCGGTGTGGCATCAGCTTCACGCCCTGGGGTACCCTGACCCTGATCGTATAGGGGCCGGCCTCCGAGGGATGACCGACAAGGACCGCCAGGCGCACTGAAGCTGGAAACGCCGCGAACGGCTTCCAGTCGACGTCTTCGGGCAAGACCGCTCTGAAGACCTCGTGGCCCGGCTGGTGAGGTCGAAGGGTTCCTTGTGGTGCTTCCATACGAGACCTCTACGCCGACCGGAGTTGGTCCTTCACCGGAAGCATGCGGAGACGCTTGCCGGTGGCCGCGAATATCGCGTTGGCGAGCGCCGGGGCCGTGACGGACGTGCCCGGCTCGCCGAGCCCGCCGGGCGCCTCGAGGTTCCGCACGAGGTGCACCTCGATCGAGGGCGCCTCGTTCATCCGCAGCACCCTGTAATCGTGGAAATTGGACTGCTCCACCCGGCCGCCCTTGAGCGTGATCTCGCCCCACAGCGCCCCGCTGATGCCGAAATTGATCCCGCTCTCGATTTGTGCCTTGACGGTATCCGGGTTCACCACGGTGCCGCAGTCCACCGCGCAGACGACCCGATGCACGCGCACGTCGCCGTTCTTGGACACCTCGACCTCGGCGACCTCCGCCAGGTAGCTGCCCCACCAGCTATAGAGCAATGCCACACCGCGGGCACGCCCGGCGGGCAGGGGTCCCCCCCACCCAGCCGCTTTCGCCGCGAGGTCGAGCACCGCACGGGCTCGCGGCGCCTTCCCCAGGAGCGCACGCCGGTACGCGACGGGATCGGCTTTCGCCGCCGCGGCGAGCTCATCCATGAAGCTCTCGATCACGAAGACATTGTGCGTGGGCCCCACGCCACGCCAGAAGGTGGTGTTCAAGACCGGCTCCTCGTGCCGCACGAACTCCACCTGGATTGCCGGGATGTCGTACAAGAGCTGCACCGCGGCGTCCACCCCGTCGCTGTCGAGCCCGTCCTTGAACGCGGGCGGCAAGTAACGCGCCAGGATCGCCGGGCCGACGACCCGGTGGGTCCATGCCAAAGGCCTGCCAGCTGCGTCCAACCCCGCGGCTATCCGGTCGTAATAGTAGGGACGATAGAACTCGTGCTGCATATCCTCTTCGCGCGTCCACACCACTTTCACCGGTCCCTCCACCAGCTGCCCGATGCGCACGGCCTGCGTCACGTAGTCGTATTCGAGTCGCCGGCCGAATCCGCCGCCCAGGAGATGGTTGTGCACCACCACCTTCTCGAGCGGGAAGCCGGTGACCCGCGCAGCCGTCCCCTGCGCCCGGGTCAGCGTCTGCGAACCGGTCCACACCTCGCAGCCGTCCTTCCGCACGTGGACGGTGCAGTTCATCGGCTCCATCGGGGCGTGGGCCAGGAACGGCACTTGGTACACCGCCTCGATCTTGCTCGCCGCGCCGGCGAGGGCGGCCGCGGTGTCGCCATCCTTGCGTGCAACTACGCCCGGCTGCTGCGAGGCCGCTTGGAGCCCCTGGACGACGTCGGCCGTGCTCACGTTGCCGTTGGGCCCGTCGTCCCAGCGGACGCCGAGGGCGGCGAGTCCCTGCTTGGCCGCCCACATGTGGTCGGCGACCACGGCGACCACATCGCCCAGGTTGACGATCTGGCGCACGCCCGCGATGGCCATTGCCTTGGCTTCGTCCAGTCCCGCGACCTTGCCCCCCAAGACGGGGCTCGCGGCCACGGTGGCGATCTTCATGCCCGGCAGCCGAACGTCGATGCCGTACTGCGCCATGCCGTTCACCTTGTTGGGCGTGTCCAGGCGCTTGGCCGGCGTGCCGATCAGGGTGAAGTCCTTCGGATCCTTGAGCGCGACCTTTTCCGGCACCGGCAGCGCCGCCGCCTTCGCCGCCAGCGAGCCATAGGTGAGGGTGCGGCCGGTCGGCGTGTGGGTCACCACGCCTCGCTTTGCCCGGCAGGACGCCGGGTCGACATCCCACGTTTGAGCGGCTGCCGCGATGAGCATGGTGCGCGCCGTCGCCCCGGCGCGGCGCAATGGCTCGTAGAACCCGCGCACCGAGGATGAGCCGCCCGTTTCCTGATCGCCAAAGAAGGGGTTGCCGTACAGCTTGTCGTCGGGCGGGGCGTGTTCGAGCTGGACCTGGTCCAGTCCGACCTCGAGCTCTTCCGCCAGCAGCATGGGCATCGACGTGTACGTGCCCTGTCCCATTTCGACTTGATTCATGACGAGCGTGACCTTCCCGTCGGTGCCGATGCGAATGAACGCGTTCGGCGCGAACGCGGGTGGCGGAGCGGCGGGAGGGGGGGGGATGGCAGCGGAGGCTGCCGCGCCCGACCGATCACCGACTCGGTAGCCGACCAGTAGCCCGCCGCCGGTGGCGGTGAGTACCACCACGAAGTCGCGTCGTGATACGGTGCTCATGGTCAGGCTCCCTTCCCGGCCTGCTTGATGGCGGCGCGGATGCGAGGGTAGGTCCCGCAGCGGCAGATATTGCCCGACATGGCCCGGTCGATGTCAGCGTCGCTAGGATGGGCGTTCGTCGCCAGCAGCGCCACCGCCGACATGATCTGACCAGACTGGCAGTAGCCGCACTGGACGACCTCGAGGTCCAGCCACGCCCGCTGGATCTTCTTGCCGGCCGGCGTCGTCCCGATGGCCTCGATGGTCGTGATCTTCCTCCCGGTGGCCGCAGCCACCGGGGTAACACACGAGCGGATCGGCTGCCCGTCGAGGTGCACCGTGCAGGCCCCGCAGAGCGCCATGCCGCAGCCGAATTTCGTGCCGGTGAGGCCGACGACATCACGCAGCACCCATAGGACCGGCATGTCCGCGGGCACGTCGACCGTCACGTCCCGTCCGTTGATGTTCAGTGTCGCCATGAATCACTCTCCATCAGGTAGCGTGAGAACCAGATTGGCACCGTACGCACCCCCTGCGCATCCGCCGACCGGCTACTTCGCCGCCCGCCGCGAGGTCGGGTGCGATGACAATAGACGCGAGAGCCGGGCGAATCGATTGGACGTTGGTGTTGGGTGAGGCCGCCCGGCTCACTCATCCTCCTCCGCCTTCTCCGCCTCCACAACCTCCTGCCGCAACGGATGGCGCCGAGCCAGGTACACCCATGTCGTGACGACGCCTATCACGGTGCCCACGAGAATCCGCGGCCACGCGAGCTCCCCCAACCCCACGTGGGACAGCAGGTTCGCGATCATCACGAAGCCGAACTCCACGATGAATGACACGAAGGCGACGCCGATGAGCAGGGTCGGTTCGCGCACAGCGCCGTGAATGGCCGCCACGAGCGCGATCCCGTAGGCCACGTTGAGCGCATAATGGACGACTGTGAACGTCACAGGACCGCCCAGGAGGGTGATGGTACGGAACGGCTGACCGACCACAGCGTCCACAACTGCCAGCCAGAGCCAGATGGCCGTCGCGGCGAGCAGCCCTAAAGTCACCCCTTCTCGCACCGTATTGTGTCGCATCGGGACCTCCACGGAAGGCATCCGGTCACCTCGCAGCCAGGCCAGCCAGCGTCCGCGCTAAGTCCATTTCCCCGTCTCGGGTCTGGAAGCCTCGCTGCGTCGCGGTCTGAAGCCTGCCTTGAGCGTCGTGTCTGCGAACCATCGTCCTGGTCAGGGCCCTCCTGGTAGGCGTCGCCGCCGCCCCATGAGATAGGCCGCCGCGAGTCCGTACAGCAGCGTTTGGAGCCAGAGCGCGCCCCACGATCGCCACGCTTCCGCCAGCGTGGCCCCCATCTGGCCGATCTGGACGAAGCCTCGAATCCCGAACGTGCTGGGGAGCGCCAGCGCGATAGTTCGGACCCACGCCGCCTGGTCCTCCGATGGGAAGCTGATGCCGGAGAGGAACAAAGCGGGGACCGACATGAGAATAAGCGCCACGGTGGACGACTCGGGCCGCTGGAACAGCTCGCCGACCGCCAGGCCGAGCAAGGTGCACGAGGTGATGAATGGGATGAGAAATACTGCCGCGGCCCCAAGCTCGGCGTGAAGCGGCAGGCCATACAAGCGGAACGCGACCAGGAACATGAAGGCGGCCTGGAGAAGATAGAGCACGAGGAGGGCCGTCACCGTCCCGCCGAGCGCGGCCCATTCCGGCGCAGGGTCGCTCGCGGCCCGGTGCCGCTCGAGCACGCGCAGCGTGCCCATCCCTATGAGCAGCGTCTGCTGCAGCACCAGGATGAAGACGGCAGGCACCACGAAGGTGGCATAC
>JACXTT010011671.1_pt1 | contig 11745 bp, 8 predicted proteins | sample 9270951 | NCBI WGS metagenome assembly JACXTT01 (sample SAMN15532306, study PRJNA645909) | rock metagenome | isolation source: weathered quartz diorite | place: Puerto Rico | collected 2017-06-21 | reverse complement strand
CCCCCGGCCTGTCCTCCGGGGTCGGGTCCGTTCGTGGTCATCGATTCGCAGTTACCGGCCTTCATCAGCCAGGGTGCTTTCCCGGCTAACGCCGCCGCCTTCCAGGGCGGGTCCGTCGTGGACCGAAACCAACGGAAGCCCTATTCGGAACAATCCAGCTTCGAGATTGACCGGGACCTTGGAAAAGGGCTCTCGGTAAGCGCCGGATATCTGTTTGTGGCGGCGCATCACCTTGTTCGGCCTATCGATCTGAACGTTGCGCCGCACATTGGAATTGTGCCCGGCACCACCAACAAAGATCTATACAATTTCGCTATACCAGTTTCTTCCATTCCGGCTCCTCCAGGGGGATCTAACGGGTCGGGAGGGATCTTTTATTTCACGGACTCGAGCGGAAACTCGGTTCACCACGGCATGACGCTGCAGGTTTCGGAAAAGGCCGGCAAGTATTTCCGGCTCAACGCCAACTACACATTTTCGAAAACCCTTGATGACGGCAAGTTCCTTGTATTCGTCGATACGCCGCAGTCCAACGACCAGAGGAGTGCCGAGCGCGCCGTCTCGAACCAAAATGTTCGCCACCGGTTTGTCGCGAACTTCGTGGCTGACGCTCCCGACAAGCCGATCGTGCGAAATTTCGAACTCAGCAGTATCGTTACCGTGCAGTCGCCGCGTCCCTTCACGATTTTTGTCGGCTTTGACGCCAATAACGATGGCAACCCCGTTAATGATCGCGTTGGAGAGTCGGCGCGCGATACTTACCTGGGCGATCATCCTCGCAGTGTGGACCTCCGCCTTTCGCGCCAAATCCACCTCGGCGAACGATCCAGGCTGGAATTGTCGGTTGACTCTTTCAACGTGTTCAACCGGGCGAATGTGGACGAGGTGTTTACCGTTTACGGAGCCCCGCTTTTCCTTGGCGCGATGCCGCAACACTACAAGGACGGCATCGTGGACCCGGCAAATCCAACGTTCGGTTCTCCCAGAACGATGCTTAACCCGCGGCAGTTTCAGTTTGCAGCAAAAATTACGTTTTAGATCAAGCGTAAGTCTTGCTTGACGAATTTCTCTCGGCGACCGCACGGTTCTTCCGGCGTATGTGATCGAACCTCGCCCCGGCTGATGCGGGGGTACCCTATGCCGGGTGTTTATGTGAAAGAGTGCGCAAAGTATTGTAAGGAAAGGGCATAGATAATTTTGGAGAGCGAATAGGGCCCTCACGACCAGGTAAGGGGAGATTCCGGAATGGCGGGAGGCTGACGGCTGTCGGGAGTGAGACACGTAATGATCAGACTGAATGCCAGGCCGGAGCCGCTCGAGGTGGACCTGAAGCGATCCGCGGTCGTGGTCGTGGATATGCAGAACGCGTTTGCTTGCAAGGGAGGTACGCTGGACCTTGCCGGGGCGGACATATCTGAGGCTTCAAGGGTAGTTCAGTCCGTTAAGGCTGTTCTGGGTGCGGCAAGGGCGGCGGGTGTCCCCGTGGTTTACGTCCAGATGGGCTACAAGCTCGATTTGAGCAATAGCGGAGGGCCGAATTCTCCCAACTGGCACAAAGAGTTGGCGCTGCATCTGATGAATGCCCGGCCGGAATTGAAAGGCAAACTTCTGACGGAAGGGAGCTGGGATTTTGCGATTGTGGATGACCTGAAACCCCAGCCGGAAGACCTGGTGGTGGTCAAGACGCGGTATAGCGGCTTCGCTGGGACAACACTGGATTCCCAGTTAAGGACACGAGGAATCCGGTACCTTTTCTTTGCGGGGATCGCGACAAACGTGTGCGTAGAGTCCACATTGCGCGATGCCTATTTTCAGGATTACTGGCCGATCTTGATCGCTGATGGGGCCATGCCCGCGGGTCCAGCCTCGCTCCATGATGCGACTCTCTTCAATGTCGAGAATTTCTTCGGCTGGACAGTCCGCGCAGAGGAACTCGTGAGCGTATTCGAGAAATCGAAGAGTTGAGGCCGGCGTGCTGACTGCGGATATCGACATCGGCGGGACGTTGACGGACGGTATCTTCATACAGGACAAGAAGCTTGCTTGCGTAAAGGTTGACACCACTCCCCATGATTTGACGGTCTGCCTGTTCGACTGCCTGTCGCAAGGCGCCACGCAACTGGATTATCCCGAGCTGGACGCGTTCCTTGAAGACCTCGAGCTGATCCGCTGGTCCACGACGATTACTTCCAACGTACTCGCCGAGAATCGGGGACCTAGAATCGGCTTACTGGTTTCGCGAGGCCATGAAAAGGATCTCTACGGGAGCGAACCACATAGCGTGGTACTGAATAGAATTATTTCCGAGCGTGACGTGATTGGTGTCGACGACAATTCCAACGATACGGACATCATGAACAGCGTTCGCTCGCTCCTGGAGAGCGGAGTGCGGCGTATCTGTGTCAGCCTGAGAGGGGCTCAGGGCCATCCGGAGCGCGAGATTCAGATCAAGGAAATCATCGACCAACAATACCCCGATCATTTTTTGGGTTCCGTGCCGGTTCTCGCCGGAAGCGATATCTCGAAAGGCGCAGACGACGCAACGCGAACCTACTGCGCCATCATTAACGCTTACACGCACGGCGCGCTGGCGGCGACATTGTTCAAAGCGGAAGACGATCTTCGGGAGGTCCACCGGTATGCGGGGACGTTTCTGGTGAGCCACATCAACGGCGGCGTTGCGGGTATCGCGAAAACAAAGGCGATCGACACAATCGAGTCCGGCCCGGTCCTCGGTATTCATGGAAGCGCGCATCTCGCCAAGGTATACGGGATAGGCGACGTCGTCACGCTGGATGTCGGAGGGACCACCGCAAAAGTGAGCGTGTTGCGAAGCGGGGAGCCGGTGCAGAGAAAACCATCGGATTTTTTCGGGATCCCGGTGCAGATTTCTCTTTCTTATCTGCGCTCCATGGCGCTCGGCGGGGGGAGCGTTGTCAAGACGGTGGCGAATGGCAAGGAGGGAAAGATAACGCTTGGGCCAGAAAGCATGGGCTCGCTGCCCGGGCCGGCTTGCTACAGCCTCGGGGGAGACAAGGCCACGTTGACAGATGCGTTCGTGGCTTCCGGGCTGATCAACCCGGATTATTTTCTGGGCGGAACGAAGCCCATCGAGTTGCAAGTGGCACGGGACACGATTGAAGAACAGGTAGCACGGCCGCTGAAACTGTCACTAGAGGAAGTGTGCAGGAAAATTATCGACACGGCTTTCGAATCGGTGGCAAAGCTGATTGCACATGCCGGCTCCGAGCTTGGACAAAGCTTTGCGGGCCATTCGCTTTTTGCGTATGGAGGAAATGGCGGGCTGTTCGCGTGTGGGGTCGCGGAGAAGGCAAGCCTGAATCAGGTCTATTTCTTTGCTCTCGGACCTGTCTTTAGCGCGCTCGGGTCCTCTGTTTCGGATATCTCACACGTTTACGAACGAGCGCTGGAGATTACAGCGATTTCAGACAGAACCATCACCGAGCTCGGCGCGATCGTTGCGGATATAAAGGCGGAGAGTTTGAGGGATCTCCTTGGAGAGGGAATTAAGCCGGAAGGAATTCAATATACGTATGAATTAGAAATAGCGCGTTTCGGTCGGCCGGCGATGGCAGTGCCCTGCCCGGAAACGGCCTTTCGGGATGCAGGAAGTTTGCGGGCGTTCCTGGAATCGAGCGACGGAATCAAAGCGGAGAAGTTCGCCATCGAACTTATTCGCGTGCGGATTCACAAAGCGATGCCCAAGCCCGCGCTGACGGCAAAGCCGTTGAAAGGGCCTGACTCGACGCACGCGATCAAGGGGGAAAGAAAAGTTGCGTGGGGAAGTTCGAAGGGCACAGCGCAACTTTACGGTTGGGAAGCTCTGGAGCCCGGGAATCGCGTGGAGGGTTGCGCAGTACTGGAAGGGGCGAACAGCACGTATTTCGTTCCCGAAGGATGGACGCTGGTTGTCGATCAATTCGGGAACGCCAAGCTGAACAGAAAGTAGGGATCAAAGAAGCAGCCGGAGCTGGTGGCCAACATTCGAGGTGGCGCGTGGCCCAGCGTGCCGCACCTACGGCGCTGGACATTGCCCATTCGCTGACCCAGCCCTCACGGGCTGGGTTAACTTGTGGCGCGCCTCCGACGCTAGCTTGGCAGGTGCAGAGGATTCTTTATCCGCCCTTGCGATTTTCGTGAGGATGTAAACGGAGCCAGCTGGACTCTATGAAGGAAGGAGACGCGATGCAATCGGAACATGAAAGTCGCATCCGAGTCACCGAGTATCTGGATCTGGACATTGAGCGAGAGCTCTGGTTTTGCAACCGGTGTGGACACGAAATTGGCCCGGCGCGGGAAAATTACAAGAAAGGCTGCCTGCTACATGACCGCGATCCCCGAGAAATACATCCTCCACTCGTTTCAGGCGAATTCAATTTTTCGCCGGATCCGCTCTGGGTGCGCATCGTGGAGATTTACTGTCCGGGATGCGGGACGCAGATCGAAACGGAGTATCTCCCGCCGGGACACCCGATTATCTGGGATATTGAGATCGATTTGGATAGTTTGAAAAAGAGGCTACAGACGGGCGAGTTTGTCATTCGCGGGCGACGCCTCGAGGCTGCGGAATGAACTCGATCGATATCGATGTGGGCGGGACATTTACCGATTTGGTCCTAAATTTTGGCGGAAAGACCCTAATTAAGAAAGTCCCCACGACTCCCTACGATCTTTCGGTATGTTTTTCGAAAGTCATCGAAGAGGGCGCCGCCGCACTCAGCATGAAGATGGATGAGCTTCTGCCTGGCATCGAAATGATTCGATATTCGACGACCATTGCGATGAACCGGCTGATCGAGAGAAAAGGACCACGGCTGGGGCTGATCACTACCGAAGGTCATGAGGACGTGGTCCTCATTGGACGTGGCGCGCAGTGGATTGACGGAACGCGGGTAGCGGAGCGGAGGAATCTGGCAATCCAGCGGAAGCCCGAACCGCTCATCCCGCGGGACATGATCGTCGGCGCGAAAGAGCGCGTGGACTCTCGCGGAAACGTGATTCGAATCCTGGACGAGGACGATCTTCGAACGAAGATACGGTACCTGGTCAACCACGGCGCGCGAGGATTTGTCATCTCGCTACTGTGGGGATTTCTTAATCCGGTGCACGAAAAGCGCGTGAAGCAGATTATCCGCGACGAATATAAGGAGTTTCACATCGGTTATTTGCCAGTCGTTCTGGCGGGGCAGGTGGTAGGGAAGCTCGGAGAATACGAGCGAACACTCGCGGCGATTCTAGACGCGTACCTGCAGCGCTCCATGCAGATCGAATTGTCGGCGATGTGGGACAAACTCCGCGAGCGCGGCTATAAGAAACCTCTGCTGATGATTCAGAGTTCCGGCGGAATCGCGGAGGTGTTTCGAACGACGGCCAGCCGTACGTTTAACAGCGGGCCGGTGTCGGGGTTGATGGGAGCGCATCACGTCGCAAAATCGCTTGGTTATCACAACGTGATCATGACGGACATGGGGGGCACGAGCTTTGACGTCGGGCTGGTGGTGAAGGACAGCGTTCGAAGCTACGACTTTCGTCCCATTATTGACCGGTGGATGGTGGGGATCACGATGATCAAGACGCTTTCGATCGGAGCGGGAGGCGGCTCGATCGCGTGGCTCAACAGGCTGTTGCAAAATCAATTGCAAGTGGGACCAAAAAGCGCGGGTTCGATGCCCGGGCCGGTTTGTTTCAACAGAGGCGGAAAGGAACCGACCGTCACGGACGCCGACGTCGTTCTGGGATACATTAATCCGGATTATTACTTTGGTGGAAGAATGCGCTTGAATAAGAACGCGGCGACACAGGCGATTCGCGAAAAAATTGCCAAGCCGCTGGGGATTGAAGTCGAGCAGGCGTCGGAAGTCATCCGCAAAATTGTGAATGGGAATATGGCGTCGGCGATCATGAAAGAAGTCCATTTGCGAGGATATAGCCCGGAAGAGTTCGTGCTATTTGTGGGCGGAGGGGCGGGCGCGACGCACGTTGAGGGGTACAAGGCGGGCGTAAAGAAAGCAGTGATCTTCCATTTCTCGCCGGTGTTCTGCGCGTTCGGTTCTTCCACAATGGACATCATGCACGTTTATGAAGCCTCGAAAAAAATCACTTTGCTGGAACCGGGCACGCAGAAGCCGTCGGAAGAGTATGCGGCGTTCAATCGGACGGTGGAGAATTTGGTTGAGCAAGCCAAGCGGGATCTCGTCGCCGATGGGCTGAATGTGCAGGACGCGGCATTTGTTCTCGAACTGGACATGCTTTACGGCGGGCAATTTCACGTGAAGCGTACGCTTTCTCCGCGACTGGAACTCCACAGCGCCGCGGACATTCACGCAGTCTGCACCGCGTTTGAGAAAGAGTTCAGTGAGGCGTTCAGTCCTTTTGTAGTGAATCCCGAAGGCGGAGTGTTCATCGAGAGTTTTATTTTGAAGGCCATCGTTCCAACGAAGAAAATCGAATTGCCCAAGATGAAGCTTGAGGGAAGCGATCCGGGCGGTGCGCGGAAAGGCGAGAGGGCGGTGTATTGGCCAGAGGTGAAAGCCTATAAAACCACGCCGATTTACGGCTACGAATCCCTGCGCCCCGGGAACGTAATGGAAGGTCCCGCAGTGGTCGAAGGAGAATACACGACGCTGGTCGTTCCGTCCGGGATGAAGTTCTCCGTTGACGAGCGGGGGCTGGGGATTTTGGAAAGTTAGGCTGATGGTGGAAAAGCGAGAAGAGCAATGCCAATACCTACGTTAGAGGAAAAGCTCGCATGGCTGAAGCCGGCGCCGGCCTCGGCCTACGAACAGGAATGCGCGAAGACACTCCGGCAGGGCGACTATGAGATCGGGGTGCAAGTCACAAACGATATTCTTGACGAAGCAATGGAGATTTTCGTGCGGTCATCGCGCAGTTACTTCGGCGTTTCGGGCGATTCGATGGTGGCTATTTTCACCGCCGGAGGAGATCTCATTAACGCGGCTTGCGGAACTTATCTGCACGCCATCATTCAGCCCATCGTGATCAAGTTCATTCTCAAGTATTACTCAGAAAACCCGGGCATCCGCGAAGGCGACATCTGGTACACCAATGACGCTCTGTATGGCGGTATCCATAATCCCGACCAAGTAGCGCTGATGCCGATTTTTCGCAAGGGGAAGCTGCTGGCGTGGACATCGGCGGCGCTGCACACCACCGAAACCGGCGCCATCGAGCCTGGGGGTATGCCGGTCAGCGCCAAGTCCCGATTCGAAGAGGGGCTGAACATGCCGCCCATGAAGATCGGCGAAAACTACCAGTTGCGGAATGATTTCCTGGAATTCTATTCGGTGTACGGTCTTCGCGCGCCGGCCATGTTCATTTCCGATTTGCGGGCCCGGTGCACGACCGCGGACCGGGTTCGTGTTCGCCTGCTGGAAGTCGTGGAGAAGCGGGGCGAAGAGTATCTTGTCGGCTTGCTGCGCAAGATGCTGGATACCGCGGAATCGGGCGCCCGGCAGAAGATCAAGTCATTGCCGGAAGGAAAATTCCGAGCCGTGGTTTTCAACGATGCCATCGGCTGGATGCCCGCGCTGGTGCGAGCGTGTTACCTGACGCTCGTGAAGAAAGGCGAAAGACTCATTTTTGATTTCGAAGGAACATCGCCGGAGAATCCGTCTTCCTACAATGTGCATTCGCAGGCGGTGGTGGGACACATTGCGAATTTCATGTATGAATACGTGTTCCATGATCTGCCTATCTGCAGTTCGACGTTTGCGCCGATCGATTTTCTCTTTCCGCCGAATATCATCCTTAATCCGGATAAATCCGCGGCGACAAGCTGTTGCGTCTATATCGGAATGCAGTGCCGCAACGCGACGCATAATAGTTTCGCCAAAATGGCTTTTTCGAGCGCAGGACTTTGGCGGCAGGTGACGGCCGCGCCGGGGAGCCAGCATACCGCGCAGATCTGCGCCGGGCTTTCACAATGGAAATTGGCGGTTTCCGATGTTCTTTCATTTTCCCTTAATACGCAGGGGCAGGGAGGACGGGTTGCCACAGACGGCATCGATTCGTATGGCTTTGCCTGGTGCGCGTTTGGCCGGGCTCCCGATTCGGAGCAGGTGGAGAGCGAACTGCCACTCACCGTGCTGCTGTCACAACACTGGAGAGATTCCTGCGGCCACGGGCATCATCGAGGCGGGTCAGGGGCGGTGCAGCAATGGATGATCCACAAAGTCAGCGATATGGTTTCACTGTGCATGGGCAACGGGAGCAAAGTCCCGTTGGGACAACCACTGTTCGGAGGCTACGCGTCGTCGCCGATTCCGGGAATCAGCGTGCGCAAGCCGGCGCTGCTGGCCCAGATGAAAAAGGAAAACTCCGAGTTAACCATGGATCTGCGAGACATGCTCGAGCACAACACCATTCACGGAGAATGGAAATACGAACTCGTCGCGCGAACGCCCAAAGTCTATCAGGAAGGAGATTTGCTTTTCGGATTCAGCGGCGGGGGCCCAGGTTATGGAGATCCTTTGGAACGAGAACCCGAATCCGTCATGCAAGATCTGAAAAAGAACATCATCTCCGATTGGACAGCGCAGCAAATCTACAAGATCGCCTACGATCCGGAGCGCAGAAAAGTCGATGTAGAAAAGACAAAACAGCTCCGGCAGGATGAGAAAAAGGCGCGCTTGGCGCGCGGCGTCTCCTTTGAACAATTCGTGGAAGAATGGAGCAAGAAGAGTCCGCCGCAAGAAGCTCTGCAATACTACGGGAGCTGGCCGGATGCCAAGTCGACGGGGCCGGTTTTCAGGCCATAACTGATGGAAGTTCCTCCCACGCCAAGGCAGATTGCAAAGGAATTGCTGAACGGGATTCTGCCTTCTCGTCCACTCTTCTTGCCGATTGTCTTTTCTCTCGGCGCGAAGGTGGAAAATGTTCCCCTGGCCAGCTTTCGAGAAAATCCCACAAAAATTGCAAGCGCGCTGCGCCAAATGCAAAACCATCTTCGGCTGGATGGCGTCTCCTGCTATTGCGATCCTTATCTGGAGGTGGAGGCACTGGGCGCGAAGGTGGAACGCAGAGAGGACTTTGAGCCAGCCCTCCTTCAATGGCCAGGACCGATTCAGCCCGGGCGAATACCGGAAGGCCTTTGTTCGCCGGACGAAGCAGCACAAAGAGGAAGGGTTCCCGTTGCGACAGAAGTGCTCCGCCGGATGAAGGCATTCCCGAACCGCGATTTTTTGCTGATGGCGGGTGTCAATGGTCCGATGACGCTGGCGGCCCAGATTGCGCGGTGCGAAGGAAATCAGAAATTGCGAATCGAGGACGTGCCGACTTCTGTGCAGGATTATGCAGCTTCTGTAGTAACAGAGACAGTTAGCGCATTCCTCGAGTCTGGATCCGATCTAATTATTGTTCAGGAGCAAATGCTTCCTGCGTTCACAGCAGAAAACTGTGAAGCGTGGGCCAATCTGCTCGCGCCGACTATCAATGTCATCCGCTTTTATGAGGCACTGCCAGTGCTTCAGCTTTCTCCTGCACGATCCGTACTTCAGAACTGGGACGCAATCTTTCAACAACGCTGGGATTGCGTGGTGTCCTTGCCCCTTGAGGCGCTGGTTTCCCGAGAAGCAATAGGATCCCAGCTGGCGAACGAGCTGATGATCGGAATCTCGCTTTCCCAGGAAACATTCGGGCCGGCGAAATTGGATGGCGAAGAGATTTTGCCGATACTGAAACCGGTGGTGTCACGGGCGCGTCCTGCGGTTTTGACAACCACCGGCGACGTTCCGGCCATGACGGAAATGAAGAGCCTTGCAAAGATTCTCCGGGAGGTACCTCGCGCCTTTTAACGGGTCTATGTAAACTGGGCTATAGAAGTAGGTGAACGAGGCAGGTGGATACTGCGGTGGCACGAGAAGAGGAATGTGAGTCATGAGGAAAGAATCAAATGGAATTTTCGTCGCTTACGACGATATCTGGCTGCTGGATGGAGTGAGAACTTCCTTTGCCGACTACAACGGAATTTTGGGGCTTGTTTCACCCATCGACCTGGGAATCAAGGCATCGCGCGCGCTGTTTGCGCGCACCAAAATCGCGCCGGCGGATGTGGGCGCAGTCATTGCCGGAAGCGTGGCGCAAGCGAGTTTCGATGCCTACGTGTTGCCGCGGCACATCGGACTTTACTCCGGGGTCCCGGTCGACCGGCCCGCGCTGTTGGTGCAGCGCGTCTGCGGCACGGGCATTGAAGCGATCGGCCAGGCTGCCGACGCGATCACTCTGAAGAAAATCGAGCTGGGTCTCTGCGCCGGTGCGGAATCCATGAGCCGCAATCCAATCGCGGCGTTTACTCATCGCGGCGGCTTTCTCATGGGTCAGGTGGAGTTCAAAGATTTTCTCTGGGAGGCGCTTCTTGATCCAGCTCCTGGCCTCACGATGGGTGAGACGTCGGAGGCGGTGGCCCGCAAGTACAAAATCACGCGCGAAGATGTGGACCGTTTCGCGGAATTGAGTTTTTCGCGGGCCGTCGCGGCGCAAAAGAGCTGCTTTCTTTCCGGCGAAATCGTACCTATTACTACGGAAAGCTTTGAACTGCCTGGCTACAACGCGCGCGGGATACAGCTTCCCCGAGGAATAGAAAATCTTTCCGCGGACACGCACATTCGCCCGTCTTCGTTCGAGGCACTCTCAAAAATCCGGCCAGCCTTTGGAGGTGTTCAGACTGGCGGAAACAGCTCCGCCATCGTGGATGGCGCCGCAGCCGCACTGGTTGGCTCAGGAACGTATGCAAAATCGCGAGGCGGCAAACCTCTCGCGCGCATCGTCGGCGTCGCTACTGTCGGCGTACCTCCCGAAATCATGAGTATCGCTCCCGCGCCCGCGATTCGAAAACTCCTCGAGGGGACCGGCCTGACGCTGGACAAGATTGATCGCTTCGAGATAAACGAAGCATTTGCCGCGCAGCTCATTGGCGTTGAGCGCGAATTGCAGCTCGACCGGACCAAACTCAACGTCAACGGTGGCGCGATTGCCATCGGGCATCCGCTCGCCGCGACGGGCATCCGGCTAGCGCTGACGCTTTCTCGGGAGCTACGTCGTTCGAACCTTCGATACGGAATCGCGTCGGCGTGCATTGGAGGCGGTCAAGGCATTGCCCTCCTCCTTGAGAACCCCGATTGAAGCAGGCGGATGGAAGTATTTCGCCGGAGTCAGGGCTGGTTTTCGGCTTGGAAGAGGGAATTGTGCATGTTGACGATGCGCCATCGCCCACCGCTGCGGCGGCACATTGCCATTCCGTGTCCACGAGGATCCTCTTTGGGGGTGACAATACTGTAGTCGTAGGTGTACCAGAGAGCGTCTCCGAATAGACGGATGTCGTGCACTTCCATTCGGTACTCAACGTTTGGGGCGAAGCGCAGATACCGTTTCTGCAAGTAATCCATGACTTGCTCCCGCCCGCGAAATTCCCCCATTGGAGTATAGAGAACGACGTCCGGTTCGAAGCAGTCTGCCAGTTGTTCTGTTTTTCCGAGATCGAAGGCGGAGTTGCAATCCTGCATCTGTTTTTCCATCTCGGCGTAGCCGGACTTTGCATCGATGGTCCTGCCTCTGAGCAAACCAATGTGATGTTGAAGGTCGATAGTCAATCCCATCTGTCCTTTTAGGGCCTCCGGCCCGCGAAACTCTATGAAAATCCCTCAACGTCAGGCAACGTAGAGACTCTTGACGCTAACTCCTTTGAATTCAGCACGACTTGGTTTGCGA
>JACXTT010011670.1_pt1 | contig 11745 bp, 11 predicted proteins | sample 9270951 | NCBI WGS metagenome assembly JACXTT01 (sample SAMN15532306, study PRJNA645909) | rock metagenome | isolation source: weathered quartz diorite | place: Puerto Rico | collected 2017-06-21 | reverse complement strand
AGGTCGCCCTGATCAAGCGCGTGGTGCCCAATGCCAAGACCGTCGGCATGGTCTACAACCCCGGTGAAGCGAACTCGGTCGTGGTGGTCAAGGAACTGAAGGAACTGCTGGCCAAGCAGGGCCTGACCCTGAAGGAAGCCGCCGCCCCGCGTACGGTTGACATCGGCGCCGCCGCCAAGAGCCTGGCCGGCAAGGTGGACGTGATCTACACCAACACCGACAACAACGTGGTTTCGGCCTACGAAGCGCTGGTCAAGGTCGCCAACGAATCGAAGATTCCGCTGATCGCCGCCGACACCGACAGCGTCAAGCGTGGCGCCATCGCCGCGCTGGGCATCAACTACCTGGACCTGGGCCACCAGACCGGCAAGGTCGTGGTGCGCATCCTGAAGGGTGAGAAGCCGGGCGCCATTGCCTCTGAAACCAGCAGCAACCTGGAACTGTTCGTGAACACCGGCGCCGCGCAGAAGCAAGGCGTGACGCTGTCGCCGGACCTGGTCAAGGAAGCCAAGACCGTCATCAAGTAAGCAGAACGTCTGACCAGCGCCGTCCGCCTCGCGGACGGCCGCGCGTCCACTACAGTACAAGATCCGGATCGCCCTACCCGGGCCCGCCCCTGAACGAGATGGCGAGCCGACCGACCTTACCCGGGCGGGCCGCGCCAGCTGTCAAGGATTCACCATGTCCCTCTTTTCCCTTCTGGGTGCCCTGGAGATCGGCCTGATCTTCAGCCTGGTCGCCCTCGGGGTGCTGATTTCCTTTCGCATCCTCAATTTTCCCGACCTGACCGTTGACGGCAGCTTCCCGCTGGGCGGCGCCGTTGCCGCGACGCTGATCTCCGCCGGACAGGACCCGTTCGTTGCCACCGCTGCGGCCATCATCGCCGGCGCCGCCGCCGGCTTCATCACCGGCTGGCTCAATGTGCGGCTCAAGATCATGGACCTGCTCGCCAGTATCCTGATGATGATCGCGCTGTACTCGGTCAACCTGCGCATCATGGGCCGCCCCAATGTGCCGCTGATCACGGAGCCGACGCTGTTCACCATCCTGCAGCCCGAGTGGATGCCCGACTACGTGCTGCGCCCGTTCGTGCTGTTCATCGTGGTGGTGATCGCCAAGATCGGCCTGGACTGGTTCTTCTCGTCGCAGCTTGGCCTGGCCATGCGTGCAACGGGCGCCAATCCCCGCATGGCACGCTCCCAGGGCATCGCCACCGGCCGCGCCACGCTGGCCGGCATGGCCCTGTCCAACGGTCTCGTGGCACTGGCCGGCGCGCTGTTTGCGCAGACCCAGGGCGGCTCCGATATCTCGATGGGCATCGGCACCATCGTGATCGGCCTGGCCGCCGTGATCATCGGCGAAAGCATCCTGCCGGCACGCCGCCTGGTGTGGACCACGCTCGCCGTGGTGCTGGGTGCCATCCTGTACCGCTTCTTCATCGCGCTGGCGCTGAACAGCGACTTCATCGGCCTCAAGGCGCAGGACCTGAACCTGGTCACGGCCGCACTGGTGACGATCGCCCTGGTACTGCCCGCCACCCGCAAGAAGCTGTTTGCCCGCAAGAACGGAGGTGCCTGAGATGCTGCGCGCACAAGACCTGAAGCTCACCTTCAACCCGGGCACCCCGATCGAGACCCGCGCGCTGCGCGGCCTGAGCCTGGAAATCCCGAGCGGCCAGTTCGTGGCCGTGATCGGCTCCAACGGCGCCGGCAAGTCGACCTTCCTGAACGCCATCAGCGGCGACCAGATGGTCGACTCGGGCAGCATCACCATCGATGAAACCGACGTGACGCGCAAGCCCGCATGGGACCGCGCTCACCTGGTCGCACGCGTGTTCCAGGACCCGATGGCCGGCACCTGCGAGGCGCTGACGATCGAGGAAAACATGGCGCTGGCAATGGCCCGTGGCTCGAAGCGCGGCTTCCGCCCGGCGCTGAACCGCGGCTCGCGCGAACTGTTCCGCGAAAAGCTGCGCCTGCTGAACCTGGGTCTGGAAAACCGCCTGACCGACCGCATCGGCCTGCTCTCCGGCGGCCAGCGCCAGGCCGTGAGCCTGCTGATGGCCTCGCTGCAGCCGTCGCGCATCCTGCTGCTCGACGAGCACACCGCCGCGCTGGACCCGAAGACCGCCGCGTTCGTGCTGGAACTGACCGCGCGCATCGTCGAGGAAAGCAAGCTGACCACGATGATGGTCACGCACAGCATGCGCCAGGCGCTGGACTACGGCCAGCGCACGGTAATGCTGCACCAGGGCCAGGTCGTGCTGGACGTGTCCGGCGACAAGCGCAAGGGGCTCGACGTGCCGGATCTGCTGCGCATGTTCGAGCAGACGCGGCATGAGCAGTTGGATGATGATGCATTGCTGCTGGGCTGATCCCCGGTAGCGCCATGAAGAAAGGGAGCCTTGCAGCTCCCTTTCTTCTTTCTGTCAGACCGTAGCAGCCTTATCCAGCCACCGCCCAAGCTGATCCGTCACCGCCGTACTCGAGAACGAGCAACTGTCTTGCGCAAACACCGCCGCCATCTCCAGTCTGCGTAGCAGTTCTTCCATCGCCTGCCCGAAGACCGGTGGCAGGGTCAGTGCGGGCGCTGCTGCGCGCCACGCTTTCACGAGATCAGCCGCGGGCAGCGTGCCGCCAGTGTGCTGGTCCAGTGCCGAGCGCATGCGCGCCAGCGTATCCGTATTGGCGCCGCTCATGTGCGTGCCCTCCTTTCCTTGTAAAGCTCGCGGAACGTGCGTCCCGAGGGTGCGGGCATGTCCCGCGTCTGGGTCCAGCCCTTGCCCGCCATGGGCAGGCTGGCGATCAGCCGGTTGCTGCCGCCCAGGCGCGCGAGCACGCGCGCGCCGAGGCGGCTGGCCAGCGCATAGAGTGCCGGGCGCTTGGCCACGAAGCCCCAAGCCTGCAACGCAAAGCGCTCCTGCCACGGCCGCAAGCCGCGCTCCATCTGCTTCTCGCGCAGCTTGCGCAGCAGGTCCGACAGCGGGATCGATGCCGGGCATACGCGGTTGCACTCGCCGCACAGCGTGGCCGCCTGTGGCAGGTCCACGGCATTGGCCAGGCCCACGTAGCTCGGCGTGAGCACGCTGCCCATCGGCCCTGGGTAGACCCAGCCATAGGCGTGGCCGCCGATCTTCTGGTAGACGGGGCAATGGTTCATGCACGCGCCGCAGCGGATGCAGCGCAGCATCTCCTGGAACTCGCCACCGATCAGGCCGCTGCGGCCGCCGTCGACGAGTACGAAGTACATATGCTCCGGGCCGTCGCGCTCGCCTTCGGCACGCGGGCCGGTCAGCAGCGAGAAATAGTTCGAGATCGCCTGCCCTGTCGCCGAACGCGGCAGCAGCCGCATCACGGTCGCCAGGTCTTCCAGCGTCGGCAATACCTTTTCGATGCCGGTCACGGCCACGTGCACGCGCGGCATTACCGTGCACATGCCTTCGTTGCCTTCGTTGGTGACGACCGCCACCGAGCCGGTCTCGGCGATGATGAAGTTGCCGCCGGTCACGCCCATGTCGGCGGACAGGAATTCGGGGCGCAATACCTCGCGCGCTTCGCGCGTCATTTCCGGGATATCCGTCAGGCGCGGCTTGTGGTGGACCTTCGCGAACAGGTCGGCGATCTCGTCCATGTCCTTGTGCACCACCGGCGCAATGATGTGCGACGGCGGCTCCGAGTCGTTGATCTGCAGGATGTACTCGCCGAGATCGGTCTCGATGCTCTGCACGCCCATCTCGCCGAGCACCTGGTTAAGCCGCATCTCTTCGGTCACCATCGACTTGCTCTTGATGACCTTCTTCACGCCGTGCTTCTGCGCGATCTCCGCGACCAGGCGCGCCGCCTCGGCCGTGGTCTCGGCAAACAGCACCGTGGCGCCGCGGCGCGTGGCGTTCTCCTCGAATGTGGCGAGCCAGACGTCCAGGTTCTCCAGCGCGCGGTTGCGGCGTTCCTTGAGCGCGTCGCGCGTGGCGTCGAAATCGATGTCGCGGATGGCATCCGCGCGCGCGGTGACGAACTTGGTCGAGAGCTTCTTGAGGTTCTGCTGCAGGCGCTGGTCGGCCAGCTTCTGGCCGGCGCGCGCCTTGAATTCCATGCTGTGGACTTGCATCGTCGCGTCTCCGAGGGCTCAGGCGTCGCCAGCCAGGACCTGCGCGATATGCAGCACGCGCGTCTGCGTATCGCCGCTGCGGCGCAGGCGGCCTTCGATATTGAGCATGCAGCCCAGGTCGCCCAGCACCACCGCATCGGCGCCGCTGGCCTTGATGTTGGCGCACTTCTCGTCGACGATGGCCGTCGAGATATTGCCGTACTTGACCGAGAAGGTGCCGCCGAAGCCGCAGCAGGCCTCGCAGTCCTTCATCTCGGTGAGCTGCACGCCGGGCAGCCTGCCCAGCAGTTCGCGCGGCTGCGCCTTGACGCCCAGTTCGCGCAGGCCCGAGCAGGAATCGTGATAGGTGACGTGGCCGGCGAAATTGGAATCGAGATGTTCCAGCTTCGCGACATTGACGAGGAAATCGGTCAGCTCGAACACGCGTTCGCGCAGGCGTTCATAGCGGCCGTTGAGTTCCGGATCGTCGCGCAGCAGGTCGGCGTAGTGGTGACGGATCATGCCGCCGCAACTGCCCGACGGCACCACTACGTAGTCAAACATCTCGAACTCACGCAGAAATTTCTCCGCGAGATCGCGCGACACCGCGCGCTCGCCCGAGTTGTAGCTCGGCTGGCCGCAGCAGGTCTGGGCTTCGGGCACCATCACCTCGTAGCCGGCGCCTTCCAGCAGTTTCAGCACGGAGAAGCCAATCTCCGGGCGCATGAGGTCCACCAGGCAGGTGGCGAACAGGCCAACTCGCATTTGCTTTCTTTCTCCAGACCCCGAAACCCCGCAATTATGCGCGTTTGCGCCGCCGGGTGGCGCACAAACCATTCAGGCGGGTTGTGAATGCAGTTCACGCCGCGTCACTTCCCTGCGGCCATCAAACCAGAGGATTCTTACTGGAATGTCATTTCACCTATTGAAATTTTCACGATGCGAGATAGAATCAGGCAAACGCTTAATTTGCCGCACGGCAACATTTCCCTATGTCAGACGCAGACAAGTCGCCTGGAAAGACATCGATCCAGGTTATTGAACGCATGATGACGCTGCTGGATGCACTCGCCCAGCACGCCGACCCGGTCAGCCTGAAAGAGCTGTCGATATCTACCGGACTGCACCCCTCCACGGCCCACCGCATCCTCAACGATATGGTGGCGTGCCGCTTCGTCGACCGCTCCGATCCCGGCAGCTACCGGCTCGGCATGCGTCTGCTGGAGCTGGGGAACCTGGTCAAGGCACGCCTGTCGGTACGCGACGCGGCGCTGGCGCCGATGCGCGCGCTGCATCGCGTGACCGGGCAGACAGTCAACCTGTCGGTGCGCCAGGGCGACGAGATCGTGTATATCGAGCGCGCCTACAGCGAGCGCTCCGGCATGCAGGTGGTGCGCGCCATTGGCGGACGCGCACCGCTGCACCTGACTTCGGTCGGCAAGCTGTTCCTGGCCGCCGACGAGGCGACGCGCGTGCGCAGCTATGCCACGCGCACCGGCCTGGCAGGGCATACACGCACCTCGATCACCGACCTGCCCAAGCTCGAGCGCGAACTCAACTGGGTACGCACCAACGGCTACGCGCGCGACAACGAAGAGCTGGAACTCGGCGTACGCTGCATCGCGGCCGGCATCTACGATGATTCGCGCCGCCTGGTGGCCGGCCTGTCGCTGTCGGCACCCGCCGACCGCCTGCAGGACAGCTGGCTGCAGAACCTGAAGGAAACCGCGCAGCAGATCTCGCGCGGCATGGGCTACGTGGTGGAGTCCGAAGCCGCCTGATCCGGCGGTTACCGGCGGCGACGGGCAACCCAGCCCCCGCCGCCGGCTCAGCGAACCAGGGATACACCATATAGGGGTTTACTCTTGGTTTTCAGATAACCTGCAAACCCTATAATCGGGCCGCTATGCGAACCCGAGCGATTACCCTGACCGAACAGGTCACCCGCCAGCTGCGTACCGACATTGAGAACGGGATCCATGCCGTAGGCAGCCGCCTGCCCACGGGCAAGCAACTGGCCGAGCAGTACGGCGTCAGCGCCGCCGTGATCCGTGAGGTGACTGAGCATCTGCGTTCGCAAGGGTTCGTGGAAACGCGTCAGGGCGTGGGCTGCACCGTGCGTTCGCGTACCGGCGCCGCCGGCTTCCAGCTGCCGCGCGAGCCCGACCTGGGCCGAACCGAGCTGGCCGATCTGTATGACCTTCGCATAGACCTGGAAAGCGCTGCCGCCGCGCTGGCCGCCGTGCGGCGCAGCGCCGAAGACCTGGACACCCTTTCCGCGCTGCTGGAACGGCTGCAGGCGCATCTCTATGACGCGCAGCCGGCGGTCGATCTCGATGCCGCGTTCCATATCGGCATTGCCAGTGCCACGCACAACCCGTACTACCGCCAGCTGCTGCAGTACATGAACCTGCAACTGCACCAGGCAGTTGCGACCGCGCGTGCCAATACGCTGCAGCAAGCGCGCCTGCCCGAGGCGGTGCACAAGGAACACGAAGCCATCTTCGATGCGATCCGTGCCGGCAACGCCGACGCGGCGCGCCAGGCCACCATCCACCACCTGCAATGCGCCGCGCAGCGCCTGGGCCTGAGCCTGCGCGCACGCGGCGCCGATCCCCTGCCGTGAAGGCCGAAAGCTGAAACCCATCCATCCATGCAAGCCGCCAACCTGCCCCAGCGCCTCACCGAAGCCCTTGGTCCTGACACCGTTCTCACGCACCCCGACGACATTGCGCCGTGGCTGTCGGACTGGCGGGGCCTCTACCGTGGCCAAGCCCAGGCCGTGGTCCGCCCACGCACGGTCGACGAGGTCTCGCGCTGTCTCGCACTCTGCCAGGCGGCCGCGGTGCCGGTGGTGCCGCGCGGTGGCAACACCGGCCTGTGCGGCGCGGCCACGCCCGACAGCGAGCCGCGCAACGTGGTGCTGAGCCTGGACCGCATGCATGCGATCCGCTCGCTCGACACCATCGCCAACACCATGGTGGCCGAAGCCGGCTGCATCCTCGGCAACCTGCGGCGCACGGCGGCGGAGGCCAACCGCCTGCTGCCACTTAGCCTCGCGGCGGAGGACTCGTGCCAGATCGGCGGCAACCTGGCCACCAATGCCGGCGGCGTCAACGTCGTGCGCTATGGCATGACGCGCGAGCTGGTGCTCGGGGTCGAGGCTGTCATGCCCAACGGCGAGGTCTTTCATGGCCTACGCACGCTGCGCAAGGACAACACCGGCTACGACCTCAAGCAGTTGCTGATCGGTTCGGAAGGCACGCTCGGCGTCATCACTGCCGCGGCGCTGCGCCTGTTCCCGCGCACGGATACGCGCAGTGTCGTGCTGGCCGCGGTGGCATCGCCGCAGCAGGCGCTGGAGCTTTACGCGCTGCTGTTCGAGCAATGCGGTGCGCGGCTGCAGGCGTTCGAATTCTTCACCGGCGTGTGCCTGGACCTGGTCCTCACGCATGCCGAAGGCGTACAGGAGCCGTTTGCCCAGCGCCACCCCGCCTACGTGCTGGTCGAACTGGCCGATACGGCGGAGGAAGATGCGCTCAATGCGCTGCTTGAGCGCGTCATCGGCGAAGCGCTCGAGCGCGGCCTGTGCCTCGACGCCGCGGTGTCCGCGTCGCTGGCGCAGTTGCAGGCCCTGTGGAAACTGCGTGAAGAAATCTCCGAAGCGCAGCGCGCGGACGGGCCGCACCTGAAGCACGACGTGTCGCTGCCAATCGAGCAGATCCCGGCGTTCATGGTGTCGATGCAAGCGCGGCTGCGCGCGCTCGACCCGGCAATCCGCCCGTTCATCTTCGGCCACTTCGGCGACGGCAACCTGCACTACAACCTGTCACGCCCGGCGGGAGCCCCGAAGGACTGGGCGGCGACGCACGAAGAGGCCGTGACCGGCACCGTGCTCGATGAAGTGATGCGCTACGGCGGCAGCATCAGCGCGGAACATGGCATCGGCCAGCTCAAGCGCCATGCGTTCCTGCAGTACAAGGATCCGCTGGAGCTGCGCTTGATGCGCGAGATCAAGCGTGCTTTCGATCCGGCCGGCATCATGAATCCGGGCAAGTTGCTCTGAAGCGGTGACGCTCCATGAAAAAACGCGCCACGGTCGGCGCGTTTTTTTCTCTGGACGGAGCCAGATCAGGTTCCCCGCGCTGGCTGCGAAGCCAGAATCGCACGAGCACCACCTGGCGTCTGCGTCAGGTTCGGCGCCGCCGGGAATGCATGCGGCTGAGGCGCCGATGGCGAAACATGCTCCAGCCAATCCCGAACGCGCGTGGCATCGGCAAAGCGCGAGAGCTTGCCCACGGAATCCAGGAACACCATCACCACGTTACGGCCGTTGACCCTGGCCTGCATGACCAGGCACTGCCCGGCCTCGGAAATGAAACCGGTCTTCTGCAGGCCGATGTCCCAGTTGCCGCCCCGCACCAGGCGGTTGGTGCTGACATAGTGCTGCGTACGGCCCAGCACATTGACTTCATGCTCGGTCTGCGTCGAGAACTCGCGAATGGTCGGGTTGCGGTAGGCCGCATTGACCATCCGCGCGAGGTCCATGGCGCTCGACACATTGCTGCTCGACAGGCCGTTCGAGTCCACAAAGTGGCTGTCGTTCATGCCCAGTTCACGGGCCTTGCGGTTCATGGCTTGGACAAACGCGGGCAGACCACCCGGATAGCTGCGACCCAGCGCCGAAGCGGCGCGGTTCTCGGACGACATCAGCGCCAGCAGCAGCATTTCCTGGCGCGTGAGCTGGGTACCGAAGCGCAGGCGCGAGCTGCTGTGCTTCTCAGTGTCCCGGTCTTCTTCCGTGATGGTCAGCGTCTCGTCCATCGGCAGGCGAGCATCCATCACGACCAGCGCAGTCATCAGCTTGGTGATCGACGCGATCGGCAGCACCGCGGTCGGATTCTTCTGGAACAGAACCTCATTGGTGCTCTGGTCCATCACGAGCGCGACGCTCGAACGCAGGGCCAGCGCGTCTTCGGTATCTCGCAACCCCATGGCCTCGCCGAGCGACGGTTTGGCTGGCGTGAACACGGCACGCACCGGTACGGCGCGATGCGAGGCCACGACCTGGCGTTTGCCATTCTTCAGGACGATGACCTTGCGAGAAGACGAAGCCTCAGCCGTTGTGCGCTTACTGCTCGCACTGGCCTTTTTCTCGCTTTTGGACGATTTTGTCTGCTTTTTTGCAGACTTCTCAGTAGACGTCGACTTGGTAGCCGCTTCTGCCACCGGTGCGGCCAGCATCGAAGCGGATGCCAGCACGGCAACGGCCATGGCACTCATGGGCGTAAAGCCGAAGAATCTGGAAAAAATGGAATCAGACCGAAACATGATTCATTCAGCGCATCAGGATGGCGCTAGTGTAGGAAATTAAGAAATTGTTAGCAAGATTAAAGACTTACGGAAGCAAGTTAAAGTTCGATTTGCAAACATTTCCACATTGCGGAAATTATTGACTATTCGTCACTTTCACCATCGCAAGCATCCTGTAAGTCACTCACCGCAGCAGCTCCGCTGCGGCATCTTCCCTTGTATATCGGCGCATATCGTTACACATTGATACACCCTTCTCTATGAGAGGAAACGCGCGAACCCGCTCACCGGTTCACGCTCCGTGCTAAGTCGGTTTTCAATCGCCTCCGGATCCGCATAGCCAAGCGACATGCCGCACACCACCATCTCTTCGCCCGGCAGGCGCAGATGATCGCCAATGATCTTGTGGAACTGCGTGAATGCCGCCTGCGGGCAGGTGTCCAGCCCGCGCGCCCTGGCCGCGATCATGATGCTTTGCAGGAACATGCCGTAGTCGAGCCAGCTGCCGAGCTCCATGATCCGGTCGATGGTGAAGATCATGCCGACCGGCGCATCGAAAAAGCGGAAGTTGCGCGCGTGCTGTTCGTGCATGCGCGACTTGTCCTCGCGGCTGATCTCCAGCAGGCCATAGAGATCCCAGCCCACCTTGCGGCGGCGCTCCAGGTAGGGGTTCACCCATGAGCGCGGGTAGTACGGATACTCCTCCAGGTACTTGCTGTCGCGCTCGGGATCTTCATAGGCAGTCAGCAGGTCGGCGCAAAGCCGGGCCTTGGCGTCGCCCGCGAGCACGTAGACGCGCCACGGTTGCGTGTTGGTGCCGGACGGGGCCCGGCTGGCGACAGCCAGTATCTCTTCGACCGTTTGGCGCGGCACCGGCGTGTCCAGGAACGCCCGGACCGAACGGCGCGTCAGGATGGCACGGTCGACGCAGTCGACCGTCTGTCGCGAAGCAGCATCGACGCTCGCTTGCGTGCCTGCTTGCATGTCCTGCGACATCTTGCCTTCCTCCATCACGCCTCGCCCCGCGCTTGCACGCAGGGAACCGTCAGGGGCTGCAACGCGTGGCGCAGCGGCTCGGGCAAGGACACCGGGCGGCGCGTGACGCGATCGACATAGACATGGACAAAGTGCCCTTGTGCCGCCGCGATCTCGCTGTCGCCGCCGAACAGCCCTACCTCGTAGCGCACGCTGGTCGTGCCCAGCCGTGCCACGCGCAAGCCCGCCGTGACCGTGTCCGGGAAGCTCAGCGACGAGAAGTAGTTGCAGTGCGTCTCGATCACCAGCCCGATCATGCCGCCCGCCTCGGGGTCGAGCACGCCTTGCCGGATCAGGTACGAATTCACGACGGTATCAAAATAACTGTAGTAGACAACGTTGTTCACGTGGCCATAGACATCGTTATCCATCCAACGTGTCGTGATGGTCTGCAAGTGCGGATAGGCACTGCGGTGCTCGGCTTGCGGTTTCATGGGACCTTGCGGAACGGGAACGATGGGGAAGCGTGAAAGCGGCTACCCATCGGTAAGTGGTGGCCCGGTGGCAGCGGCAGCACGAAGTGGTCAGCGTAAAACGCGAGCATGGTCAGCGAGACAGTCATTCTTGTTGTTGACGCGACGCTTGCTTGGTCAAGCGTTTGGCAGCCTGCGATGGTAGCACTGCTGGAAAACCAGCGTGCCGGTCGTCTCTCATGACCCTCCCGGCACATTTCAAGGCGACCTGCGCGTAGTTTTTGTGCAACGCACAAAAACTTCTTGACACAGTTGCAGCTTTCCCTAGAATTGCAATTGTTGCGGCGCACCAAAGCAGCACAAGCGCCCTGACACCCTGACACCTAATCCCTACGCCTGGGCTGGCCGGAACGGAAACGATACCCGTCACGGTCCTGACATCTAGGCGGCTTAATTTGCTTGACCTTGAAGTTCACCACTGGAGACCAGCAATGATCCTCACCCCGGAACAAGTCGCAGCAGCGCAAAAAGCCAACCTGGAAACGCTGTTTGGCCTGACCACCAAGGCTTTCGAAGGCGTCGAGAAGCTCGTCGAACTGAACCTGCAGGTCGTCAAGACCACCTTCGCCGAAAACGTCGACAACGCCAAGAAGGCGCTGTCCGCCAAGGATGCCCAGGAACTGCTGGCCATCCAGGCTTCGCTGGTGCAGCCGGTCGCTGAAAAGACCCTGGCCTACACCCGCCACCTGTATGAAATCGCTTCGGAAACCCAGAGCGAGTTCACCAAGGTCGCCGAAGCCCAACTGGCCGAAGGCTCGAAGAACGTGCAGGCTCTGGTCGACAACCTCGCCAAGAACGCACCGGCCGGTTCGGAATCGACCGTGGCCATCGTGAAGTC
>JACXTT010011669.1_pt1 | contig 11746 bp, 6 predicted proteins | sample 9270951 | NCBI WGS metagenome assembly JACXTT01 (sample SAMN15532306, study PRJNA645909) | rock metagenome | isolation source: weathered quartz diorite | place: Puerto Rico | collected 2017-06-21 | reverse complement strand
GCGGATCACCCGCTCGGCGGCCGTCAAGGCGCGGCGCGCGCTGCGGATGGCGCCGGCCGCCAGCGCTTCCTCTGCCGCGGCGATGGCGAGCCCGAGGACGTCACGCCCCGGTGCGCCTTCGGCGAGCATCTCGATTCGCAACACACGCGCGTCCATGTCGTCGCGCGTCGCCAGGGCTGCGGCGGCGCGCCGCAGCAGTGACGAGCGCTGCCCCGGGGTGAGGCACTCGCGGCGCACCACCTCCGCGATGAGCGGCGCGGCAAAGGCGTAGCGGAATCCGTCGAAGGTGGCGAGCCCCGCCCGCTCGATGCGCACCAGCGTCTCCTGTAACCCCTCCGGGGCCAGGTCGCACATCCCGGCCAGCAGCTCGGCGTCGAAGGAGCGGCCGCCGACGCTCGCAGTCCGGAGCAGCTGCAAGTCGCGCGCGTCGAGCTGGGAGACACGGGCCACCACGGCCATCCGGACGAGATCGGGAACGCTGATCGGGAGCGGGCTGTCGATGGTCTGTCCCGGGCGCGGCCAGACGAGCACATCGGCGCGCATCGTCGAGGCGCGCTGTAACGCCTGCAGCAGCGTCACGGCCAGGAAGGGAATGCCGCCGGTCTCGAACGCGACCCGCCGTGTCAGACGTGCCCGGCTTTCTTCGTCGGGACACCAGGGCGCCATGTCGTCGACGAGCTGCCGGATGTCGTCCGCTCCCAAGGCGGTGAGCCGCACCGTATCGCCCGCCAGGCGCCGGCCGATCTGACTGCGCATCTGCGTGAGCGTCGCGGGCCCAAACTCGGCTTCGGGAAGACACGACACCACGAGCACCAGCGGCCCGCGCTTCACGCCGGCGAGCGCGGCACCAAGGGCCTCGAGCGTCGCGCCATCGGCGTAGTGCGCGTCGTCCACCGCGAGGACGAGCGGCCGCTCCTCCGCCACGGCGGCGAGCAGCTGCGTCAGCGCGGCCGCGACTTCACCGCGATCGGCGGGGACGCGCGGCGTCGGCCCCGGGAGATCGAAGGCGATGGTCGCCAGCACGCCGAGCGCCGCCGGGTCGGTGGCCGCGCTCCCCGGAGCGGTGGCGAGCCCGGCGCGCCCGAGACCGCGCAGCGTGCTCCATGACGCGTCGTGATCGCTCTCCAGCGGTGTCGCGACGACGGTGTGTGCACCGTCCAGCGCGGCGCGGCTCAGACATTCGGAGAGCAGCCGCGTTTTCCCCATCCCCGGACCGCCCACGATGGCGAGCGTCCGCGAGGCCCCGGCGAGCGCGTCGCTGACGACGTGAAAGGCGCGCCGCCGGATCTCGCCGTCGCCGACCAGCTGCGGCACCACATCTTCGTGGGGGCGAGGCGCCAGATGAGGGAGACGCTTGCGGATTTGGTCCACGAGCGCTTCGAGATCGGGGCTCGGGCGCTCACCGACCTCCGCGGCGAGGCGCGTCTTGAATTCGTGGAACCAGGTGAGCGCGCCAGCGCCGTCGCCGCGCAGCGCCATCGCGCGCAGCCGCAGCCGGGCCGCCGTCTCGCTGTGCGATTCGAGGGCGAGCGCCCGCAGCGCGTATTCCTCCGCCTCGCTGAGGCGGCCGAGGGCGAGCGCCTCCTCTCCCAGCTCCACCAGGGCCGCGGCTCCCTTGGCCCGCCAGCGGGTCCGTTCGCGCGCCGCCCAATCCTCGAACCCCGGCGCGTCCTCGACCGAGAACCCCTCGAGAAAGTCTCCCCGCATCAGCCGTGCGGCCTCCACGCGGTGCCGCGATGCCTGGGCCACGAAATCCTCGACGTCGACGCTGAGCAAGTCGCTCTGCAGGGTGATGAGCTCGCCCCGGGTGATCAGCCGGCCGGCGCCGAGCCCCGACCGCAGCCGCCGCACCGCCTCGTTGAGAGAGTGCCGGGCGTCCTTCTCGGGCTTCTCGGGCCAAAAGACGCCCAACAGATGATCCCGGGCGCGCGAGCGGTCGGGCGACAAGGCGAGGTAAATGAGGAGACCGAGATGCTTACGCCACAACACGTCGGACGGAGGATCCTTGCCGCCGAGTCGCGCCGTGGGCGGGCCGAGGCAGATGAGCTCGAGGAGCGTGGACAAATCGACCCTTCAAGAATACGGGCCGGGCCCGAACGCGCTAGCTGCCGCTCCCCAGCGGCGGGTTATCTTTGATGCCGAGTTGACTGCCGACCTGCTGCAACAGCTCCAGGCCGCCCTCGGGGCCGGGTACCGATTCGACCGGGAGTTGGGCGGCGGCGGGATGAGCCGCGTCTTCCTAGCTGAGGAGACCGGCCTTGCGCGCCGGGTCGTCGTGAAGGTGCTGCCCCCCGAGCTCGGCGCCGGCGTCAACGTCGATCGCTTCCGCCGCGAGACGCAGCTCGCCGCCTCGTTGCAGCACCCGCACATCGTTCCGCTGCTGACCGCCGGCGCCGCGGGTGACCTGCTCTACTACACGATGCCGTTCATCGAAGGCGAATCGCTGCGCGCACGACTCGCCCGCGAGCACGAACTGCCGGTGCGCGATGCCGTCCGCATCCTGCGCGACGTCGCCGACGCGCTCGCGTATGCCCACGGCCGCGGCGTGATGCACCGCGATATCAAGCCCGACAACGTTCTGCTCTCGGGAGGCCACGCCCTGGTCGCCGACTTCGGCATCGCCAAGGCATTGAGCCAGGCCGCCGGATCCTCAGGGCTGACGTCGGTGGGTGTCGCCATCGGCACGCCGACCTACATGGCGCCGGAACAGGCCGCGGGAGACCCCGCCGTCGATCATCGTGCCGACATCTACGCCTTCGGCGCCATGGCGTACGAGATGCTCGGGGGACGCCCGCCGTTTGCGGGGCTGTCGCCACACCAGACCCTCGCCGCTCACGTCACGGAAAAGATCGAGCCGGTGACGAAGCACCGGTCGCAGTTGCCGCGCCCGCTCGCCGAGCTCGTGATGTGGTGCCTCGAAAAGAATCCGGCGGATCGCCCCCAGACCGCGGCCGAGCTGGTGCCGGCGCTCGAGGGGCTCACCACACGCTCGGGGCGCACCGCCTCGGTGCGCTTCGGCAAGCGCGCCCCGCTCCCCTGGCGGCGCATCGCGATTGCGGCCGCCGCCCTAGTGGCCGCGGGCGGCGCCTGGCTCGCGTTCGGGTCGCGGCGGCCAGAGCTGCTCGACGCCGACCGCATCGCCATCGCCCCGTTCGACGTCCTCGATCCCGCACTCGGACTGTGGCGCGAAGGGCTCATGGACGTGCTGTCCCGCAGCCTCGACGGCGCCGGGCCGCTGCGCACCATCTCCCCCACCCTCATCGCGAAACGCTGGGGTGGACGGGCCGATGCCACCTCCGCTCAGGCGCTGGGCCGGCAAACCGGCGCCCGCACCGTCGTCTACGGGCAGCTGCTCGGTGCCGGGTCGGACTCGGTGCGCCTGCTGGCGAGTATTCTCGATGTCAAGGCGGGTACGCGCTCCGATCTCGAGCTGCGCGGCGCACCGGACCGCATCGATCGCCTCGCCGATTCACTCACCGTCGCGGTGCTGCGCACCCTCGGGCACACGCGCGCCATCGCCGCGGTCCGGGGAACGTCCCTGGGCTCGAGCTCGCTGCCCGCATTGAAGGCCTTTCTTCAGGGCGAGCAGTTCCTGCGGCGCTCCCAGTATGACTCGGCGCTGTCCTATCACCAGCAGGCGATCACCCTCGACAGCACGTTCACGCTCGCCCTGTCGCACGCGTCCATGGCGTCCGGGTGGCAGCATTCCGGAGGCGACACGCTCACCCGCAAGTACGCGCTCGCGGCGGGGCGATTGAACCGCGGCCTGGCGCCGCGGGAAAGCATCCTCGTGCTCGCGGATTCGCTCACCGCGGTGGCCTCCGGGGGAGCCCAGTCGCTCGGTGGCGCGTGGTGGACGTATGGCAAACGGTTACTCCGGACGCTCGACGATGGGGTGCGGCGCTATCCCGACGATCCGGAGATGTGGTACTCGCTGGGGGACGCCCGGTACCACCTGGGCGTGACGGCCGGCGTCGGCTGGTCGCAGTCGCTCGAGGCGTTCGACCGGGCGATCGCGCTCGATTCGTCGTTTTCCCCCGCCTACATTCATGCCGTCGGACTGTCGCTGCAGCTGCGCGGACCCACCGACGCACGCCGCTACATCGCCGGATTCCTGAAGTCCAGCTCCGAGGGACGCTACGCCGAGCTGTATCGGCTCGCGGATCTGTTGATCGATCCGAAGCAGGCCGCCTCATCGCGCGCGGCACGCCTCGTCGATTCGTTGGCGCCGCAGTTCCCCTACTTCTCCGCCCTGTTCGACCGCTGGCCCGACTCGGGCGAGACCTACATCCGACTGGCGCGCGGCTACATGGGGCACAAGATGCCGCGCGCGATGACGCCCGCCGAATCCTCGCAAGCGCGTCAGGCTGTGGCGCTGGGGCTCGCCTACCGTGGCCACCTGCGTGAGGCGGCGCGGCTCGCGGGGAACGCGAATCCGCTCCTGTACACCGACCTCGCCTACCTCGGTGTCATTCCCGGCGACAGCGCGCAGGCGCAATTCGACCAGTGGTCGACGTCGCAGGGCGGTGGAAGTTTGTGGGCGCTCGGCTGGGCGGGCACACATCGCGATACCACCCGGATCAACGCGATCGTGCAACGCTTGAGCGCCGCGCAGGGACGTCTGCCACCGACGACCCCCCCGATCGCCCGGGACGTGATCGGCTACCTGCTCCGGTCCGGCCAGGCGTATGCGGCGCTCGCCCGCGGCGACAGTGCGACCGCGCTGCGCCAATTTACCTCGCTCCCCGACTCCGCCTGCTTCAACCTGTGCGGGCCGGACGAGCTGGTGCGCGCACAGCTGCTCGAGTCCCACGGCCGCACCGCCGACGCCCTGCAGTTCCTCGATCGCCACCTCGAAGGGGGACTGCCGATTCTGCCGTCGGAGATCGAGCGGGTGTTGGTGCGTGGCCGGCTGCAGGAAAAGCTCGGCCGCAAAGAGGCGGCCGCCACTTCGTACAATCTGGTGATCGACACCTGGCTGCACGCGGATTCGAGCTTGCAAGGCTTCGTGCGCGAGGCACGCGCCGGCCTCTCCCGACTCGGAGCGGAACGACGCAACTCTCAGTGACATTGGACATTCGGCCTTTCCTTCCGGAGCGGCGCATGCCACGCACGTTTCTGTCCGCCCTCGCAGTCCTCGCGGTGTCCTTCGGATCGTTCCCCGCACCGCAGCAGGACACCGGAACGATCGGCTACTACCGCTCGCCGGCGATCCACGGCGAAACGATCGTTTTCACGGCAGAAGGCGACCTCTGGACGGTGCCGCTCCAGGGGGGAGTGGCGCGCCGCCCCCCGCCGACTCTCGGTTAACAATCGCACGCGGCGATCTCTCCCGACGGAGCGACGATCGCGTTCTCGGCGAACTACGAGGGGTCGACCGAGCTGTACACGATGCCGATCGGCGGTGGGCTACCCACGCGCCGTACCTGGGAGGGAGCCCCTACGCTGGCGGTAGCCTGGACGCCCGACGGTCGTGTCCTCTATACGACACCGGGCTCCTCCACCCTTCCCTCCTGGCAGCTCGCCACGCTCGATCCGCGCACCAACCGCCGTGAGCTCCTGCCCCTCGCCGAGGCGAGCGACGGGACGTTCGACTCGACCGGGCGCATCCTCTATTTCACGCGCTACGCGTTTCAAGGCAGTCACACCAAGCGCTACCAGGGCGGAACCGCCCAGAACATCTGGAAGTACGCGAGCGGATCGGCCGAGGCGGTCCCGCTCACCGCGGACTACGCCGGGACGAGTCGCACACCGCTGTGGTGGCAGCACCGAATCTACTTCACCTCCGACCGCGACGGCACGATCAACCTCTGGTCGATGGATGAAGCGGGCCACGACCTGAAGCAGCTGACCCATCACCGTGGCTGGGACGTATTGTCGCCGGCGCTCGCCGATGGCCGCATCGTCTATCAGCTCGGCGCCGATCTGCACCGCTTCGATATCGCGACCGCCAGCGACACGACGCTCGACATCCGACTCGCCACCGATTTCGATCAGCGCCGCGTGCGCTGGGTCACGAACCCGATGGACTTCCTCACCACCGCGCATCTCTCACCCGACGCGTCGCGAGTCGTGCTCACCGCGCGCGGACAGGTGTTCGTCGCGCCCGCGGGCCAGGCGGGTGGAAGATTGGTCGACGTGACGCAGGCGTCGGGGGCGCAGGTGCGCTACCGGCAAGCACGCTTTTCCTCCGACGGCAAGACGGTGCTCGCGTTGTCGGATCGCAGCGGCGAAACGGAGTGGTGGCGTCTGGCGGCGAACGGCGTCGGGGATCCCGAGCAGCTGACGCGCGACGCCCACGTGCTGCGCTGGGACGGCGTCCCCTCACCCGACGGCCAGTGGCTGGCCTACTACGACAAGAATCAAGTGCTGTGGCTGTACCGGTTCGACCGCCGTACCGCGGTGGCGATCGATTCCACCCCGGACGGCGACTTCGCCGATCTCACGTGGTCGCCGGATTCCCGGTACCTGGCCTACGTTCGACCGGCGGTCACTTTCGGACGCGTCTGGCTCTACGGGGTCCAGGACGCGCGCCGCACAGCGGTGACGACGGATCGCTCCGACAGCTACAGCCCCGCGTTTACGCCCGACGGAAAATGGCTGTACTTCCTGTCGGATCGGACGTTCCAGTCGCTCGTTGGGGCGCCGTGGGGGCCGCGGCAACCCGAGCCGTTCTTCGACCGCCAGACCAAGATCTACGCGCTCGCGCTGCAGCCGGGGCTGCGCTTTCCATTTCAGGCGGCGGACGAGCTCCAGTCGCCGGCGCCGGCCGATACTGCTCGGAAAACACCTGCGGCGCCCACCAAGACCGCCGCGCCTCCGAGCCGGGGAGCGGGGATCGTCCTGGACGGCATCGCCCAACGTCTGATGGAGGTCCCGATCCCACCAGGGAATTACGAGGCGCTGACCGCGAACGGCACTCGGCTCTTCTGGCTCGCGCGCCAGACCACGATCGAGCACCCGGCGGCGTTGCAGGCGCTCGATATCGGCAACACCGATGTGACGCCGAAGACGCTCGTCGACGACGTCCGGAGTTACGAGCTGTCGGGAGACGGCAAGAAGATCCTCGTCCGCAAAGGCAATGCGCTCGATGTGATCGACGCGTCGAGCGGTCCCAATGCCAGTCTCGACAAAGCGGCGGTGAACCTTTCCGGGTGGACCTTCCCACTCGACCCGCGGGAAGAATGGCGCCAGATGTTCGACGAGGCGTGGCGGCTGGAGCGCGATTACTTCTACGATCCGCACATGCATGGACTCGACTGGCCCGCGATCCGCACCAAGTACCGGCCGCTGGTCGAGCGCGTCGCCGACCGCAACGACCTGTCGGATCTCTTGGCGCAGATGGTGAGTGAGCTGTCGGCACTGCACATCTTCGTGTACGGCGGCGATCTGCGGCAGGGCACCGACCAGATCCAGCCGGCCTCGCTCGGCGCCGAGCTGACGCGGGATTCGAGCGGGGGCGGGTGGCGCGTCAGCCACATCTACCGCGGCGACCCCGACTATCCGACGGCGCTCGCACCGCTCGCGCAAGCGTCGGCCGGAGTGCACGAAGGCGACGTAATCCAGCAGATCAACGGCATGTCCACCGCGACCGTGTCCAATCCCGCCGCCCTGCTCGAGGGAACGGCCGGCAAGCAGGTGCTGCTGCACGTGGCGCCGGCGGGCGGCGGCAGCGTCCGCGACGTGATCGTGACGCCGCTCAACGGGCAGCAGGCTCGTACCCTGCGCTATGACGACTGGGAGGTGAGCCGCCGCGGCGTCGTCGATTCAGCGGGCAGCGGCCAGATCGGCTACGTCCATCTGCGGGCGATGACGTCGTCGGACATCGCGCGCTGGGCGCGCGACTTCTATCCCGTCTTCGACCGTGCCGGCCTGATTATCGACGTGCGCCACAATTCGGGCGGCAACATCGACAGTTGGGTCCTCGAGAAGCTGTTGCGCAAAGCGTGGTTCTACTGGCAGCCGCGCGTGGGCAATCCGTATTGGAACATGCAGTGGGCGTTCCGCGGCCATCTCGTCGTTTTGTGCGACGCCTGGACCGCGTCGGACGGCGAGGCGTTCACCGAAGGCTTCCGCCGACTGGGATTGGGTCGCGTGATCGGGACCCGGACCTGGGGCGGAGAGATCTGGCTCTCGTCGAGCAATTTCCTGGTGGACAAGGGCATCGCGACCGCCGCCGAGTTCGGTGTGTACGGTCCGGAGGGGCGCTGGTTGATCGAGGGCCACGGCGTCGATCCCGACACCGTCGTGGACAACCTCCCGCATACCACGTACGCCGGTTCAGACGCCCAGCTGCAAGCGGCGATCGCATACTTGCAGAAACAGATTCGCGAGCATCCGCTGCCGGTGCCCCCACCGCCCGCCTACCCAAAGAAGGGGGCGCCGTGAGCTTCTCCCCCGCGACGCTGCGTTTCTTGCACGGCCTCGCTGCGCACAACACCAAGCCGTGGTTCGAGGCGCACCGCGAAGAGTTCGAAGCGGTCGTCAAGGCGCCGATGCAGGCGCTGATCGAAGACATGGATGTTCGACTGGCCCGGTTCGCCCCGGAGATCGTGGGCGATCCGAAGCGCTCGATGTTCCGCATCTACCGGGACATCCGGTTCTCGGTCGACAAATCGCCGTACAAGACGCACGCCTCGTGCTGGTTCTATCATCGCGACGGCAGCCGCGGCGTGGGACGGGAGGCCGAAGGGGGCGGCGCCGGGTTCTACTTCCAGATCGCTCCCGGCGAGTCGTTCACCGGCGGCGGGATGTGGATGCCGCCGAAAGACGCGTTGGCGAAGATCCGCCAGGCGATCGCCGAGAACCCGAGAGCCTTCGAGAAGATTGCGCGGGATCCGAGGCTGAGGCGCCGCTTCGGCGGGCTGGACGACGAGGCACAGCTGAAACGGGTGCCGCGCGGTTACGCGCCCGGTCACCCGGCGGGTGAGTGGCTGCGGTTGCAGTCATTCGTTTCCGGCCGCCGCCTGACGGATGGTCAGGCGGTCGGCGGGACACTGGTCCAGCTGCTCGTCGCAGACTTCACGGTGCTGCTCCCGCTGGTCCGCTGGATCAACGGGGTGCTGGGACTGCGCGCGGCCCAGCGCCGCTGACTAGAACTCCAGCCCGTTCAAGTAGTCGAAGCTCGCCTTGATGTCGACCAGCGGTTGCGGCGGCTGGTCGTGCTCGACGAAGTAGTGCTGGATCCCGGCGTGGCCGGAGTGGGCGAAGATCGCTTTCCAGTCGATGCTCCCCTGGCCGACATCGGCCATCACCTTGTCCGGCGTCACGTCGGGCGATGGCTTCTTCTTCATGTCCTTCACGTGCACCATCGGGTAGCGCCCGGGATACTTCATGAAATACGAGACCGGGTCCGCGCCACCAAAGGTGATCCAGAAGAGATCGACCTCGAGCTGCACCAGCTTGGGGTCGGTGCCGGCGAGCAGCAGGTCGTAGGGGAGCTGTTTGTCGGCCAGCGGTGCGAATTCGAAGTTGTGATTGTGATAGGCGAATTGCACGCCCGCGGCCTGTGCCGCCTGCCCCGCTTTGTTGAAGCGGTCGCAGGTCCGCTTCCAGTCGTCGGCCGTCTTGCGCGACTCTTCGGGGATCCACGCACACACGACGTACTGGTGGCCCACCGCCTTCACCGTGTCGAGCGTCCCAGCCCATTTGTCCTCCGCCGTGTTGTCGTAGCCGACATGGCAGGAGGGAGAGGCGAGGCCATTCTTGTCGAGCACGGCGCGCACTTGCGCGGGGGTGTGATCGAAGTAGCCCGCGAACTCGACCTCGCGGTAGCCGACCTGCGCCACCTTCGCGAGTGTGCCCTCGAAGTCGGCCTTCAGGAGGTCGCGCACGGTGTAGAGCTGAATGCCGACCTTTGCGATCCGGGCCCGGAAAAGCGGATCCAGAGCGGCTGTTGAAAATCGCGGCAGCACGGTAGCGGCCGCGAGGCTCCCGAGAAACGCACGCCGTTCCATTAAATCTCCCTCCGCTTCATCGCCCCGACGGCGTAGTCGCACGCCCGGGCGGTGAGCGCCATGTAGGTGATCGACGGGTTCTGGCAGGCGGTGGATACCATGCAGGCGCCGTCGGTGACGAAGAGATTGGGGATGTCGTGCGCCTGGTTGTGCGCGTTCAGCACCGACGTCTTGGGATCACGGCCCATGCGCGCGGTCCCCATCTCGTGAATCGCCTTCCCGGGCGGGTTCTGATCGACGAAGGGAGTGATCTCCCGTGCCCCGGCGGCCGCCAGCATCTCCGCCGCGGCGATCGAGGCGTCTTTCATCAGCGCCCACTCGTTGTCCCCGTAGGTACAGTGGATCTTCAGTACGGGGATACCCCAGGCATCGTTCTTGGTCTTGTCGATTTCGACGTAGTTGTTGTGGTTGGGGAGGCATTCGCCGAACCCGTAGAATCCGAAGCCCCAATCCCCCGGCTCGCGCAGCGCCTTCTTCCAGTCGGCGCCGAAGCCGGGGAGGTCGCTGCCGCGGCCCCATCCTTCGCGCCCCGCACCACCCTGGTAGCCGTAGCCGCGCAGGAACGTCGACTTCGGACCGCCCTGAAGATTGCGGAAGCGGGGCACGTAGATTCCGTTGGGACGGCGGCCGACCGGCTTCTTGTCGGTGGGCGCCGAAATCTTGCCGTTCGCCCCACCCCCCATGATGTGATCCATCAGGTTGTGCCCCAGCTCGCCACTCGAATTGGCGAGGCCATTGGGGAAGTCGGGGGTGGCCGAGTTGAGGAGGATGCGGGCCGATTCGAGCGTCGAGGCGCAGAGGAAAATCACGCGCCCCCGGAACTCGATGGCGTGCTTCGTGTCGCCGTCGATCACCCGCACACCGCTCACCCGGTTGCGCTTCTTATCGTAGATGAGGTTGTGCACGACGCTCAACGGGCGCAGCGTCAGCTTGCCCGTCGCCCGGGCGGCGGGGAGCGTCGCGTTGATCGAGTTGAAGTACGACAGCGTGACACAGCCGCGCTCGCAGTACCCGCAGTAGTGACAGGCGGCGCGGCCATTGTGGTCCTCGGTGAGAATGGCGCAGCGGCCGATCGTGAGCACCCGCTCCCCGGGCCAGTGCTTCGCCAGCGCCTCGCGCACCGCCTGCTCACCGCAGTTGAGGTCCATCGGTTTCAGGAACTGCCCATCGGGGAGCTGCGGCAAGCCGAGCTTCTCGCCGGAGATGCCGATGAAGCGCTCCACGTGGTCGTACCACGGCGCGATGTCGGCGTAGCGGATCGGCCAGTCGATCGCGATGCCGTCCTTCAAATTCGCCTCGAAGTCGAGATCGCTCCAGCGATACACCTGCCGTCCCCACATGATGGAGCGGCCGCCGACCTGGCGGCCGCGCAGGAAGAGGAACGGCTTGTCCTTGTCGGTGGTGTAGGGATTGTCGTTGTCGTTGACGAAGAACTTGGACGACCATTCGTCGCAGGCGTAGCACTCGCGCTGGATCGGCTGGTCGGTCATGCGTTTCTTGCGGTCGTCGAGGCCGCGGAAGCGCATCTGCCAGGGCGGCACGTGCTCCACGTAGTCGGCGGGAGTGACGTTGCGCCCCGCCTCGAGCACGAGCGTCTCGAGTCCGGCCTCGGTGAGCTCCTTGGCGGCCCAGCCCCCCGTCATCCCGGAGCCGACAACGATCGCGTCGTAGGTCTTAGGGCTCACGCCGGACTCACTCGCTGGGTGACAGGGTATCGGCCGGAGCGCAGGGCACGTACCGCCCGGGGATGATCGCGTAATGCTCTTCCTGCAGCGCGCCCACCTCGGACG
>JACXTT010011668.1_pt1 | contig 11746 bp, 8 predicted proteins | sample 9270951 | NCBI WGS metagenome assembly JACXTT01 (sample SAMN15532306, study PRJNA645909) | rock metagenome | isolation source: weathered quartz diorite | place: Puerto Rico | collected 2017-06-21 | reverse complement strand
AAAAAACCACAAGCCAAGGCGGAAGTGGTGGGCAGTGAAGGACTCGAACCTTCGGCCTCCTGCTTGTAAGGCAGGAGCTCTAACCAGCTGAGCTAACCGCCCGCCTGTCCGCGAACGGCCAGGACAAAGCAACACTCGCGCAGTGCTCTGAATTTTCAGTATACGTGACGCCGCGAAGCGTGGTCAAACCATGCGGTCGTGACGCGGTGCGCGGGCCGGGAAGGTCAGCGCTGGGATTTTTCGTTCGCGGCGGGGGCGGCGGCGCTCTGCGCCGTGGCCGGCGCGGGCGGCGCTTCGGCGGGCGCCATGATGCCGTCGTAGCTAGTGGCCACCAGCAGGCGTCCGTTCACGGGCAGGATGGCGCGGATGGGCAGCGCCGACTCCAGCGCCGGCTTCCACCGGCGGCCGTCGCTGCTCGCGTAGACGACGTTAGATGCGCCGCCGGTCACCAGCAGTCGGCGTCCGGGCACGTCATAGGAGACCGAGCGCGCGTTGGTGGCCGGCAGGCCGTTCAGCACGTGCTCCCACTGCTCGCCGCCGGCGTCGCTGCGAAAGACGCCTTCCCGCGTCGCCAGCCAAACGCTGTTGTCGGGCGCAATGGCCACACTACGCACGAGAGTGATGAAGGAAGGAGTCCGGGCCTCGTACCAGCCGGCGCCGCCATCGGGCGAGAGGAACAGGTTGCGGCGAGTGGCGGCAGCGATGAGCGAGCCCTGCGACCTGACGGAGACGAAATCCACGGCGTTGGTGCTCACGATGATCACCTGACGCCAGGACGCGCCTGCGTTGCTGCTGGCAAACAATCCCGTGGGAGTGCCCGCGAACCAGCGGTCGCCGGCGATCTCGACATCGCTGACCAGCTGGTTCAATTCGCCTTTTACCGCCACCATCTTGGGCGGCTCCGCCGGCTTAGCACCTTTCGAGCGCGTGGGCTTCGATCTCTTGGCCACCGGCGCCGGCTTCTCGCTCAGCAGGGTCTTGCGCGCCACCCACAGCGCGCTGCTGTGGGGCATCATGAAGACGCCGCTGTTGGTGCCGGCGAGCAGGTCGCCGGCGGCGGTCTGGCGCAGCGAAAAGACGTCGCGCCCGCCCAGCCCCAGGCTGCTCTGCGACCAGGTGACGCCGCTGTCGCGCGAGACGAAGACGCCGCCGAACTCCTTGTCATTGAGGACGCCGGCGTAGAGGGTCTGCGGATCGTAGCGGTCGGCCAGCAGCGCGGTCACCTGGCGGTGGGCGAAGCCGCGGTTGGAGACGGTGAACCTCTCGCCGCCGTTGTCGCTCACCATCACGCCGATGCGGTCGGTGGCCAGCAGGACACGGCCATGCTGGCGCGGGTCCACCATCACGTCGTTCACGATGACGTTGGGCCCGGTCATGCGCTTGAAGCTCTTGCCGGCGTCGGTGGATTTCCAGAGTCCCTCGGTGGTGCCGGCGTAGATGGTCTCCGGCGCCGCCGGGTCCTGCATGAGCACGCGCGTGCGCCGCGCCGAGAAGGGCATGCCCACCACTTTGCGGAAGAGCTCGCCCTGGTTCTCGCTCTTGTAGATGCCCGAGCAGGCGCTCAGGTAGACGTCCTTCGGATTCGAGCCGCTCACGATGATGCTGAAGACGTCGGAGTCGTCAATGAGGCCGGTCTTGTTCGACTTCCAGGTCTTGCCGCCGTCGGCGGTCTTCCACGGCAGGTGCCAGGTGCCGGCATACACGATGTCAGGATCCACCGGGTCAACCGCCACCGACTCCACGTTATGGATCTGGGGATGGCCTTCGGGCGAGAGCCGCTCCCAGGTCTGGCCGCCGTCCTTGCTGCGGAAGACGCCGTCCAGCGCGCCCACCACGATGATGGAGGGGTCGCTGGGCGCCAGCTCCATGGCGCGGATGGACTTGCCGTGCATCCCGTTCAGCGTCTCCCAGGTCTTGCCGCCGTCGCGCGAGCGGAACAGCTCGCCGTCGCTTCCCTTCTTGTTCTCCAGGCTCCAGGCGGCCACGTAGATGTTGTCCGGGTTCCTGGGATCAATGGAGATGTTGTCGAGGACGAAGTCCTCGCCCTTGCCCAGCTGGGCGAAGCGGGTCCAGGTGGCGCCGCCGTCGGTGGAGAGGAAGAGCTTGCCGGCGCTGGTGCCCAGGAAGATGCGCTCGGGATTGCGCGGATCGTAGGCGAAGGCGCGGGCGTCGCCGCCGTCCGGGCCCAGATAGGACATGGTGGCGGCCGCCAGCGGCGTGGCTCCCGCGGTCAGAAGCACCAGGACGAACATCAAGAGGGCGTGACGTTGACCAGACCTGCGCATGATTCTCCCTGCCCTATCCATGAAGATTTTCTAGGTTAACCCAACCCGGTTGCCGTGCTCCAGAGTAGAGTGCCCTTTCCGGCACGAGGAGGCAAGTTACTGAAGGACAATCAAAGGGCCGGTCTGATCACCCGGCCCTGGGCACCGCTGCGGCTTGCTCAGGATGACACGTCAATGAGCTAGGCGTTTCAGGCCAAGAGCGAGCTTGAGTGAGGCTCCTCGGTTTCGCAATGCTTCATCCTAGGACAAAGAAAAAGGCCGGTCGGACGATGTCCGACCGGCCCCGGGGTTAAAGGCTGGTTAGTGGCTAGGAGCAGCGGCGGCCTTTTTCTTCTTGGGGGCTGCGCCGGAGCGGGCCTGGCCTTTGACCTTGGACTCGTCCACGGCCGATCCCTCGCCCTTGTAGGTGGCGCCGGAGGGCACGAAGTAGTACTGCGCCTTCTTGCCTCCGCCGCCGGCCGACATCACGGCGATGCGGCTGGGGTCGATCTGGGCCTGGCTCTCGCCACTGGTAAGGTAGAACTTCGAGTTCACCGCGCGCTGGGCGGCGATGGAAGCTCCCTTCTTCTCGGCGGCATCGGAGTTGCCGACCGCCACCAGGGTGCCGTCGGGGTTCTGCTGCAGGCGCAGCGCGACCTCGTCGAGCGTGGCCTTGCACTCGTTGTCCACGCGCGCCGGCTTGGCCTTGTTGTTGAAGCCGCACTCGCCCACCATGCTGGCCTCGGGCGGGGCCGCGTCCTGCTCGACGCCCACGTTGGCCGAGCAGCTCGAGCTCAGGCCGCGGTCGTCGCTGCAAGTGGCGCTCACGCTCACCGTGCCGGCGCCCACGCCGGCCGTGTCCAGGGTCGCGGTGCTGCCGTTGCCGCTCACCCGTCCGCCGGAGGAGGACCAGTTAGTGATGCTCACCGAGCGGCCATCCGGGCTGCTGCAGGTGGCGGTGATGGTGGAGGGCTCGCCCGACTTCACCAGATTCGGGCTGGCCGAGCAGGAGACCACCGGCGGGTGCTTGGGCGGCTCCTTGACGGTGAAGCTGGAGCTGCAGTCCGCGCTCTTCTTGCCGTCAGTGGCGTGGGCGGAGACGGTGTAGTTGCCGGGCGCCAGGCCGGTGGTGTCCACCGTGCCGGACTCACCCGAGCCGGAGATCTTGCCCCCGGTGGTGTTCCAGGTGTAGGTGACGGCCTTGCCCTTGGTGAAGTTGCTGGCGCTGGCGGTGGCCTGCACCGGCTCGCCGGCCATGACCTCGTGCGGATTCAGGCTGCAAGCCAGCGAGGCAGGGACCGGAGGCGCGCCGCCGCCCAGCATCCACACGATGCCGGTCTGGACGCGGCCGCCCGAAAAGTTGGTGTAGGCGGGGCTGGGCTTCTTGTGGTTGGCGAACACATAGTCAGCCTGGATGAGACGCAGGGCCCAGTGCTGGGTCAACTTCATGTCTATGCCGCCGCCGGTGATGATGTTCATGGCATTGCTGTCCGAGAGGCCGGTCGGGGCGGTGTGGTTCCAGCCCACCAGGAACTCGGCGAAGGGGTTGAAGTGCTCTCCCCGCCAGGTGAACTTCGGTCCGGCGGAGATGGTGCCGGTGTCCGCCGTACCGACGCGGTTGTTGCCGTTGAAGTGGCCGCCGAAATCGGCGGTCATGCCGAACCAGCTGTTGAAGTTGCGCGTCACGCTGATGCCGAAGCCCTGGGGCTGGCCCTTCAGCGGTACCCCGTTCACCGATCCGCCCGGGTCGGCGTAGGAATAACCAGCGAAGATATCCCAATCGGAGTGCTGCGAATTGTTCTGGGCGGACGCCGGTACACTGCACACCATGACGGCGAGCGCGATGACGGCCAGCACCCATGCGGATTTCGCTGTGCCGCCATTCTTGGACGTTGACATGTAGATTTCCTCCAAAGCTTTATTGATATCTGATGAAAGCAACCTAAACCGATGGGGATACAGGACTTGCCACGGCCCGGAGGCCGCAGCCTCCAAGCCGGAAATTATATAGACATCGCCCTTCCACGGCAAAGAAAAAATTTTCCCACAGCGCTTTTCCTCGCTCAGCGCGGCGCCAGGCTGTTCACCTTGGCCAGCATCTCCCGCGAGGCCTGCTGGTAAGGCCCAGAAATGTTGACCGCCTCAGCGAGCACCTGTTTGGCCTCTGCGTAGCGCTTCAGCTTGGCGTAAGCGTAACCCAACCGGTAGAGCAGCGTGTTGTAAGAAGCCGCGTCGGTGCGCAACAGGGGAACAGCTTTCTTGAACTCGGTGACCGCCCCCACCGTCTTCTCCTGTTTCATCAGCGCCAGGCCGAGCGAGGAGTACGCGACACCGGCGGCGAGCTTTTTGCCGTTGTCGGCGCCCGGGTCGTCGGGCTTGGCGATCTCGATGACCTTGCGCGCGTAGGCGATCGCCTTGTCCAGATGCACAGGCTTGGGCTCGTCGGCGTAGGCGCCGGCCAGCATCACCAGGGTCGCGATGCTGTTGGGGTCCTTGGCCAGGAGCTTCTCGCCGTAGGCGACGGCGCGCGCCGGATCGTTCATCTGCTGCAGGCTGTAGATGGCGAACTGCGTCACCTGTTCGCTGTACTTCGATCTGGGGAACGCCTTCTGGAAGCGCTCCACCTCGCCCAAGCGGAGCGAGGCCACCGGCTCGGAGGCGATGGCACCGTAGGCCGCGCCCTCCAGGTAGTCCACGGTGGGCTGCGCCGTCTTGCGGTCGTTGTCGTTCATGCCGGCGAACTGGTCGGCGGTCATGTTGGCGGGCTTGGGCTGGCTGCCGATGCCCTGGAAGGCCTCGCCGCCGCGCGACGCGTAGTCCACCAGCTTCTGGAACTCCTTGGTCTGCTGCGCGATGCTCACCTGGGTGGCCAGCAGGTCAAGGTTGTTGGGCACCGCCGCCAGCGCCTTGTCGCCCGAGGCCAGCGCGTTCCTCAGGTCGCCGGCATTCTGCTGCAGCTGCGCGACCTGGCCCCAGGCATAAGCAACGACGGTAGGACTTGAAGGGAACTTCGCCGCTACCTCCTGGTACATGGCGATGCGCTTGGCGGCGTCGGCCTCGTTGGCCGCCGACTCCAGCGCCTGGTCCTCGGGGCTGCCGGCGGGAATCGCGATCTGCGTGATCTGCGCATGGAGCGCCGGCTGGAGCGCCAGCAGCCTGAGGAAAATCAGGGCGGGGATGGGAGTGCGAAGTCGCATGAGTCACCCCGTAGCGGATCCTGCCGCGCATCCTACTCGCGCCGCCTGCCCGGCGCAAGGGCAGGGCCTACTTGACCGTGGATGGCGCGCCCGCTGCCGAGGCGAAGATGGCATCGCGCAGGCGCAGGGTGGTGGCATCGTCGAAGCTCTCCAGCGCCAGCACGTACGCGCCGCGCTGCTCAACGAGCACGAGTCCTTCGTCGGTCATCGTCATCCAGCGCGCGGGGCCGCCTGATCCGGCCAGCGGATCGCTTCGCGCGGAGCGATAGCGCGCCGGCAGCGCCGCCGAGTAGGCGGCTGCGAACTTTTTCGCGCTCTCCGGCGACGACCAGCGTGACCAGTAAAGCAGCGCCAGATCATGGGTGTCGGGCGTCTTCTGATGATGCATGGCCGCGCCGGTCTTGTCGGACGCATCCGCTTTCAACGGCTTGCTCTCGGCGGCCACGGCATCGCCCGGAGGCGTCTTCGCACATAACGCGAAATAGATGCCGCCGCGCCACTCCGGCGAAAGCTTGTCTGCGGTCTTTTCGTCGGCGAACTGGGCAAGCAGGACGTGGACATCGAACTCCCCCATGGAGCCGGCGTCGTAGGCCTCATAACGCACCGGCCCGCCCTCGAGCAGAGGCTCCAGCCTGGGCAGCCGCATGGGCTCGACGTGCTCGCCCGCCAGGTAGATCTTGGGGTGCATCACCTCGTGGGTGTTGCGGGGCGGATCGCGCATGGCTCCCGCGTAGGCCGCTTCGCGCCCGGAGTAGAACTGCACGTCGCGCACGAAGTCCAGGCCATAGGTGTAAGGGAAGACGAGCGATTCCTTCAGGTACAGCGGGGCGCGGTTGAGCACCGGACTGCCGCGGTCCATGCCTTCCTTTACGGTCTCCAGGTACGATGGCGAATCGAGAATCGTGTGGTGGCTGGGCGACAGAGCGTAATCGAGCATCACCGCCATGCCCTGCCCCTCGGCGACTGCCTGACGAGCGGTGGCCTGTTCGTCCATCTCGTACTCCACTAGCATTTCGGCAGGGGTCGGGGGCCTGGAGTCGTCGCTGCTCTTGTTGCTCTTTTGGTCCCGGCCTTTTGCGCCCGCGGTTTCGGGCTTGGGCGGTTTCAGCCATTGCTCCAAGTCGAAGCTCTGGTCCTGCAGCGCGTGCGTCATCTCATGCGCCATCACTGGGAGCTGCTTGTCCAGCTCCATCCAGTCCATCATGTAGATGGTCTTGGTCTTGGGGCTGTAGTAGCCGGCCACCTGATCACGCGTCATCTCAACCAGAAAGGACCCGAGCGCGAAATCCTGCGGCACGAAGCGGAACTTCTTCAGCACCATCTCGGCGCGCTCCAGGCGGCGAGCATCCTGGTCCTTGGCAATGCTCTCTCGCAGGTTTTTCTCCACCTGGTCGCGGTTGCTGAGCTGGTGCTTCACGGGGTTCTTGATGGGCAGCTTCGAGTCCTCACTCACGAACTTCATCACCGCCTCCAGCCTGAGGAAGAAGGCGTCAGCCTGCTGCTGGGTGATGGCCGGCTTGGAGGGCGGGGCGGCGGCTTTGCCTGGCGCCGCTTGGGCGGGACATGCGACCGGCGCCAGAAACAGCAGGCTCAGCAGCAGCCACGCGACCACCCGGCAACAGAATTCCGGCCTCTGAGACCAACCCTCCCAAGCTTGGATTCTTCTACGATTCATTGCTTTACGGGCCTTGTTTAATGCTGCACTTTATCTGCGATCCAGGCGGCACATTCCCTAGTCCCGAGACTGCCGCCGACATCCTGCGTGGTCTTCTTCTGGCGCACGGCCTCCAGCACCGCGGCTTCGATCTTCTGCGCTTCTTCCACCAGCCCCAGATACTGCAGCATAAGCGCCGAGGTGAGGATGGCGCCCATGGGGTTGGCGGCGTTCTTGCCGGCGAGCGGCGGCGCTGAGCCGTGTACCGGCTCGAACATGGAGGTCTTGCCGGGATGGATGTTTCCGCTGGCGGCCATCCCCAGCCCGCCCTGCAGCGCGGCAGCCAGGTCGGTGATGAGGTCGCCGAACATGTTGTTGGTCACGATGACCTCGAAGGGGCGCGGGTCGCGCACCAGCTGCATGCAGAGCGCGTCGGCAAACATGTGGGTGGCGGTGATGTCGGCGTTCTCCTTCTCCACCGCCACCTCCTTGAACACCCGCTGCCAAAGGCCGTGGGCGTGGGTCATCACGTTGGCCTTGTCGGCCATGAGGACCTTCTTGCGGCGATGGTTGTGCGCGTAGTGAAACGCGAAGCGGATGATGCGCTCCACGCCCTTGCGCGTGTTCACGTCCTCCTGCACCGCCACCTCGTCGGGCGTTCCCTGCTTGAAGACGCCGCCCACGTCGGCGTACAACCCCTCGGTGTTCTCCCGGACCACGGTGAAATCCACGTCCGCCGGCTGCAAGCCTTTCAGCGGGCACAGCGACTCGTCGAGGAGTTTGACCGGGCGCACGTTCGCGTACAAGTCCATCTGGAATCGCATGCCCAACAGGATCTCCCTGGCGTGGATGTTCGACGGGACACGCGGGTCGCCCAGCGCGCCCACCAGCACGGCATCGTAGTCGCGCTCGAGAGTGGCAAATCCGCCGGGCGGCACCGTTGCGCCGTCTTTCAGATAGCGCTCGGCCGACCAGTCAAGCTCGGTGAACTCGACCGCGGCGCCGCTCGCCTGGATGACCTGCATCGCGCCGCGGGTCACCTCCGGCCCGATGCCGTCGCCCGCCACCACCGCGATGCGCTTCCTTGTGCTCACGGGGAAACCATATCAGTTAGCCGCGCCGGTGACCAGTTGGTGGGGCACGTGCTGCTTATAATGATAAAAGTGACTGGAACTGCTCAAGCCTCCGTGCCGCGCACCGCGCTCGCCGACGTTGCCTCTGCCGCCGCAGCCCGGCTGGGCGAGTACCGCGGCGCCGTGACCGCCACCGCCTTCGGCGACGCCGATGCGGAGTACGACGCCCTGCGCTCGGGCTGCGGCGTCTTCGATCTGGGGTGGCGTGCCAAGCTGCGGGTCACCGGCCCGGACCGCGTCCGCTGGCTCAACGGCATGGTCACCAACAACGTCCGCGACCTCGCGCCCGACCACGGCGTCTACTGCTTCCTGCTCAGCGCCCAGGGCCGCAACCTGGGCGACATGTACGTCTACAACCGTGGCGAGCAGTTTGTCCTCGATACCGACCGCGCGCAGGCATCCAAGCTGCTCGAGACCTTCCAGACGTTCATCATCATGGACGACGCGGAAATCGCCGACACCGGAACTGCACTCACCGCCATCGGGATCGAGGGAGCGAAGGCGCCGACGATCCTCGCCAAGGCAGGAGTCGCGGCGGGATCGCTGCAGCCTCTTGAGATCAAGGACGGGAATGTTTCAGGCGTGGCCGCAACGCTAGTGCGAACTGACGCGCGCCGTCCCAGCTTTGAATTCTGGCTGGCGCCTGAGCATGCGCCGGCAGTCTGGAGTGCCCTGCGCTCCGCCGGAGGCACGCCCGCCGGCAGCGAGGCCTTCGACTTGGTCCGGCTTGCCGACGGAGTGCCGCAGTATGGCGCGGACATCCAGGAGCGCGACTTGCCGCAGGAGACCGAGCAGATGCGAGCGCTGAACTTCCAGAAAGGCTGCTACGTCGGCCAGGAGATCGTGGAACGCATCCGTTCGCGAGGCGCCGTACACCGCACGTTCACAGGCTTTGCGCTCGAGGGACCCATTCCCGCTCCCGGAACTAAGGTTTTTCTGGATGGCAAGAGCGTCGGCGTCATCACTCGTGCCGCCGCACTTCCCGGGGGACGCCGCGTCGCCCTTGGCTACATTCTGCGCCAGCACGCCACGCCGGAGACAAAAGTAGAGATCGAGGGCTCTGCCGCTCAGGTTGCCGCACTTCCGCTGGAATAAGTGTGTGGCACTGCTGCCCGCGCGGCGGTGTGGCTTGGATTGTCATGCTAAGGAAGCCTTCTGGTCACTCCAGGGGTCCTTCGCTTCGCTCAGGATGACAATGTAAACATCGCACAGTCGAGGGCGGCTGTGCCACACGTTGTTGCTCCTACCCCCGCGGCCACTTCTTCTTCATCGCCGCGATGAACTCTTTGGCCGGCAAGGTATTCAGGACGTCACTCTTGGTCAGCCACGCCCGCCGCGCTTGCAACAGTCCGTAGCTTATGAATCCCAGGTGTGAGGTGTGGTGGGCGTCGGTGTTGATCACGATGGGCAAGCCCTTCTCCCTGGCCATGCGGACGTGCAGGTCGGAGAGGTCGAGGCGCTGCGGCGAGGCGTTCAGCTCCATCGCGACCTTATGTTTCGCAGCCTCGGCGAACACCGCTTCAACGTCGAACTTGTAGGCGTCGCGCTTGCCCAGCATCCGTCCCGTGGGGTGCCCCAGGACGGAGACGCTCTTGTTGGAGACCGCGCGAACCAGCCGCTCGGTCATCTCCGCCGGCTCCTGCTGGAAGTTGCTGTGGACGCTGGCGATCACCACGTCCATCTCCTCCAGCACCGAGTCGGAGAGGTCGAGCGCACCATCGGAGAGGATGTCCACCTCGATGCCCGCCAGCACGCGGATGCCCTCCATCTCTTTCGCCACGGCGCGGATCTTCGCGGTGTGCTCGGCGGCGCGTGTATCGTCGAGCCCGTTGGCGTAGGCCAGGTTCTTGGAGTGGTCGGTGATGGCCATGTACTCGTAGCCGCGATCGTGCGCTGCTCCGGCCATCTCCTCGATGGTGCAGCGTCCGTCGGTGGCCACAGTGTGCATGTGGACGTCGCCACGGATGTCTTCCCGCGTGATCAGCTCGGGCAGCGAGTGTGCTTCGGCGGCGGCGATCTCGCCGGTGTTCTCGCGCAGCTCCGGCTCGATGTAGTCGAGGCCGAGCTTGCCGTAGATCTCTTCTTCGGATTTTCCCGCCACGCGGCGCTCGCCTTCGAGCTTGGCAAGCTCGTACTCGTTCAGCGTGTAACCCATCTTGAGCGCGCGCTGCCGCAGGCTCACGTTGTGCGATTTCGAGCCGGTGAAGTAGAGCAGCGCCGCGCCGAACGATTCCGGCGGCAGCAGCCGCACGTCCACCTGCATGCCGGTGTGCAGCCGGAAGCTGACCTTGTTCTCGCCCAGCGCGATCACGTCAGTCACGCCGGGAAACTGCGCCGTCTTCTTCAGGATGGCGCTGCGCTGCGACTTGCCCAGCTTCGGCTTTTCGGTGACCAGCAGGTCGAGGTCGCCGATGCTCTCGCGCCCGCGCCGCAGCGAGCCCGCGGGCGTGATGCTGGCCACTCCGGGGACCTTCTCGAGAAAGGCTGTGATCTCCTTGGCGGCGGTGTCCGCCTGGTCGAGCCGGAAGCGTCCCGAGATCTGGCGGAAGGTCTCGATGGACTTCAGGATCTTCTGCTCCTGCTTCTCGCCCATGCGCGGCAGCTCGCGCAGCTTGCCCGCGCGCGCCAGCTTCTCTACGCTGGCCAGATCGGAGACGTGGAACGAGTCCCAAATGAGAGCAATGGTCTTCGGCCCCAGCCCCTGGACCTTCAACAGGTCGAGCACCGTGGGCTTGTATTTCTTCAGCAGCTCCTGGTGATGCTTGAGCTTTCCCTTCCTGACGATCTCCTGCAGGTGGGCGGCCATGCTCTTGCCGATGCCGGGGATGGCCAGCAGCGCCTTCACGTCGCCGGCTATCTCCGCCACCGGCTGCGACAATGACTCGATGGCCTCGGCGGCGTTCTGGTAGCTGCGGATGCGGAAGCCGTCCTCGCCGGCGATCTCCATCAGGTCGGCGGTCTGGCTGAGGATGGTAGCGATGGCTTTGTTGTCCATGCGACGACGCGCGCTGCGGCTACTTCAATTCTATCTTTCCCAGCCAGCGCATGGCCTTCAGGTCGATCATGCCGATGGTGTTGCGGTTCTCGAATGCGATGTACGCGGTGGAGCCGTCCGGACTGACAGCGATGGCGCTCGAGATGTCCGGCAGGTCTACGGTGCGCGCCAGGGTGTGCGACTCAAGATCGATCTCCGCGATGCTTTGCGCGCCGCTGGTGTAGGCGCGGTGCGCGGCGTCGTTCACCGCGATCATGCGCGGCGGCGAGGAGGAGTGTGCCTTGGGGAAATCCACGCGCGCGGAACTCTGCCCCGAGATCTCGGTGACTGACTCGCTGTCCGGCGCCGCCATCCACAACCGGCTGGAGTCCGGCGCCCAGGCCACCCCCTGCGGCGTTCCCAAAACCCGCCACTGCGTCAGCGTGGTTCCGCCCTTGGCCTCAATGATTAGCACGTTTAACCTTTGGCGTCGCTTTTAGGGTCCTGCCAGGGCCGTTGCCGCC
>JACXTT010011667.1_pt1 | contig 11747 bp, 10 predicted proteins | sample 9270951 | NCBI WGS metagenome assembly JACXTT01 (sample SAMN15532306, study PRJNA645909) | rock metagenome | isolation source: weathered quartz diorite | place: Puerto Rico | collected 2017-06-21 | reverse complement strand
ACGTCGGCGAAAGAGCCGTATGAGGTGGATCCGATGCGCACCGTACAGGGCGAACACCGCCCACACGAGGAGATAGACCGCGAGGAGGGCGTCGGCCAGGAGGCGCCCGATCAGCGGTGGAAGGAGCCCTTCCACGTCTCGTCGCTCACGAGGAACGAGATCCCCAGGCGCGCGAACTTCTCGGTCACGCCCAGGTCGCTCTTGTCCCCGCGCGTTCCCAGCTCCAGGGAGAGGTCCAGCCCGCCTCCCTGATCCTTCGTGACGATCCCCGCGCCCAGCGTGAGCGCCCGCTCCGTCACGGCGACCGTGCCTCCCGAGATGTCCGAAGCGCCGGCCCGGGGAAGGAGATCCGGCCACTGGAGGAGGTAGGCGCCGACCCGAATGGGAATCCGGTCCCAGATCGAGGTCTGGACCCCCTCCTCGGTCGAGCGCGACCGCTCGATTCCGAAGGAGAAGCGCTGCATCGGACGGAAATCCACGAGCGTGCTCTGGAAGGACGAACGCTTCCAGTTCTGGCGGCGGTACTGGGCGACGGCGCGCAAGCGATCCCGAATCGGAGCGGAAACACCGACGGCGAGTCCGCTCGGGTAGCGCATCCGGCCCAAGGTCACGGTGTCCGAGACGCCCGCCGTGGAGCGCCGCTGCTCGATCGAGAGATCCTGCGAGGTCTCGAAGACGCCGCCCAGGGTCCAGCCTTTACTCGCGAGCTGTCCCCCGAGTCTCCAACGCGCCCTTCTTGGATAATGGGTCTCGAGCGTGTCGCGCGTGGGCGTGAGCCCCGGATCGGAGAAGGTTCGGAGCCAGGTCTCACGGTAGCTGCCCGAGATCACGTCGTAGTCCACGCCGATGCCGAGCGAAGGCGCCAGCCGCCGCGCGAGGCTCGCGCGAAGGAAATTCATGCCCCCCGAGCCGTGGATCTCCACGGTCGAGGGAACACCCTGGTTCTCGGAGCGAAGGACGCTGAATTCGGCGTTGGTGCTAGCGACGTAGCTCCCGGCGAGTACGACCCGGCCCGGCAGGGCGATGACTCCGCGCGCGGAGGGGAAGGTCGTCTCGTATGCGGTCTCGGTCACGCCGGAGCTCGCACCGATACGGCGGGCCGACGGGGGCAACGTGGGCGGCAAGAGAATGCCGTTCACTTCGGAGGGCGACGCCGGATTCACGGGCGAGATGTCGCGGGATCCGTGCTCCGCCGCGCCTGCCCCGCCGAGCGCCCGGAGGCGCGCCGCCTCCTCGAGCTGCGGCTCGCCCAATCCCCCCACCGAAAGGATGGAGTTGCCCCGCGCGGGCGCCGTGAGCGCGAGCGTCAGGAGCAGCGGAGCGATCGATGGAAGCCGGCGCATCAGAACCTCCCCGGGGGCAGATCGGTGTAGCTCAGGTGAAGCTCGGCAGGATGCGCGGACTCGTGGGATCCGATCAGGAACTTGCGCCTCGGATCGGAGCGGTGCACCAGGGAAACGTAGAATCCCTGGTTCGACGTACTCGTCCGGGCCCACTCGCGGATGAGCCCGCCGGGAATCGGGATCCGGATCGTGCTGTCGGCTGGGGAATACGCGAACCGCAAGAGCCGCGACGCGGTCGCCGCGTCATCGACGGAGAGCGGGGCCTTCTCGGTCACGTTCTCCGACCAGGAGGCGCGGATCCTCCGCACTTGAACCACCGCGAGCGTGTCCGAGGCGGTGAAGCTGAAGAAAGGCCCCACGATCTGCTTCAGAACCAGAGACGCTTCGTTGATCGAGACCTTCGCCGGCACCGAATCAAGAGGGAAATGGATCGCGAGCCCCGCCTTGTAGATGCCCCCGAGAATCAGGGCGGGCTCCACGCCGGTCGGGGTCGGCGCGATCGGACTGTGCAGATAGAAATTCTGCGTGATGGGCGTGCTCAGCGTGTCCGTCTTGGGAAGCCCGGAGACCGTGTGCGTGTATTCGACGCGGAATCGGGACGCACCGGTCTTGTACGCCAGGAGACCCTGTCCCGGGCGCTCCATTGCGAAGCCGGGAACGGTGGCCGGAGCCTGCGCCCAGCGCTTCATCGAGTCGTACACGGCCGGGTTCAAGGGAATGACGAAGGGGGTGGGAGCGTCACGGGCGTCCGTCGCTGAGCCGAGCAGGGTGCTCGGGGATGGCCCCGGCCATGCGACCGACGTCGTGTCCCAGGAAGATCCGGTCAGGTAGAAATTCACGTTTCCCGCCTCGAAAAACGCCGTATCGCGCGGCACCTCCACCCACACCTGGCCCAGGGTGAATCCAGGAAGGGTGTCCGAAGGGACGCTCCAGGAGGCGACCGCCATGAGAATCCGCGCGGAGAACAGGGTGTCGTTCCCGACGATGAGGAGGTCGCCGAAGTCGGCGGTTCCGGGCTCGACGTAAGTGTCGCGGTCCGGGCGCGGCGCGACGCGCGTGGTCATGCCCAGGCCTCCGGGACCGCGGATCACCCTGCCCGCGCCGACGAGCTTTTCCGCCTTGCGGGAGCACCCGGCGAGGAGTGCCGCGACGAGGCTCATCAGAACGAGCAAGAGGACCGGGTTCAGACGCACGGGGCGGAATGATAATCCCTTGTGGGGATGGGTGCTAGGATAGAGGTGCCTAGCCTAGAACCCTGCGTTTTCGCTGTAGTTCCTTGCGCCCCCTTCCGATAGGTACGCGGAAGGGGGGCACGTGCCGGAAAGTCACATCGCTTCAGGAAGAATAGGGCGCTCGGAGTCGAGCACGTCCACCTCGATGCCCGGCGCCCAGGACATCGGGAAAATCCGTGCGCGCTACATCTGGGTCACGGTGCTGACCGCGACCTTCACGTGCGCCCTGGTCTTTGCGCTTACCGCCTTCCTCTGCGAGCGCCTGCATCAGGAGGGACGCCTGCGCGTGGCCGCCCTGGCGGCGACGATCGCGGGCGGCATCCCGGCGGACGAGCTCTTGGAGCTGGGACCGCGGAGAGACGAGCAGAGTGCGCAGTATCGGTCGCTCTGTGCCCGTCTGATCGCGGGACGGCAGGCGAACCCGGACGTGAGGCGGATCTTCGTGCTCACGCCCACCCGCCATCCCCGGATCTGGCAATTCGCGCTCGACGCCGTCGCCGATCCGAAGGACGACATCCGGCGGGGAGCGCTCTTCGATGCCGCGACGCGGCCCCAGGTGCGGAACGCTCTGACCGGTCCCACCGCCGACCCCGCGCCCTTCGAGGACCCACGCGGGAGCTGGCTCGGAGGATACGCGCCGATCCGCGACAATGAAGGGAACACCGTCGCGGTCCTCGTGGTCGACGTGGGAGCCGAGGCTGCGCTTCGCTCCGAGCGACGCTTCCGCGTCGAGGCCTCCGTGCTCTCCCTCGTGCTCCTCGGAGCGATCGGATACACGGGCTTCGATCGATACCGCAAGAGGCGCCTCGAGCAGGACCGAAACCGGAACGTCCACGCGCGCCTGAGCATCCATCGTCTGGCCGAGGTCATGATCCGAGCCGGGAACGAGCAGGATTTGATCCGCACCGCGCTCGACACCATGGCGGAGGCGACCGGGTTCCAGGAATGGGCGCTCTATCGCCGCGATCGAGACAGGGGTCCGATGTCTCCGATCGCGACGCGCGGCGTCTCCGCCCTCGAGCCCCGCGAGATGGATCCCGAGCGAAACGACTCGACGGTCTGCTCCGTTCCCCTGCTCGATCGCGGGGTCCCGAATGGAGTGCTGCAGTGCTTCGCCGGGGACGGGCGCGAGTTCGAGCCCAACGACGTGACCTTGATCCGCTGGCTCGCGGGGCAACTCACGCAGGGGCTGAAGCGGATCCAGCTCGAATCGCGCGATCAGCTCCTCGCCTCCTACATGCGGAGCACGGACGAGATTCTGGTCGGGTTCGATCTCGGGGGCAAGGTCACCTACGCCAACCCCGCCGCACGGGGCGCCCCTGGGGAACCCCCCGACCGGGAGCTTCGGGGCCGGGACATCGGGGGCATGTTCCTCCCCGCGGACCGCCGGGGGAACGGCTCCCTGCTCGACCTTCTTGCCGACCAGGAGGGCTTCGCCGGTGAGCTCACCTGCTGCATGGTGGGCGGCGGAAGGTTCCCCGCCGAGGCCACAGTCTCCAAGGCCATGAATCGCGAGGGCAGCGAGGATGCCTGGGTGCTCGTGGGACGCGATATCAGCGAGCGGCGCGAGCGCGAAGAGGTGATCCAGAGCCGGACCGAGCAGCTGGAGCTGATCAACGACCAGCTCCAGACCGCGAACGAAAGGCTGGCCGAGGGGAGCAGGATGAAGAACGAGTTCCTCGCCAACACGAGCCACGAGCTTCGCACGCCGCTCAATGCCGTGATCGGCTTCGCAACGCTCCTCGAGCAGGGCGTTGGCGAGTCGGAAGAGGAGCGCAGCAACTTCGCACGCTCGATCCGGGAGAGCGCCGAGCACCTCCTCGCCGTGATCAACGACATCCTGGACCTCGCCAAGGTGGAGGCGGGCAAGTTGGAAGTCGCTCTCGAAACGGGAGATGCGGCGCCGACGATCCTGGCCGCCGTGGACACGCTCCGTCCCGCGGCCGCCCGGAAGGGCATCGCCCTGGAGGCCACGATTCCGGACGCCCCGCTCGAGATGCAGCTCGATCCGGCGCGTCTCCGTCAGGTGCTCCTGAACCTGCTTGGGAACGCGGTCAAGTTCACCGATAAGGGAGGGGTGAGGGTGCGCGCGCTGAGGCATCCCGCTCCCGACGAGATCCGAATCGTGATCGAGGACTCCGGCATCGGGATCGCGAAAGAGGATCAGGCACGCCTCTTCGTGAAATTCTCGCAGGTCGACGGCTCCTACCGGCGCCGTCATCAGGGCTCCGGACTCGGTCTCGTGATCACGAAGTCCCTGGTTCAAAGGATGGGCGGAACGATCGCGATGGAGAGCGAGGGGGCCGGCAAGGGCACCCGGGTCACCCTGACCTTCCCGGCAGCCCCGCCGAAGGCGGAGTCGGGAACAGCGAGGGACGAATGTCTCAACGAATCATGATCGTCGAAGACGACCCCATGAACGCGAAGCTCTTCCAGCTCGTGCTGACGCGGAAGGGCCATTACGTGATCGAGATCACCGAGGATCCCGCGCGGGTCATCGACGAGATCAAGGCCGGGCGTGTGGATCTGGTCATCATGGACGTGTCCCTCTCCAACAGCCACCTGGAAGGGAAGCCGGTGGACGGGCTCCAGATCACGCGAAGGCTGAAGAGCGATCCCGCCACGCGCAACGTGCCGGTGCTTCTGGCGACCGCGCACGCGATGAAGGGCTCCAAGGAGAAATTCCTGAAAGAGAGCGGCGCCGACGACTACATCTCGAAGCCGATCGTGAGCGCCGACGAGTTGCTCGCACGGATCGAAACGCTGATCTCGAAGAGGAGCCATGCCGTTCCACCTTCTGCTCGTTGACGACGAGGCGCACAGCCGGAAGCTGCTCCGCATGGTCCTCCGCCAGGGGGATTACAACTTCCTCGAGGCCGAGAGCGGCGAGCAGGCGCTCCAGATCATGGAGACTCAGCGCGTCGACCTTCTCCTTCTCGACCTCATGATGCCCCACCCGAACGGCTTCGACGTGATCCTCACGATGAAGAAGAGCGAGACGCTGGCGCGAATCCCCTTCATCGTGGCGAGCGCGTCCACGGCGCAGGACGACATCCAGCGCAGCCTGGAGCTCGGAGCGATCGACTATTTCACGAAGCCCCTCTCGGAGTGCGACATCCGGTTCCAGATCCCGCTCAAGGTGCGGAACGCGATCGCGCTCCATCAGGCCAGCGAGGAGCGCCTTCGGAACGAGCGGATGAAGGCGGTCTCCGCCATGGCCGTGGCGCTGAACCACGAGATCAATAACCCGCTGCAGGTCATCCAGGGGAACGCCCAGCTGCTTCACGTCCATCCGGGGCTGCCGGCGGACGCGCGCGACAAGGTGGCCCGGATCCGCGCGGCCACGGAGACCGTCGCCGGACTCACGCAGCGCATCGCCGCGCTGCGCGACATTGTGACGGTGGATTATCCCGCCGGGAACAAGAATACGGTGCCGATGGTGAACTTCGAGGCCTCGGCCGCGGCGGGAAAGAAACCCTAGGCGCGGCCGCCCGTGCCGCGCGGGAGCACCGGGTCAGCGGATACCGATCAGCGGATAGATCCAGTCCTGGATGAGGAAGTTCAGGCGGCCGATGAGGAGCGCCACGCGTCCCATGACCGTGAAGCCGAACGCGGCCCCGAAGGAGATCATCAGGAAGTAGATGCCTAGCCTGGCGATGCGACGGGTGACCCGATCCTGCTCCTTGGAAAAGAAGAAGTAGATCAGCACGCTGAAGACCCCGATCGCGAAGACCAGGGAATAGAAGATGGTGTGGGCATCGAATTTCGAGAGTGGAACGATGGCGCGCGCGAGCTGGGGCAGGACCTCCCCGTGGATCCTCCGCGTGAAGTCCAGCCCGATGTAATACGCCACGTAGATCGCGAGCGCGTAGCGCGCAATCCAGCCTCCGCGGGGGAGGTAGCGCATGTACAGGAGAACGCCCAGGAGACCCGGGACGAGGAGATCCCAGTTCTGGCCGAAATTGGTGCGCAAGGGCGTGATGAGATTCGGCATGAGCGTCTGATCCAGCGTGACGCCGATGTAGTAGCCCAGGGAGACGCCCGCGAACAGGCTCTCGGTGAACCGGAAGAACGGATTGTCCTTGTAGAGGAACGAGAACGCGAAGAGCGTCAGGAGCGCGGCAACCCAGGTGCCGAACGCAGGGACGTGCATCACGCCGCTTTCCGCTGCGCGGCGCGCTGCCGCAGGTACGCTATGTTCCCGATGAGGATGAAGAAGATGATGACGATGTGGATCACCGTCTGCCCGTCCATCCCCTTCGTGGCCGTGAACCCGCGCGTGCTCCGGTAGAACCGCTGGAGCTCGGGGTGCTTCCCCGCCAGGAGCTTCTCGTACTCCGCCGCGCCCTTCATGCCCCCCACCATGCCCACGAGCTGTCCCGCGTTGAGGTAGGCGTAGTACTTCGCCGCGCTCACCGCCGTGGGGCCGATGATGACCGGCGTGCCGCTCTGCGCATGCATCTGCGTGATCCAGTACTCCCCGATGAGCCCGGTCGCCACGGTATAGACCACCTTCACGTCACGGATGCTGTGGACGTCGCGCATCAAGGGAATCTTCGCGATCGGCGTCCCCCGCACGTCGGCAGGGAACGGTCCGGCAAAGTCCTTGTCGAGTCGCCGCATCACCGCGGGGGCGCCGTCCTTGTAGCCCAGGTTCACGTAGTCCTCGCCATAGCGCAGGCCCGGGTATTCGGCGGTCACTTTGGCGACCGAGTTGTTGGCGAGGGTGAGCCCGCCGAGTGGATAGAGCGCGCAGACGATGACCCGGATCTTCCGGGTGAAGCACTGGCGGAGGAAGCCCTCGGCCATCGGGTCGTTCTCCGGCCCTGAGGACGGGCCGTAATCGAAGGAGAGAACGACCGCGTCGCCCGGCTTCAGCGCCTCGACGTACTCGAAGGCCGCGCGCGTGGAGGAGGTGGTCGTGACCGGAAGGCCGATGGGGAAGACGATGGGGATGGCGACGCCGAGAAGGACGAGAAGGAAGAGCCAGCGCCGATCCAGGCTCAGGACCTTCTGCGCCAGCCCCGCCACGCTACTCCCCCGCTCCGAGGCCGAGGTATCCGCGCTCGATGCCCAGGATCACCCGGATCGCCATGGAGGCGGCCCCGAGCGCCGCGCCGATGATGATGCCCGACTGCGCCGCTCCGTTCGGCGTCTGCATGATCCACTCGGTGAGCTTTCCCAGGCCCTGGCTCGCCGTCGCCGCCGGGGGCTGGAGCGGCGGAAGGGGTGCGGCCAGGAATTCGAGCAGGGGCACGCGTCCCGCCATCACGAGGATGCCCGCCAGAAGAAGGATCGTGGCTTCGGTGTTCCGCGCCCGGAAGGCGCGGAAGGCCGCAGAAGCCATGAAGAACGCCAGGAGCGCGAAAATCGTGGACTGAAGCGGCTGGAACATGTTGGTCGCGATCCACTGGAACGGCGTGGCCGACCCGTCCGGCCGGGTCGTGATCCCCTCGCCTGTGATCGTGCTCCAGATTCCGATCCCGGCCGTGATGAAGAGCCCCGTGAGGAGCACCGCGGAGAAGAACCACCCCTTCTCGCGCCGGCGGATGCGCCGCGTACCGTTCTGAATCACGTTCACGACCCCGAGCAGGAGCGCGAACCCCGCAACGATGATGAGCCATTGGTCCAGTCTCGGACTCATGCCCTTGTCGCCGGAGAGGAACTGTTTCGGCACCCACAGGGCGACGATCGGGATCAGTCCGGCGAAGAACGCCACGACGAGCGGCCCGCGGGCGCGGAGGGCGGGAGCGCCGATGCCGAGCAGGATGCCCACGATCGGCGCGATCGCGAGGAGCAGGACCAGCGCGACTTTCCCGCCTTCGAGGTTCATTGGGTCTTGAAGAGGTTCGGAAACCAGGTCGCGCCCAGGCTCGCCGCGATGATGCCCCCGATCCCCAGCACGATGACGACGGCCTTCGCGATGTCCTGGGCGCGCATCGAGCCCAGGAGGATGGGCTCGCGGCTCAAGTAGGCGCTCGCCGCGTAGAGCTCTTCGCCGATCAAGGTGTAATCGCAGGTCGCGACGAAGAACGGGAGCTGTGTGGGGTCTGCCTGGCCGGCGATCTGGATCGCTCCGGTGGACTGCCCCGTCTCGGCCAGGATGAGCGATTCCGCGAAGAAGTATCCGATGAGAAAGATGGCTGCCGGACGCTCGCGAGTCATTCGCGCCGAGACGGTCGCCGTGTACGCGAACTGGTCGTAGGTCACGTAATTCACCATCTCCTCGCGGAAGAGATCGGGCCTTCCCTCCGCAAGGTAGGCGGCCCGGACCGCTTCCCGCGCTGAGGCGAACGTGAGGGGATCCCTGTTGGGCACATCGAGCTCGGTTCCATACCGCGCGGTAACGCGCGCCACATGGCCGAGGATCGCGATCGAGGCGAGGGTCTGGATCTCGTCCATGCTCTGGATTCCCGGCACGTAGAGGACCTTCTTCCCGATCTCGGTCGCCCGGCCGATCGCTTCATCGACGGCGTTCAGTCCCGCGATGCGGCGAATGAAGATGTTCTTTCCGGATTTCGCCGCGAGGATGGAAACGAGAAGCATCACGAGGAAGAGCACCGAGGCGATGAAGGAGTTGGCGCGGTCGCCGCGGAACCAGTTGTCGTGCGAGGCGACGGGGTCGCTCACGACCGGGGCCCCGGAGCGGGCCTCCGCGGCGCCCGAACCGGGGGAGCCTCCTGGTGGCGCGCCCGCGGGAGCCACGGTTCGGATTTCGTAGCGATACACCGTACCGTCCTTCGCGGACGTGTCCGCGTAGCGCTCCTCGCCCGGCTTCACGGTCGCGATCTCGGTCCACTCGTACGCGGGCGGAACCGCGCGCCGGATCTGGACCTTCGCGTTCGGCGGCAGCCCGGGGGGATCCTTCCAGGTGAGGAGCGTGGCGTTCCCCGAATCCCCGGGACGATCCTGCGCGCGGAACGCGGTCGGCGCGGGAAGATCCGCGGCGGGAGGGGGAGCGGTCTCGGGCGAAACCGCGAACGCGGAGGGGGGAAAGAGCCAGGGGAGCGCCGCCAGGAGCGACGCTGCGAATTGCGGTCGGCGCGCGCGAGCGCGGCTTCTGACGCCGGATCGCATCGACGCGAGACTAGGAGAGGCCGGCGGAAGGTGTCAACACGGGTTTTCTTCCGCGCAGCCTCATGATCGGCCAGACGTACAGGGAAAGAGCGGGCCATGCGGTGCAGAAGAACCGCAGAACGTCCTTCACCCACTGTCGCGGGTTCCGCTCGATGCCTCGCGAGAAAAACGCGGGAAGAAGCTCGGGCATGAGCCCCGCGTCCCGGAACTTGCGCATGAGCCAGTACGGGTTGAGCTCGCGCTCGGGATACTGGCCGTCGATGGGATGACGGTAGAGGAACGCCGGCCGGGACGGCGGCCGGCGGGTCTCCCGATATCCGCGCACCGCTTCCATGATGTCCTTTCCCACGAGCCCTCGCGTGATGCGCGCGGCCTCCAGGAGCTCGTTCCCCGTGAACTCGGGAAGGTGCTCTTCGATGTAGGCCATGCGCGCGCGGAACCAGGGGCCCTCCGGCTCCCGCTCCATGTCGTGCCAGCCTCGCCGCCGCCGCGGGCGCGCGGGCAGGAAGAGCGAGTTGTTCTCGTCGCTCAGGAAGAAGATGCCGCCCGGCTTGAGAAGCCGGCTCGTCTCCGCCAGAAATCCCTCGAGGTCACGGACGTGGGAGATCACGCAGTTGGTCATGATGCCGTCGAAGCTGGCCGACGGGAGCTGCATCGAGATTCCATCGCCGTACTTGGATTCGAAGTTGGTCATGGGCGGGTCCATCCGCTGGGCGAGATAGCGCCCCACCTCGACCATGTCGTGGTCGATCTCCGTCGCCATCACGCGGCGCGCTCCGAAGATCGCGACCAGGAGCGCCTCGATCCCGAACCCCGCGCCGAGGTCGAGGATGGCTTTCCCTTCGGCCTCCAGATAGCGATGCATGTCGTGCGCCTTCTGGAAGATGTGCTCGATGCGGGCGGGATTCCGGATGATGCGCAGATAGGTGTAGTACGTCAGGAAATATCCGGGGTACTGCGCGCGGATCTCGGCGTCGCTCTGCATGAAGATCGCGCGGAGCGACGCGAGACGGCGCTCGACGAAAGGCGCCACTCGGGAACGTCCGCCGTTATGCTGCCGGCTCGTTCATGACCCGCGAGCGGCGGATGCCGTGCGAGTTCATCCGATTGTGAAGGTGTTGCCGGCTCACGCCCAGCGCGCGCGCCGCGCGCGAGACGTTCTGGTCGCACTGCCGGAGCGCTTCGCGGATCGTGTCCGCCTCGACCGCGTCCAGGGTCTCCCGCAGCGAGTGCTGTCCGTCCCACCGGGGCGCGACGGGGGCGCCGAGGCCGAAGAGCGAAGGCTCGATCGAGGCCCCCTCGTCGGCCAGCGCGACGGCCCGCGCCATGGCGTTCTCCAGCTCGCGCACGTTGCCGGGCCAGGGGTGCCGGAGCAGGAGCTCGCGAGCTTCGGCCGTCAGCCCCCGGATCTTCCGCTGTTGCTGCTTGGCGAATTGGTCGAGGAAGTGCTGCGCCAGGAGAAGCACGTCCTCCCCGCGCTCGCGGAGCGCCGGAAGCTCGAGCGGGACCACGTTGATCCGGAAGAAGAGATCCTGCCGGAAACGTCCCCCCTCGACCTCGGTCTTGAGGTCCCGGTTGGTCGCGGCGACCAGGCGCACGTCCACCTTGCGCGAGACGGTGTCCCCCACGCGCCGGATGTGGGAGTCTTGCAGCACGCGGAGGAGCTTTACTTGCAGCGAGGCAGGCATCTCCCCCACCTCGTCGAGGAAGATCGTGCCCCCGTCCGCGGCCTCGAAGAGCCCCGGCCGGTCCTCGGAAGCACCGGTGAAGGCCCCCTTCTTGTAGCCGAAGAGCTCGCTTTCGAGAAGGTTTTCGGGGAGCGCTCCGCAGTTCACCGCGATGAAATTCTTTTCGCGGCGCGGACCGTTCATGTGGATCGCGCGCGCGATCAGCTCCTTTCCCGTGCCGGTCTCCCCCTGGATGAGCACGGAGACCTGGGTGGGAATGACCTTTTCCAGGAGCTCGATGACGCGGAGCATCTTGGGGCTGCGCCCCACGAGGAGGCCGTAGCGGAAATCCTCCTTCAGCGCGCGGCGCAGGTTCTGGTTCTCGATCTCGAGGCGGCTCTTCGAATCCTTCAGCGCCTCGTGCATGC
>JACXTT010011666.1_pt1 | contig 11747 bp, 12 predicted proteins | sample 9270951 | NCBI WGS metagenome assembly JACXTT01 (sample SAMN15532306, study PRJNA645909) | rock metagenome | isolation source: weathered quartz diorite | place: Puerto Rico | collected 2017-06-21 | reverse complement strand
GGGGCGAGGACGTGCCTGTCCGGGGGCGGGTGGGGTGGGCTTGGGGGGGGGCAGGAAGAGGTGAAACTCGGGCCCGGTCGCGCGCAGGACCGCGTTGAACAGCACGGCCGCGACAATCATCCACCACGCCCGCCGCGGGAAGCTCATCACCAGCAGCTGATGCGCGTGGTCGGACGCGGCGCCGGCGAGCCTTGGCATGTCGGGGTAGCAGCAGAGGACGCGGTTCATGATCACGATGTCCGCGCCTTCGACGCCCGCGCCCGCGGCCGCGAAATCCATGATCCTGCGCTCGACCCGGCCGGTCAGTCCCGCCTCGCGCAGCAGCGCAGTCGCCTCTTCTTCATAAGTGGGTGTCAGCTCGACGCTCAGCGCGCGGGCGGCGCCCGCCTTGAGCAGCTCGATCTGGATCGCACCGATGCCGCCGCCGACCTCGAGCACCGTGCGACCCTCGACGCCCTGCTTCTTCACGAACTCGAAGATTCGTCGCGACGTCGGGTCCAGGCCCTTGCGCCGGTATCGCTTGGCCTCGGCTCGGGCGCTGCGCTCGCTGAAGATCCAGCGGTAGCCCTTGGGCGTGCAGCAGTCGCTCATGGCATCAGGGAGTCGGACTCGCGACTACGCCGCCACCGACAGATGCGAGGGATAGCGCGAAGATCGCGAAGACGACGTAGCCCACGAAGACAAGTGCGCTGAGCGCGAGGTTCACGTACCCCAGGATCAGCCCTGCCAGCGCCATGCCGGTGCCCCCCTCGCCGGACTGCCTGATCTGGCCGCGCGCCACGTGCCCGAAGATCACCGCCAGGCCCGCACCGAGAAAAGGACACAGCACCCACGACAGGATTCCGGTGACCAGCGAGGCGATAGCCAGGCTGTTCGTGCGAGGCCCGTATACATACGGCGCCGGGGGATAGGCGGTGCCGGCCGGTGCCTGCACTGGCGCCCACGTGCTCCCGTCCCAGTACCACTTGCCATCCGGCGACATCTGTGTCCCGGGCGGCAGCGCGCTGCCCACGGCGGGAGCCTATCAGTCCCGAAGGCGCTCCAACACCACGACTGGGATGGTTCGCTCGGTGCGCTCCTGGTAGTCGCGAAAGCTCGGCCACACCTCCGTCAAATGCGCGTACAGGCGATCCCGCTCCTGCCCACTCATGATCGGTTTGGCCTTCGCCTTGAACGTCTCGGTGCCGCTGCCTTTGGCGACCTCGATCTCGACGATGGGGTTCCTCTCGAGGTTGTGCAACCACTTCGGGTGCTGCGGCGCGCCCCCTTTGGACGCGACGACCACATAGTGGTCGCCGTCTTTGCGATACACGAGCGGCGTCGTGATCGAATCCCCGCTCTGGGCGCCCTTCGCGGTCAGCAGCAGGATGTTGTCGCGCCAGGCTCCAACGCCGCGTCCGCGCCTGGCATGGAACTCTTCGATCGTCTTCTGGTTCCACGCGATCGCCGTCATGACTCCAGCCTAGCGAGCACAGCGAGCTCGGAGTCGAGCCGGTCCACGTCCCGCGTTGGCGGTGACGTTGGCGCCGGTCGTGCCGTCGCTCTCACGAGTGCACCCAGCGTCCAGAGCTGCCAGGGTTTGGCCGGCTCTATCGCGGTGGTCATGTAGGGTTCGGGTCGCGCCCGACGCACCTTCACACGCACTCGATCGAACCGCGGCTTATCTGAGTCGGGCACGAATTCGGGCACCGCGCCCGTCGCCTGGCAGATGCGCCTGGTCAGCAGGTCGTCGTGCTGGGCGCACCTGTGGAAGCCTCGCTCCGCGGCCGCGGTCGCCAGGCGGTCGTTCAGGTAGGGCCACACAGCGCCCTTGTCGCCGCCCGACGGGTAGTAGTGCGGCGCATCCTTGCTGACCGAGCGCGGACCGAGCGCGCCACGCAGCCCGAGGGCGGGGTCGTACAGGTGGCGGAGCACCGAGCGCAGCCGATCCTCGTGCTCCGGCCCGTCGAGCAGCCCACTGACCAGCGTATCGATAAGAGACGAGCTCGCGATGGGCGCCACCACCAGGTCGCGGCCTGACTCGTCGAGCTCCGCGAGGTATCCCGGGAAACCGCCGGCCTCGTCGTTCACCCAGAACGTGTCGAAGAATTCCGCGCGCACGTGGTCGGCCACGCGCTCGTACTCGCGCGCATCGCCGAGCTGAGGCAGGCGCGCGGCCAGCCGCAGGGAGCGGTAGAGGATGCACTGCACCTCGACCAGGGCTACGTGGCGTGTGGGCGGCGTGCCATCCGGTCTCACGAAGCCGTCGGGGGAGTCCTTCCACACCGAGCCGATGGGCGGCATCCACGTGCTGCCTGCCGGGCGCGGGAGACGGCGCGAAAGGATCAAGTGCCGGCCGCTCTCCTGCATGCGGCGCAGCTCCCACCCAATCGCCGCCTTGACCGCCTCGGCGTACGAGCGGTCGCCGGCTCGGCGCTCGAGGATCGAGGCATCGCTGAGCGCGAGCTCCATGACGTAGCTCGCGCCGTCACCCGTGACGTCGTCGGCGGCGAACCAGGGCCAGGTGCACCCGGTGAGCGCTGAGATGTTCCTCGCGATTTGAGTGTTCGGATCGCGGTGCTCGTGGAAAAGCTTGCCCTCGGCGTTCTGGAGGCGAAGCACTTCGTCGACCACGGGCAGGAAGCGTTCGACCGGATAGCGCACCGTAAGGGACCGCAGCGAGATGAACAGGTCACGTGGAAACAGCGCCTCGCTGTAGTCGGAGCCGATGTCATTCGTGGCCTTCGCATCCGGCCACATACCGGCGCTCAGAAACGGCGGATGGGCGCTCAACACGGAGAGGATCGCGTCCTCATCGATCGCTCCGGCCCCTGACCACGTATGGGGTGCGGGCTCGACCGACAGGACCTCGTCGGCGGCCGGCAGTGTGAACGAGCCCCACTCGCTGCGGTGCTCGGTGAGGTTCATTCAGCGCCGGCGCCGATGCTCCGGTCCGACAGTGGCTCGCCCGTTTCGAGCAACGTCTTCAAGCCGCTGAGCACGAACATCCAGCCGCCCGACACGTTGGCGGCGGTTTTGGGCGAGCCCTCGAGCTGGTCGTGGATGACCGTCAGCCTGGTCACGCCGCCGGCCTGCGGCTCGATCTCCCATGTCACGCGGCTGCGCGGTTCGGCTGCCAGCTCCTCGTCATACAGCGCGCGCCATGTGTGCACCAGCCGCCGCGGTCGCTCTGACTCCAGAACGAGGTCGTCCCCCCAGAGCTTGTCGCTGTGGGGCGCCACGTGCCGGATCGGCGCGCCCGCCTCGCCGCTGGTGTCGACGCGCGAGCCGAAGAAGTAGCGCGAGGTGAACTCTGGCCTGGTGATCGCGTCCCAGATCTGCTCTGGGGTCGCTCGGATGTACACCTGAAACACCTGCGCCGGTTTGTCAGTCATCTGATCACTCCTTTCCAGCTCGGCCTTGAGGTCGGCGAGCGCCGACGCCTTAGGCCGTGTGTACTTGCTCACCCACCTGTCATGAATCAGCTGAACGGGCACGGGGTTGAGGTAGTGGAGCTTCTCGCGCCCGACCTTCTGCGCCACAACCAAGCCGGCCCCTTCCAGTAATCGGAGGTGCTTCATGACGCCGAACCGGGTCATGCCTTCGACGGCCGAGTGGAGCTCGCGCAGCGTCTGGCCTTCCCGCTCGAAAAGCTGGTCGAGTAGCAGGCGCCTCGTCGGGTCGGCCAACGCCCGGAAGACCCGATCGTCGGCCACCCGGCGATTGTAGGCGGCCACCTCTTCCAGGACCCTTGACATGTGCTCGTCTGGTCACCTATCGTATCACGTGACCAATTGGTCACATAAAGCGGAGGAGGCTGGCGCGATGAAGAACCCGGTGCTCTGGTTCGAGGTGGTCGGCAAGGACGGCGGCAAGCTGCAGCGCTTTTACCAGGACGTGTTCGGCTGGCAGATCGCGGGTGCCGACGGCGATGAGACCTACGGCCTGGTCACGGCGGCCGATGGCGGCATCGGCGGGGCGGTGGGGCAGAGTCGGGACGAGGGCCACGTCACCTTCTTCGTCGAGGTCGACGACTGCGGCGCGTACTTGAAGAAGATCGAGAAAGCCGGAGGCCAGACGGTGGTCCCGCCGACCGAGGTCCCCAACTACGGCCTGACCTTCGCGTACTTCAAGGACCCGCAAGGACACCTGATCGGGCTCTCGAAAGGGGTCGCTCGTTAATCGCTCCCGTGAAGTACACCGACGACAGCTCGCTGCCCGAGGTCACGGAGCAGGACCTGTTCGCATCCCAGGCGAGGTTCAAGCCCTACACGATCATCATCCTCAAGCACGGGCCAAAGTACCCCGTGGCCGGGCCGAGGAGTGATCCGGAGGTTTTCGGGCTCATCCTCACACACGGGAGGCGCAACGCCTCGCTCAGGCTGGCGGGCCTGCTGCGGGTGGTCTGCCCTGTGGCCGACGGCAGCGATGTCGCCGGGATCGGCGTCTTCGACGCGTCGCCTGATGATGTCGAGCTGATCTACTCGCGCGATCCCGCCGTGCTGGCGGGCGTCCTGACCTACGAGATCCACCCGACGCAGACGTTCCCGGACAGCAGCCTGAGCTGAGGTCTTTCGCAGTTGACCTTTCGCGGCTAAGCTACCGATCGAAATTACCGCCGGCACGCGCCGGAATTTGCTGAGAGGTGGGTGACATGCCGCGAGCAAAGCAGCTGACGATCTGGGTTTCCGACCAGCCGGGCCGGTTGGGTGAGATCGGAAACGCATTCGGCGCGAAGAAGGTCAACATCCGCGCCCTGATGGCGACGACCGATGGCGGGCGCGGCGCGGTGAGAGTTGTCGTCGACAAGCACGCTGCCGCGAAGAAGGTCTGCTCCTCCATGGGTTGGGACACGACCGAAGAAGAGGTCCTGGCCGTGACGCGTACGGACAACCCGGGAACGCTCGGCAAGGTTTCGAAGAAGCTTGGCGCTGCCGGCGTGAACATCCAGTACGTCTACGCCGGGCCGGGCGGCGGCAGGCGAGCCGCCGTCTACATGGGGGTATCCGACCTCAAGGCAGCGCTGAAAGCCGCCCGCTGACCGGTTTCGCGGCGACCGCGCTCTGGCTGACCGCCGCGGCGGCTGCGGCCGACTGGTTCGCGGTCGCCGGGTCGTCCCGCAGGCTCGAGTACGTGGCCAAACCCGTGGTGATGGTCGGCCTCATCGCGGTCGCGCTCCTGCTGCGCCCGGCAGATGCGGCTGAGCGGGCGTTTTTCGTGGTGGCCCTGTCCCTGGGGCTCATCAGCGACATCTTTTTGATGCTGCCGCAGGACATGTTCCTGCTCGGCCTCGTCGCTGCGTTGGTCGAGCACCTCGCGTACATCGGCGGATTCGACAGCCGACCGCCGCAAGCAGCGTCGCTCGCGGTCGCGGCTGCGGTCGCGCTCGTTTCTGTGGCTGTGATCGTTCCACCGGTGCTGCGGGCCCTGCGCAAGAACCAGCCCGGACTGGTCTGGCCGGTGATCGCCTACGTCACCGTATTCGTGATCATGGTGTCGAGCGCAGGACGCACCGGCTCGCTCCTGGCGCTCGCCGGCGCGCTGCTGTTCTTCTACTCAGATGGGCTGCTGGCCTGGAATCGTTTCGTCAGGCCGCTGTCGTGGGGACGGCTGGGCAACATCGTGCTGTACCATGCCGGCCAGACTCTGATCGTGCTGTCGCTCCTGAGCTGAACCCGGGATCTGAGTAGGCGGCCCGATCCAGGCGTTGTAACTCCGCGGCGCCAAGCATCGCCACGCCGTGCCCGTCTCCGATACCATCACCATCTCCGACACCGACGTAGGAGGGCCTGATGGCTGACAGCCCGTTCCTGCAGAGCGTCGAGCGACGGCGGCCCGGCACGTCAATGCGCAACTACGTCACGCGCACGCTGCCGCACACCTCAGCGGTGGTCGTTAGTAATCGCGCGCCTCACGAACCTCGGCCCGAGGGAGGATTCGCGCGTGGGGCCGGCGGCGTCATCACCGCGCTGCTCACCCTCGCCGAGGTCACGTCGGCCGACTGGGTTTCCTGTGTGCGCACGGACGCCGAGCGTGCCATGGTCGAGCAGCAAGGATCGACGATCGTGGCCCCGCTCGGACGTTCGACCACGAAGCTGCATTACGTCAACCCGACTCGCGAGCAGTACGAGATGTACTACTCGGTGATCGCGAACCCTGTGCTGTGGTTCATCCAGCACTACCTTTGGAACCTCGTCGAGCAGCCGAACATCGACAGCGAGATCCACACCGCGTGGACCGACGGCTACGTCGAGGTCAACGCCCAGGTCGCCCGGCGCGTGATCGAGGTGGGCCACCAGCTGCCGGAGCGGCCGTTGATTATGGTCCACGACTACCAGCTGTACCTCGTCCCGAAGATGGTCAGGCGCGAGCTGCCGGGCGCGATCATCACCCACTTCGTGCACATCCCGTGGCCGACGCCCCAGTACTGGAAGGTGCTGCCGCGGAGCATGCGCGACGCCATCCTCGAGGGCCTGCTCGGCTGTGACGTGGTCGGCTTCCAGTCGAGCCACGACGTGCGCAACTTCCTGATGACCTGCGACGAGAACGCGGGCCTTGCCGTCGACGACAAGGAGCGCGCGGTGCTGATCGACGGGCGCATCGTCTACGCGCGCCACTACCCGATCTCGGTCGAGGTCGCCGCCACCACTAGGCTCGCCTTCTCACACAGCGTGCTGGTCGAGGAGCGGAAGCTGCGCGAGTGGCGGCCGGAGCACCTGATCGTGCGCATCGACCGCACCGACCCTTCCAAGAACATCGTGCGCGGCTTCCTCGCCTACGAGAAGCTGCTCGACCACCACCCCGAGCTCAAGGGCCACGTCCAGTTCTGGGCCTTCCTGCAACCGTCCCGGCAGGACGTGGCCGTCTACCGCGACTACGTGCGCTTGATCCGAAGCACCGCTCATCTCATCAACCGCCGGCACGGCGGCGGTGGATGGTCGCCCGTCAGGCTCGATTTCGGCGAGAGCGTGCGCAAAGCGATGGCCGCGCTGCGCAACTTCGACGTCTTGCTCGTCAACCCTGTGTACGACGGCCTGAACCTGGTGTCCAAGGAGGGAGCCCTGGTCAACCGCAACAACGGCGTGATCGTTCTGTCCGAGAACGCCGGGTCACACGAGGAGCTGCATCCCCACGTGCTTTCGGTGAATCCTTTCGACATCGAGGCCACGGCCGACGCCATCTACCGAGGCCTTGTGATGGGTGCGGAGGAGAGGCGGCGTCGCAACGAGGGCGCGCGCGACGTCGTGCGCACCAACGACATCTCGCGCTGGATCAGCCGTCAGGTCCAGGACATCCGCGACCTGGTCGGCACACCCGGGATACGCGCCCGCATGTCGTCTTAGTGCGGCCTGCGTTCACGGCCGGCATGCCATCGGTGTGGGCATCCTCAGCGATCTATTCGCTGCCACCCGCCCAGGTCATGCTGGTGACCGACTTCGACGGCACCCTCGCCGAGATCGTTTCGGATCCCGTCGAGGCAGTCATCCTGCCGGCTTCGGTGGCGGCTCTCGAGCGACTCACGAGGTCGGTGCGACGTGTCGCCATCCTGAGCAGCCGCCCCGCCTCGGATCTCGAGAGCCTGGTGCCGGTCGCTGGCGCAGTCCTCATCGGCGATTCGGGCATGGGCCACCTCTCCGCCGAGGACCGCGCGCGGCTCGACCGATTCAACGCGCAGGCGGCCAGGCTGCTGCGCACGTTCAGCAGCGTTTGGCTAGAGATGAAGCCGGGCGCCACCGCGGTGCACTACCGCCACTCCAGCGCCGGCCTCGAGGAGCTGCTGACGGTGCTGCGGCCCGTTGTCGACGCTACCGCTCTGATCGCGCAGCCTGGAAGGCGGGTGATCGAGGTGATGCCAACCGACCGGCCCAAGGGCTCCGCGCTGGAGCGGCTCATCGAGAAATGGGAGCCGGCGGGCGTGGTGTGCATCGGCGACGACGAGAACGACCGGCCCATGTTCGACCTGGTCAGCGGCCTCGCGCGGCCGCACCTCATCGTCGGGGTGGGATCGGCGGAGGCGCCCGCCGACCTCTTCGCTCAGTGCGACGTCGTCGTATCAGGTCCCGACGAGGTCAGCCGCTTCCTGACCCTGATGGCGGACTGGGCCTCGTCCTGAGCCGGCTCACGGCCACCAGAACGGGAAGTCGCTGCTGGCCAGGTCGACATCCACGTCGGGCGTGGTCGGAGTGATCGAGTACTGCCAGATCGCGAGCCGGCCAGGACATCCCGGGTCGTCAGGGCTGAAAGGGGGAGCGCGCTTCGCCGCTTTGCTGACGCGCACGAGCGAGGGCTCGAAGGACCACAGGTACGAAGCGGGCGCGATCTCAGGCCTTTCCGCGACGGCGGCGCACCACGCGTTGGCAAATGCACTCCGCGGGATGGTGTTGCCGTAGAAGGCCGGTGTGTATCCGGTCCAGGTGATCACGTCGAACCAGCCTTCGATGAACGCCTTGTCCACGTGAGCCGCTCCCGGACACACCGAACCCACAGGCTCGATGTCGATCGCAATCGCGGTGCCTGCGGGAATCCCGTCTTCGATCGCGCGCGTGACGGCGCCCAGCGCGTAAGCGGTGGATCGATCCCTGCCTTGAACTTTCGAGCAATCGGCCTCGTTGAAGATGGGCAGGATCCCCATGTGCCTTGCGTGCGCCGCCTGGATCTCGACGCGACTGAGGGGCGGGCAAACGCTGTCGGTGAGGTACCGCCCCCAGAAGTCAGGGCGCCCGAGGGCCAGGCTCACCACGGGCAGCACACCTACCCCGCGCAGCGGATGGTCCGCGTAAGGGCTGCACGAGTCGACTCCCCAGAGCAACGCCGGCTCGGCTGCGTGCGCCCCTCCGGCGCCGAAAGCGAGTTGGCTGCCGATCCACATGATGGCTGTGGCCACGCATCCCGCGGCGCGCGCAGACCTGCACCGGAAGTTGCGCGAGTCACCGCCAAGCGTACTTTTCGCCACCCAGGTCCTGTGATTCTGTCAGCATCGCTCGCAGCCTCTGTTTCGCGGTGGCGAGTACCCGACCTTCTCTCCTCTCGTGGGGCCGGGTCGACTGAGGTCCGGCCTCTTCCTTTATATGGAAGGCGGTGAGACGATCCGGCGCGACTTGAGGTCGGAGGCCGGAAGGGTGCCCTCGGGCACGACGCGGCACCCGATGCGCACGCCCAGCGCCTGCCGCAGGTCGGCCTCGAGGCGCTCCGCGGCGGCGCCTTCGCCCGAAACTTCGAGCACGAGCACCACCTCGTCCATGTGCTGCACGGTCCGCCGTTCGATCACGAACTCGCGCACGGCCTTGTGGCGGCGGACGATGTCCTCCACCTGCGACGGGTAGAGGTTCACCCCGCGCACGGTGAACATGTCATCGACGCGACCGCGAATTCCTCCCACCACCTTCATGAACGGGCTGCCGCACGAGCACGGCTCGCGCGATACGCTCACATGGTCTCCGGTGCGGTAGCGAAACAGGGGAGAGCCCCAGCGGCCGAGATTCGTCGCCACCAGCTCGCCCTCGAGCGCCGGCCGGCCTTTCGTGTCGACCACCTCGAAGATGAACTCGCTTTCGACCAGGTGGATGCCGTCCCGCTGCGTGCAACTGTGCCCGGTTGGGCCGAGCTCGGTCATGCCCGTGTGGTCAAAGGATGTCGCCATGTACGCGGCCTCGATGGCAGACCTGGTTGCGGGGATGCTCGCGCCCGGTTCTCCGGCATGAATCGTCAGCCGGATGTCAGACGACGCGAGGTCCAGGTTTAGCTCCCGCGCCTTGTGGGCCATGCGGAGCGCGTACGTCGGTGTGCACAGCACGACCGTCGCCCCGACGTCGCGGAGGTTGCGGATCCGCTGCTCGGTGGTCATGGCACCGCCTGAGATGGCCATCGCGCCCAGCCGCTCGGCGCCGCCGAAGGCAGACCAGAATCCGATGAACGGCCCGAAGGAGAAGGCGAAAAAGACGCGGTCGGTAGGCGTAACCCCGGCGGCCTGGTAAACGTGGTCCGACCAGATGCGCAGCCACCAGTCCCACGAGTGCTGCGTGTCGAGCCAGCGCAGGGGCTGATCGCCGCTCGAGCCCGAGGTCTGGTGGAGGCGCGTGTAGTCCTCGAGTGGGAACGTCAGGTTCGTGCCGAAAGGGGCGTTGCCGGCCTGGTCTTCGAGCAGCTCTCCCTTGGTGGTCATGGGCAGGCGCTCGAAGTCGCCCCAGCCGCTGACATCGTGGATGCGTCCGCGCCAGAAGGCGTTCGACTTCAATACCTGGCGCAGCCCCGCGCGCAGCTTCTCGAGCTGCAGTGCGCGGACCGCGTCCTCAGACGCTTGCGCGGTCTCCGATCTCAAGTGCGGTATCGAGAATCTCGAACCCTTCGTCCAGCTCCGCCTCGCTGATGCACAAGGGCGGATTGGTCATGATCGTGTTCCAGCGCACGAACGTGAAGAGGCCGGCGTCGAGCAGCGCCTGGCCGATGGCCTTCATCTCCGGCGAAGTCCCGTTGAAAGGCGCCAGCGGCTCCATCGTCTTGCGGCTGCGTACGAGCTCGATCGCCCCAAAAAGCCCGATGTTCCTGACCGCGCCAACGCAGGGGTGGCGCTCCATCAAGCGCTGGTGCTGGCGTGCCAGGACCACGCCCAGGCGGTGTGAGTTGCCGACCATGTCGTCCTCCTCGTACGCCTGAATCGTGGCCAGCGCCGCCGCGCAGCCGAGCGGGTGGCTGTTGTACGTGAGGCCCCCGAAGACGACGTGGTCGTCGAAATGTTTGGCGATGCGCGGCCGCATGCCGACAGCGCCCAGGGGCACGTAGCTGCTGGTGAGGCCATTCGCCATCGTGATGAGGTCCGGCACCACAGCCCAGTGATCGACCGCGAACCATCTGCCGGTGCGGCCGAAACCGCTCATCACTTCGTCGCAGATCAGAAGGATGCCGTGCCGGTCGCACAGCTCGCGCACGCCCTGCAGGTAGCCATCGGGCGGGATGAGGACGCCGTTGGTGCCCGAGACCGGCTCGAGCAGGAAGGCGGCGATCGTCTCCGGGCCTTCGAGGCGGATCGTTTCGTCCAGCAGTCGGAGCGCCGGCTCCGGGCCGTCCCAGCCGCGCTCGATGCCGTGATACGGGTCGAGCACGTGCACGACCCCGGTGGCCTGCTCGTTGGGCCAGCGGCGCGGGTCGCCCGTCGCCTGCACGGCGGTGCCGGTCGACCCGTGGTAGGAGCGGTAGCGGGCGAGGATCTTCGGCCGGCCGGTGACCGCGCGCGCCATCTTGATGGCGTTCTCGTTGGCGTCCGTGCCGCCGAGCGTGAAGAAGACCTTGTCGATGTCGCCGGGCAGCAGCTCGGCGAGCTTCTGGCCGAGCCTGGCCCGGACATCGGTGGCCAGAAAGGGACTGATGTACGGAAGCCGGTCCGCCTGCGCCTTGATGGCCTCGATGATCCGGCGGTCCCCGTGACCCGCGTTGACGCTCATCAGCTGGCTGTTGAAGTCGATGAATCGCCGGCCGTCCACAGTTGTAAACCGGACGCCTTTGGCGCTTGCGACCGCCATCGGCTTGAGGTTCGCCTGAGCCGACCAGTCGTAGAGGGTGTGCCGGGTGCACAGCTCGGTGATGTCCTCGGCCGTCAGCGGTTTCACGACTTCGGGGGCCACACTGTGTGACCTGGTAATTCGGGGGTGCTCGACCCCGATCTGTCGCCACGACCGCCAGCCCGGCACCGGCTCGTCTGTTTGCAGGTGGGGGGCCAAAGCCGTTTCAAGCCTCCGTCCCGGCCCGCGCCCCCGCACCGCTCGGCGGGGGCG
>JACXTT010011665.1_pt1 | contig 11749 bp, 12 predicted proteins | sample 9270951 | NCBI WGS metagenome assembly JACXTT01 (sample SAMN15532306, study PRJNA645909) | rock metagenome | isolation source: weathered quartz diorite | place: Puerto Rico | collected 2017-06-21 | reverse complement strand
CAGCCGGCGGCGTCGGTCGCGCCGCGCCACGAGCCGAGCGCCTTGCCGTCGCCGTAGAGCTCGAGCGCGATCTCGCCCGGCGCCGGCTGCACCAGCCCATGATCGTGATCGACCACCTCGACGCGGAACGCGAACCGCTTCGCCCCGGCGACCGGCACGCCGTAGACCCGCGCCCCCGCGACCACCCGCTCCGCGCCGGGCCCGAACACCACCGCCAGGAGCGCCAGGCCACACAGGACCGGCAAGCCATAGAGGATCGCGCGCTCGCGCATCCCGCGCAGCGTAGCGCATGGTTGTGGCCTCCTCCGCGCCGATCGCCTAAGGAAAAGCGCCTATGGCTACCGACACGAGCGCCGGCGGGAAGAAGAAGGCCGGCAAGAAGGCCAAGACGGGCGAGGGCGAAAAAGCCCTGCGCCGGGTCGACGAATCCTTCGTGGAGTACCGCTACGAGCCCGCGGCCGGCGGCGGCGCCTACGCCGGCGCGGTGGTCATGTCGCTCGGCGGGATCGCCCTCGGGATGGGGGCGTACGCCATGATCGCCCTGCAGGGCCGGCCGCTCTACGAGTGGGGTCGCTGGCTGCTCGCGCTCGGCGCCGGCCTGGTGGTGGTGTACCTGCTCATCGGCGGCAAGAAGGTCGGCGCGCTGCGCGTCGGCTACCTCGGCGTCGGCTTCGAGGAGGACGGCAAGACCGCGCGCACCCCGTGGTACGAGATCACCCGGGTGAAGCTCGGCGATCGCGCGCTGCGGCTCGAGACCGGCAAGCGCACCGTCGTCGTGCCGCTCGACGCCCACGGCAACGGCGCCGCCCGCATCGTCAGCGAGGCGCAGAGCCGCATCCCGAAGCGCGTCGCGCTCGAGGACGACGACATCGCCGGCCTCGGCTCGTCCGCCGGCGGCGCCCGCGTCCCCGCCGAGCCACCCCAGGTCACCCAGGCCCATTGCCGCGCCACCGACGAGCCGCTGACCTTCGAGAAGGACGTGCGCATGTGCGGCCGCTGCGGCGCGCTCTACCACCGCTCCGGCGTGCCGCGCCGCTGCCTCGAGTGCAGCCGCAAGCTCAAGTCCGCCGCCGCCTGAATCAAATCCGCACGACGTCCGCGGCGACGCCCCGGGCGCGGAGCAAGCGCCCGAGATCCTGCGGATCGCTGGTGAGCACGCGGTCGCCGGCGCCGGCGAGGAGCGCCACGTGCGCGTCCACCACGTCGTGGATTCCCGCCGCCCCTTGGAGCTCCCCGACTCGCTTGCCGTCGTCCGCCGCCAGCGCGCGGACGCCGATCCCTGCCAGCACCTTGGCGAGCCAGGCCTGTCGCGCGCCGTCGCGCCACACTTGCCCCAGCACCGCCGAGCTGGTCCACACCGGGACGCGCTGCCGCTCGAGCACGCGCAGCATCGCCCGACCCGGCGATCGCGCTTGTCGATCGCCACGAGCGCGCCGGCGTCGAGAACGGCCCTCATCTCCTACCCTTCGCGCGGGCGAAGCCGAGGGCGACGGCCGCGGCCCGCAGCTCGTCGGCGCTGAACGGCCCGTCCTCGGCCTCCCACGCGTCGAGCGCCTTGCCGAGCAGCTCGTGACGGACCCGATCGACCGCCGCTTCGGCGATCCACGCCGACACGCTCAGCTTCGCCCGCGCGGCGGCCTTGCGCACCGCCGCGCCCAGCTTCGGATCCATGGTAATCGACAGCCGATCGACGTTCATGCATACCAAGGTATTACATACCCGAGTATGCAGCAACGCGATCAGCGCGTCGGGGGCTCCAGGAAGACCGGGTTTTCGCGCAGGAAGGCGATGTACTCCTCCGGCTCGAGGTAGGGGTCGACGCGGCCGGCTTTCACCGCGTTCTCGAGGTTGTCCTTGATCGCGCCGATGCGGCGCGAGGGCGGGATGCCGAAGGCGGCCATGAGCGCGTCGCCGAGGCCCTTCGGCAGGAGCGGGCGCTCCGCGTCCTTGGCGGCGAGCTCGCTCACGCGCTGCTGCAGGTCGTCGATCTGCCGCAGGCCCTTCTTCTTGCGCTCCGGCCGCTTGGTGGTGATGTCGGCGCGCGACAGGCAGAACAGGTCGTCCATGTACGGCCCCATCTCGCGGGCGAAGCGCCGCACCGCGCTGTCGGTCCAGCTCTGGCCGTACTGGCTGGCGCGCAGGTGGTGCAGGATCAAGAAGCGCACCGCGTCGAACAGCGTGACCTCGAACAGCGGCGTCTTCTTGTGGAGCTTGTCGAACATGCGCGCGCCCACCTCGGCGTGGCCGAAGAAGTGCACTTCGCCGTCGGCGCTGATGCTGCGCGTCTTGACCTTGCCGATGTCGTGCAGCAGCGCGGCCCAGCGCACCTCGAGCCGCGGCGCCGCCTGGCGCACCACCTGTTTGGTGTGCTTCCACACGTCCTTGTGGCGCCACTCGCCGTCGCCGAAGCCGACCAGCTTCTCGACCGCCGGCAGGATCGACCCGAGCGCGCCGCACTCGAGCATGGCGTCGAGCCCGGCCTCGGCGTCCTCGGCCATGATCACCCGGTCGAGGCGCGCGCGCATGTCCGGGAGCAAGCGCTCGGCGGCCGCCTGGAAGTCGCCGGCCAGCACCACCGGCGGCGGGCTCGAGGTCTTGCCCTCGGCCCGCGCCACGGCCCAGTCGAGCGCTTCCAAGGCGCGGAAATGGTTGGGTTCTCGCTCCACGACCCCGGCAACATAACCGCTCGCGGGCGCCGGGAAAAGCGCCCCGCGCCCCGGAAAACCGCCCCTGCGGCAGCGGCTCCGCAGCTTCGGTGAATGAATCGTGCCGGACGGCCGTCATAGGAGCGTACGAGGAAGCCACCATGAAGACGACCAAGCTGTTTGCGCAGCTCGCCGTCGCGCTGGGCTTGCTCGCGGCTCCGTCGGTCGCTTCGGCCGAGACCGGTGCCGTGCATGCCTTCCTGCGCGGTCCGCTGATCAACCCCGCCTCCGCCACCCTTCGCATCATCCCGCCGAGCGGCGGCCAAGTGATGCTCCACCGCGACGGCAAGGCCGCGCGCTGGTTCGTCCAGCCCGGCTTGATCCAGGTCGAGCCCGGCGTGACCTACGAGATCACCGCCGTGCGCAACAACACCGTGGTGTTCAACTCGGGCCTGGTCGCCCGCGCCGGCATGACCGACGTGGTGTGGAACAACCTGAGCGACACGCCCGACCTGACCTACCACGCGCCCGTGGTGGTGAACCCGTTCGGCATGGGCCTCGTGCCGTTCAACGCGGTGTCGGTCGCGGCCCTGCGCACGCCGGTCACCAGCGAGCAGTTCCAGGCGATGCTCGACGACGTGCAGGCGCAGCTCAACGACCAGCTCCGCTGGATGGCGCTCAGCCGCTACACCCAGGGGTTCCTGTTCGACGACGCGCAGATCCAGCAAGTCATCGACTCGTTCGACACGCCGCGCTACCAGGCCGCCACCGCGCGCCTGCTGGCCCGCCGCCGCGTCCCGACCGAGTAGTCACTCCTCGACGGCTTCGAGCCGCGCGACCTCTTCCCACAGCCCATCGAGGTCGAGCGCCAAGCCGTCGCAGCCGGGGATCGCCGCGAGCTGCCCCGCGGTCGCCCCGAGCGCGTGCGCATAACGGCCGTCGGCCCCGAGCTCGAACACCTCGAAGGTGCGGAGCTCGGGGTCGACGATCCAGTAGTAGCGCACGCCGAACGCCGCGTATTCCTCGAGCTTCTCGACGCGATCGCGGCGACCGTCGCGCGGCGTCGGCGTCACGATCTCGATCATCAGATACGGCGCTACGCGTACCAATTTGGCGCGACCCGGCGGGAGCTTTCCACCGATGTAGAGCGAAAGATCCGGCTTGCGGCCCCGTCGCTGGCGCACGGCGAACTTCACCTCCGAGCCACCGACCACTCCACCGCGTGGAATCGCCCACGCTCGCAACACGTCGCCGAGCCACAGCACGATCAGCTCGTGAATGTAGGTGGGCATCTCCTCCTCCACGAGTCGGCCCTCGACGAGCTCGCCGGGCTCGTCTTCGTCGAGCGCGCCCCACTGCTCGAGCGACATCGTCGCGGTCGTCGTCTCGTCCGTCACGAAAAGATTGTAGCATGCGACCCCGATGAGGTTGTCGCGGCGGAAGCTGCTCGTCGGCGCGGGGGCGGCGGTCGCGGGCTCGCTCGGGGTGGCGCACGGCTGGCGGCGGATCGCCCGGCCGGCGCCGCCGGATGGGCCGCTGTCGGAGGCGGCGCGGCGGGCGATCGACGCCGCGTGGCAAGGGCTCGATCCGGCGCGCGTCGTCGATTGCCACGTGCACGTCATCGGCATCGGCACCGGCGGCTCGGGCTGCTGGGTGAACCCGACGATGCGGAGCTGGCTGCACCCGCTGCGGCGCGCGCGCTTCGACATCTACCGCCGCGCCGCGGGCATCGACGCGCTCGACGACGCCGACGCGAGCTACGCCGCGCACCTGTTCGAGCTCGCCGAGGTCGAGCCGCACGGCAAGCTCCTCCTGCTCGCGTTCGACCACGCCTACCGCGAGGACGGCACGGTCGACGAGGAGACGAGCGAGTTCTACATCCCGAACGACTGGGTGCTGGGGCTCGCCGCCGCGCACCCGGAGCATTTCCTCGCCTGCGGCTCGATCCACCCCTACCGCAAGGACGCCGTCGCCGAGCTCGAGCGCATCGCCGCGAAGGGCGCGCGCTGCATCAAGTGGCTGCCGAGCGCGATGCGGATCGATCCGGCTTCGCCGCGCTGCCGCGCGTTCTACGACAAGCTCGCCGCGCTCGGCATCCCGATCCTCACCCACGTCGGCGAGGAGAAGGCGGTCGAGGCCGAGGACGCGCAGAAGCTGTCCAACCCGCTGGCGATGCGCGCCGCGCTCGACGCCGGCGTGAAGGTGATCATGGCGCACTGCGCCTCGCTCGGCGAGGGCGAAGACCTCGACGCGGCGGGCGCGACCAAGCCGCGGGTGCCGAACTTCGATCTGTTCCTGCGCATGATGGACGGCGGCCGCTACGAGCGGCTCTACGGCGAGATCTCCGCCACCACCCAGTTCAACCGCTGCGGCGTGCTGCCGAAGCTGCTCGAGCGCGCCGACCTGCACCCGCGCCTGGTGAACGGCAGCGATTTCCCGCTGCCGGCGATCAACGCGCTGCTCCGCACCGGCAAGCTGGTGTCGCTCGGCGTGCTGTCGGAGGCGGATCGCGCCGTCGCCAACGAGATCGACCGCCACAACCCGCTGCTGGTCGATCTGCTGCTCAAGCGCATGCTGCGCGGGCCCGGCGGGCAGCGCTTCGCCGACGCGGTGTTCACGCCGCCGAAGGGGCTATTTCCCGGCTGACAGCCAGCGCGCGGCCATCTCGCGCTCGGGCGTGGCGGTGAGGCGCACGGGCGCGCCGCCGCCGGCCGCCAGCCGGTAGAGCTCGCGGCCGCCGTCGCGATCGGACGAGAACACCAGCCAGCGGCCGTCCGGCGACCACGCGGGGAAGGCGTCGCGCGCCGTGCCCTCCGCGCGGTAGAGCACGCGGCCGCCGGCGGCCTCGACGATGGTGAGCGCCGCGCCGTCGCGCCGGCCGCGCACGAAGGCGATGGCGCGCGAGTCCGGCGACCAGGCGGGCTGATCGTCGCCGAGCGTGTCGGGCTCGTCGTCGAGCCGGCGAACCTTCGATCCGTCGGCGTTCATGGCGTAGAGCCGCTCGGGCCCGCCGCGGCCGCTGATGAACGCCAGCGATTTCCCGTCGGGCGACCACAGCGGCAGGCTGTCGTCGCCGCGCGAGCGCGTCAGGCGCAGGAGCTCGCCGCCGGCCGCGTTCATGGTGAAGATCTCCGCGTCGCCCTCGCGGCTCGACACGAACGCGATGGTCTTGCCGTCGGGCGACACCGCGGGCTGGTAGCTCCCCGCGAGATCGCGCGTGAGCGGTTCGAGCTTGCCGTCGAGGCCGAGGCGGAACACGTCGCTGAAACCGGCCGCGTCCGACTCGACCGCGAGCGCGCGGCCGTCGGGGAACCAGCTCGGGTTGCGCAAGCGCGGGCGGGCCGGCCCCACCTCGCGCGCGGCGCGGCCCTCGAGCACCACGACCTGCTCGGAGTAGCCGGCGGTTCCGGGCTTTCCGCGCACGCGGCCCACGGCGATCGCCCCGGCCGGTGCGACCGCGACGATGGCGTCCTCGCTCGCGCTCTCGACCAGCCGCTCGAGGTGGCTGCCGTCGGGGCACATCGCGGCGATCGAGCTGCCGCGCTCGCCGAGCGCCGAGACCACGATCCGCCCCTCCGCGCAGCCGACCTCCGCGGCCGCGCTCGGCTCGGGTCGCGCGGACGGTGACGGCTTCGCCGAGCTCGCCGCCGGCGCCGGCTTCGCGCGGCATGCCGCGAGCGCGAGCGCCATCACCAGCTGACGCGATCGGCCCATGACCGCCCGCGATGGTACTCCGGTCGACTCACTGCATCTCGACGAAGCGCACCGCGTCGGCGACGACCACGCCGCTGCCGCTCGTCCAGCGCGACAGCGCCACGGTGTTCCAGCCGGCGGTGAGCGGGTAGGTGCCGAGGTCGACCCAGGTTCCGCCGTTCGCCTGCTGGTTCACGTACACCGTGTCGAGCTGCACGTTGCTCGCGTCGTAGATCGAGAACGGCGCCTTGGTCGAGCGATCGCCGGCGGCCGGCCACCACGCCTGGACCTTCACCTTCATCGCCTTCGGCAGCTTGGCGCGGAACTCGGCCGCGTCGTTGGTCGCGCCGACCGAGCGCCACCAGTAGCCGGTGTTGTAGTAGCCGGCGACGTTGTTGCTCGAGGTCCACGAGCCCGACACCACGCACTGCGCGTCGGCGCCGTTGGCGCTCTGGTTGCTGTCGACCACGATGACGAGCGGCGCGTTCGGCGGGTTCTGCGGCGGATTCTGCTGCGGCGGGTTCTGCGGTGGATTCTGCTGCGGCGGGTCCTGCGGCGGGTTCGCGCCGCAGGCGTCGTTCACCATCGTCAGGTATTGACCCCACGGCCAGTTCGGGCCCGGATCGACGCGGTTGTACGGCTGCAGCTGGCCGTGGCCGACGATGTGGAACTTGTCGCGCGGGATGCTCCAGTCGTTGGTGATGTCGCAGGTGAGCTTCGCCGAGGCCGTGAGCAGGCCCTTGTCCCAGCTCTTCTGGCTGGCGAACCCGGCGTGCTCGATGCCGATGGTGAAGTTGTTGCTGCCCTGACCGTTGTAGTCGCACATCTGCTTGGCGTTGTGCCCGCAGTCGTAGGTCGCGGCGATGTGCCAGGCCTTGTTCTTCTCGCGCACGAGCTGGCTGATCTCGCCGCCGTTGGAGCTCACCACGTAGTGGGCGCTCACGCCCGACGAGCTCGACGCCAGGTAGCTCCAGCAGCCCGAGTAGGCGCCTTCGCAGTCGTGGATGATGACGATCGCCGGCGTGCCGGCCTTGCCGCTCGGGCGCGAGCTGTAGTTCGGCGAGGCGTGCCACACCGAGCCGGCGTAGTCCGGGCCCGGCGAGGACTTGGCGTCGGACAGCGGGAAGTGGGCGATGGCGTCGTTCGGCACGAGCTTCATCGCCTCGGTCTCGATGCCGCGGTGGAGCGCCTCGTAAACCTCGCCGTGCACGTACGCCTGGCGGCCTTCGAACGCCTCGATGCCGCTGTACTCGGCGACGGCCGGCGCCCAGTCGGCGACGTTGCTCTTGTCCACGCCGAGCTCGTCGGCGTACTTCGCCAAGAGCGCCGCGGCGGCGCGGACGTTCGCGCGCAGGTCCGTCTTCGCCTCGTCGGGGCTCACGCCGGCGCGCTTGGCGCCCTCTTCGAGCGCGTCGCCGCGCAGGGCCATGATGCCGTACGCCGGCGCGAGGCCGATCTCGCTCTCGCCCTCGATCATCTGCCAGCCGGTCTCCGCCCAGGCGATCGACTGCAACAGCGCCACCGGCACGCCGAACTCGTTCGCGGCGCCCTGGAAGATCGCCATCGGGCTCGTTCCTTCGGGCTCGGTCTCGCCGGCCGCGAGCCCGGCCGGCCCTTGGCCGATGTCGCCGGTCGCCTGACAACCCAGCAGCACAACCGCCAGAGCCCCGAACAGAACTCGCGAACGCATCGATCCACCTCGGTTCGGCGGTGCCCCGAACGAGAGCGATATAATCACATAAACCGGCCAGCTGGTCGAATTTTCGACATCAAAAATAGCAATGATTCACGATTTGTAGCCGCATGTATCGCAAGGTGCGATATTAACCGACCGGCCAATTGGTCGGTGTCGGAAAATTCCAGCCGCGCTGCTCAACGGGTGCGGTCGAGGGCGACGATCGCGCCGGCTTGCGGATCGCAGGCGATGACGTGGCCCGCGGGATCGGCGGCGGCGCAGTGCGAGCCTTTCGGCGACGGCAGCGAGCCGGCCGCCGCGAGCGAGCCGTCCGCGCCGAGCCGCGCGATCGTCAGCGAGCCGGCTTTCGCCGCGGGCGCGTAGATCTCGCGGCGCGCCGCGGCGTAGGCGATGACGTCGACACCGGCGCCGGCGGCGAGCTCGCCGGCGATGCGGCCGGTCTTGGCGTCGATCGCGCTGAGCTTGCCCTCGGCGCAGCCGACCAGCACGAACGCGCCCGTCTCGTCGCGATCGATCCCGCGCGATCCTTCGCAGCCGTTCGGCCAGCGCGCGACGATCGCCCGCGACGCGAGATCGATCGCCACGGTCGTGCCCTTCCACAGGTGGGTGTAGGCGCGCCCGGCCTTCGCGTCGACGACCAGCGACTCGGGCCCGCCGGGGACGGCGATGGTCGCCGCCGCCTTCGCCGCGCGGCCGGCCGCGTCGAGCGCGAAGATCTCGATCGTCTCGGCGTCGGGCTCGGTGACCCACAGCTCGCCGTCGCCGCGCGGCACGAAGCGCACGTAGTCGGGCCCGCCGGCGAGCTTCGCCGAGCCGACGATCGCGCCCGACTTCGGCTCGACGATCGCCAGGGTGCGCGTGCTGCGATCGATCGCGAAGACCGCGCCGCGGCCCTCGTCGGCGCTGGTGACGCCGACATCGTGGCCGCCCTCGTAGCGGGGGCTCGCGCTGAAACCGCCGATCGCCTCGAGCGCGAGGCTCGCCGGATCGATCAGGTAGATCGTGCCGGCCCGCCCGCCGGGAACGAGGAAGCGGCCGAGCGCCGGCGCGAAGCGGAGATCGTCGAAGCCGATGCCCGGGGCGCCCCCCGGCAAGATCACGCGCGACGAAGCGGGACTAGAAGCCGCCGAAGAAGGAACCGCCGGCGAGGGCCGCGGGGCCGGCGAAGGGCGCGAGCAGCCGAGGAGGGCGGCTGCCGCCAGCGCCAGACGATGATTGCGCGTCGTGCGTTTCACCGGTCGAAAAGGTCCAGGTGAGCCCGAGGCGGAGCTCGCCCTCGAGGCCTTCGCCGTAGCCGAGGCGCACCGCGGCGTCGAACGCCAGCGTCTCGCTCGCCGGCGCGATCGTCCCGAGGAGGGTCGAGCCGCGCGTGGCGCTCCCGGCGCGCTCGACCAGGAGCTCCGCCACGGGCCGCGCGCGCCAAGCGGCCGGCCCTTCGAGGATGAGGCCGGCGACGAAGCCCCCGCGGTGATCGCGCCGGTAGGCGGCCTCGAGGTTCAGATGCGCGGCGAGCGCCGCCCAGCGCAGCGAGCTGATCATCGCCAGGTGCGCGCCGGCGCCGCGCTCGTCGCTCGCCGCCATCAACATGCCGGTCTCCACCGCGACGCTCGGCCCGACGCGGTCCTGCAGGCAGCCCTCGCGCACGAGCCACTTGATGTTGAGCTCGGGATCGAGCAGCTGATCGCGCGGGCGCAGGTCGGAGGCGAAGACCACCGCGTTCTTCGCGGCGATCACCATCTCGAAGCGGCGGGCGAAGCCCCAGTTGAAGATGAACGCCGGCGCGATCAGCGAGCGCGCGCCCTCCTCCTTGAGGTAGCCGACCGGGCCGATCTCCAGCTCGATCTCGCCGGTGGCGGCCACGTCGCCGTCGGTGCCGTCGAACGGGCGGTAAGCCTTCGCGCGCCGGGCGACGCACGCCGCGGCGACGAAACACGCAAGAACCGCGGCGCGGCGCACGTCTCGAAATAGAACTGCCCCGCGGCCGTGGCAAGCCGCCGACGACGCACCATCAACGCAACCGAGAAGCGGTGTAAGCTCGGGGGCACGTGAGCGGGGAGTTCGAGTACGACCTGGTGTGCATCGGCAGCGGCCCGGCGGGGCAGCGCGCGGCGGTGCAAGCGGCGAAGCTCGGCAAGCGCGTCGCGGTGATCGAGCGCCGGCGCGTCGTCGGCGGGGTGTGCGTGGACACCGGCACCATCCCGAGCAAGACGTTCCGCGAGGCGGTGCTGCACTACGCCGGCAACGCGATCCGCGCGGGCCGCAGCCTCCGCCGCGAGGAGCGCCCGAGCGCCGCGCAGCTGCTCGAGCGCGTCACCGACCTGGTGCGGCGCCAGGGCGAGGTGGTCGAAGATCAGCTGGCGCGCAACGACGTGGCGCTGCTGCGCGGGCGCGCGTTCTTCCGCGACGCCCACACCGTGATGGTCGAGGCGGAGGACGGGCCGCACGAGCTCCGCGCGGCCAACGTGCTGGTGGCCGTGGGCACGCGCCCGGCGCCGCCGCCCGGGGTCGGCAGCGAGAGCGAGGTGGTGTTCACCAGCGACGGCGTGCTGAAGCTGTGCGCGCTGCCGCGATCGATCGCCATCGTCGGCGCCGGCGTCATCGGCATCGAGTACGCGTCGATGTTCTCGTGCCTCGGCGTGGGCGTGACGCTGATCGACGGCCGCAGCGAGCCGCTCGAGTTCGCCGATCGCGAGATCGTCAGCGAGCTCATCCACCAGATGCGCGGGCGCAACGTGATCTTCCGCGGCGGCGAGAGCGTGGAGAAGATCGACGTGGAGCAGAAGGGCTCGGCCGCGTCGGTGTCGATCGCCACCGCCTCGGGCAAGCGCGTCGTGGCCGACATGGTGCTGTTCTCGGTCGGGCGGGTCGGCGCCACCGAGGGGCTGGAGCTCGGCGCGGCCGGGCTGGAGGCCGACGAGCGCGGGCGGCTGCGGGTCGACGACACCTTCCGCACGCGCGTGCCGCACATCTTCGCCGCCGGCGACGTCATCGGCTTCCCGTCGCTCGCGGCCACCAGCGCCGAGCAGGGCCGCATCGCCGCGTGCCATGCCTTCGGCGTGCCGGCAGGGCCGATGACCGTGCATTTCCCCGTGGGCATCTACTCGATCCCGGAGATCTCGATGGTCGGCGCGCCCGAGCACGAGCTCACCCACAACAAGGTGCCGTACGAGTTCGGCCTGGCGCGCTACCGCGAGATCGCCCGCGGTCAGATCCTCGGCGACGCCGACGGCCTGCTCAAGATGCTGTTCCACCGCGAGGACAAGCGCCTGCTCGGCGTGCACGCGATCGGCACCGGCGCCACCGAGCTCATCCACATCGGCCAGGCGGTGGTGACGCTCGGCGGCACGCTCGATTATTTCCTCCACGCCGTGTTCAACTACCCGACGCTCGCCGAGTGCTACAAGGTCGCCGCGCTCGACGCCTTCAACAAGCTGTCGCGCTCGCGCTGAGTCAACGCGCGCACGCCGGATCGGCGGCGCAGGCGGCGATCTTCCGGGCGACGGCCCACGGACGCCGTCGGGGTTGCGCGAGCTCGCCGGCTTCTGCAAGCTCATCCGGTGAGCGCCTTTTCGCGGTCATCCCGCGCCGTCCTCGTCCTCGCCGCGGCGATCGGCGGGTGCGGCGCCGAGCGCGAGGCGCCGCGCGATCCCGCGGTCATCGCCATCGAGCCGGCGCCGAGCGTGACGGCGATCGCCGAGGAGCCGCTGCCGAGCGC
>JACXTT010011664.1_pt1 | contig 11749 bp, 7 predicted proteins | sample 9270951 | NCBI WGS metagenome assembly JACXTT01 (sample SAMN15532306, study PRJNA645909) | rock metagenome | isolation source: weathered quartz diorite | place: Puerto Rico | collected 2017-06-21 | reverse complement strand
AACGCCAATACAGAGCTTGGGAAGTTACCAAGGTAAGCTCGATGAAAACTCAGAAAGGGAATTTAGAGGAAAATCAGCCTATGGTTACGGCGAATTTGCATTTTTTCACAGCTTCTGAGCACGAGCGTTCGGCGGTATAGGATTTTATGGCAGGAGACGCGCGAGCATGCCCAAAGTGCGGCAGCAATGAGGTTCAGCCCGCGGGCGTTTTGCGGAGGCACGTAAACCATTGGGCCATTTTTTTCGGCGGGTGGCTTCTAGCTGCTCTATGGAGCGGAAGCCGCAAGGAAGAGGTTCGGTGTGCGCAGTGCGACACAGTGTTTCAACGCCCGACACGAGCTTCAAAGATTGCCTGGATTATGTTCCTTGTGCTTCTTGCGCTCGTGCTGCTGGGGTTGTGGGCGGAGTTATCAGGAAAGGGAGGCGGTGGAGAGTGAATACAGCGCCGAACAATTTCGTGCAGGCGACTGCAGGTTTCGCCATTCTGTGGTTGCCGAGCCGGATGTCAGGAGCGCCTGACGACAAGCGTTGGCTTACCGCGTGAAAGCCCTCAAAATCATAGCCATTGCCGTCGCGTGTATTATTGGAGTTTGGGTCTTTTCATCTGCAATCCGCACAGCCGGGTTATTCGCCCTGCTCTCGCGAAACAGCTCACTCCACCAGCAACGCATTCAGAAGGCCACGGAGAGGATGCGCAGTTATCGCCAGAGCGACTGGGCTTCGCTTTATGAGGCTTGTACTAATTTGTACAGCAAATTGAAACCCTCCAACGTGGCTATCGAAACAAACGAATGGCCCAGCGAAGTTGTGCAGCTCCAGCCCCACTACGTTTGGATCAGCGACGACTCCATCTCGATGAACTGGACCGGCGGATTCGACGACTTCGGACTGTACGTGTACGCCTACCGCCGCAATGGTGACCTGAACGGATCACCGTGTACGCCTGGAATTTATGTGGTCGACACGCGGAGGAAATTGCCAGCGCATCCCTATGAGAAAGGCTCGGAGACAAGAAGCCAACAAAAGGATTGAGCCTATGAGCAGCAGCGCGGTGCGCCAGCGCTTTCAATTCGAGGCCGATGACGCGCTGCTCGTCACGGCTCATCCTTAGCGTTGGTGAGTTGCAGGTGGGTTTGGCTATGAGGCGTAGACTAATCTGGACATCAGGTTTGATCGTTCTTGTGGCTGCAGTCGGGCTTACGGCTGGGCTCCGGTCCCCGCGAACATACATTGCCAACCCAGTTCAGAAGACAAACGATGCTAGCGGTAAGTTGCACGTCATATATGAGCTAACAAATATGACCAGCAAAGAGCTCGTTTTCGGCCTCGCTACTGTCGAGGCGTGGGATCGAAGTGGATGGCATAGCGTATCGGAACGAAGCATCCAGCGAGAGGTTGGGCTCCCGAGAGGGCTAGCTGCAAGGTCGGCATGTGTCGTGCACGTTGTAGGCCCATCTGGAAGTTTGGCCATGCGCGGCACACTGGAGTATGAGACGCATGAAACCCGGCTCAGAAGAACCGTCCGGCGTTTCGGGACCGGTCTCGGTTTGCCGTTCGAATGGTTTGTGCCACGGCGTTCAATATATGGAACGGTTCCAGTTGCAGTAATAGATCTACCGGAAGTCCAAAGATGAAAACCGCCAACCACACCATTTAGCGGATGCGAGCCAGGGCTTACGTCAGACACAATCCGGGAGGCCTTGGGTGGCTGGCTCCCACCGCTGATGGTGGTTGTTAGGCAACACTACACAAAATGAGTTTATGAACACCGCACAAACGAATACACCCCACAACCGGCGAAGATTTGGATGGACTCGTTGGTTGAACTTCAGCCTATGCGCAGCAGGGGGTTTAATTATGTTGGTAGTCTTGGGTTTTGATCTGGCAAAACAGCCAGGCGACGCCTACGTCACAACGAATCAAATGGGCAACCTTATAGGGGCAATCGCGTGTTTGTTCGCGGCTTCATTGGCTTTCCCCAGGTTTCGGGAAGCAGATGAGTAGAACAATCGCCGAACCCGGCACATTCACTGGACGGCGGATTGCGCGTCTGTTGCATGCCGCACATCATCGGCCCGCCGCCAGTGATGTGCAACGTTAAGCGCCAAGGTATCGAAAGTTTATACAAACGGAGCGAGCTCGGTGTCTATAAAATGGAACCGAATATGAAAAAATGAAGAAAGCGCACTGGGGAGTTGTGGGGCTCGCGACGTTCAGCGGCGGACAACAATTCCTACGCCGCCGACTGCTCGTGAACACCGAATCAGTCGCCGGAGGCGGGGAGAAAGTAATTTTTGAGGGGCTTGAGGATGCCCAATTTCAACAAGAGCAGAATGAGCGCGGTGTAAAGGAGCGAAATACCGACGTCGCGGAGGAGGTCGCGACGCGAGTACTTCCGTTCCTTGTCCGAAAGCATTTTCTGCGCTCCTTTGTGCATGAGGACAAAGCCCAGAACGTTGGTGAGCCAATAACCGAAGATCACGCAGGTCTTAAACGCAGGCGGGTAGAAGAAGCTGACGAGCCAGGCAAAAACCAGGGCCAGCGGAACGTTGACAAACAGGTCGTTCCACCAGGACAGAGGTGAGAGCATAAAGCCGATGCCGGCCAGAATTCCACCAGTGAGTTTTTGCTTCCACGCCATGGTCGCGCTGGAGTCTCTGCGTGCGGCGCGGAGAATCAAGAGCCAAGTCAGTGCTGTGCCTTGCTTGGGGAGCATACCATTCTTTGAGCGTCTCATCTTTCCGCCGCGCTGTTCCCCCCTCACCCCGGCCCTCTCCCTTGGGGAGAGGGAGAATAATCGCCCGCGTAATGAGAGAGGCATCGTTAGAGCACCCTCGAACGTTGGCCTCCCGCTGCTCGGAGAGCGAGGATGGCCGCCAGCGCGTCCAGATTCCGAGGGCGTCATCCAGGTGTAAATGTTCGTGACTGAGGGGTTATTCCATGGTATGAATTCGCAGCATACCAGCCTCCATTCTAAGCGACAACAAGCCGATAGCCGCAGTGAAGACACATTGGTCTCATACAGCTGACGAGGCGGAGTCTCAGACCGAGACACGAATCGCACGAATTGACGCGAATTTCTGCTTTTTGCGATCGCAGCGGCGCCAGGCGCGCACACGAGACGTTCGCCCCGCCTTTACGCTGATCGAACTCCTTGTTGTTATCGCAATCATTGCTATCCTCGCGGCGATGCTGCTGCCAGCCTTGGCGCAGGCAAAAGAGCGCAGCAAACGCATCGCCTGCCTCAACAACCTCAAGCAAATGGGCCTGGGCAGCCAGATGTACGCCGACGACGACAAAAAAGGCGCCCTCTCGAATACCGCCTCGATTGCCGATGACGACCTGAATTGGCTTTATCCAAACTATATTTCCACGCTCAAGACTTTCACTTGCCCGAGTACGCAGCATTATATCCGGACCAATCGCACGTCCACGGGAAAGTTGGTCGATTTGTTGGACAATGCCGCGAACAAAGCCGCCTCGGGGACGAGCTACGAGGTTTTCGGCTACTTCAGGGGCTACAAGCCGGACCTCGTGCAGAAGACCCAGGCCACCGTCCTTTCCTATGCCCATGTCCACAACGCTTTCGGGCTGCGTGGTGTGATTCCGGGCCCGACGCGGGTTTGGCTGATCCTCGATGCCGATGATGCGTCCAAAGGTGGCATCGGCAACTATCCCGACCGCTTTGACAACCACGGTGCGATTGGCGGCAATGTTGCTTTTTGCGACGGTCACGCGGAGCTGGTTCGCCAACGCGATTACGTCTATCGGTTCGAGCTGTCCGAGGACAACGATCGGACGGCGCCGTGAGGGCTGGAACCGGAACTCCGGAGAGCGCCCGTCCCCGGGTGCAGCACCTTGTGGCGGGCGGAGCGCACTCCTACTCGGAAGTGTAGGGATTGTTTTGCATTGCTGCGCCCGGGGACGGGCGCTCTCCGCCCCTCACCGATGCCGTACATATCCCGGAAGAAACCAAAAAGAAACCGTTTGACGGGCTCTGGCCGGCCTGCTAATTTGGCGCCGTGAATTTAAACCTGAACCTGCTGCTATCGAGCGCGCTGCTGCTGAGTTGCGCGGCAGTTGGGTTCTAGGTCGAGCAAGAGAACTTTAGAAAACCCCACTGCCGGAATCGGCAGTGGGGTTTTTGTTTGCCCAACTGCCGGCCGACGCTAACGACAAACTGAACGAGCCATGATCAAGAACGCCTCAAAAAAGTACCAGCCGTTTCCACAGGTCCAATTGCCGGAGCGGCGATGGCCAAACCGCACCCTGACGAGCGCGCCCATTTGGTGCAGCGTGGACCTGCGCGACGGCAACCAGGCCCTCGCCATCCCGATGAACGTCAGTCAAAAGCTGGAAATGTTCCAGACCCTCGTCAAATGTGGCTTCAAAGAAATCGAGGTCGGTTTCCCCTCGGCCTCGAACACCGAGTTCGATTTCAACCGGCGACTGATCGAAGACCGCCGCGCCCCGGACGACGTCTGGCTGCAAGTGCTGGTGCAGGCGCGCGAAGATTTGATCGAGCGTACGTTCGAGTCGCTCGTCGGAGCCCGTCGCGCCATCATCCACCTCTACAATTCCACCTCGCCCGCCCAGCGGCGGATCGTGTTCGCCATGTCCAGGGACGAAATCATTCGCCTGGCCGTGCGCGGCGCCACGTTGATTCAAGAGCGCCTGCCCCAGCTCAAAGGCGCCGAGGTCATGCTGCAATATTCTCCCGAGAGCTTCAGCGCGACCGAGGTCGAGTTCGCACGGGACATCTCCCAGGCCGTCATGGAAGTTTGGAAGCCGACGCCACAACGAAAGATGATTTTGAACCTGCCTGACACGGTGGAAATGGCGATGCCGAATGTGTACGCGGACCAAATCGAGTGGATTTGCCGCAACATTCGGAACCGGGATTCGCTCATCGTCAGCCTGCACACGCACAACGATCGCTGCACCGGAGTGGCGGCCACAGAACTGGGTCTGCTTGCCGGCGCCGACCGCGTCGAAGGCACGCTCTTCGGCAACGGCGAACGCACTGGTAACCTCGATATCGTGACGGTGGCCTTAAATCTGTATATGCACGGTATCGATCCCGGGCTCGACTTCTCCAACCTCAATGCCATCCGCGAAGTCTATGAGCGTTGCACAGGCATGACGGTGCCCCCGCGCCAGCCCTATGCCGGCGAACTCGTGTTCACCGCCTTCAGCGGCTCGCACCAGGACGCGATCCGCAAGGGCCTGAATGAATGGGCAGCCAGGTCACATCAACATTGGGACGTGCCGTATCTGACCATCGATCCGACTGATATTGGCCGTGAATACCACGAGGTGATCCGCGTCAACAGCCAATCCGGCAAGGGAGGCGTGGCCTACTTGCTTGAATCCGAGTTCGGCATCGAGCTGCCCAAGGAAATGCAGCGCGAGTTCGGCCCGATTGCCAATGAGGAGGTGGATCGACTCGGCCGCGAAGTCAGTGGCGCGGAACTCAAGGCAATGTTTTGGCGCGAGTACATCGAGCGCACGGCGCCTTGGAACCTTCGCAGTTTTGCAACCGAAAGTTCCAACGGCACGGTGCGCTGCCGGGCGCGCCTGCTGCGCGAGGGCGAACCGGTCGAGTTTACGGGAGAGGGCAACGGTCCGCTGGCGGCGTTGGTGCACGGCTTTGGCAACGCCGGGGTTCCGCGCTTTGAGATTGAGCAATACAGCGAACACGCGCTGAGCGCCGGCGAAGAGGCGGCGGCGATTGCGTATATCCAAATAAAGCTTCCCAATGGCCGGACGCGGTGGGGCGCCGGAGTGGACACGAACATCGAGCTGGCTTCGGTCAAAGCAGTGCTGAGCGCGCTAAACCGGCTTTGACGGGCGCCAGGGTAGCCGCCGACGTGAGTCGGCGCTGGGTTCTCCATTGGAAGGAAAGTGCGCCGACTAACGTCGGCGGCTACGACTAACTTTCCGGCGTGCCCGCGAACATTGCCTCCGCCCGGACCGTCTTTGGCCCGTCCTCGCCGCAAAGTGCAAATTTGGCAGGCTCTTTGCCCGGCTTTTCGTACAACGAGACTCCAGCGTACTCACCCTTGGCATTTAGAGAATAATAGGAGACATTGAAGTTCGGCTTGCCGGCAGAGTTCAGCAGCCGCCTCTCAATGGTGTTGGCCACGACTCGTTTCAAGGCCGCCATCCCCGCGTCTTTCGGCGAGAGCCCGTTGCGCATGGATTCGACGATCAAGAATGAGCCGAGTGAAAACAGGTTCGCTTCGCCGCGCCCGGTCGAGCCGGCGGCGCCGACGGCACCATCGACATAAAGTCCCGCGCCCAGAATGGGCGAGTCCCCAACCCGGCCCGGGATCTTCCAGGCCAGACCACTGGTGGTGGTGACTCCAGCGATCTCGCCCCTCGCATTTATCCCATTGCAGTTAATGGTTCCGTAGAAATGGTTCGGATCGATCAGCCCTTCAGCCATCATGGCCATCGCGGCGCGACGTCCTGCTTCCGCCCGCTCCTTGGGATTCGGGTAATGCTCACGGTCGGTCCGGCGCTTCCATTCCAGCCAAAGTTTGCGCGATTTGTCCGTATTCAAATCGTCTTCGATCTTGAATCCCATGGTCCGGGCGAACCGCTGCGCGTCTTTGCCGACCAGCAACATGTGATCCGTTTCCTCCATAACTTTCTTGGCGACGAGCGACGGCGTGCGCACGCCTTCGAGGCAGGCAACAGCTCCCGCGCGCTTCAGCGGGCCGTGCATGACCGAGGCATCTAGCTGGACGATGCCCTCGGCGTTTGGCAAACCGCCGTAGCCCACGCTCGTATCTTCCGGGTCCAGTTCCACAATGTTTACCCCAGCGACCGCAGCCTCGAGTACGTCCGCGCCAGCAGTAATCATTTTGAAAGCCCGCGCCACGCAGGTAAGACCCTCAGCATCCTTTGAGACATTGCCGTTAGCGGCCGAAATGACCACTGGTCTGATGGACTTCGGCGTGAGGACCTGCGGCGGTTGAGCCAGGGCCAGCAGCGTGGGACCGGCCAGGGCTCCCGCAGTGGTTGAAGAAAGAAAATTTCGACGGTTGATCTTGTAAGTCATGGCCTCCCCATTCAATCATAACCCGCGTTGAGTGAACATGGAAAAAATCGGACCGCGCGACCTCTCAGTTAAAGGCGGGAGACGCGGCCCGGAGTGCGCCCGTCCCCGGGCGCAGCAATGTAGAAATGTCGAGCCGGCCGGGAAATACCGGGGCCTTCACTCGGCCGGTAATTGCTGTGCCCGGGGACGGGCGCACTCCGTCATCAAAGACCGAGCCACTTACTTCATCGTAACCAGCTTCTGATATTCGGGGTTTTGCCGGAGCGAGTCGAAACGAGCGTCCTTTTGGACTTCGGCAACAAGGTCGCGGAGTTTGGGGTCCTGCGGGTTTTGTTTATGACGCTTCTGGCTGAGGTCGAGCGCGCGGCTGAGGGCCGTCAGGGCCTCTTGCGGCTTGGCCAGCGTGACTTTCATCGCCGCGCAGTCGTACCAGGCCTCGGCCGAATCCGGAGCGAGCTTGACCAGTTTGTCCAGCGAGGCTTCGAGCTTCGGCAAGTTGCTCAACTGGGCGTACGACTGCGCCACTTGCAGCATGGCATTCGCGTCGGCCTGTGGGTTGTTGAGCACCTGGTCGAGTGTCTGCGTGGCTTTATCCGGTTGTTGCAAATGGCGGTAGCCTTCCGCCAGACCGATAGCCGCCGGTAAATTTGTCGGTAGAGAACGAACCCTGGCTTCGAGGTTCTCGACCGCAGCCTGGAGCTTGGGGCGATTGAACGAGTTGTAGGCCTCCATGACACCGCGAAGCGCGGCGGCATCTGCCCGCGGGTCGTTCAAGACACGATCGAGAATCCGCATTGCGCGATCGGTTTGCTGCATTTGCAAATAGGCGCTGGCCAAATTAAAGGCCAATTGGAAATTGGCAGGGTTACTCTCAACCTCCTGTTCCAACTGTGGCAGGTTCGGGGCCATAGCCTGTCCTGCCGCGGCGCGGTCCTTTTTCCAACTGCTCAGTTGATTGACCAGGTTAATCAGCGCGCCATTGTAAGGGTCTAATTTGAGGCCGGTGGAGGCGACCAGCAGCGCGTCGTCGTACCGCGCAACGTCCTGGCTGGTCAACAATTGCACGTAGCGGAAAACGGCCTCCGGACTATAAGGGCAAAAAGCGAAGGCCTGGCGAAAAGCAAAATCCGCCGCCTTAATCATCCGCTGGTGCGCTGGAGTGCCCGGCGCCGAGGTCATGACTCGCCAATTGTAAATTCCGCCGATGGAGCTCCGGAGTTTGGAAAAGGCCTTTTGCGCCGAGTCGTCGCGAACGAACGCGCGATCACCGGTGAATCCCGAGAAATCGTGGCGCAGGTAGGTTTTTTGGATCCACTCGGTGATGGTCTTGACCGACGTGTCGTCGTCCACAATGTCGCCCGTTAGCCGTTTCGAAAATTGTTTCCAGAAATCGTGGTCGCGCTTGACGATGTCGTCGGTCAACTCAGGCAACGGCTGGCGATTGATCTTCATGATGACCCCGTACGGCGTCAGGTGGGGATACATCCAGTCCAACGGAAAGCTTTCCTCAACGAAGAACTCGTTCTTGGGATTGTGATCGAACATGACTTTGGTCAGCAGGCCATTGATAGACATGACGGCGACCTGCCCGGAGACCTGCACGCGATTTTCGATGACTTTGACGTCTTCGCCCGGCTTGAGCTGGGGCGGATTCATCTGGAGCCGCCGTTGCGCGTCCTGGAGATATTCATTGAAACACTTTGATGAATCGTCTGGCGTGGCGATGTAAATCTCGCGGTCCGGATAAACGCCGCCCATGCTGCGCGCCAATTCCTTGGGATAGGCTTCTTCGAGGAGAAGGCGGTTGAGCCGGATGCGAGTGTGGCTCAGCGGATTCTGGCGAATGAAATCGGTGACGTAATCGGAGAGCCTTACCTGGCTGAATCGGTTGGTTTCGTAGAGCGGACCAATTTTCGACAGCTCGGCAATTTCGTTGGCAAGCTGTTCCTGTTTGCGGCGAAGCCGGTCCGAACTCGGATTGTCTGCGAGATCCAGCTCGATCGCGGACTTCTCAGAAATTTGTTCTGAGATAGCTTTCCTTACTTTCAATTCGCGCTCCAAGAGCACATTGAGGTCAGCCGCCAGGCTGCGGCGCAGGGCCTGGTCGTTGCCCGAGCCGGAAAGGAGCTGACGCGTCCGGGCGCTGAGGTTTTCAGACAGATACTTCGAGAGCGGATCGGATGGCGTGCGGAGTTTCGACACGAATGCCGGCAGGTCAATGAAGTCCTTGTCGCGAAACAACGAGGTCGAGGTGCGCCGGTTCTTTTCGATCCGATCTCCCAGTCCGATGAAAATGCGGTCCAGAGGTTGTACGGCCCGCGCGAAGATATTAGTCGCGTAGTTTTCGGCCCTCTCTTTGTCTGATCGAATCAACTCCTGGAAGAACGGTGGGTCGATTTGTGTGCTGCGATTGTACTGGGCGCGGATGTAGTTGAGATACGTGCCGTCGGCCAGCGCGTTTTGCGTGATAATATAGACGTCGCGGCGATCGAACTTCCGATCCCGGGCCGGCAGACAGTTGCTTGGGACGAAGCTGTCGCAGAAAATCATGTACGTCGGGGCGAATCGGCCCGGGTCCGTGCCGCCATAGAGGACCGCGTCCTTCGTCATTTCGGGATACAACGGTTTGCCATCGGCTCCGTTGAACGGCGGCGTGAACATGTCATGACCGAACCAATAACCGAACCAATGTTCATGCTGCTCGTTGTCCGACCAGTGGGTGAGGATGGAATGGACGGGCATCAGAGCGAACAGGCCGAGGGCAAGCGCCAGCGGGGCGCGATTTCGATAGAAGAAGAGGCCAACCAAAAAAGCTGCCGCGGAAGCCATCAAAATCAGCCCGCCAAACACTGGCAACCCATACTGGTCCTTATTTGAGAACGTGTGGCCTACCAGCGTCAGCAGCTCGGAAAAGCCCACGCTAGCCTTCTGGCCGAAGTAGGTTGTCGAGGTGAGCTCCGTGAAGGAAAAAATCGCCAGCGCGAGCGCGACGGCGCCCCCGATGAAACCCCACGAGCGAAAGCGCTGGTAATGCGTCGCCATGTATGAAGCGATCAATGTCAACCCATAGCCGACCATCATCGCAATCAACGTATGAGACGCCGTGAAGAAAACACGGACCAATCCCTGTGCCGCGCGGTCCGCCGGCGGATTGAGCAGGATCAAGAGGAGGACGCCGAGGAAAAAGTAAATCGCGGCAATGCCGACGAGCCAGGCGCGCTCGCGCTTGTGCAGCTTGAAGAAAAAGGCGAAAGGCACCAGGGCAATGAACGCATAGACCCAATTGAACTCTTCGATAATTCCAGAGCCCAGCATGCCCAACTGCGTCAGGAACACCAACGGATGATGGAAAATATCGCTAGGATTGGCTTTTTCGTACTGACCGCGCGTGAAGGCATGAATGAAACCCTCGACTGTTCGCGGGTAGCCCCATTGCATGGGCGGATTGCTCATTCCCGCTAGCGGCATGTAAAAGTAAAATGCCGCCCCCAGAACCCAGCAGAAGCCGCAGATAATCACCACCAGCCATTCCCAGCCCAGTTTCCACGTACTGATTGCAAACTTGATCCAGCCAGCTAATGCCGCCAGGGCCATGATGTAAGCCAGACTTCCGATCGCGGGCACCGCCGCCAGCGAAACGATACACGCCGTCATGCACGCATCCAGACAAAATTCCGGAAAGCTCTCCTTGGTCAGGAGCGTGAACCACAAATAAGACAGAATCGAGAGGACGCCGACGACGTGAAAAATCACCAGGATAGACCGATTCTGCTCGAGCGCCGTCAGTATATGTTGTGACTCAAGTATCCAGCCAGCGAGATAAATGATGCTGTTACCCAGGAAGAGATTGCGGCCCATTCTAAAGTTGGCGGCGGCGATAGCGATTTCGATGCCCATGGCCGCGACGATCAGCGTCTGGTGGTTGGTAAAGCAGATGCCGTGAAAGAAGAGCGCATAATAGAGGTAGCGGCGCTGGTGAGGGGCATAAATCCAGCGCAGCAGGCAGAGCAACACCACCATCAGGGAAGCGACGCTAAACGCATAGACTTCGACGATCACCGACTGGCTCCACATGAATCCGTTGAAGCCGATCAACATCCCCGCAACAAACCCGGAGACCATGCAGATAGCGTTTTCCCAGCCGCCAGTGATGCCTTTGAGTTCTTCAATGCCCTCCATCAGCAGGCTGCTGCCACGCGATACCAGCAGGCCCAACAGGCCGGCCGCGAGCGCGCCGCCGGTCGCCTCTGCCAGCGCCACGCGCCAGGCGATGTTCCCAACGGGCAGCAGCACCGTCCAAAGCCATGTGTAAACCGTCCAAACGGGGTAACCTGGAGGGTGCGGGATGCCGGCATAGAAGGAACCGGTGGCCAACTCGCCGGAATCTTCCAGCGTCATTTCCGGCGCCAATGTGAGGTAATAACCGATCCAAACCGCGGCGAAGGTGACGAGAAAAGTCAGCCAATCCATCCGGCGGAAGAGCGGCGCCGGCTTGGGTATGACTGCGAGGGGTCTGGCGGGGGGCGGACCTTTGGCCGCCGGCGCGGGTGGAGTGGCTGTCGCTTGAGGCTTGCCCGCCGGCGGCTTCGGTTTGTCATTGCTCATTTTTAGTTTTGCGCCTTCGGTCCCGAAAGCGAACGGATACTAGAAGTGGAACCGCTGCCGTTTGTCCATTCAAAAGTG
>JACXTT010011663.1_pt1 | contig 11749 bp, 11 predicted proteins | sample 9270951 | NCBI WGS metagenome assembly JACXTT01 (sample SAMN15532306, study PRJNA645909) | rock metagenome | isolation source: weathered quartz diorite | place: Puerto Rico | collected 2017-06-21 | reverse complement strand
GAGCGTGCCCGCCAGGAGCGAGCCCAGCACCGTGACGACGAGCAAGGTGAGCGCTGTGCCGAGCCAGCGGACCGCGGCCCCGCGCACGGCGAGCCGTTCGCCCAGCGGTGCCAGGATGAAGTGCGCCGCGGTGCCGATGACGTTGGCGTAGATCAGCGTGACCGCGAGGGAGTGGGGCACCGACGACCAGCCGATCAGAGCGCCCGCCAGGAGCGCGTAGAGCGCGGCGATGAGCGTGTTGGCCGCGAGGGTCTTGGCTAGCCTTCTCACCGGCGCGGTGATCCTAGCACGCCCGGATCACGACGACTCCTCGAGCACCCAGCCGTACTGCGTGAGGCTCGGCCGGGCGCCTTCGTCGCGGTACGCGGCCCTGAGCTTCGAGACGTAGTCCGGTGGGACCGGGTTGCGGTGGAGATTGGGATCGATGCCGTAGAGGCGTGCCCCGTTGAGACCGAGGATCTGCGTCTTCACCGCCGCCGTCAGGGGCTGGTACCCGAACCGGGTCATCAGCGACTCTGGCATGGTGAAGCGGCGCAGGGCCTCGATCTGCCACTGGGGCGAGCCCCACCAGATGGAGTCGGTGCCCCACAGGACGTGATCGGCTCCGAGCGAGCGGACGAGCATCCCGAGCACGTGGCCGCAGAGCATCGGCGACGTGATCACGAGCTGGCCAAACGTGGCGCCGAGCTCGGCGTAGATGTTGGTGAGATTCGGATTGCGCTCCCGGATCTCGCAGAGGTCGGTCACCCAATTCACGCGCGCGGAGGCGCGGAACTCGTCGCGGGCCAGCGCGAGCGCGGGCCCGAGTGAATGAAACGCCGAGTGATAGACGATGAAGTTCAGGTCGGGAAAGTCCCTCGCGGCGCGCTCGAGGTCCCGGGGATGCCAGTACTCCTCGACGCCGCCCTGTAGCGGCAGCCCCTTGTGCAGGCAGATGTTCTTGATGCCGAGCTGCCGCGACAGCTCGAGCATCGGATAGGCGATCTTCTCGTCGTCCACGCGCCACGGCCTCGGCGGATCGCCGAGCGCCAGGCCCGTGTAGCCCTTCCAGGCGCTGATCTTCAGATCGGCCGCCTGGCGCCGCATCTCGTCCAGGTCGCGCCGGCCCCGGGTCGGCGTGACGAGCCCGTGGATGATCAGCCGCTGGGATGCCGCCAGCCGGTTGACCGCCTCGCGTGTCTGCGCCATCTGATCCGGCGGCAGGATGTTGCCCGCCTCGGTGGCCGACGGGATCCCGCTGAGGACGGCCACGGTGGTGTCGCTGTCGAGGAAGATCTCCTTGATGTAGTTCTCGAGGTAGAGATCGTCCATCGTGCCGCGGTCCTTCTCGAGCAGCGCGTTCCACGTCCGCCCGAGCCGGCGCAGGCCGAGGAGCTGCGGGAACTGGCGCGGCGAAGCCACGTGGTGAGTCTGGACGTCGAAGACGAACTGATCCGCCGGGCGGCTGGCGTCGGCGGCCGACGACTCGATGGCTTCGACGGGGTCGACCTCGAAGAACCGCCCGAAGACGGTGTTGAGCGCGAGGAAGGCCGCGGCCATCCCCGCGCTCGAGGACATGAACTGTCGCCGACCGATTCCCAGGCGACGCGCGGCGCGCCCCGCCGTCTCGTCGAGGACCGCGGCGACGCGCCGCTGTTCGAGCGTCTGGTCGAGCGGCAGATATTCCTCGTTGGAGACCACCCGTGTGGGGATCGGAGAGAATCCGTCGGTGTCGACGTCGTGCGCCCACTTCCGCGCCCAGCGCCTGGGGGTCATTGGCGTGGCTCGGCCTGCCGCGCCCTGGCCAGGTCGATGTCGCGAAGCCCCGGCACCTTGACGCTTTCTGGGGCGAATCGACCGCCGACCGCCACGCCGCCGGGCAGCGGGCCGTAGAGCTCGATGCCGATTGCGACGATCCGCGGCGCGGTCGCCCCCGGCTCCGGCGCATCGGCGAACTTGACCGACACGATCGTGAGGATCGGGCCGGTGTTGTCGGGCAGATCCGGCAGCGGCTGGCGGTCGAAGGCCCCGTTGGGATAGACCGCCCGCATCGCCCTCTGGTGGACGTCGCTGTGATACCAGTCGACCAGCGATTTCTTGCCGTCGAACCACGCGAAGATGACGCGCCGGCCGCTCGCGGTCTGTCCCGTCTCCACGCCGAGGACCCCGGGCGAGGCCTTCAGCGCTCCGACCACGTTGGGGAACCCGCCCTGCGCGCCGCCGCCCGGCGTGCCCCCACCCGGCGCGCCCTGGCCGTGGACCGGCTCGAACGAGGCCACGCCCAAGGTGAGGGCGATCGCGAAGCCGATCGCCAGACGTCCGATCCCGTGTGTCGTCATGATGGCTCCTCCTCGACACCCAGGATGACGCCCGGCCCGGGAGGTCGTCCGGACAATCGGACGAACGGTCGGATTCGGGGATGAGGGGCTGCTAGCGAAACTTCGGTGCGACCATTTCGCCGAAGCGGCGCATCGATTCCATGATCGCCTGGTGCGCCAGATAGCCGTAGCTCATCTGGCACAGCACGTGGTGCACGCCCGCGTCGCGGAGCTCGGCGATCTGATCGGCGACGCGGGCGGGCGTGCCGCAGAGCGTGGAGGTCTCGAGCGAGTAGCGCACGCCGTCCTCGTCGGACACCCGCGGGTCGTTCCAGGGATTCACGCGCGAGTCCGCGACGTGGAAATCCGGTGGATTGTTGGTCTCGCGGGCGTGGACCATGTGCCGCCGGGTCTGCACGAGCGCCCGGGTCAGCTCGTCTTCGGCCTGGGCCTGGCTCTCGGCCACGTGGACGAAGCGCCAGAGCGCGGCCTGCTCCCGGAGCTCGCGCTGGCGCTCGCTCGCCAGGCCGCTTTCGGCCAGTCCCGCCTCGTAGAGCGCCAGGCGCTCCGGCACGCGCGGGAGCGAGACGCGCGCAAGCATGATCGGCGCGCCGAGCCGCCCGTACTCGCGCAGCGAGGCCGCGGAGGAGGCGCTGCGCCAGACCGGCGGGTGCGGGCGCTGGTGCGGACGGGGGCGCAGCTCTGGCAGGCGGAGCCGGTAGAACTTTCCGTCGTGGACCAGCGGCGACTCGGTCCACGCGCGCACCATGACGTCGAGCGTCTCGTCCATCCGCTCGCGGCTGTCGTCGCTGCGCAGCCCGAAGCCGACGAACTCGTACTCGTTGAAGTTGGTGCCGTGACCGACGCCGACGTCGAGCCGACCGTTGGAGAGGTTGTCCAGGAGCGCCAGCTCGGTGGCGAGCCGGATCGGATGACGCAGCGCCAGCTGGAGCACCGCGAAGCCGATACGGATCCGCGACGTGCGCGCCGCCACGACGCTCGCGAACGGGATCGGATCGCAGTAGACGCTCTCGCCCGTGAAGTTGTGCTCGGTGAGCCAGATCCCGTCGAACCCGGCCGTCTCCGCGAAGCACGCCTGGGCGAGCAGGTCCTGGATCGCGCCGTAGTCGGCCGCGGGCGACCCGGAATGGGCGAGCGTCAGCCAGCCGAATCTCATCGGTCCGCCGTCGCGGCTCACCTAGAGCGCGCGCCGGTGCGAGAAGGCGATCTCTTCGCTGGTGATGAACTCCAGGAGCACCGCCTGGCCGTCCTGGTTCGTCTTCCGCGCTCGCTGCAGCGCCGGGATGATGTCGGCCGGCTTCGTGACCCGCTCGGCCTGGCCGCCCATCGCGCGCCCGAGGTCCGCGTAGTGGCCGCCGATGTCGCGCGTGCGATAGCGATCGTGGGAGACCACGAGGGCGTGCCGCTCGATCGCCATCGCCGAGTTGTTGAGGACGACCGTCGTGATCGGGATGCCGCAGCGCACGGCCGTCTCGAAATCGAGGCCGGTCATGCCGAACGCGGCGTCGCCCATGAAGTTCACGCAGAACTTGTCGGGCGCCGCGAGCTTGGCGCCCATGATAAGGCCCAGGCCGGTGCCGAGCGCGTGGGACTTGCCCCAGCCCATGTAGCCCCGCGGCGCGGTGGCGCGGTAGAACGGCACCAGCTGGTTGCGCGGGCTGCCCGAGTCGTGGGTGACGATGGCGTCGCGCGGGTCGATCGCCTGCATGAAGTCCCAGATGACCCGGTACGGCGTGATCGGCACCTCGTTCGAGGTGAGCTTGGGCATCCACTCGGCGAGCCATGTTTCCCGCGCCTGCTTCACCTCGCCGGCGGCGCCGCCGTCGCGCGGGCGGCCGCGCAGGAGGTCGCGCGCCGCGTCGATGAACTGTCGCAGGACCGCCTTGGCGTCGCCGAGGATCGGATGGTCGGTCGCGTAGTTCTTGTTCAGGTCGCGCTCGTCGTTGGTCGCGTGGATGAGGGTCTTGCCGGCCGGGATGTTCGAGGCCATCCCGTGCCTGGTGAAGCTGCAGCCGATGCCGAGCACCACGTCGGCCCGGGACAGGAAGCGATGCGAGGGCCCGGACATGACGCCACCGCCGCCCGTCCCGAGCGCCAGCGGGTGGTCCTCGGGGAACGCGCTCTTCCCCTCGAGCGTGGTCATCACCGGGATCTGGGTCAGCTCGGCGAGCTCGAGGAGCTCGGGACAGGCGTCGGCGTACAGCACGCCCTGCCCGGCGTGGATCACCGCCATCTTCGCCTCGAGCAGCACGCGCGCGGCGGCCTCGATGTCGCGCGCGTTGCCCGCGGGGCTGGTGGCCTTGACCGGCCGATACTGGAGGGCGACCGCCTCGGCGACTTCGGCGACGGCCACGTCGGCCGGGATCTCGACCATGACCGGGCCGGGCCGTCCCATCTTCAGGAGGTTGAACGCGCGCCGCATGACCTCGCCGAGCTGTTCCGGCTGATTCAAAGTCTCGACCCACTTCGTGACCGAGGCGTAGGTGCGCGCCGAGCTGAAGAGCGGGAACACCTGGGCGCGGTCGCGCTGGTGGCCGAGCGGAAGCACCAGGATCGGGACCGAGTCGGAGTACGCGGTGGCGACGCCGGGGAACGCGTTCTCGGCCCCCGGGCCGTACTGCATCGCGAACACGCCGAGCCGCCGGCCGTTCGTGGTCCGGCTGAAGCCGTCGGCGATGCCGACCCCCACGCGCTCCTGGCGGCAGAGCACCGGGCGGATCCCGGCCGCGGCCGCGGCGTCGATCACGGGGGTCGTCGGGTACGTGCTGAGAAACTCTACGCCTTCGCGCTTCATGATCTCGGCGAGCGCGTCGACCACTTTCATTTCGCTGTCTCCATGGCTTTCTTGCCGAACTGCTCGGCGACGAGGTCCCAGCTGAGCGCCGCGTGGTGCGAGGCGCCGTGGGCGTCGCGGTGATAGCGCTGGATCGGCTCGGCATCCATCACGGCGCGCGCGCCGCTGCCCTCGAAGAGGCGGTCGACGGCGCGGACACAGAGCCGCGAGATGAAGGCCTTGTCGCGGCGGTAGCGGATCCGATCGAGCTCGCTGAATCCTTCGCCCTGCGCCGCGCGGTCGAGGATCTCGCGGATGTCCTGACGGTGAAGGGCCCTGGCCGCGTCGACTTCCGCGGCGGCCTCGGCCAGCCGGAGCTGGAGCGCCACCGAGTCCGCGGACCGGCCCGGTCCGGACATGCGCTGGGCGCGCGTCACGAACTCGTCGACGGCGCCCTGAGCGATGCCGATCAGCGGCGCCGCCAGATCCCACCCGGCCAGGCATCGGAGCGGCGCGCGGTAGCTGAGGCGCCCATGCAGCTCGAAGCCCGTCATGTCGTCGACGCCGCAGCGCTCGGGATCGACGGCCCGGTGGGCCGGCACGAAGGCGTCCTGGATCATGATGTCCTTGCTGCCGCTGCCCCGCATCCCCGCGGCGAACCACGTGTCGACGATCTGGTAGTCCGAGCGCGGGAGCAAGAGCCAGAAGGGCTCGTTGGGGCGCGCGCCGGGCACGGCCACCATGACCCAGGTCGCCGCGTCGCAGCCACTCGAGAAGCCCCAGCGCCCCGACACCCGGAACCCGCCGCTCGCCGCCTCGACCTTGCCGCCGGCCGGGTTCAGGCCGCTGGAGAAGAGCGTGTCGGGGCCGGTCGCGAAGAACTCCTCCTGGCAGCGCTCGGAGAAGTGGCCGAGCCACCAGTTGTGCGCCGTCCAGAGCGAGTAGCACCACGCCGTCGAGCCGCAGCCCCGCCCGAGCTCGAACCCGACCTCGAAGGCGGTATCGACCTCGACGTCGTGGCCGCCGTAGCGGCGCGGGTTGCCGATCCGGATCAGGCCGGAGGCGAGCAGGTCCTTCACGCTCTCCGGGAGCACTTGCCGGAGCTCTTCCGTGCGCGCCGCGCGCTCCTTGAAGACCGGCACGAGCGCCGTTGCCCGGCGGAGCAGCTCGTCCCGAGTCAGAGACTCGGAGGCGACTCTGGCGGTGGCGGATTTCGCTGGGCTCACGGCGCCCCCATGCTACGCCGGGGCGGGCTCAGAAGGCGAGCCCGAGCGCCTTGGCCAGGAAGCGCATCAGCGGCGTCGCGCCGCGACAGGCCGCCACGTAGCGCGCCGGAAAATCGGGCGCGCAGGCCTGGCGCTCGCTGAACTCGGCGCCGGTCGTGAACGAGAGGCGCTTGAGGTCTTCGACGAGCGGATGATCGGGATCGAACCCACGCGGCGGGCGCTTGAGGCTCGCCTCGTCGTGCGAGAGCCCGACGCGCCGGGCTTCGCGCCAGCCGCGCGGATCTCCCACGATCGCCTCGCGGATCGCGCGGAGGGCGTCGGCGCCCGGATGCCAGAGGCCCGCGCCCATGAAGACCCACCCGGGCTCCAGGTGCAGGTAGTAGCCGGGCGCCTCGAAGTCCCGCGCAGCCTTCAGGCCGAAGTGCATGCCGACGTTGGTCTTGTACGGCGTCTTGTCGCGGCTGAAGCGCGTGTCGCGATAGATCCGCATCAGCGAGCCGCCGTTGGGGCGTGGGTCCACCGAGACGTGGCGGCTGATCCGCGCCAGCCCGGGCCCGAGCGAGGCGATCAGCGCCAGCATCGGATCGCGCACCTCGGCCAGATAGCGGTCCTTGTTCTCGTTGAACCACTCGCGGTTGTTGTGGCGCCGGAGCTCGGCGAGAAACGCGAAGACGTCGCGAGAGACGCGCGTCATACCATACCCGCTAGATCCCGCGGTGCAGGCCGCCGTCGACGTGGATACGCTCGCCGGTGATGTAGCGGGCCCGGGCCGAGCACAGGAAGGCGGCCAGGAACGCCACGTCGGACGGATCGCCGAAATAGCCGAGGGGGATGTTCTTCGCGAACTCGGCCCGGCTCTCCGGCGTGGGGTGCAGACGCTGGTCGATCTGCTCGCTGTGCACGCGCCCGGGCGACAGGCAGTTGATCGTGATCCCGTGCCTGCCGATCTCGCGCGAGAGCCCCTTCGCCCAGGCATGCACGCCCGCCTTCGCGGCCACGGCGGCGTTGACCCCCGAGGGCTCGGCGCTGCCGGTGACGCAGAGGATCCGACCCCAGCGGCGCTCGATCATGCCCGGGAGCAGCGCCTGGGTCGTGCGGCGCACCGCGGTGAAGTTGATCGAGAACGATTCGTCCCACGCTCCGTCGGGCGAGTCCCACGGGATCGGCCGCGAGCCGCCCGCGTTGTTGACGAGGATGTCCACGCGCCCGTAGGCCGAGAGGGCGGCGTCGCGGATGCGCGCCGGCGCCTCGGGGGTGTGAAGGTCGAGCGGCAGCGCCAGCGGGCGCGGGCCGCCGGCGCGCTCGATCTCGTCCTGGAGCGTGGCCAGGAGATTCGCGCGCCGGGCGACCACGATGGTCTGTGCGCCCTCGGCGGCCAGCACGCGGGCGATCTCGCGGCCGAGCCCGACGCTCGTGCCCGTGATCACCGCGATCCGGTCCTTCAGCTCGAGGTCCATCCAGCTCTCCGGCGCAGATCCATGAGGCTCCCGACGATGCCCTTGGGGAGGAAGATGATGAACAGGACCAGGAGCACGCCGTAGACGATGTTATCCCAGCCGACCGCGCGGGTGCCGAACCAGATCCTCAAGATCTCGGCGAGCAGGATCGTGATCACGGCGCCGACCGTGGGGCCGAGCGAGACGTAGATGCCGCCGACGACGACCGCGAAGACCATCTGGAGCGAGACCGAGATGCCGCTGACGGTATCGGGCGAGATGAACATCTGGTACTGGCAGTAGAGCGCCCCCGCCAGCGCGGTCATCGTGGCGCTCAGCACCGTGATCTTGAGCTTCTCGGCGGTCACGTGGACACCGGTGGCGGCGGCGGCGTCCTCGTCCTCGGAGATCGCCTCGAGCGCGTAGCGCAGCATGCTCCGGTCGACGCGATTCCAGACGTAGAGGCCGATGGCCCACACCGCCAGCGCGATCAGGTACCACGTCGTCTTGCCGCTGAACTGGAACGCCCACAGCGAGCTGCCGCCCCGGTAGCGCTCGGGCGTGTAGCCGAGCGAGCCGCCGGTGTAGTCGCGCGTCGCCGTGATCACCTGGAGCACGATGCCCGAGAGGGCCAGGGTGACCAGCGCGAAGTAGTGGCCGGTGATCCGGAAGCGAAAGCACGGATACGCCACCAGCGCCGCCAGCGCCGCCGCGGCGACGACGGCCAGCGGGACGCCGACCCAGGGGCTGACGTGGCCGTAGTTCCACGCGAGCGCGGTGACGTAGGCGCCGACCCCCATGAAGCCGCCGTGGCCGAGCGAGACCAGGCCGAAGCGACCCATCACCGACCAGGAGGTGTACGCGAAGGACCAGATCAAGATGATGATCAGGATGTGCAGCGGATACGGCTGGTGGTAGACGAACGGCAGCGCGACGAGCGCGGCGCCGCCGAGCCACGGCACGGAGCGGCTCACGAGCGGCGGGCCATCAGCCCCTCGGGCCGCACGAACATCATCACGATGAAGAAGGCAAACGCGAACACGTAGCCCCACTCGAGGTCGAGGTAGAGGCCGCCGACCGAGATGATCTCGGCGAAGACGAACGCGGCGACGAAGCCGCCGCCGAAGTTGCCGAGGCTTCCCAGCACGCAGATCAGGAACGTGATCGGCCCGAAGGTGAGCCCCACGAAGGGATGCACGTCGTACTGCAGCACCAGCAGGCACGCGGCGAGGCCGGCCAGGGCGCCGCCGATCCCGGACGTGATCAGGTAGATCCGGCGCGCGTCCACGCCCATCAGCGGCATGATCTGCCGGTCCTGCGCGATGGCGCGGATGGCCGTGCCCGTGTACGTGCGGGTCAGCAAGAGATAGACCAGCACCATCGCGATCAGCGCGGCCGCGAAGGCCAGCAGGCGTGAATAGCTGACGAACATGCCCGCCACCTTCAGCACGGGCAGGCGCAGCCCGAGATTCTTGAACTCGATGCCGAAGAGCACCGTCGCCGCGGACTGCAGGAAGAAGAGGACGCCGCCGGTCGCCAGGAGCTGGTTGATCGGCGCCGCGCCGAGGAGCGGGGCGATCACCAGGACGTGCAGCACGAGCCCGAGGATCCCCACGGCGACGATGCAGGCCGCGGCCGCCAGCACGATCGGCGCGTGATAGACCGTGTAGAGGAAGTACATCCCGTACATCCCGAGCATGATCAGCTCGGCGTAGCAGATCCAGACGACGTCGATCACCCCGAAGATCAGGTTGAGGCCGAGCGAGAGCAACGCGAGGACGCCGCCCAGCAGCAGGCCGTTGATCACGGCCTCGAGCAGGAAGATGTCGAAGATCCCCACGATGCCTGGCTCTCCTCAGACCCCGAGGTACGCTTCGCGGATGCTGTCGCTGGCCAGGAGCTCGGCGGCGCGGCCCGCGGTGTGGATGTGGCCGGTCTTGAGCAGATAGGCGCGGTCGACCACGCGGAGCACCTGCTGCACGTTCTGCTCGACGATCAGGACCGTCAAGCCGCTGGATCGAATGCGGTTGACCAGCTCGAACACCTGCTCGACCAGGACCGGCGCCAGCCCGGCGGACGGCTCGTCCAGCAGGAGCAGCTTCGGCTCGGACATGAGCGCGCGGCCGATCGCGCACATCTGCTGCTCGCCGCCCGACATGCTGCCGGCCAGCTGGTGGCGGCGCTCGCGCAGGCGCGGGAAGAGCTCGAAGACGATCTCGAGCTGGCGGCGGAACTTCGGCCGCGCCGCCGGCACGAAGCCGCCCATCTTCAGATTGTCCTCGACCGTCATGCGCGCGAACAGGCGGCGGCTCTCCGGCACGTGGGCGACTCCGAGCTCGACGATCCGGTGCGCCGGCGTGGCGGCGAGGTCGACGCCTTCCATCACGAGCGATCCGGCGGTCGGCCGGATCAGGCCGGAGATGACCCGCATCAACGTCGTCTTCCCCGCGCCGTTCGGTCCGATGACGCCGACGGCCTCGCCGCGGCGCACCTCGAGCGAGACGTCGAACAGCGCCCGGAAGGTCCCGTACCCGGCGCGGACGGCTCTGAGCTCGAGCATTGGCGCGGCCGGGCGGCTCAGGAGCGCGCGGCCGCCGCGGCCGCCGACACCGCCGCCGCGCGGGTGCCGAGATAGACTTCGATGACGCGCGGGTCGCTCGCGACCGCCGCGGGCAGCCCCTCGGCGATCTTCTCGCCGTGGTCCAGCACCATCACGCGGTCCACCACCCGCATCAGCACGCCCATGATGTGCTCGACCCAGATGATCGTGACGCCGAGCTCGCGGCAGATCCGGCGCAGGAGCTCGGCGGCCTGATCCATCTCGTGCTCGTCCAGGCCACTCAGGCTCTCGTCGGCGAGCAGGAGCTTCGGCTCGGTGGCGAGCGCCTTGGCCAGCTCGAGCTTCTTCAGCGCCGCCGCCCCCAGGCCGTCGACGGTGGCCGCGCGGTCGGTCGGCAGGCCGACGAGCCCGAGCGCCCGCTCGGCCGCCTCGAAAGCCTTGGCCCGCGAGTGGCGGCCCTGGCCGAAGAAGCCGGCGAGCACCACGTTGTCCAGGAGCGAGAGCCGGCGAAACGGGCGCGGGATCTGAAACGTGCGGCCGATGCCCAGATTGATGATGCGATACGGCGGCTGCCCGGCGATCTCGCGGCCTTCGAACCGGATCGAGCCGGCATTCGGGGCCAGGGTGCCGGAGAGCATGTTGAAGATCGTGCTCTTGCCGGAGCCGTTGGGGCCGATCAGGCCGACGATCTCGCCCTTCTCGACCCCGAACGACACGCCGTTGACGGCGGTGAAGCCGCCGAAGCGCTTGGTGAGCCCCTGGACGGCGAGCAAGTAGCTAGGCCGTGAGGCTCACTGCGCCGCGTACGGCGACGTGCCCGGCAGCGGCAGCACCGGCTCGCGCTGCTGCTGGCTCTTGGGCCACACCAGATAGGGCTTGTCGTCGACGTATTGAAGGATGACCGGGAACGCGCGGTCGTTCTGCCCCGCCATGGCCTCGGACTCGCCCTCGAACTTCACGCCGAACCCGAGCATGGTGCCGCCCTCGGGTAGGTCGACCTCGAGGGCCGCCTTGCGCAGGGCCTCGGCGTCGATGCCCCCGTGCTTCTTGATCGCGCGCGGGAGCACCTCGGTCATGAACACGTACGTGTTGCTCGCCGACATGCCCACGTGGGCCGAGCGCACCTGCGTGCCGGGCCGCGCCTTCTCGTACTCCTCGCCGACCATCTTGATCATCGCCGGCAGCGGGGCCCGCAGCGACTTCTCGTTGGTCAGCCAGATCGAGATCGGGTCGACGTTGAAGAAATAGTTCACGTCGCGGCCGAGCGATTCTTTCAGCTTGTCGTAGACGCCGTAGCCGGCGCCGTGGCCGATCAAGGCACTGAAGCGCAGCCCCTGCTCGCGCGCCTGGCGCAGGAACAGGGTGATGTCCGGGTTGTAGCCGGTGTGGAAGATCACGTCGGGGCGGCCGCGCTTGAGCTTGGTCACCAGCGCCGA
>JACXTT010011662.1_pt1 | contig 11749 bp, 7 predicted proteins | sample 9270951 | NCBI WGS metagenome assembly JACXTT01 (sample SAMN15532306, study PRJNA645909) | rock metagenome | isolation source: weathered quartz diorite | place: Puerto Rico | collected 2017-06-21 | reverse complement strand
AAGAATCCGCACCGCGCGGTCAGCCATGCCAGGCACAACGCTCCAAGTGTGCCGCCCACCTGTAGCATTGCCCCTACGCGCACGGCTGTGGAGGTTGGATACCCGCTGTTGCTGACAACGGTCGGCAACCAATTCGACAGAAAAAACAGATTCAGCAGGTTCATGAAATTGACGATCCAGATCAGAATCGTTCCTGGCGTGCGGCCTTCCCGAAACAAGTGAACCATCGGCACACCACGGCCATGTTCTTCGGGCACAACAAAGTGTGTTGCCGGGCTTACTTCTTGCGCGGGTGCCAGGCGCTTTAACCACTTGATAAAGGATTGTCGGTTCTTGCCGGTCAGCGCGAGGAACTGCAAAGATTCCGGCAGCCACAACCACATTAACATTGCCGTCAGCAGCGGAACGACACCTCCGAAATAGAAAACCGACTGCCATCCAAAAAGCGGAATCAGCCACGATGCGATGAAGCCCCCGATTGCGGCCCCGACGGGAAATCCTATGGAAATGATTGCCATCAGTGCAACGCGCAGGCGTGCGGGCATGTACTCGCCGATCAGCGCCGTAGCGTTCGGCATGATGCAACCAAAACCCAATCCGGCAATAAAGCGCGCGAGCAACAATTCTTGAACACTATGGACTCGCGTCGTAATCAACGTGACGGCAGAGAAGAATAATGTGGCACCAATCAACACGGGACGGCGGCCAATTTTGTCGGCGAGCATAGTAAACAGCAAAGAACCAACGAGCAGGCCGAAATTACCGGCGCCGAAAACGGGTCCGAGGACCGAGCTCGCAATCTTCCATTCACGGATGATCGCTGGAGCCGAATATCCTACCGCTTGAACATCGAATCCATCGATCATCAAACATAAAAAACACAGACAGAACAGCACGATTTGCAATGCCCCCACAGGCGTACTGTCGATGAGAGCTGAAATATTGATGGATTCCCGCTGTTCCGTGCTCGTGCTCTTCATCTATCCCCTCTACTGTAGGCGCTCATACGTTGAAGTAGGGCCGGCCACCCGTAAGGAACGTGCCAATCACGTTCCCTTCTGTGATCGGCAGTAGCAAGTGTGAGGGATGGTCCGCATCTTGAAAGATTGTGATTCGCGATGAAGACTGCCTCCGGATATTGCCCGCGGCGATTTGTTCAAAGGTACCGTTCGGAACATCGTCGGACGAGGCAATACGCAGTTTGATCTGACTACCGGCCTTAAACAGGTTGGCTGTCGCAATAATTTCGATATTGAATTCGTAGATTCGACGCGGAACCAGCGGTTCGGACTTGTTATGAGGGTGATAAGGAGCCCATGGCTTCGATTTAGCCGGATCGATTGCACGATGGGTTCCTCGAAGCCATCCGCGGGTTAACACTTTTTCCTTTCCGTCGCGGGCAACTTCCCGGAGGCTTGCAAACCAGAGAACTTCGGGATCCGTTGTCGAAGCGTAGAGGTTCAAAACGATAGGTCCGATGATTTCAGTGTCCTCGATCAAGTTTGGACTGCTGTAGTCGAGGTGGCCGCGGCACCAGGGCGAATCTTCATACGAAGCCTGCGCTTCGTTCACGAAGTGTTCGTGTTCGGACAAGAGTCCCCCTTCATGCAGATAAAACGGAGTCCATTTCGTTTCAGGCAGAGGCCATTGGGTCGATACTTTCCACTGATTCGTACCAGGCACAAACACTCGAACGGGAGGTTCGTTCATAAATCCCGTATCGACACCCTTTAACCAATGATCGAACCACCGCAGCGCTTCAAACTGAAGTTGATAGAAAGGCCGGTCCAGATACAACGGCGGACCGATGACCATCTTCTTGGGTACCTCCAACTTTTCCCAACTTCGAAACGCGCCGGGAAGGTGCAGTCCGTATGTGGCCCAGCACCCGCCGATGTAGGCGGGAACTTTCGTCGTGTCGTACTTTGCTTTTCGTTCCTCCCAGAATGGTCCATCCAAAGGATTCAACATCACGTCCGCCATGATCGGATTAATTCCGCGATCCATGTCTTTCAGAACGTCGGCCATGCCGGGTATGGCCATCAAGTCTTCATCTTGGAGAGCTCGTTCCACGGCTTGTTTCAAGCCCTTCTCATCCATGTATTTATGGCTCAACAACTGAAATCGCGGATTGCTGTAATCCTTCGCAAGGCCTCGAATGAAGTTATACGCGAAGATACCACCGCGATAGATCCAATCGCGATAAAAGTCGGTTAAACCATGCGGCGCGAAGATGCACTTCAAGGATGGGGGATTCAGAGCCGCAACAAAAACCTGTATCCAGGCGAAATACGAAACGCCGAATGTGCCGACTTTACCGCTGCACCACGGTTGTTTGGCAATCCATTCGATAACCTCCGCGGTATCTCGAACCTCCTGGTTTCCCACAAAATCGTATTTTCCGCCGGACTTTCCGGATCCTCGGACGTTGGCAACGACCTGAACGTATCCGCGCCGAACGAGAAAGTTGGGATCGCCGGATTCGATCCAGCCTCTTCCCTTTTCCTCTCCCGGATGGGGGTGTGTAATTGAAGAGAAGGAATGCGGCATGATTGGCGCGGTTTGTGGTGGATTAGGATAGGGGTGAATCCCCAGTATTCCAGGAAATCGTTCCGTACTCTTGGGGCGGAAAACGTCGGCATTAATTTCCATTCCGTCGCTTAACGGTATTTTGACGTCCCGTTCACAAATGATTTCGTACTTTCGTTCCGAAGTCTTCCATGTCGTACTAAACATGTACCCTCCCTAATTCTGTATCCGCCCGTTTCGCGCACAGCGGATTTGCAGGCAGGCGGCGCAACCCGGTGCGATTCTCTGCGCGCGATGCTACAGAATCCAATACATTTTTCGTAGGTTATCCCGACACTTTCACGAATAGCCGTGTTGTCTTAGCCCAGCAGGTGCTATATGCAAAACATCTAAATAGAGAAGGAATAATATATTTTACTTTTACCAACACGATCACTACAACTCGTGAAATACAGTGGTTAATACACGTTGGGATATCCGGGAGATCAACTGTGGAGCTTCGACATCTTCGTTATTTTGTTGCTGTAGGGGAAGAGCTGAATTTTTTGCGCGCCGCGGATCGACTTCACATTAGCCAGCCGCCACTCAGTCAACAAATCCGCGATTTGGAGATCGAGCTCGGCGTGAAGCTGTTCGATAGGAGCAAGCGTCAAATCGAGCTTACCGAGGCAGGGCGGATTTTCATGCAGGAAGTACGTCTGATACTTGCCCATGTCGATCGGGCGGCTGACCTTGCACTCAGGGCAAGCCGGGGGCAGGTTGGTCAGTTGCGCGTCGGCTTCATGATGCCGCAACACAGCCGAATGGTCGCGGAAGTGTTCAGACTTTTCGCAAAAGAACACTCCAGTGTGCACTTGACATCGCATGGGCTCACGCCCACAGAGCAAATTATGGCTCTCCGCGAGGGCCGGATCGATGTCGCCATTCTCCGGTTACCCATAACGGCGGACGCGGAACTTACCATCGAGACCATTATGCAAGAACCGCTGATCGTGGCTCTGTCGGAAGGTCACCCGCTTTCGAGCCTCGAACGAATCCCCCTGCGTGCGCTCAGCGAACAACCATGCATTTTGCGGCCGCGGCAGGTAGATCCCGTGCTGCACGATCTGGTAATCGGAGCGTACCAGAAAGCCCGGGCGACGCTGAAAGTCGCTTACGAGCAAACAGACATTTACACGGCACTGGGGCTTGTGGCGGCAGGTTGCGCTATCACTTTGATTCCCTCCAGTATTCGCGAGCTACCGATTGACCACGTTGTTTTTCGCGAACTGCAGCCTCCTGTGCCCCTCGTGAAAACCGGTATGGCTTACAAACGTGAAAACAAGTCCGTTGTTCTAGATAATTTCCTTCAAGTTGTTCGTAAGGTTACATCTCATCGAAATTACAGGCGGCGAGGGAACAAACCGAGATAGAGAGCACTTGATATATGGAATGGTCCACTGAGCCGTAGGCATTAAAGTGAACGTCTACAGGGGTACGATTTCGCGGGTCTCGTCCTTAAGATACAGACGCAGGCGCTGGATTTTGCCGTCCTCACCGAAATGGAGAAAGACCGATCCAGGCGTCACAAACCTCCGCCGATCCTTACGCAAGGAGTAAACTGCGAAAATTTCGAAGGAAATTCCAAGGCCGCCCCAAGGCAATGGCATGGAGTAGATCAGTGGCGTCTGCGCTTCCTGCCCGTTGACTTCTCGGCCAACACGCTCGACATAGTAGTTCATCCTCACTTGTGTCCTGGCGATCTTGTCGACCCATTTCCGCAGTTGTGCGCTGCCCCGAAGCATCACCGGTCCAATTTGGTCCTCGTCGTGTGGGGGCACCTGGGCAATCACGTCTGAAGCATAGAGTTCCATCATCCGATTGATAACGGCCTCAGGCTCTTCCTTGCCATCGCGTGATATATACCAACCGTCGCCTAGGGCATTCAGTCGAACCAACCAGTCGTCAGCCAACCGCTGAGGATCGAGCGTAGGCCTACTGGGCGCCGTCTGAGTTGAGGTTTGCCCGTGAAACTCAGGAACGGCAAGTAGGCTTAGGATCAAAGCGAGGGCAACCAACTTAGGCATCGAAGCTCCTTAGAAAATCGTGAAAAAAGCGGGCTCATCATGGTTTGATGCGAGTATCGGTTCCATCACGGTGAGCAAGATGGCAGTTGGCACATTGTTTTCCAAGTTCAACATATGAGTTCTGCGCTGCCTTAATATCATTGATCTTGGCCGCTTTGCCAACTGCTTGCGCGGCATCGCCGGCGCCCTTGGCATAGCCCATAGCATCTTGCGTGTCGAATTGGGCCCAAAAAGCCTCTACTTCCTTGAACAGTGTTTCAAGCTTTGTAGCAGCGTCGGCAGCGGCAGCATTAGCGGTTAGTTTTGCGGACTCTGGAGCGGCGCCCGCGTTCGCGTCCAGGTTCTTCTTCAGGCTAGTAAATGCCGCCTGGATATCCTTCATTAGCTCGTCGTATGGTCTTTTCTGTGCAAGCGCGGCGGTTGCCGTCAGGAATGTCCCTATAAGAATCAGAGGCAAAATGAAAATTTTAGTCATTTTCCGACTATTTCGCGCAGCGCATACCTATCGTAAGACTGCGGAGATCCGGATCGGTAAAGTCACGGTAATGATTCATCAAAGTATCGCCGTTATTGGCACCCTGGCCGATCGCGGACGTATAATTCGCGCCTCGAATGCTCTTGTAGATACCGGTATCCGGGCCTTTCGGGTTTCGTTTCGGCATGAATGGATAATAATTGCTGTCATACCAGTCATTGGTCCATTCCGTAACATTGCCTGTCATATCGTAAAGGCCGTAACCGTTGGGTGGGAATGATCCGACCGGCATGGTGCCTTTTCTTGCGACTGCGGCAGGATGTGGGTCATCAGGGCCGTACGCCTGTTGGAAGCGCAGAGGCTCACTCATGTCGATCTTGTCGTCGCCCCACGAGAAACGGTTCCGGTCGAGTCCGCCTCGCGATGCCTTTTCCCATTCAGCCTCGGTGGGGAGGCGCTTACCCATCCAATTGCAAAAGCTGTTCGCTTCAAACCAGTTCAAATTAGAGACCGGAAAGTGCTCCTCGCCCTTGGGGATATTGCCTTCCGGCCAGTGCCAAGGAGGACGTGCCTTTGCTGCTTCAATGAACCGTGCATAATCTGCATTCGTTACTTCGTACTTATCGATGTGAAAGGCATCCAAATAGATCTTGTTGGCCGGGAGGTCGTCCATCTTGTCTCGCGCCACGCCACTTATTGAATCGTAATAAAACGCGTGCACACGACCCATCCAGAACTCCCCAGCGGGAATCAACGACATGTTTTCTGGCACAGTTTGCGCCGCAAGCGGTGTAGCCGCGGAGATCCAAAAAACAATCGTGAGTAGCAGCGTTTTGATCTCCATGCTCACATCATACGAACAGGGGCGAGATTTCATCCCGTGGAATGAAGTCTGAGCCGCCCAGCGGCGCCGTTTGCTGATACTCGTAGGCTCGTCCCGAGGGGGTATTCGTGATCTTCTTCGACCAATCGATGCCCAATGCAGAGTAGATGGTGGTGGCAACGTGATCCATAGTCGGGTGTTCCTTGTAGCTCCAACCAGTATCAAGAATTTTCGTATATGTGTCGTCCGTCTTGCCGATAATCCTTCCGGCCTTGACGCCCGCGCCAAGAAACAAATTCGTGTAATGGTTCCAATGGTCACGACCTCCGGCGGAATTCATCACCGGGGTACGCCCAAATTCGTGAAGTACCGCGATCATAGTTTCATCGAGCAGGGTCTTTCCGGGCTCCCGGCCCGGCAGAATCGAAAGATCATGGACCAAGTTGCTCAATGCTCGATCAAGCTTGGGAGCGCTTTCGTATATCGACAGCGCACCGGTCTGGCCGTGCTTGCCTGGGTTCCGGCCAAATTCTTCTTCGTGGTTATCAAACGGCCCGTTAGTGCCATCGAATGCGTTTGAACACCATATGAATCGTGCACCAGCATCGGCCGCGAGTATATTGCGCGCCAGCATCAGAGCCAGCCCAATCTTGCAAAGCCCTGTGTCATTGCCTGTCCAACGGAACTTCTCCTCGTCAGTGACGTCGAGTACTTTCTTAAACCTGGAATCCGACAGAAGCTTGAATCCGTAATCGTAGTGCGCCGCATACTCATCAGCCTTGCCGCCCATAGGGGCTTTTGCCCGAGGCGAGACTTCGGACATTCTTTGCATCGCGTCCCAGCGTTCTGCCAACGTCGATTTGTTTTGCGAAGAGTCCCCTTTGCCACCAAAGCTCGCGAAGACGCTAGCGGTGTTGATGTCGAGTCCCGCGAAACGGGCCGGCAAAAATCCAGATCCTATTTGCGGGCAGTGAACGTTCCACAAATCGAAACTTATAAATGTTGGGAATGTGTCTGAAGCCCGGCGCTCAGACTCGAGCTCCATCGCGATGACGCTGCCGAAGGCCGGAATTTCTCTGGACAGTGCGACGTTCAACGCGCGCCCCGCCTGAGTGTAGTACTGGCCGGCAAAATGAATAAGGGAGTTGTCATTGCGCATTGATCGGACCAAAGTGGCTTTAGGCGCCCAAACCGAATAATTCGGAAAGAGGGTTTTGGAAAGATAGAAGTCACCAAAGACCTTCTGTATATCGAGATCCTTAGGCGTAAATTTGGTTTCCTTCAGATCCAGAGTATCCACTGGGCTCATTGCGCCACAATTTTGGATAACAATAACGTTGCGCGCATTCTTCCGGGGCGTCGCATTCCCTGCCGCCTGAACCTTTAGTGGAAACCCGACCGGTCCAACGAGAGTGGCGCCCAAACTCATACCAAAGAATTTCAACAGTTCGCGGCGGCTAAGATTCCCGATCTTTTTTCGCATGAGTTTTCCCTTCTGCAAACATCGTTGAGGCGTTTGTGACCTAGTGATTCACTAAAAATTCCGCAGAATTCAGCAATGTCCATTGGAGCTCTTCAAGACCGCTCTCCTTATCTGCTGCAATCAAACGTTTCGCTACTGCGATTTCATCGGTGGTTGGGCGCCGGACCAAGCTGGATAGGAATAGTTCTTCGATCATCTGATCGTCCGTCTTTCCCGATTTCAGCAAATGGGCTACGCGCGTTTCCCCTTTTGCAGCAATCCGTTTGGTAACAAGGGGAGACGCCATCATCATCATGGCTTGGACAGGGGTGGCCCTGTTGACGTTCACGGATACGTCGTTGCGGTCACCCTGATAGAATGCCTGCATCAGGGTAAAGATCGAAGGACCCTCACCCCTGGCTCCGACGTTGGCAGGAACCGATAACTCCTTGACATAGCTCCGCGTTTCATCAAAGAACCGCAGACTATAGGGGTCTTCGGTCGCTTCGGCCAGCAAATCGGCAGCCTCCGGACCTGTCAAAACGCGGACGAACCGTCGAGGATAATAGGGAATATAGGTATCCTTCCATTCACCTTCAAACTTCGTCGAAAGCCGGTAGGCGTTCGATTTCATAATCATCTTGATCAAACGCTGGACGCTGAAGTTGTGTCCGCGGAAATCTTCAGCCATTGCATTCAGCAATTCCGGATTGGTCGGCTGCAGCGTCCACGGCTTCGGCGGCGGATTCTGTGGATCCAGACGGTTCAGGTCGAAACCGTCATAGGAATCAACGAAACCAACGACCATCAACTTCGACCAAATCAGGTTAACAGCCGCGCGTGCGAACTGGATGTGGGTGGGTAATATGCGACCCAAGGCCTTACGCGGGTTTTCGCCAGGCTTGGGTTTCTCGCCCGTCAATATGAACTCAGGTTCGTAGGTCCGACCGTCACGTGGGTACCGGCCTTCCGCCATGGTGAAGTAGTTGGGATCCTTCCCAGTGTTATATCCACGCGCAAGATCATCCATCAAATTGCCGGTCTGGCGTGCGCTACCCAAATAACTTGGTTGTCCTATAAGCCGTAAGTTTCCAAAGAATGCCGCCTGTTTCCAGAAGTCCGTTCTCTTCTTGCTGCCCAGGAACATGTTAAACGTGTCAGCATGACCCGCGCCGTTGTGGCAGGAGAAACAGTCCATGTCTATGCCCAGAAATACCTGTCCGAAGTTAACCGTCATCTGATCAACCCAGTCGAGACGGTTCAGACCTGCATAGTTGTCGGGATCGGTCCAGGTTCCACAACGATTCGCAATGTAGTTAAGTGCGTCGAACGCTCCAGCTTGCGGAAGAGCGCCACCGGTCTTTCCAGCTACAGTAACGATGTCAGCGAAAACTTCGTTGTACGGCCGGTCCACTTTCAGCCACTGCTTCATCCATGACTGAAAAGAGGAGCCTCGCGCTCGGAGTAGCTCGCCCCAGTAATAGGCCCACTGGTCTGTAAATTGTTCGCTTCCGATCAGAGAATCGATCAGCTTGTCGCGCTTGTTTGGATCCGTGTCGCTCAGGAATGAACGGGCCTGATCGACCGTCGGCAAAAGACCTATCGCATCCACGTAAGCCCTTCTCAGAAATTCTTCATCATCTGCGAGCGGCGAATGTGGTGTACCTTCGCGCTCGATCCGTCCAAAGATGAACTCGTCAATAAAATTCTTTCGCGGAATCGACGCTGAGGAAGCAGCATTGCCCGGCAATGCGGAGTCCACTGCCTGTGTTAACCGGCTAGCGTCGCCGGCCTTATCCTGCGCCGTAAAGAGCCGGTCATGCGCCGCTTCAAAGCCGGGATCCAGTTGTCGGGCTGGTTGTGGCTGATCTTTCTGAGGTGATTGCCCTATCGTGATGGCCGTTAGACATAAGACGATCGTAACAATAACAGCCAAGTTCGCAGATCTCATTTCCCGTGTCTCCTCGCGTCAGTTGTCTTCAAAGCGGTTTTTCGACTTTAGGCTACTTATCCGGTGCGAGAAAAGGAAATACCTTTTTCGTTGCTCACTCCAACGTTTTCCGTATAGATAAAAGGCGGCTAGAATACATACTTCAGCGCAAACTGCATGATTCGTGGATCATAAGATTGCCGGATCTGACCGAACGTATTCTGGCTGACCACCGCCGAGGGATTTTGCGGCCGGAAGCTGTTCGTGACGTTGTAGGCCTCGAATCGAGCCTCGACCCTTTGGGATTCGCGCACATTAAACGCGCGAGACAACGAGAGATCGAACTGCCAGATAGGGGGACCTTGAATGGTAAACGCACCGACATTGCCCAGGGTTCCCACAGCCGGCAATGCGAACGCTGCTGGATTAATGAAACTGCTCAGCGGCGCAGCGGATGTGTTGCTGTACGCGTTCAGCAGCACCTGATTGGGGCGTTGATTCATCGTACCGCTCAATGAGCGATCCACGCCGTTGGTCAATGTGAGCAAGGTACCGCTGGAACGTCTGTAAATACCACTCAACGTCCAACCTGAAGCGAGCATTCGCAGCGTTGGAGTTGCAAATGTTGGCGTCGAGGCCACCCCTGTCAGGTTGAAGATATGCCGCCGATCCCAACTGCAATTACCGCGATCCGTGCGCCGGTTGTTGGGATCCTGATAGGCGTTTGCACCCGCATTGGATGCGCTCGTCAATAAGATGTCGCCGATACAATGCGACAACGTATAGTTGCCGCTCACCGTCACTCCCTTGGCGGCACGGCGCTGGACAGAAAGGAGCAGGGCGTGATAGCTCTGTGTGCCGCCACCGTCAAATTCGTCGGCGAATGAGATGTATTGTCCATCCTGGGGCCTTTCGAGCGTAAACCTTCGGCGAGCCTCGGTGTTACCCGAAGAGGAGCATGTCGAACCGGGCGCTGCAGCCAACGTGTAGCCCTGTGCAAAACATTGCCCATTGGCATCGGCAACGCCTGGAAAATATACGGCGTTATTCTGCGGCTTCGTCGTCCGCGTGTTTATGATGTGTCCTCCGAGATAATTGGCCGATAGGAGCCAGTTCGTCGCCAGTTCTCTTTGGACAGCGAGATTCCACGTTTGGTTGTAGGGTGTAGCCAGATCATAGGGGGTGCTGAGAAATACTCCGCGTGGTGTGAAGGACACATTCGGACCGACCGGAGGAGACGGGAAAGGATTTCCACCGGGGAAGCCCGACCACGGGTTATCCATTGAGCCGCTGACAAGTTGGACGCGGGAATTCCAGGGCGGCGCGTTACCCGAGGTGCCGAGATTGAATTCCGCGGTCTGGAAGTCATAGGCCAGTCCGTAGGAAGCACGAATTGACGTGCGGCCGTTCCCTTCCGGATCCCATGCGAGGCCTAAACGTGGTCCCAGTTGCCACCATTGTTTGTAGCTGCCCGACTTGCCGGACGGATAACCAGGATCGCCTGGAAAATAGATGCCGGCCGGCGCACTCTTGAAGACGGTACTTTTGATGCCTTGGCGAAATCTGTCGTAGGAGACATTGTAGATGGCGCCGTTTCGAGCCGATTGCGGAAAATAGGGCTCCCAGCGGAGGCCGTAGTTCAGCGTCAGCCGCGGCGTTACTCTCCAGGCATCCTGTGCGTATAAGCCAACGTACCACTGGCCCATGTACATGGCGTTAGGTGTGGACTGGTCGAATTGAGAGAATTGTCCCAACAGAAAATCCGCCATAGCAAGGCCTGTCGTCTGGCCGTTGAAGGTGAAGTTGGGCGTCGAACGGGTGTTTCCAACAAAGTTGTACATCCAGTACGCCAGATTGGCGCCCAGGGACATCTCGTGTCTTCCACGAACAAGATGCACGTCGTCGCTAACCTGGTAGCTGGTTGCCCTGCCCTTACTGGCGTTTGTAGTGCTGAATCCGAGCATGAAATTCCCTGTAACGGTTAATGCGGTGTATTTGCCGGCGGTGGGGTAGCTGTAGACTGGTATGCCTATGTCCTCAGGACTGAAGAATTGCGCTACATTGCGGCGCACGGCTGTTCGGTTCACTGCCAACCGGAACGAGTTGACGGTATTGGGCCCAAATAAATAGGTATCGCCAAAAGTGAATGCCTGGGCGAGGTTGTCGTAACCCGGGGCGCTCACAGTCAGCAGGTTGTCCTGTGTGAATGAGTACGGGACCGGCACACCCACGTGTGTGGCCATATACCGTCCGAAGACGGACTGCTTGCTGCTCCACTGGTAATCGATTTTGCCAACGCCCTGATGGTCGTTTTCTACATTCCGTTGACCGGATACGAACCGGCCGCACGCGGGATCCAGGGACTTGGGAAGCTTACCCGCAATATTGAGGGCCGCACGACTATAGAGAGCAGGATCGATTCGGTTATTCACAAACGGCCCCCTCAGCGCGATCTGCCGTCCTG
>JACXTT010011661.1_pt1 | contig 11750 bp, 10 predicted proteins | sample 9270951 | NCBI WGS metagenome assembly JACXTT01 (sample SAMN15532306, study PRJNA645909) | rock metagenome | isolation source: weathered quartz diorite | place: Puerto Rico | collected 2017-06-21 | reverse complement strand
CAGCGCCATCCCGTTTCGCGACGAGGCCGAGGCCATCGCGCTCGCCAACGACTCCGACTACGGCCTCTACGGCTACGTGTGGACGCGCGATCAGGAGCGCGCGCTCCGCGTGGCGCGCGCCCTGCGCACCGGGACGGTGCAGGTGAACGGCAGCCCGCTCAACCCCGACGCGCCCTTCGGCGGCTACAAGCGCTCGGGGATCGGGCGCGACGGCGGCCGCTGGGCGCTCGAGGCGTACACCGAGCTCAAGTACATCGGCTGGATGGCGTGAGGGGGCACCCATGAGCTTCGATCTGATCATCAAGGGCGGCACCGTCGTGGACGGCTCGGGCCTGCCGCGGCGCCGGGCCGACGTGGGCATCAAGCTCGGCCTGGTGACCGACGTCGGGCGCCTCTCGGGGGCGCAGCAGACCATCGACGCCGACGGGCTCGTGGTGATGCCCGGCATCATCGACGCGCACACGCACTACGACCCGCAGCTCACCTTCGACCCCTACGCGACCTCGTCGTGCTTCCACGGCGTCACCTCGGTGGTGGCGGGGAACTGCGGCTACTCGATCGCGCCCTGCGGACGCCAGGACCACGAGTGGCTGACCGCGCTGTTCGCCAAGGTCGAGGGCATGTCGCCGGCGGTGCTGCGCGAGGGGGTGCCGTGGGGCTGGGAGAGCTTCCCCTCCTTCCTCGGCTTCCTCGAGGGACGGCTCGGCATCAACGCCGCGGTGTACGTCGGCCACTCGGCGCTCCGCCGCTTCGTCATGGGCGAGGGCGCCTCCGAGCGTGCGGCCAGCGCCGACGAGGTCCGGCACATGTGCGGGCTCGTGCGCGAGGCGATGGCGGCGGGCGCCGCCGGCTTCTCCTCCTCGCAGGCACCGACGCACGTCGATCACCTCGGCCGGCCCGTACCATCGCGGCACGCTCCGTTCGAGGAGGTGGCGGCGCTCGCGGAGGCCGCCGGTGAGGGCGGCGCGGGCTCGATCGCGTATCTCGCCGAGAGCGCCGTGCAGGGCTACGACGCCCGCGACCGCGAGCGCCTGGTCACGCTCGCGCACCGCTCCGGCCTCCCCGTCGTCGTCCAGGGCATGGGCTTCCGGCCGGGAGCGCGCGAGCGCTGGGACGACCAGACGCGCTTCCTGGCCGACGCCCGGCAGCGGGGCGCCGCCATCTACTCCATGCTCCGCACCCAGCCCTTCATGCGCCCCTTCAACTGGCGGCGCGGCACCTCGCTCTTCGACGGCGTGTTCCACTGGCGCGATCTCTCCGATCTCCCCGAGGCGGAGCGGCTCGCGCGTCTCCGCGACGCGGGCTTCCGCGAGAAGCTCCGCTCGGGCCTCGACCATCCCAACACCGACAGCGCACAGGGCTCGACCCTGCCCCCGCCCGCGATGACTCGCGTCTTCGTCGATCGCTGCGCCGGCGATCCGGGCGCGGTCGGGAAGACGATCGCGCAGCTCGCGACCGAGCGCCGCGTCCATCCCGCGGACGTCATGTGCGAGCTGGCGGCGGATCGGCTCGAGACCCAGTTCCTGTGGAACAGCGAAAGCCCGCAGTGGGTCGAGGCCAACGGCGAGTCGCAGCAGAACCTGCACATGATCGTCGGTACCGGCGACGGCGGCGCGCACGCCGACCGCGACGACGGCGCCGAGTGGTCCACATACTACCTCCGCTCCTGGCTCCTCGAGCGGCAGCTCTTCTCGCTCGAGGAGGGCGTGCGCCGCATCACCCACCTGCCCGCCATGATCACGGGGATCAAGGGACGCGGGCTGATCGCGCGCGGCTACGCCGCGGACGTCCTCCTCTTCGATCCCTCGCGCCTCGCGCTCGGGAAGAAGGCGCTGGTCCGCGACGTGCCGGGCGGCGAGGAGCGCTGGCAGGTGCGTCCCGAGGGCGTGGTCCGCGTGCTGGTGAACGGCGAGACGATCGTCCAGGACGGGCGCCTGAGCGGTGCCCACCCTGGACACGTGCTGCACATCGGGAACCGGCCCGCATGAAGGCCGCCGTGCTGCGCGCGCCGGGAGCGCCGGTGACCGTCGAGGAGATCCGGGTGCGGGACCCGGGGCCGGGCGAGGTGCGGGTCGCGCTCCGCGCCGCGGGCCTCTGCCACTCGGACCTGAGCGTCATCGACGGGACGATCCCCTACCCCACCCCGGTCGTCCTCGGCCACGAGGGCGCCGGCGTGGTCGAGGCGGTCGGCGCGGGCGTGACCAGCGTGCGCGAGGGCGATGCCGTCGTCCTCTCGACGCTCGCTCACTGCGGGCGCTGCGTCGCCTGCGAGGCCGGCCGCCCGACCGAGTGCCGGAACGCGCCCAACCCGAAGGAGACGCAGCCGTTCACGGTCGCGGGCCAGCCCGCGTACCAGTTCGCGAACGCGTCCGCGTTCACCGGCGCGACGGTCGTCCGCGAGCAGAGCGCCATCCCGATCGACGCCCGCGTCCCCTTCGACCGCGCAGCCCTCATCGGCTGCGGCATCATGACCGGCGTCGGCGCGGTGCTGAACCGCGCCCGGGTCGAGACCGGCGCCTCGATGGCGGTCTTCGGCCTGGGCGGCATCGGCCTCTCCTGCGTGCAGGGCGGCGTGCTCGCGGGCGCCGCCCGGATCATCGCCGTCGACGTGGTACCCGCGAAGCTCGAGCTGGCGCGCACCCTCGGCGCCACGCACACGATCGACGCCGCGAAGGACGAACCGGTCGCCGCCATCCGTGACCTCACGCGCGGCGGCGCCGACCACACCTTCGAGGCGGTCGGCAACCTGGCCGTCATCCGCCAGGCGCTCGACGCCCTCGGCGCCGGCGGTTCGCTCACCATCGTCGGCGTGCCCAAGATCGGCTCGCGCTTCGACTTCGTGGTGCACGCGCTCTACCAGAACAAGGCGATCCTCGGCTGTCGCTACGGGACGGCGCGTCCGCGACGCGACTTCCCCATGCTCGCCGATCTCTATCTCGGCGGGCGGCTCAGAATCGACGAGCTCATCACCCGCCGCTACGCGCTCGACGACTTCGCCGCCGCGCTCGACGATCTCCGCGCGGGGACGCTCGCGCGCGGCGTGTTCTCGCTGGGAGGCTCCCATGGGTAGGTTCGGCCACTTCGTGATCGACGCGGACGGCCACGGCGGCGAGCCCGCCGACTGGCAGGAGCGCCTGCCGCGCGAGTTCCAGGGGCACATGGCGGCGCGGCGCGAGCGCATCAAGAAGCAGTTCGCGAACCTCCCCGGCGTCGGCGTGAAGGAGACGAAGGGCACGGCGCGCGTCGACAGCCTGGCGCGCCCGGGCATGAACGATCCGAAGAGCCGCCTCGCCGACATGGACCTCGAAGGGATCGACGTGACCGTCATGTTCCCCGGCGGCGCGGGCGAGGAGTGGGCCGGGCTCGACCGCGGCTTCGCGATCGCCCTCTGCCGGACGCTGAACGACGCGCGCGCCGGCTTCTGCCGTCACGCGCCGGCGCGTCTCAAGTCGGTCGCCAAGCTCCCGATGATCGACCCCGAGGCGGCCGCGGCCGAGCTGCGCCGCGCCGTCACCGAGCTCGGCATGGTCGGGATGGTGACGCCACAGCACGTCCGCGAGAAGAACCTGGACCATCCGAGCTTCGACGTGGTGTGGCGCGAGGCCGAGCGCCTCGGCGTTCCGGTCTGCATCCACGGCGGCGGCCAGGCGATCGACCAGGTGCCGATCGGCGTCGACCGCTGGGGGACACGGCTCGAGGTCCACGCCTTCACCCATCCCGTGGGACAGATGATCGCGATCATGGCCTTCACGGTGGGCGGCATCCTGCACCGCTTCCCGAAGCTGCGGGTCGCGTTCCTCGAGGCCGGTGTCGGCTGGCTCCCGTCCTGGCTCGAGCGCCTGGACGAGCACTGGGAGCTCACGCCCGAGCAGGCGCCGATCATCGACCGCAAGCCCAGCGAGTACTTCCTCTCCGGCCGCTGCTTCATCGGCTGCGATCCCGACGAGCGCGGCGTCCCGTGGGTGGTGCAGTCGCTCGGCGAGGACGTCGTCGTCTACGCCTCCGACTACCACCACTGGGACTGCAAGTTCCCGGACACGGTGAAGATCATCACCGAGCGGACGGACCTGAGCGAAAGGGCGAAGCGGCGGATCCTGGAGGACAACCCGCGGCGCCTCTACACCATCGTGTGATCGACGGGCGCCTGAACGGGCGCCCCCGGCGTGCTAGACTCGGGTCGCATCGCGATGGCGAAGAAGCTCCAGGTCGGCGTTCTCGGCGCCACCGGCATGGTCGGTCAGCGATTCGTCTCGCTGCTCGCGGATCATCCCTGGTACGAGGTGACGCTGGTGGCGGCGAGCGCGGCGTCGGCCGGCAAGCGCTACGCCGACGCCGTCCAGGGCCGCTGGACCCTCGAAACCCCCGTGCCGGCGCGGACGGCGGCGCTCACGGTCGAGAACGCTTCCGACGTGCAGCGCATCGCCGAGCGGGTCGACATGGTCTTCTGCGCCGTCGACATGCCGAAGGACGACACCGCGCGGCTCGAGGAGGAGTACGCGCGGGCGGAGACCCCGGTCGTCTCCAACAACAGCGCCCACCGCTGGACCCCCGATGTGCCCATGATGGTGCCCGAGATCAACGCCGCGCATGCGGCCATCATCGAGGCGCAGCGGCGGCGCCTCAGGACCAAGCGCGGCTTCATCGTGGTGAAGCCCAACTGCTCGGTGCAGAGCTACGTGCCGGCGCTCCACCCCCTCCTCCGCTTCCGCCCGAAGAAGGTCGCGGTCTGCACCTACCAGGCGATCTCGGGCGCGGGGAAGACCTTCGCCAGCTGGCCGGAGATGGTCGACAACGTCATCCCCTTCATCAAGGGCGAGGAGGAGAAGAGCGAGACCGAGCCGCTCAAGATCTGGGGCGCCGTCGGGGAGGGGAAGATCGTGAACGCGGCCGAGCCGGTGATCACCGCCCAGTGCTTCCGCGTCCCGGTGTCCGACGGGCACATGGCCGCCGTCTTCGCGGTTTTCGAGCGGAAGCCGACGAAGGAGGAGATCGTCGGCCTGTGGAAGGAGTTCTCCGGGAAGCCGCAGCAGCTCGCGCTGCCGAGCGCCCCGACGCCGTTCCTCCACTACTTCGAGGACGAGGCGCGCCCCCAGACCCGGCTCGATCGCGACGCCGGGAACGGGCAGGCGGTGACCATCGGTCGCCTGCGTCCCGACACCATCTTCGACTGGCGCTTCGTCGCCCTCTCGCACAACACGGTGCGCGGCGCGGCGGGCGGCGCCGTGCTCACCGCGGAGCTCCTCTCCGCGGAGGGGTGGATCGAGGCGAAGTGATCGTAGTAAGTCGACGGCGTGCCGCCGACGACGTCGCCTTCGCTAGCCGCTGCGCAGCGCCTCGAGCACCTGCTCGGGGTGCTTGGCGGCGTCGCTCACCCGGGCCCAGTGCTTCCGCACCGTGCCGTCGGGGCCGATCCACACCGTCGAGCGGATGACGCCGACCGTCTTCTTCCCGTACATCATCTTCTCGCCGTAGGCGCCGTAGGTCTTCATCACCTTGCGCCCGGGATCCGAAAGGAGCGGGAACGGGAGCCGGTACTTGTCCCGGAACTTCTGGTGCGACGCCTCGCTGTCGGCGGAGACCCCGAGCACCACCGCGTTCTGCTTGCCGAGCTCCTTCCACCGGTCGCGGAACCCGCACGCTTCCTTGGTGCAGCCGGGCGTGTCGTCCCGGGGGTAGAAGTAGAGGATGACGTCCTTGCCGGCGAAGTCCTCGAGCGAGACCGACTTGCCCTGCGCGTCCGTGAGCGTGAAGCCGGGCGCTGCCTTCCCTTCCGTGATGGCCATGGCGCGCCTAACTGACCGCTGAGGAGGATCATGTCAACAGGTCGCTTCACGGATCGCGTGGTGTTCATCACCGGTGCCGGCTCGGGGCTCGCGCGCGCGACGGCCAAGCTGTTCGCGGCCGAGGGCGCGCGGGTGTTCGCGGTCGACGTGAACCCCGACGGGCTCGCCGAGACGATCCTCGCCATCCGTCTCGCGGACGGGACGGCCGAGGGCGGGAGCTGCGACGTGAGCGACATGGCGTCGGTGGAGGAGGCGATCGGGCGCACGGTGTCGGCGTTCGGCGGGCTCGACATCCTCGTGAACGCCGCCGGCGTGGGGCGCGCAGCCCGGCTCGAGGAGATCGACGAGGCGGAGTGGCACCGCGTGCTCGCCGTGAACCTCACCGGCGCCTTCAACACGGTGAAGGCCGCGCTCCCCCATCTGCTCGCGGCGAAGGGGAATATCGTCAACGTGGCCTCCACGGCCGGCATGCGCGGGCAGGCCTACGCGGCCCACTACGCCGCGTCGAAGGCCGGGCTCATCAACTTCACGCGCTCGATCGCGCTCGAGTTCGCGAGCCGCGGCATGCGCGCCAACTGCCTCGCGCCGGCGGGGATCATGACGCCCATCGTGAAGAACTTCATCCCCCGCCCGGACTTCGAGCCCTCGCTCATCGCCTACATCTCGCCGCCGGTGCCGCACCGGATGTCCCGGCCCGAGGACATGGCGAAGAACATCGCCTTCCTCGCCTCCGACGAGGCGCTCATGATCACCGGGGCGACCCTGGTCGCCGACTGGGGAACCCTCGCCTAGTGGCCGGACTCCTCGCGGCGCTCGCCCGGGACGTCGCCGAGCGCGGCGCGCATCCCTTCATCCTCCACGCCGGTCGCCGCGTGAGCTACGCCGAGTTCGATCGGATGACCAACCGCGCGGCGCACGCGCTCCGCGACCTCGGGGTCGCGAAGGGCGACCGGGTGACGCTCGCGCTCGGCAACTCGGTCGAGTACCTGGTCGCCGCCTTCGGCATCCTGAAGGCCGGCGGGGTGCTGAACCCGGTGAACCCGGCGCTCGGCGCGGGAGAGCTGGGCTACATCCTCGGCCACGCGGAGCCGAAGGTGGTGATCGGCGACGTCGCGGGCTTGCGTGCCGCGGGCCCGGTGCTGACCGCGGAGGCGTTCGGCGCGCGCGTGGCGAACGCCGCCGACACTCCGCCCGGCGTCACGCTCGGCCCCGCCGACGCCTCGAGCCTTCTCTACACCTCGGGCACCACCGGCACGCCGAAGGGCGTCCTCTTCAGCCACGGCTCGACCGGCATCGGTGGCCGCCACTTCATCGAGGCGCTCGGGCTGGTGCCCGACGATGTCATCCTCGCCGTCACCCCGCTCTTCCACGGGAACGCCTGGGGCGCGGTGCAGACGGCGGTGCACGCGGGCGGCACGGTGGCGTTCCCGCTCGCGTTCCACGCCTCGGAGTTCTGGCCGCTGGTCCACGCGACGGGCGCGACCGTGCTCTACACCCTGGGCACCATCCTCGCGATGCTGCTGACGCGCGCGCCCGCGGAGGAGGAGCGCACCAGCCGGCTGCGCGTCATCCTCGGCCTCGGCGCGGCGCCGATCCGCGAAGAGGTGATGCGTCGCTTCGCTGTGGGCCACGTCGCCGAATGCTTCGGCTCGACCGATGCCGGCGTGGTGACCATCACGCCGCTCGGCGCAGGCTGGCGCGCGGGCTCCTGCGGCCCGCCGGTTCCCGGCGTCGAGCTGCGCGTCCTCGACGACGAGGGGCGCCCGCTCCCGTCCCGTCGCACGGGCGAGATCGCCGTCCGTTCGCCCGCGCGCCTGACCGCGTACTTCCGCGACCCCGAGGCGACCGCGGCCGCGCTCCGCGACGGCTGGTTCCTCACCGGCGACCTCGGGTTCCTCGACGAGGACGGCTGGCTCTATTTCGTCGACCGCAAGCGCGACGTCATCCGCCGCGGCGGCGAGAACGTGGCGTCGGTGCTGATCGAGAAGACCCTGCGCGAGCATCCGCGCGTCGCCGAGGCGGCGGTGATCGGGGTGCCCGACGCCGTCCTCGGGCAGGAGATCAAGGCCTTCGTCGTCGCCAAGGAGCCGGTGACCGAGGACGAGCTCCGCGCGTTCGCGGCCGAGCGCCTGGCGAAGTTCCAGGTGCCGCGGCTGTGGGAATTCCGGGACACGCTGCCCAAGACCGCGACCCAGCGGGTGGAGAAGTACAAGCTCCGGGCGGAGCACGGACAGGGACGCCCGCCGCTCGCCTGATCGCCGGTCACGGCCGTGGCGGCCGGCGGCGCTCGCGGAACCAGTCGCGGTACTCCTCCATGCGCGCCGCCTGCTCGCGCGGCGCGCGGCGGCGGCAGGTGGCGGCCTCGTCGCTGCGCGCGGGTGCGCCCCACCGCACCTCGACGCAATCGTTCGCGTCGTACGCGACCTCGAGCGCCGGCGCGCGCGTGACGACGTCGGCCAGGGCGAGCGCCCATTCCGATCCGTCGCTCCGACGATACGAGAAATGCCGCGCGGCGAGCTCGTCGCGGAGGATGCGCTCCAGGTCCGCGCGCTCGTCGGGGGCGGAGCGGCCGGCGGGCATCGCGTAGCGCTCGGGCCGGCGCGCCACGCGCGCGGGAAACCCCTGTACCACGTCGATGGCGATCAGGAGGCGCAGGTCCCGCGCCGGCGTGGCGTAGTCCTCCCACGCGCCGGTCGTCTCGAAGATCACCGCCCCCTCAGGCATCGGGATCACGGGCGACTGGCGTGCCATGTACTCCTCGCCGTTCGCGACCGAGCGGACGCGGGCCTGGACCTGCTCGTCGAGCGCCTGGATGGTCTCGCGGAGGACGCGCGCGGGGTCCATGGGCGTCGGCGAGAGGACGTCGTCCATGCGATCGTAGAAGCCCTCGACGCCGGCGGCGGACTGCTCGAGCGAGAAGTCCTCCAGGCCGCGGTTCGCGAGCGGGCGGATCCCGCCGCGCTCCCCCGCGATGGGGCGGAAGTGCTTGAAGCCCGCACCGCCCAGCGCCGGGTCGACGGCGAAGAGGAAATTGCCGCGCCAGTAGCGCTTCCGCGCGACCGTCTGGTCGGGCTGCGCGTCGACGGCGAACAGGACGCCGCCCGCGCTGGCGGTCTGGGGAACCCGCTGCACGACCACGAGGGTGTGCCCGTACGGGTCGGCGTACACCGTGCCCGGCCGGATCGTCTCGGCGGAGAGGCGGGTCGGGTAGAGGTCGGTGCGCTCGTCCTCCGCCGGCGTGCGAGCGCTTCCCGAGTGGATGGTCCAGCCGACCTCGCGCTGGAGGAAGTGCAGGACGCGGGCGACCTCGTCGCCGTCGCCCCCCCGCGGCGTCTCGAGGCTCGTGTGCCAGCGCTCGCAGCGCGGCGGGCGAGACCCGCCGCCGCGGCTGCACTCCGAGTAGCCGAAGGGCAGACCCAGCTTCCACGCGAAGTACGCGCGCAGGAAGAAGGGCAGGTCCGCGCAGTCGGGCTCGAGGCGCATGGTGCGGGCGGAGTCCTCGCCCAGGTCCAGGTGATCGTGGAGGAAGTTCCGCGCCGGGTCGCGCAGGATGTCGGTCAGCCCGTGCCAGCTCGGCTGCGCGTCCGGCGGGTCGTCGAAGAGCCGCTCCACCCACGCCGCCCAGAGATTCTCCGTATCGCGTCCCCACGCTCGCTCGATCGGCCACACGCCCCCTCCGGCCGACGGTCGGGGATCCCGCCCCGCGACACGGACCTCACGGCAGGCAGCGACCTCGCCTCCGCGCCGGAGGACGGCGCGATGGACGCCTGCCGCGGGCGACGCGATCTCCGCCAGCCACCAGTAGGGCGTCGCGCCGTGCCGCGCGGGGGGGCGCGCGGCCTCCGCGCCGTCGGGCCTCTGCAGCACCAGGTCGGCGTCGAGCGCCCGCTCGGCGACGGCGATCACGCGGAGAGGTGTCCCGGGGCGCGGCGACCGCGGGCTCGCGAAGATCGCCACGTCGGGGGAGTCCCGGCAATCCTTCGCGGATGGAGCGGGGGCGCCGCGGACGGGGGACGCCGCGAGGGCCAGGATCAGCCACCACCAGCGTCCCACACGGCCGTGGTACCGTGCCGGCGGCGGCGCGGCAACCGATCCTACGGGACGCGCGCGCAGGCCTCGTCGTGCTCGGCGAAGCCGCCGCCGAGCGCCCCCGGATCGCAGCGGAGGAAAGCGCACGAGCGGACGCGCGTGCCGCGCGGGCTGGCGAACGCGGCGGTCACCTCGACGTGACTCTTCCCGGGCTGGTCGAGGAGCGCGATGCGGATGTCCGGTCCACTCGCGTCCACCATGGCCGCGCGCACGAGCGCGCGGATCTTGCGGAAGGCCGCGGCTCCGGTCGCCGGCAGGAACACCGCGTCGGACGGCCTGAGACGCACCTCGAGGCCGCGCTCGTGCAGGGCCTGGGACTCCGCGCGGAGGACGCGGGCCAGTACGCAGTGCAGGCAGGTCCGGGTCATGCCGTCCTCCCGAAGAGCAGCGAGGCGTTCGTGCCGCCGAAGCCGAAGGAGTTGGAGAGCGCGAGCTCGACGTGCGCCGGGCGGGCGCGATGGGGCACGTAGTCGAGGTCGCACTCGGGATCGGGCTCGTCCAGGTTGATGGTCGGCGGGACGGTCTGCTCGCGGAGCGCGAGGACGGTGTAGATCGCCTCGACCGCGCCCGCCGCGCCGAGCAGGTGGCCGGTCATGGATTTGGTCGCGCTGACCGCGAGGCGCGGGGCGTGGGCACCGAAGACGGCGTGCAGCGCCCGCGTCTCGGCGACGTCGCCCTGCCGCGTCGAGGTCCCGTGCGCGTTCACGTGCTGGACCGCCTCGGGCGCGACACCGGCGGCCGCCAGGGCGCCACGCATCGCGCGTTGCGCCCCGGCGCCGTCGGGCGGGGGCAGCGTGATGTGATGGGCGTCGGCACTCGCGCCGTAGCCGAGCAGCTCGGCCACGATCGGCGCGCCGCGCCGCCGCGCGACCTCCTCGGCCTCGAGCACGAGCACGCCGGCGCCCTCTCCGAGCACGAACCCCGAGCGCTTCGCGTCGAAGGGACGGGACGCCCACTCCGGCGGCCCTTCCCAGCGCGTCAGGGCGCGCATCACGCCGAAGCCCGCCACCGCCGTCGGCGTGATGGCCGCCTCGGCTCCGCCCGCGACGACGACGTCCTGGCGGCCGCTCCGGATCATCTCGAACGCCTCGCCGATCGCATGCGCGCCCGAGGCGCAGGCGGTGGTCGTGGTGAGATTGACGCCGCGCGCGCCGAGCCGCATCGCGATCTGTCCCGGGGCGAGGTTCCCGATCACGGCCGGGATGAAGTAGGGCGAGACCTTCCGTGCCCCGCCCGCGGTGAGCGCGTCGTGGTTGCGCTCGATCCCGGGGAGCCCGCCGATGCCGACGCCGATCACCACCCCGACCCGATCGGCGATCTCCTCGCTCACCGCGAGCCGCGCGTCGCGCGTCGCCTCGGTCGCCGCCGCGATGGCGTAGAGGATGAAGAGGTCCATGCGATCGCGCTCGCGGGCATCCACCCAATCCTCGGCGCGAAAGCCACGCACCTCGCCGGCGATCCGGCACGGCAGGTCGTGGGCGGCGAAGCGAGAGATCGGCCCGATGCCCGAGCGCCCGCCGCGCAGCGCCTCCCAGTTGGTGGGCACGCCGACGCCGAGCGGCGTCACCATGCCGAGGCCGGTGACGACGACACGTCTCATGCCGTGGATCGGCTCCAGCGCAGGATCGCCGCGCCCCACGTGAGCCCGGCACCGGCGGCGGTGAGACCGATCACGTCTCCCGGGACGAGGTGGCCGTCCGCGTCCGCCTCCGCGAGCGCGATCGGGATGGAGGCGGCACCGGTGTTGCCGTAGCGCTCGAGGTTCATGGGGAAGGCCGCGAGCGTGACATCGAGGCGCTCCGCGACGCTGCGGAGGATGCGCGCGTTCGCCTGGTGCGCGAACACCCAGCGCAGATCGGCCGGGCGCACGCCCGCGCG
>JACXTT010011660.1_pt1 | contig 11752 bp, 7 predicted proteins | sample 9270951 | NCBI WGS metagenome assembly JACXTT01 (sample SAMN15532306, study PRJNA645909) | rock metagenome | isolation source: weathered quartz diorite | place: Puerto Rico | collected 2017-06-21 | reverse complement strand
CGGCGTCGGCGTTTTACACTTGGCGTTTCTCGAGTTCACGGCTCGGCAGGAGCCTCGCCCTCCCGACCTCCCTGCCCGAAGATTTAGCCTGGACGACGCACTAGTGCGAGCGCCGAAATGTCGGCGCTATGTTCTCTGATTCAGTCCTGGCATTTTTTTCGTGCTTTCGTACTTTCGTGGCTTTCGTGATTCTCTTCTGTATTTGGGCGGCTCGGCCGCGCTATGTCCTTCGTGAATCAACGGTCGGCATTGTAATAATCGCCGCCTTCGCGGATCGCTTGCGGCGGTACGCGATCGGCGGCACGGCTCGGGTCAGCCAGTTCGAAGGCTACGCCGAACGGCGTGCGCCCCGGGCGCGCGCCGCCGGTGAACGTCCCATCGCCCCAGTGATCGCCCAAGGCGACGATGTTGAATTTCGTTAGCCTGCGCGTGGCCGGCTCATAGCGAAGTTCGCCGTGCAGAGAAACATCATAGCCTCGCTGCGCCGCTTTCGGGTCGGGATCAGTCGCCAGCAGGATGGCGCCGGTTAACTGCAAGCGCACTTCGTTGGCGCTGATAGCTGCGACGACCAGTTTCAAGTCGGCCTTGCGCACCTCGCGGCGCTCCCACATGGGCGGCTCGCCGCGCGTGTTGTCGATGAGGTGAAAACGGGCCATGCGGTGCATCAGCTTTACGGGGACCGCGATCTCGTCGCCTTTTTTTGCTTCCTTGGGAAGAAGCGCTTGCCATTCGTCGGCGCGAATCCACAAGTGATCGTGCGCGGCCCGCTGCCCGCCGGGGAACTTGCAGGATCCGTGGCAAAAGAAGTCATCCGCCTTGTCGAGAATGCGCGCATACACGTTGAGGATCAGCGCGTCCTTGGGCAGCACCGGCGCATAGCGTGCGTCAACCTTGCTCAACGCCGGCACTGTCACGGCCCCCTTGGCGCGCTGAGCCGCCGGCAGGTTGTTCCAACTCTGGAGTGCCGTCTGCAGAAACGCGCGCATCACGTCGGGGTGTTGATGATTGCGGTACAGGAGCAGCTTGCCGTCGGCGGTGAAGGCGTAGATCCCCTGTCGCGTGCCGCCCCCCTGGCCTTTGCGCGGGCCCTGATCGGCGACCTTGCGGAAGAATTCCCCCTCCGCGTCCTGCCGGCGGCGCTGGAACCAATCGTCCGCCGCCACCGCAACGAAGCTCTCTTTGACGATTTCGATGATCTTCGCGTCGGCAAAGGTGAGCTCACGGCCCACGACGCCGTTGTTTCAGACACAGCCGAGCGGATGCCCGTCCATCTCCCAGAGCAAGATCGGCTTTCCCTCCGCGGCCGCCTTCGTGCGGGCCGCCCACAGGTCGGTCATCCAGGGAATTTGCATGAACTTCTCTTCATCCGCCTGCGGCTTGATCAGCGCGTGCAGCTTGTCAAACTGAGCCGGCTTGATCGGCTCGAAGGCGCAAACCGGGCCGCATGACAACACGACACTGACCATGGTGAATGCTAAGGTACGCATGATAAGCCTTTCGCGTGCAGGAATCGGCGCTTCGTTTCGCGCTCGCACAAAGTGTCGAATCGACCGGCCATTTTCTGCGGGCGCTAAACTGGGAGGGAGCTACTTGCGGCACAATGGGTGCTTCAGCGTCTTCCACGCCCCGCCTTCCTTGCTGCTGGCGACGCACTGGGTGATGAAGTTCATGCCGTCCACCCCGTCGGCGACGCTTGGATAGAGCGAGTTCTGGCTGTCGAACTTCTGCCCGGCCGCCCGTTTGATCATATCATTGTACGCGGCGGCGTAGATGTTCGCAAACGCTTCGAGGAACGCTTCGGGATGCCCGGCCGGAATGCGCGTCGAGGCCCCCGCGGTAGCGCCGAGGTACGGGCCGCCGCCGCGCGTGTAGATCTGGTGCGGCTTGCCGTTGACGCGCAACAGCATCTTGTTCGGTTCTTCCTGATGCCATTCGAGGGCGCCCTTGGTGCCGTCCACTTCGATCCAGATGTCGTTTTCGCGCCCGTGCGAGATTTGCGAGGCGGTCACGGTGCCGAGGCCGCCGTTCGTGTAGCGCAAGACCGCGGTGCCGTAATCGTCAAGTGATCGGCCCGCTTCGAACGACTTGAGCGAGCAGGAGATCTGCTCGGGAATCAGCCCGGTGACGAAGCGGCCAAGATTATAGGCATGCGTGCCGATGTCGCCGAAACAGCCGGCGGCGCCGGAACGCTTCGGGTCGGTGCGCCAGTCGGCTTGCTTCTGCCCCGACGATTCTAGCCGGGTGCGCAGCCAGCCCTGGATATAGAAAGCTCTTACCGCATTGATCTCGCCGAGTTCACCGCCTAGCACCATGTCGCGTGCTTGCCGAACCAGCGGATAGCCGGTGTAGTTATGGGTGACGCCGAAGACGACACCCGACTTCGCCACGACCTTCGCCAGCTCCTCGGCCTGGGCCAGGTCAAACGTCATCGGCTTGTCGCACATGACATTGAAGCCGGCCTCCGAGAACGCCTTGGCGATCTCGAAGTGGGTATGATTTGGCGTGGCGACGGTCGCGAAGTCGATCCGCTCGGACGCGGGCAGCTTCAGCTCGGCTGCGATCATCTCCTTGTAGGAGCCGTAAGCGCGCTCGGGCTTGATGTCGAAATCGGGGGCCGACGCCTTCGCCTTGGTCGGATCGCTGGAGAGCGCCCCGGCGACGAGGGCGGCGCGATTGTCGAGAATGGCGGCGGTGGCATGAACGCGGCCGATGAAGGCGCCTTGCCCGCCGCCGACGAGGCCCATGCGAAGCTTGCGGTTTAGGGATTCATTGGTAGGCATGGCGATGGCTCCGTGGGGTCGGTGATTTCTGGCTATGGTAGGGAAATGGCGGCCGGGTGTACGCGCCGATTTGGGCAATTCCACGGACTTACGAAAGGAGGTTCCGAGGCCGAGCGCCACCAGACGCCCATTCCGCGCGTTGCGGTCGCACAGCCGCGGATGATAGAGGACATCGTCACTTGCCATCGAGAACCTGGCGAACCTTGCGGACGAGAGCGAAGGGCGTGTAGGGTTTCTGAAGGAAGGAGACTTGTTCCTGCAACAGGCCGTGCCGGACGACCGCGTCGTCGGTATAGCCGCTCACGTATAGCACCTTGATTTCCGGACGGTAGCCATGCAGCGTTTCCGCTAATTCGCGTCCGCTCATGCCGGGCATGACGACGTCGGTGAGGAGCAGATCAATCTTCTTGCCGTGCTGCCTGGCAAGTTGCAATGCGGCTGCGCCGTCGCTTGCTGGCAAGACGATGTAGCCGTAGCTCTGCAGGCCGATCGAGGCGACAGACCGGACGTCGTCCTGGTCTTCAACAAGCAAGATGGTCTCGGCGCCGGCGAGCTTGTATGCCGAGCTGACCGTGTCGTGGATCGAGATCTTGGCATCGACGGCAGGAAGAAAGAGTTTGATGGTGGTGCCGAGGTCGGGCTCACTGTAGACCTCGATATGCCCACCGCTCTGCTTCACGATGCCGTGAACCACGGCCAGTCCAAGCCCGGTTCCCTTGCCGACTTCCTTGGTGGTGAAGAACGGCTCAAAAATTCGCGTCTTCACTTCCTGGGCCATGCCGCTGCCGGTATCGGTCATGGACAACACGACATAGCGTCCGCTGGCGAGCTCCGAGCGCGCGGACGCATACGTCTGGTCCAACACCCGGTTCGCGGTCTCGATCGTCAGCCTGCCGCCGCGCGGCATGGCGTCGCGCGCGTTGACCGCCAGATTCATGAGCACCTGCCCGAGTTGCCCCGGATCGACCGTCACGTGACTGATTTTGGGATCAAGAACGGCCGTGAGTAGGATGTCCTCGCCGATCAGACGATGAAGCATCTTCTCGGTTTCCCGAATGACTTCATTGAGATCGACGACCTTGGGTTCCAGGACCGTCTGCCGACTGAAGGCGAGGAGCTGGCGCGTGAGCGCCGCCGCCCGCTCGCCGGCCAGGCGGATCGATTTGACGTGATCGCGCACGGGGTCGGCCGGCGCGAGCTTCGCCATGACGATCTCGCTGTAGCCGGAAATGATCGTGAGAAGGTTGTTGAAGTCGTGAGCGACGCCGCCCGCCAATAGCCCTATCGCCTCCATCTTCTGCGCTTGACGGAATTGCTCTTCGAGGCGTTTACTTTGGCTGATGTCGCGGGCAATGGTCGAGGCGCCGATCACCTTGCCCTTCTTGTTCTTGACCGGAGAAACGATAATGGAGACCTCGATGCGTTTGCCGTCCTTGCGCACGCGCACCGCTTCGAATGGCCCGGTCGATTCGCCGCGCAGGAGTCTTTTGTTGATCTCCTCCAACTCGCCAGGGCGGTCGGCTGGAATCATCCGGGCGATCGATTTGCCGATCGCTTCCTGAGCGGAATATCCGGTGAGACGCTCAGCGCCGGGATTCCAACTCGTGACGATGCCGTCCAGCGTGCCCGAAAAGATGGCGTCCTCGGAGGATTCCACAATGACCGCCAGTTGGGCTCGGGATTGCTCGGCCCGGCGACGCTCGGTCACGTCGCGGAAGACCAGCACGACCCCGAGTATCTGGCTATCGCCGCCCCGAATCGGCGCCGCACTGTCGTCGATCGGCCTTTCGGTCCCCTCCCTGGCAATCAAGACTGTGCTATTGGCAAGCCCGACGATGGCACCCTGTTTCATCACTTTCTGGGCCGGGTTCTCGACCGCCTGACGCGTTTCTTCATCGACAATGCGGAAGACCTGCTGCAATGGCTTCTGAACGGCCTCTTCGCGCGGCCATCCGGTCAACGACTCGGCAACCGGATTCATGAATGCCACGAGTCCGGAGGCATCGCAGACGATCACCCCATCGCCGATGCTCGAAAGCGTCACCTGGAACCACTCCCGTTGTTCGCGGACGGCCTCCTCGCTGCGCTGTCGTTCCAGGACTTCGGCGCGCAGGTCTTCGTTGGCCTGCACCAGTTGCGCGGTTCGCCGCACCACGCGCTGCTCAAGGTCGGCGTGGAGCTGGATGAGCTGCTCATTGGTCTGCCGCAGCTGGCGATTCATTTCCTGGACCTGCTGGGCGCGCAGGAACACCTCGGCTTCCATCCGCTCGCCGCGGAGCCGAAGATCTTCGGCACGCTTGGCCTGCTCCGAATCATGCGTCTTGAGGCGGACGAAGTCCGTGACGTCCTCGACGCGATGGATGATATAGGCTAACTTGTGGTTGCGACCGAAAACTGGCGAATTCACGGGGCTCCAGAAGCGTTCCTCGAATTCGCCCCCTTCGGACTTCGGCCGCCGAATGTCATACTTCTGGACGGCCATCGCGTCCGCCTTGCGATTCTTGATCACGCGTTTCAGGGAAGCCTTAAGGTTCTTGACCCCGGTGGCGTTCGGATCGTCGGGGTTGTCAGGAAACACCTCGAAGATGCCGCGGCCCAAAACTTCTTCTCGTGTCGTCATCGTGGCCACCAGGTAGGCATCGCTGACGCCGACGATGGTCAAATCAGGCGCCAGGACGAGGTACAACCCTGGGCCCGACTCGAACAGCAATTTGAAATCGGGTGCGGCAGGCTCGTGCGAATCCGCTTCGGTGGTTGATTTCTTTTCGCCCATGCAACTCTCGAAATGGGGAGCCAGCCATCGGGGCAACCAGCAAACATCAAAGACAATCTCTCAGCCGCGGAATCGAAGGGAAGATTAAGTGATCGTCATTAAATCTATTTTGGTTGGGGAACGAAGCAAATTGCAAGAGCAAAATTGAAAATTGGCTTGCGGCTGTCCATCAGTTATCGCGCCACAGCAATATATTCACACGATTTCGATAAATAACGGACCCAAATTGGGCCGGACTTCGAACGGCGCCAAATTCACCGCTGCCAGTTAATCGTGTTGGCCAAACTCCGAAGTCTCCGCGATTTTTGGTAGTGTCGCAGTTTGACCTCGCTACCGTAGACCTCACGCTCCGCGTGAGGATTCCTCACGCGGAGCGTGAGGTCTACGATCGAAACCGAGACACTACCCGATTTTTTATTGCGGCTCATCCTGCTAATGCGTGTTTTGGCGGACTATGCGCGGGATGGGGGTGGGAGCGTCTGGTGCAACGAGTATTGATTCCGGTAACGACGCCACCCCCGTTCCCGATTGACCCACGCGTTCGTGAGCCGCTGCGCGCGAAACGACCGAAATCTCCAGAAAATTCACGAATTCAAGCGGCTCATCGGCGGCTAAGCCTCTCGATTTCCTCTGGACGAATCGCTGCTGCCTCGCATAATAGCATTTCCCCTGGGGCACTCGTCGCCTCGGGACCAAACATCATTGGCGCGGCCCGCTGCGCATGGTCGCATGGCCGAAGGGGATCATCATGGCATTGGGATTGCTCGGTCTGAAAGTCGGCATGACGCAAATCTTCGACGGCGAAGGCAAGCTCGCTCCCGTCACGGTCATCGAACTAGGCCCTTGCAACGTGTTGCAAATTCGCACCCCGGAGCGCGACAAGTATTCCGCGGTCCAGCTTGGCTTCAAGGACAAGGCGCGGCGCAAGGCGATCCGGGCGGAGCGCGGGCACGTCGCGTCCGAGTTCGTGTCGAAGCGGCGCGAAGGAATGAAGCAGGCCGGCGTGCAGATTCCGGAGAAGGCCGACTGCGAACCGCAGCGCTATATCCGCGAGTTCCGTCTCGAAGGCCCGTTGCCGAAGGTCAAGGTCGAGATGGAAGACGGCACGACACAGGACGCCGCCATCGAAGTCGGCTTCGCCCTGACTGCCGACCAGGTGTTCAAGGAAGGCCAGCACATCGACGTCGTCGGCACGAGCAAGGGGCGCGGTTTCGGGGGCGTCATGAAACGGCACAACTTCCAGGGCATGCCCGCAGCCCATGGCGCCAAGAAGGTCCATCGTCAGCCGGGCAGCACCGCCTCGATGGCCTCCAACCGTGGTAGCGGCCGACCCAAGAAGGGCCACCTCGCCGCCGGACAGTTCGGCAATGCGCAAATCACCGTTCGCAATCTCTTCGTCGTCAAGATCGACAAGGAAAACAACCTGCTCATCGTCCGCGGCGCCGTCCCCGGCCCCAACGGCGGCCTGATCGTCGTGCGCCCCACCAACAAGAAGGACATCCCCAGCCCCGAAGCCCGCGCCAAGGCCGAGCTCGCCAAGAAGAAGGGCAAGGGCGTCAAGGTCGAGAAGAAGGCCAAGTAACACTGGTGAGTAGTGAGTGGTGAGTAGTGAGTGGTCTCAACTGCCGCTCACCACTCGCCACTCACCACTCACCACTCACCTCCCATGAAGATACTCTTCCTCGGCGACATCGTGGGCCACCCCGGCATCGAGGCGGTGCGCAGCCTCGTGCCCAAGCTCATTGCCGACGAGGCGCTTGACCTGGTCATCGCCAACGCCGAGAACGCGTGCGGCGGGTCGGGACTGACGCCGAAACAGTTTCGCCAGTTGCGCGCGGCGGGCATCGACCTCATCACGATGGGCGATCACATCTATCGCCGCAGCGAAATCATTCCGATCATGCAGAGCGACGACCGGATTTGCAAGCCGGCCAACTTTCCGCGCGACGCGCCTGGCCGCGAGTTGATCATGACTCCGGCACGCGACGGCACCCTGGTGGCGGCGTTCAGCTTGCTCGGACGAACCTTCATGCGTCCCGTCGATTGTCCGTTTCAGGCGGCCGACCGCGTGCTGGCCGAGCTGGGCGACCAGGCCAAGGTCATCCTCGTCGATATGCACGCGGAGGCGACCTCCGATAAATATCTGATGGGGCATTATCTGAAGGGCCGGGTTAGCGCAGTCCTGGGTACGCACACGCACGTGCCGACGGCCGACGAGCAGTTGCTGGGCACGACCGCGTTCATCAGCGACGTCGGCATGACGGGGCCTTACGACAGCATCCTTGGCCGGCGCGTCGATCGGGTGCTGTCGCACGCACTCGATTTTGTGCCGGCGGCGTTCGAGGTGGCGTCGGGCAATCCGCGCCTGGCGGGGGCGATCGTCGAGGTCGATGGGGCCACCGGACACGCCACGGCGATTCGGCGCATCATGGCGCCGCTCGCGCCTTAGCCCTCGCGTGGCCCCAGCATTCCCGCGATTTTTCTTGCACCTGCCGCCCCGACACGATAAGGTAATCTCTCAATCATCACCACCGCCCACCGCGGCAGCAGCCATTCCCGCAGCACCCTGCGCCGCCTTGAACCGTTGAGCCAGTCATGGACCTCGAACAAGAAGCCCTCGATAGAAAATGGGACGACGTCCGCAAGGCCGAACTGGCCGAGATTGCCGTTCGGCGTGACAAAGCGGAGTTGAGCAACGGTGATCTTGCCGGTCCGACGCCCGCGAACCCGCAAGACCTGGTCGGGCTCGCCCTGTCTGGCGGCGGCATCCGCTCGGCCAGCTTCAACCTCGGTGTTCTGCAAGCGCTCGTCGAGTCCGGGCTGTTCCGCTACCTCGATTTCCTCTCGACCGTCTCCGGCGGCGGCTACATCGGCTCGTTCATTTCCTCGCTCGCCTACCGGCAGCACCTTCGCCGCGCCTTGGCCAAGGACACGCCCGCCGCCACGGCCAAGTATGAACCGCCCCCCATCGCGCCCAGAGCCGACGGCAGCCAGCCCGACGACACCAAATCACTCGCGAAAAACAGCAATTTCCTGAACGACAAGCTGGAAGCGCTGAGCCGATATCTCATCGGCATGTTCCTCAACTTCATCACCCTGTTCAGCGGGTTAGTGTTCGCGTCTACCATTGTCGCCATCCTCTGGCGCGGCCTCGATATGCCGTTCATTGTCGATTTTTTGTTTCTCTATTCCCACGGTTTCATCCTGGAGTGGAATCGCCCCTTTTTGCCCGGACTTTTTGTCTTCGGGCTGTGGGTTGGCAGCTGGATTTGGTCGTCGTTCTGGAAAGGGAGCGTGGCGACGGCGCGCAACTCTGGCAAATTTCTGGTCCTTTCGGCGGTCTTTCTCCTGATCGGCCTGGCGATCTGGCTGGGGACGCCGAACATGAATCTCAGCGCGCTCGGTCCAGCCTCCGACGCCCATCACCAGAGTTTCTGGAACGCGCATCAGCACTTGCTGACGCCTATCCTGGTCGGCTGGATCGCCACCATGCTGCCGTTCCTCAATCCGCGTCAACTGCTCAAGAGCGGCACCGATACCAAGTCGATGTGGAAGGGCTGGTTATTTCAGATAGCCGGCTACAGCATGGTTGTCGGCATTCCATTCGCGACGGTGTGGTTCATCGGCCGGCATAACCTGTCGCTCGTTGCCAACGGCTGGGAACGCGATCTGGTGGCCAGCGACATCGTCGATTGGGAGCTCTTCTGGAAGCAGGTCCGCCGCGAGCACGCCACCGGGCAGGCGCCCGGCGAAACCCTGTTCAACAATCTGAATGCAGTCGGCGGCATCCAGGACACGCCCTTGCAACGCCTCAAGGAGGATACCGAACTCTACCGCCTGCAAAAGCCGAACTACACCGAGCTTTCCGATCAGACCATCGGCCAGTACTACACCGGCGTCCACGCCAAGAACCATGTCATGTTCCTGATGAACAAGGCGATGGACGCCGATCCCTTCGAGGCTCTCCTCAAATGCGAGAAGGAGGAAGCCGATGCCGAAGCGCTCATCAACCAGATCCCGTCGGTCCTGAGCGACCTGCGCGAGCTGCAGCGGTCCGGCGAATTCCGGCGCCTCCATTTCAGCCGCGGCGACCTCGTCATCGAGCAAAGCGATCTGCACGACCTGATGGATGCCCTCAAGGTGTTGCATGACCGCCGCAAGAAACGCCTCGCCCAACACGAAGCGCTCAAGGCCAAGCCCGGCGCGGCAACGATCGACGACCTCGACGAGAAAATCAACAAGGACAAGGGAAGCCTCGTCAGCGTGGACAAGACGCTCGACCTGCTCGACAGGTTCCGTTTACTGTCGTACCCGTTCCTGGCCGACACGCGCAAAAAACTCAAGGACATTCTGCAAAATTCCGAGTCGGCGGATGCGTATGCCATCCAGGAGGCGCGGGCGTTTCAGCAGATGTACGACCGCTACCGCTTCTATGCCATCAGCGTCCCCGAATGGTCCGGCGACATTCCTGCCACCGATAAGTCGCGCGCCAAGGAGGCCCGCGACCTGTGGATGACCAACGAATTCAAGCGGCACACGGCCAATCACCTCTTGTTGCGCCTCTTCTATCCGACCCACCTGCGCCCCATCCAGCTTGCCAGCCGGCCGATCGTCATCATTCCCGACCAGAAGGTTCGGCTCTGGATCCTGCTCGGCTCGGGCCTGGCGTTTTTCTTGCTCGGCTCGCTCATCAACTTCAACTGGACCTCGCTGCACGGGTTCTATCGCCGTCGCATTCAGCGCACCTTCCTAGTTCGACACGCCATGTCCGACGACGACAAGGAGCATCGCGAGATCGACCTGAAGGCGCTGGCGAACACGCTTCAAGGCTACCCCTATCACATCCTCACCGGCACCGTGGAGCTCGTCACCGAGGATCGCGATGCTCCGCCGCAGATGGCGGCATTTCAGTTCGCCCGGCTTTTTTGCGGCGGCCGCGAGCTGGACTTCTGCGCGACGGCGGCGTTCCGCCAGGGGAAGATGTCGCTGTCGAGCGCCGCGGCGATCTCCGGGGCGGCGCTGTCGCCGACGCGGATTCGCTATCTTCTCTTGCAGATCATGCTGACCGTGACGAACCTGCGCCTGGGGCAATGGCTCCCCAACCCGTCCAAGAATAATTCGCTGGTGTTGCCGTCGCGCTACGTGCCTCTGTTGCGCCTGTTTCTTTCCCACCTGCGCGCGGGCGGCGTCACGCGCGATCTTGCCGAGGTGTTTGTCACGGACGGCGGACACTACGAGAACCTCGGCATCGACATGCTGCTCGACCGCCGCTGCCGGCTAATCTTCGCCTCGGACGCCGGCGCCGACCCGACCTTCGAGTACGCCGACCTGGCCAACCTGTTCGCGATCGCCGCCCGCAAGGGCATCCGCTTCGTGCAGTTCAATCCCGCTGACACGACCTTCGATCGCGAGATCACCCTGGAGAGCGTGCAAACCGAGTTCAAGGAAGGCAACCAAGTCGTCCTGTGGAAAATCCACTATCCCGAAGGTGATGCCAAGCCCGGCCTGTGCGTCTACATGAAGTCGTCGCTGCCGAAGCCGCAGCCGTTCGAGTCGGGACAGTTCAAGCTGTGGAACGAGGAGTTCCCACACGATTCGACAGCCAACCAGTTCTTCCACGAGCAGCAGTTTGAGGTGTACCGTTCGCTGGGCTACTATCTCGCCCAGAACATGCTGCGTCGTTTGCAGTTCGACGACTCCAGGCAAGCGAAGAAGCCGATCAACGTCGATGGATTGATGGAAAAAGGCGTATTCAGCGCGTTCATTTAGTGCTGGGCGGTCTCTGCGAAGTTTCGTTTCGTAAACGAGCTGCGACCATGAGGCGGTGGTGTAGCATCCCAAGTTCCCGCTCAACCAGCGCCCGATGCTGGGGCGCCGATAGAGATTTCTGACTCGACAAAAACCGACAGTAATCTTGCCCCTGTGAGAAAAATTGAGTAATTTGGAGATAGCTCGGCCTTTGTGCGCGAGCGCCGGAGAGGTGGCAGAGTGGCCGATCGCGGCGGCTTGCTAAGCCGTTGTAGGGGTCACACCCTACCGCGGGTTCGAATCCCGCCCTCTCCGCTGATCTGCTGGCCGATGTGTAACTTCTCAATAACCCTGAAGAGTGGCGCAGCTGAAGGCGGGGGTTGTTGCTATGCTATGAGGCATGGCGAATGGACTCCCGCTACTTCCGGATATTCCGCTTGATCAGCGGACG
>JACXTT010011659.1_pt1 | contig 11752 bp, 10 predicted proteins | sample 9270951 | NCBI WGS metagenome assembly JACXTT01 (sample SAMN15532306, study PRJNA645909) | rock metagenome | isolation source: weathered quartz diorite | place: Puerto Rico | collected 2017-06-21 | reverse complement strand
GTTGGTGATTGTCATCGCGGGATTTGCACCGTCGATCATCAATCAAGCGACGCGGCAGGCACCTCTCACGCCTCTCGTCAGTGTCCACGGTGCTGTTTTCATCGCCTGGCTTTTGGTCTACCTGGTTCAGACAACCCTCGCCGCAACGTACCGAGTCGCAATCCACCGACGTGTCGGGGCGTTGGCGTCAATACTCGCGGTCGCGATGATCGTCATCGGCTATCAGACGACGGTTGCGATGGCGCGACGCGGCTTCGAGTTGAGCGGCGACGTCAGCGTAGACGGCGACCCGCTTCGAGCCGCAGTCGGTAATTTCGGTAGCCTTCTGGATTTCGCGATTCTCGTGAGCGCCGCGTTCTTCTATCGTCATCGGCCAGCTGTGCACAAGCGGTTAATGGCATTCGCCGTGTTGGGCGCGCTCATGCCCGCTCCCGTGACGCACCTCGTAGGTCACCTACACGCGAACAGGGCGTTCATCGCGCCGATTCTGCTGGTCTTGTTTTTCTCGAGCGCAGTCGTTGACCGCCTCACACGCGGGCGTGTTCACCCGGTTTCGCTCTGGACCGCTGCTGCACTGTTCCTGATTACTAACGTGCGCATCTTCGTCATCGGCCCCAGTTCGGCGTGGCACAGTTTTGCGGGCTGGCTCATCAGTTGACGATACGGCTTGAGTTTCGCTCGCTTGAGCTTGTCCGCGTCCGCAAGTAGAAAAGATCTGCGCCTCGGGGAGGCCTCATGACTCTAATCGCCCGCAATCAGAATCGCGTTCAGCGTTTGTCGGCGAGGACGCGCGCGGCGAACGTCAGGATCGCCGATGATGAACAGGACGGGTGGAAGATCCGCCCTGAGGTAGTGCGCGGGCGACGCCTCGGTCCACGTTTTCCGATCAGCGCCCCAGATGTCGAGCGGACGATCCGGCGCGACACCTGGCTTGTCCACCCAGAAAAATCCGCTGACCGGAACGACGCCCTTGATGTCACGCGGCGACAGCTGGTGCGCCGCCAGATAGCGCGGATCGGCCGCAAGGAGCATCGCCAGATAGGCGCCAGCCGAGTGGCCGATCACGATGATGCGATCGGGATCGCCGCCATGCTGCCGGATGTTGCGCTTGACCCACGCAAACGCCGCCGCGACATCCTGGATGTGCGCGGGATGCGACACCTCCGGCGACAAGCGGTAGCTGGGAACGACGGTGAGATAGCCGGCGGCGGCAAATCGCTCGCCGACAAAGCTCTCCTCGCGACGATCGCCCGCCATCAGCACACCGCCGTGCAGCGACAGAATCACAGGGGCATTCGTCACGCCAGAAGGGACATATAGATCGAGACGATCCTTGCCGTTCCGATATTCGGCCTGCGGCACGTAGTCGACGTTGCGCACCTCCGTCACTTTGCGTGATTGCGCCTGCGCATCGGCACACAGGAAGACGACGAGCGCGACGGCAACAGCCCGAATCGTCCGCGACATGAGTCCAATCATCGCATTACTTGCTGATTGCCAGCTTCACGCCCAACCCGACGAACATCGCACCAGACAGACGTGTCAGCTTTGAGCCGGCTGACGGATTCTCGCGCAGCCGCCGACTCATCACCGAGCCGAACCAGGCGAGGACAAGACACCACATCGTGCCCGTGGTCATGAACAGCGCACCGAGAAACAGGAACGCCACAATCTTGAAAGGCGCGGACGGCGACACGAACTGCGGAAGAAACGCCATGAAGAAAAGCGCGACTTTCGGATTGAGAAAATTCGACAGGAACCCGGCGCGGTAGATCGACCAGTCGTCTTCATGGGCGAATGCGACGGGCATTCCACTGTTGCCCGATCGATGAAAGATCATCTTGAGACCGAGGTAGGTCAGGTAGGCTGCGCCTGCCATTTTCACGATCAGGAACGCGCTGGCCGAGGTCGCCAGAATCGCGGACAAGCCGAAGGCCGCGGCGCACGTATGAACGGCGCTGCCCGAAGTGATTCCAAGCACTGATACGACGCCGGCCCGCCTGCCTTGCGCGATGCTCCTCCCGAGGATGTAGAACGTGTCTTGACCTGGTGTCAGGTTGAGAAGAATACCGGTCGCGACGAACAGCAACAGATTCTGTGTGCCAAGCATGTGGACAGAAGAGAGGATACTATTCGGATTATTCCATCCTGAGAGGTTCGGTATGTCCGCAATCATGCGTAGCGTCTTGGTTGTCAGTATTGGCACGCTCGGCGCGCTCTCTGGCTCTATATCCGCGGGGGTAAGCTCGGCCCGATTGATTCCGACTGCACGTCGGCACCTACCGATCGTCATTCGTGAACGTCGCAACAACTCCGTGACCAGCACGAACTGGAGCGGCTATGCGGTAACCGCGGGTCGCGGGGCCGTAGCCGATGTCAAGGGTTCGTGGAACGTTCCGGCTGTATTGTGCGCGTCGGGAAATCAATACGCCTCGCTCTGGCTCGGCATCGACGGCTACAACTCGAACACCGTCGAACAGATCGGCACCGATTCGGATTGCCAGGGTGACGTGGCGACGTATTACGCGTGGTACGAGTTCTACCCGCATTTCAGCTATGTGATCGATCTGGGCGCTTCCGTCGGTGCCGGTGACGTGATGTCGGCGGAAGTGAAGTCGGGCGCCGGCGGTGCCTTCACGGTTGTGTTGACCGATCGGACGACGGGCGGCATGTTCACCACGACGGCGAAGATGAACAGCGCAAGACGGTCCTCCGCAGAATGGATTCTGGAGGCGCCCTGGTCGGGTGGTGTATTGCCACTGGCGAACTTCGGTACGGCGGAGTTCGGCGGCGACGCGGTTGCGGGCACATCCACTGCAACCATCGGTAACACCACGGGGACAATTAGATCGTTTGGTTCACCGACCGCCCCGAACTCGCCCGTGCAGGAGATCACTATGGTCACCAGTGGCGGCGCGATGAAGGCGCAACCTCAGGGACTGGATGGCGGGAGCTTCCAGGTTCAATGGGTCAGCTCAGGGCCCTAGGCCCTGAGCTCGACGTGTTTCAGTGCTGCCGTCAGCGTCGCTCGACCGCCGTAGCTCGAACCGGCAAGACGGGACTCAGTGGCGGATTGATCAGCGGACCCTTGGCCCGAACCTGCATCCCCGCGATGAGGCTCTCGCAGCCCGCGAGCTCCTGAAAGCGAGTCGAGTTGTCCGCAATAAAACGAAGTCCTGTGATCGACAGGTCGCGACCGCCCGTCGTGCGGCAATCGGCCGGCGCGGACGCCGACTGCACCGTCCCCTCAACTGCGAATTGCGGATCTGCCAGCGCATCGGCCTCTGAGGAAACCTGCTTCGCGAGCAGAACACCGTTGCTGATGCCGGGTCCCTCAGCCTTCACGGCGGCACCGTTGACGACTCTGTCGCAACTGAGGTTGAACTGCGTGATTCCGACCGTTTCGACTGTGATCCCGCCGAGCCTGAACGACAGGTCCGGGCACGAGCCGGAACGATTGGTCACCATCGCTTCGAGCGTGACGCGGTCAGTGCCGCTGCCAATCGCAGTGGGGCCTGTTGTTGAATTGCTATCGCCCCCGCATCCGCACAACGCGGTCAGGCTCAAAGCAAGAACAACGGCCTGTCGTGGAGGGATCGGCATCGAAAGAGGGTGGTGCATGTTGACGTCCTCCCTCGTCTGCACGAGCAGAAGACATACCAACCGCCTTCGGTGCCAGCCATCGCGGGTTCAGACGGAGTCCACAATTCGATCTGAAACATTTTTGTACGGTGAAATATCGAAACTGGCGTGGCCGCGCGTACGCGTTTGATGCCGGTTCGGGTTACCGTGCGCCGGCCGGAGCCGGAGGGTTGATGCGCGCCTCGTCCCAGTGCTCTTTGATCAAATTGTTTTCAGTGCGGACGACGTCGAAGTGGTTCCACTTGTATTCCCGATTCGGCTCGTCCGGATCTTTGGCGGTACGGTCCCACATCATGAACGAGTAGGCACCGTTAATCAGCGTCAGGACCGGCGCGTTCACCCATTCGGGCTTGATGTCGCGCGGTGTGCGGCCGGGAACACGGCTCATGAATTGTTTGAAACCGTCGCGCCCCTGCGGAACGTTCGGGTTGTGCTGGATGTAGCCGGCGTCCATCGTCTTGTCCGCCAGTTCCAGGTGCCCGTACTGCAGCATGTCCTTCAGTTCCTCGGTAGCCATCGCGAGGGTGTTCTCTTCTTCTTTTGAAAGCCTGCCGGTATTCCATCGCATCGGCGGCCTCGGTGAGACTCCCGACGTGACCGCGCCGGTTCCAGGCATCTTTTGCGCGCTGTCCCAATGTTCCTGCACCTTCCCATTTTCGAGGCGGAGCACGTCGAACGAGTTGTAGTGATAGGTGTTGGCAGGGTTGCGCGGATCCTTGTCTTCGTGTTCGAAGATGAGCCAGACGTAATCACCCTTCGCACCCGACACAACGGGCATCTGATCCGCTGGCATCGTTTTCGGTATGGGATTGATCGGCTTGCGCCCGAGCTTGGTGAAGAATTCGATAAATCCGGCGCGGCCGGTATTGGCGTTCGGATTGTGTTGAATGTAGTTCTCAGCCTGGTATTTGGGCGCGAGCTCGTAATGGGCCGCGTAGAGCACCTCGCGCCACCAGTTCATCACGACATCGAGGTTCTGTTTCTCCTGAGCCGTCATCGGGGCGACCTGCGGCTTGGTCGGCGGATTGATGGACTCGCCTGCCACTGGAATGCTGAACGCAAGCAACAGCGTCGCTATCAGCCCGCGCTTCGAGAGAGCCGGTCTCATAATCACCTCCGGTGAATGGCATATCTCAAACGAGGGCACAAAGAATAGCAATCCTGAACGGAAAGGAGACTCTCACGCCTCGCGCAGTCGGGATTTGATTCCTCTCAGGGGTGGCCTGACTTTGCGGCGTCGTGGAGGCGGGGATGCTTGAGGCGAAGCGCCCAGCGCCTCCGCGTGCAACAGATAGGTTTCAATCGATGCGACAACGATGCGCGCTTCGAGGGTGATGAAATCGATGCCTGCCAGCGATACGCGAACCCACGTGTCGATGACGATGCCCCGGTCCAAAATCCGATCGAGCACATCGATGAGGCTCTTGTACTTGTCATCCTGCTCAAGTGGCATGCCTGTGGTCCCTGCGATTACCCGTGTTCTTGGCGTTGATCGGTAGCTGGTGACAATTCCAATCAGGCCATCGCGATCGGCAAACGATCGAGCGTGGTCTGACGATTTCATTCGAATCGCAGGGCTTGCGACGAAATGGCCCTTGCGTGCAACGCGTCATGTCGCCGTGCACCACAGGACCTAACGGGGGGTGCGCGGAGTTTACGTCATGCTTTCCATCCCGAAAAGCTCATCTGTCGTTTGGCGGGGCGCGCTTACGCCGTCTCGGGTCAGCAAGAGCACTCTGCGTTTTCCGGTGTCACAGCCTGTACCGGAACGGTTGATCGAGCGCATCGCGAAATTCAGGGCCAGGGAGGTTGCGCGCAAGGCAAACGCAAAGCTGGCGCTACGCCGGACCGACGTACGGGCTTAACGGAGGCGGCGAAGCCATCGCATCTAGTCGCTCGCGGTGGGGCGTGGTTCGAAAATGCGAAGGTCAGGATCCAACATACGGCCCGGCCGGAGGGACAGTCGACGGCCTATAATCAGCGCGTCTAAGGAGGTCCGACATGTTTCGTCGTTCTGCCCTGGCGCTCATCTTCATCCTCATCGTCGCGTTCACCTCCACCAGATTTCCCGCGGCACAGATCGCGACCGTCCCGGGCACCGCAACGGTGACAGGGACCGTCGAATCCGCCACACCGTACACAGCCGCGCAGGTATTCATCCGCAACACCGACAAGCGGATGCTCTACATGGTCTACACGAACGCGAAGCGCTTCCGCGCGTCTGCGCTCTTTCCCGGCAACTACGAAATCAGCGCCGCGACCAGAGAGCTGAAGTCGGACGTGCAGCGGCTTTCGATCAAACCCGGCGAGAGCCCGAAAGTCACCTTGACGTTCGCGCAGCCGGCGGCCGCCGGCGACCGCGCCATCGTCAACGCGAATGAAAGCGAAAGTCAGGGCGTGTCGAGGGTCCGGCTCGAACAGAGCTACGACCAGGTCTATCCACCCGGACCTGGACGCGAGATCGCCGAGCGGACCTGCATGATCTGCCACGGCGAGAATTTCCTGTCGACGCAACCAGCCACCGTCGGCACCTGGAACCTTCGGCTCGATCGGATGATGGGGAAGAATCTGTTCGACAAGGCGCCCGCATCGTACGCCGAAGGCCTGCTGACGTATCGTGCGTCGGCGCTGCGCTTCTCGCGCGAAGATCGCGAGACGCTGCTGCAGTACCTCGTCGCCAATTTCGGTCCGGCGGCGCAGCCGAAGGCGGTCAAGATCGATAAAGAGATCCCGCTCGAGGAAGCGAAGCTGGGGAAGGCCGAGTTCATCGAGTACTACCTCACGCCCGATGCGCCCGGTCAGGGCATCAACGATCCGCAGTTCAGTTCATGGAAGGGACAGTTCGCCGGCCGGCGCGTCGGTCAGGACGTCCGCTTCGACGCCGAAGGCAACGTCTGGTTGACGGATCGCGGGTATCCAAATCGTCTGGTCAAACTCGATCCACGCAGCGGTGAGCAGAAGTCGTACGTGCTGCCGGATCCGCGGAACGGCAACCACGACGTCAATATCGATCGCACGGGGATCATCTGGCTCGCGGAAGCCGAAGGCCAGAAGCCGGACGCCGAGAAGCACCTGCTCGGTTTCAACCCGAAGACGGAGAAGTTCGAATACATCATCCCGATGGATCCCGACCATGTGATTCGCAACGAGAAGAAGTGGCTCCAGTCGATGGCCTTCGATTCACAGAACAACGTGTACGTCGGCTGGATCATGGGCGGCGCGATCTCGAAATTCAATCGTGCGACGAAGAAGGTGTCGGTCTTCCCGATCCCGACACACAACGCGATCCCCTACGGCATCATCGCGGACAAAAACGACAACATGTGGATTGCGCTGTGGGACTCCGGCAATATCGCGAAATTCGACACGCACAACAACCAGTTCACGATTTTCGCGTCGCCGACGTATCCATCGCAGGTCCGGCGGTTGAACGTCGACGCGCAGAACAACATCTGGTTCGCGATGTGGTCGGCAGGCCCGCGGCCTGGCCGCCTCGGCAAGATCGATCAGACGACTGGCCGCATCACGGAGTACATCGTGCCGCGTCGCAACGGGAACCCGTACGACGTCTCACAGGATCCGGAGGGGAACATCTGGGTCGCGGACGTCGGCGGCTCGGCGGCATCAATCTTCAAGTTCAATCCGCGTGATCAATCGTTCACGCTGTATCCGAAGCCGCAGCGAACCGCCGATACGCCGAAAATCCAGATCACGCGCGACGGCGCGATCTGGTATTCGCCGCGAGGAAGCCAGGATGCTCCCGCATTTGGCGTGCTCTATCCCGACATGGACAAGATCACGACGCTCGGCGCGTTCTATGTGAATGGCCCGCCCGGATATCCATTCAAACCAGGCGTATCGAACGCGACCAAATAGGGAGGACACATGAAACCGTCGTCCCAATTCGTGTTCTTCGTAATCATCGTGACCTTCGTGGTTATGCGATCGCCTGCCGCGCAAGCTCCCAAGATCGCCCCGATGCACGTCCACCACGTGCATCTCAACTCTGTTGATCCCGCGAAGGCGGCCGCGTACTACCCAAAGCCATTCGCCCAGACGGCGACGAAGACCACGTTCAACGGCTTGGAGGCGGTGAAGACCGGCAACGTCTACCTGCTGTTCACCAAGGTCGCAACGCCGCCGCAGAACGAGCTGACGGGACCGCAGACGTCGGTCTGGCACTTTGGCTGGAACACGCCGGACTCCCGCAAGTACAACGAGACCTTCCACAAGATGGGGCTGCAGATCGCGCAGATGTGGGACGCAGCCGACGGGAAGCTCGTCGACATGTCGAGCGATACGCTGCCGGGACTGCCGACGCAGGAGCAGATTCTCGAGATGCGCGCGAAGGGCACGCAGCCGACGCGGGAAGGCGGCTTCGGCTACCTGCGCGGGCCTGACGGCATCATGATCGAGAACGCGCAGGCTGGAATGGTCGAGCGGTTCAATCACATTCACATGTACCACGAGCACCCGATCTGCGCGATGCAGTGGTACGTCACGCATCTCGGCGCGACGCTGCCGCAGGGTCGCGGCGGCGCGCCGGGAACGCTGCCGCTGGGCGAATGCAAACAGCTCTATGCACCGCCGACGTGGCCGTCGTTTGCGAAGACCGGCTTCGTCCGCGATCCGGCGGGTGCGGTGTTCTTCGACGACATCTCGATTTCCATTCGTCCGTGGCCGGGCGGCGGCCTCGTCAGCACGCGCGGCCACCTCGTCGATCACTGGGCTCTGAGCGTTGCCGACCTCGATGGGACGGTGACGCGGCTGAAGAGCGAAGGCGTCAAGTTCCTCGAAGAGATTCATCCATGGGGCAACATGCGCGCGGCCATGATCGAAGGGCCGGATCGCATTGCCATTGAGCTTGTGGAGGTTAAGTAGCCATGAAGAAGAACTTCCTCCGGATACTGGCGCTGCTGTGCGCGGCCAGCCCCGTCATTCTCTCGGCGCAGGCGCCGAAGGACGCGATCGTCATCAGCGACGCCGACATCAAAGCGGTCCTCAAGATGGCGGCGGATACCAAACGCACGGTACCCGACAACAGCCTTCGCGTGATCGATATGGGCAGCTATCAGCTCGCCGTCGGCATCGTCGCCCGCGGCAAGCTGGCCCCGCCACCCGCGGCCGCTGCGCCGGCAGCGGCACCAGCGAACGCGCAGCCGGCGTGCGGTCAGCAGCGCGCCGGAGCAACGGGACCGGGCGGCATCTACCACGACAGCACAGCCGAGACCTATGTCGTCACCTCCGGCAGCGGCACGCTGATTACGGGGGGAACGATCGTCAACGGCCGACGATCCCCTGCCGACAGCGAGGTCACGACGATCCTCAACGGTCCGTCGTGCAACGGGACGATGGTCGGATTCAGCAGCCGCGTGATTAACGTCGGCGATGTGATCGTCATTCCGGAAGGGGTGCCGCACGGCTTCTCCGCGATTCCGGATCACATCACCTATCTGAGCGTCCGACCCGACTTGAAGAAAGTGCTGCAGAAGAATTACGTGAACCCGGCGCTCGCGGCAAAACAGCGGACCGCCGCCGGCACTCCTGGAGCCGTGGCTACCGCGGGCACGCGCCTGCCGACGTTCGAGGTCGATCGCGGCTGGCCGAAGGTCCCCGCGCAGTGGAAGCTCGGCGACGTCTCGAGCTTCGCCGTTGACGCACAGGATCACATCTGGGCGCTGCATCGGCCGCGCACGCTGATCAAACCCGAAGACGTGCCGAAACGCGCGCCGGCGGTGATGGTGTTCGATACTGCCGGAACTTACATCAAGAGTTGGGGCGGTGACGGCGCAGGCTTCGAATGGCCGCAGCGCGAGCACGGGATCAACATCGACAGCAAAGGCTTCGTGTGGATCACTGGTAACAACTGCCCGACCAACGGCATCGCGAACCTGAAACATGTCGCCGACGATCAGATTTTGAAGTTCACGCAGGACGGCAAGTTCGTGCTGCAGATCGGCCACAGCAACCAGAGCAAGGGCAACGCCGATACGACGAACGTGCATCGCGCGGCCGATGTGCAATACAACGCGCGGACCAATGAGCTGTTCGTCGCCGATGGGTACGGCAATCACCGCGTGATCGTGTTCGACGCCGACAGCGGCAAGTTCAAGCGGCTATGGGGCGCGTTCGGCAACAAGCCGGTTGACGACGATCACTGCGAGGTCGTGACGCCGAAGGAGTTCCCGCCCGGAGACGGACCGAAGAACTTCAGCATCGTCCATGCGATCCGCCTGTCGAAGGACGGCATCGTCTACGTGGCGGATCGCGAGAACCGCCGCGTCCAGTCGTTCACGACCGACGGCAAGTTCCTCAAGCAGATCGTCAAGACCGACACGCAGTTCGCGCGCGACCTGGCGTTTTCGGCGGATGCCGATCAGCAGTTCCTCTACGTCGGCAACGGCAATGACATCGTCATCGTCGACCGCAAGGCGATGCAGATTGTCGGCAACATCAAGCTTCCGGGGCAGATCGGCGGCGGCCACCACATCGCCACCGACTCGAAGGGCAACATCTATATCGCCGGGACGACGATGGGATTGCAGAAGCTGACGTTCAAGGGGCTGTCGACATCGACCAACTAGGGACTCGGGACTAGGACCTGGGGACTAAAAGCATGGTGGCCGAACGGTGCCTGATCGCCACGGTGGTGCTCTTGTCTTCGACGTCCGTGTTCGCGCATCACGGCACGAACGCATCCTACGACCCCACGAAAGCCGTGACGCTGACGGGCGTCGTGACGAGGTTCACCTTCAGGAACCCGCATTCGTTCGTCGAGTTCGACGTCAGAAACGAACAGGGCGAGATGGTGCATTGGGTCGGCGAAATGAACAGTCCGACCGTGCTGCGGGAGGCCGGCTGGACGTCCACCACGATCAAGGCCGGCGATGAGCTCACGATGACACTCAATCCCTCGCGCGCTGGCACGCCGAGGGGTGTCGTCAACCGCATGCGCCCGATTCTGGTCAACGGCAAGCAGGTACTGGGTACTGGCGGCAGCAACGAGAACTAGTGCGAGCACTTTCCGCTATCGCGATCGCGACGCTGACCGCCGGCCTGATGGCGGCAACCCCAGGACACGCACAGGCGCCAGCCGGCGGCGGGAGACGAGGCGGCGCCGCCGAGGCCAGGCCCGCGGTGTCGGTTCCCCATGACCCGCGGGACCTGTCGGGCGTCTGGACACGAACAAGCCCGTTGCTGACACTCAGTCCGACACCCCCGCCCTTCACGCCCCTGGGCAAGAAGTTGTTCGACGCGAACAAACCGTCGTACGGACCTCGGGCCGTGCCGCCGGCAGTCGGCAACGATCCGATTGGCAACTGCGACCCGATGGGGCTGGTTCGCAACGTACTGCTCGAGCTCGTCGCGGTTTATCCGATGGAGATCGTTCAGACACGGGATCGGGTGTTTCAGTTCTTCGAATGGGGCCACTCCTACCGCCAGGTGTGGACTGACGGCCGGCCGCAGCCGAAAGACGCCGACCTGACGTTCAACGGCATCTCCACCGGCCGATGGGAGGGTGACACGTTCGTCGTCAACTCCGGGTTCTTCGATGACCGCAGCTGGCTCGACCACTTCGGAACGCCTCACTCCAGCGAGATGACGCTGGAAGAGCGTTATCGCCGGCTGGATCGCGACACGCTGGAGTTGAACATGACGCTGACCGATCCGAAGATCTTCACGGCGCCGTGGGTGAGCGAGCGAAAGGTCATGAAGCTGGCGCCGCGCGGTCGAGAGATCGCCGAACAGTTCTGCGTCCCATCGCAGGAGGCCGAGTTCAACAGGATCGTGCGCGATCCGGCCGGCGGGGTCGTCCGTTGAAATTCAAAGTTGCGTTTGCGATCGCCTTCTCTTTCGGCGCGCTCGCCGGCGCACAGCAGCGAAATCCCTTTCCACAGCCGACCCCTGCAAAGGAAGTGACCATTACCGGTATCCCCGGAGTCATCGCGGCCGGCGCCAAATGGAAACTCGTCTGGCAGGGCCCTGACAAGGCGGACGGCATCATCGGCATGAAAGACGGCGGGCTGCTCTTTGCGCAGGAGCAGCCGAGCACGGTTGGCATGATCGATCCGAACGACAAGTTTTCTATTTTCGTCAGGGATACGCATGG
>JACXTT010011658.1_pt1 | contig 11752 bp, 12 predicted proteins | sample 9270951 | NCBI WGS metagenome assembly JACXTT01 (sample SAMN15532306, study PRJNA645909) | rock metagenome | isolation source: weathered quartz diorite | place: Puerto Rico | collected 2017-06-21 | reverse complement strand
TTTTCGGTGTCACTACCGAGTCCTTTAAACTTCATCTGCGTGGACCCGATCTGCTGGTCCTCGAATCGAATCACGATCTCGAAATGCTGAAAGTCGGGCCCTACCCATGGTCTGTAAAGCAAAGAGTAATGGGACGCAAAGGGCATCTTTCCAACGACCTCGTTTCCGATTTCATCCGCGGCGATCTCGACACCAGCATTAGTACACTGGTGCTGGGGCATCTGAGCGAACATAACAACCATCCCGAGATAGTGCGTGCGATGGCATATCGCGCTCTGGACGGCGCACACCGTTCACTGTTCACGCGCCTTGTCGTAGCCGAGCCCAAGCAACAGACCGAGGTCTTCGAATACTGAATGATCGAGCGCTACACACGGCCCGAAATGGGCCGCATCTGGAGCGAAGAGAACAAGTATCGCCAATGGCTCGAAGTGGAGCTCGCTGCAGCGGAAGCTCTCGCCGAAACGGGCGATGTGCCGAAAGATGCAGCGGAACGGTTGGGAAAGCATGCAGGTTTCCAGGTCGAGCGAATTCAGCAGATCGAGCTCGAGGTCAAGCACGACGTCATCGCGTTCACTACGGCCGTCGCAGAAACCATGGCTGCGGCCGGGCATCGGGAAGCGTCGCGATGGCTGCACTACGGTCTAACTTCTAATGATGTAGTAGATACAGCTCAAGCCCTGCAGGCACAGGCGGCTTCTGCGATCATTATTAATGGAATCAATCGTTTGTCCGAGAAACTGAAGGCCCGGGCCTTTGAGTTCAAGGATACGGTTCAGATCGGACGGACGCACGGCATTCACGCTGAGCCGATTACGTTTGGCTTGAAACTGGCGCTTTGGTACGACGAAATCCGGCGGGATCTTGGCCGATTTTGCGCCGCTTCGGAAGACCTGCGAGTCGGCAAAATCTCGGGCGCCGTCGGAACCTTCGGCCACATCGGACCCCAAGCCGAGGAGCGGATCTGCGAACGGCTCGGCTTGCGGCTCGCACCGGTCGCTTCCCAAGTGATTTCGCGCGATCGGCATGCCGGCTACGTTTCGGCGCTGGCCCTCATCGCGGCCACCCTCGAAAAAATTGCGCTCGAAATCCGGCACCTGCAAAGAACCGAGGTTCGAGAGGCCGAAGAGCCGTTTTCCGCCGGTCAGAAGGGCTCTTCCGCCATGCCGCACAAGCGCAATCCTGTCAACTGTGAACAGATTTGCGGCCTCGCACGAGTGGTCCGGGCGAATGTGCAAGCTGCGTTTGAGAACGTCGCTCTGTGGCACGAGCGCGATATTTCTCACTCGTCGGTGGAGCGCGTCATTTTGCCGGACTCAACCATCCTCGTGGATTACATGCTTGCGAAAACCGAGTGGCTGATTTCGGGCCTCCGCGTTCATCCGGCGCGCATGAAGAAGAACCTGGGCCTGACAAAAGGGCTCGTATTTTCGGGTCAACTGCTCCTGGACCTGGCTGCCGCAGGGATGCTCCGTGAGGACGCCTACAGAATCGTGCAGGGTCACGCATTGCGTGCCTGGGAACAAGATGGAGACTTTCGCGCCGCAATCGAAGGCGACCCGGACATCGGCCGTTACCTCTCCAGTGATCGGCTGGCGGAATCATTCTCTGTTTCCAAGCAGTTAGCAAACATAGATCAGATCTTCAAACGCATATTCCAGGCATCATAGTCATTTACTACTGTGGTAGTTTAAGCACTGCCCCAAATCTTCCCTTCCATTTCCCAGCTATTCGTTTAAACTATAACCAGGAGACGGGTGGCGTAAGGATGAAATACGAGAGCCTCTCAGATCGGACGATGGATTTCGAGCTCGCTCGAGTCCTTCTGGTGGACGACGATCCTACCTCCCGCTTAACATTACAAACTGTGCTGGAAGCTGGCGGTTACCGAGTGGATGCCGCTGCATCGGCAGCGGAAGCCGTTGGAAAGCTGGATGAACAAGAGTACGAACTGGTACTAAGTGACCTCCAAATGGAATCCCCTCGGGCCGGCCTGAAGGTTTTGGCACACGCCCGCATGATGGACTATAAGCCAGCGACGGCCATTGTAACCACCTATCAGAACGCTAAACCGCAGAAACAATCCCGGATGCTGATCAAGCCCGAAGACATCCCGGGGCTGCTAGCAAAGGTGGCTAATCTGATCAGCGAGCGCGCTGCCCGCAGACTCGAGCGCGAACTGCGGCACGCTACCTAGGGACGCCGGATCCGATTCTAGACACAGCCTCTTCGAATTCGTCCAAAGCGCCGGTGAAAAAGTGGTCTCGCGCCTCCACCCAGATGAGTTCCTTGGGGCCTTCAAGCGATGCGAAACAAGATTCCATCGCTGCTACTGGGCAGAATTCGTCGTGGGTACTCTGAATGAAGACCCGCGGGATGGGACAGCGGCCCAGTTCCGCGCTCTCCTGGTAGCTGGCCGGAAAGCCGGCCGCGACCAGCCGTGACCCGCCAGGGATCTCACAGCCCAGCTTCAGGATGATTCGTGATCCGAACGAGAATCCGGCGAGCGAAAATGGTAGCTCCGGATATCGGGACCGGAGCACTTCGAGCGCCGTTCGCGCGTCCTCAATCTCACCGGCGCCGTTGTCGTACTTGCCTTCACTCCGATTGACGCCGCGATAGTTGAACCGCAGCACAACGGCTCCGGACCGCCGCATGCCGCGCGCGATCCGGTACACCACTTTGTTGTGCATCGTACCGCCGTGCAAAGGGTGCGGATGACAGACTAGAACGGCCGCGATGGGCGCCTGATCTTCGGGCTCCTCGAGCAGCGCTTCCAGCTTTCCGGCCGGGCCGTCGATCAGAAGCGATTCGATCCGGCGCGGCATCAGTTGGTTCGATAATTCGTGAACTGCATGTCGATGCCGAAGTCATGGCCGCGCAACAGCGCGATCACCTCTTGAAGCGCGTCGCGGTCCCGTCCGGAGACACGCACCAGATCGCCCTGAATGGAAGCCTGAACTTTCTTCTTGCTGTCTTTAATGGTCTTTACGATTTCGCGGGCCTTTTCAATAGGGATGCCTTGCTGGAGTGAAATCTCCTGGCGCACCCTGGATCCAGCGGCGGGAATGGGGTTGGCAAAGGTCAAACCCTTCAGTGGAACTTTGCGCTTCACCAGCTTCTGCTCGAACACGTCGGCTACGGCTTTCAGTTTGAATTCATCCTGGCTCTCCAGGAGAATTTTGTGGTCTTTCTCGTTAAGCAGAATCTCGGATTTGGAGTCCTTGAGATCAAAGCGCGTGTGGACTTCTTTGAGCGCTTGCTGGATGGCATTGTTGACTTCGGCGAGGTCAATCTTGGAAACGATATCGAAAGTATTGTCAGGCATGACTCAATGACCCAATGCTATCAGGACGCGTTCGGTAATTTCCTGGATCATGGCGGGCAGGGCGGCATCGAGAGCCAGTGTAATCGCGGCGCGGACTCGCTCGGGATCGATCTCGGGCGCCGCACTCATGGCCTGCGGCGGAGCGGGCGATGCGGCGGCCGAAGCAAATGCCTCGGCGAAGAGTCCTCGAGCGAATTGCGCTTCCCTGACCAGCGGATGGATGGTCTCCATGACTTTCGAAGCTTCGAACGGTTTCTTCAAAATGGCATCGCAGCCGGCGCGCATCGCTTCTTCCTCGTCGAACGGTTCGAGCAGTCCGGCAGTAAGCACGACGCGAACGTGACGAAGGGCTGGGTCGCCCTTAACTTGGCGGCAGAGCTCGAAGCCGGATTTTCCTGGTAGAAACACATCGGCGAGGATCAGATCCGGATCGACATCAGCGAGGCGCAGCACCGCGGATTCGCCGTCGGTCAGACTGACAACTTCAAAGCCTTCTTCCCGCAGAATGCGCTCACCCATACGCTGTGCGTGCGGGCTATCGTCAGCCAGCAGGATGCGGCTCATCAGGGCTTGGATGAGCTGGAGGAAGTGGACGAAGAGCTGGACGACTGTTTGGGCTTCTTGTCTTCCTTCTTCTTCTTTTTCTTCGAAGAAGACTGCTGATCAGACGCAGACTGCTGCGTCGATTGCGAATCAGCCGCGGCGGCTTTGGATGCATCGGGCGGATTGGCGCGAGCATCGGGCTGCGTGTCGAGCGCGGTTGGGTCGCTCACCGTGGTAGCGGTCACGTCACCGGTGAAGCCAGGGGCCCCAGTTTGGGGCACGCTCATGGGAACACTGGGCCGGATGGTCGTCATGGCCGGAGTTCCGGAGCGCGCGGCCGAACTCATATCGGGACCGCGACGGAGAAATCCGGTGCTCTTGGAAACCACCCCGGCCTTGACCCGATTCTCCTTCTCCCATTGCATGCGGGCGACAGCTTTCGGGTCGGCTTCCGGAATCGCCATTTCGAGCTCCTTCAGCTTCTTCTTGGCATTCTCGGCAAATTCACTCAACGGATAGTCCTTGACGATACGCGCGTAAGCTTCGCCTTCCTGCTGGCGAAAGCGATTGCCGAGCCTTGAATAGGATCCGCCCAGCTCCCACAACGCTTCATCGGCCTTGCTGTAAAGAGGATACTGATCCACCAGGCGCGTGAGCCGGTTCGCCGCGGCAAAATTGCTGCCACGTTTGTAGTAGAACGTTCCGACTTTGAATTCGGCGTCACCGAGCGCCTCTTGAATATTGCGCAGCTGCTGCTGCGTTTCATCAACGAACTTGCTGTTGGGGAACTGCACGACTAGTTGACGGCATTCATCCTCGGCGCGCAAAGCCTGGCTGGGGTCGCGATCGGCTTTTTCCATTTGGCGATAGTGGATCATGCAGACCTTTTCCTGGGATTCCGCAGCCTCTTCCATGGTCGGGTAAAACAGGATGAAGTCTTTGTATTCGGCCTCGGCTTGCGCGAGTCCGGCGGAGCCGCCTTCGCGATACCAACTGTCGGCGACAGCGAGTTTGGCCTTGGCCAGGAACTCGCTCTGATCGTACGTATTGATAAGGGTATTGAGAGTAATGCGGGCTACTTCAAACCGGCCATGTTCGATGTCGGAGATGGCGCGGTCGTAGAGCACTTTGTCGGGCTGCTTGGTGTCCTTGGTGATCGGATTGTCGTACTTCTTGCGTTTGAAACCACAAGAGGTGACGAGACCCGTCATCAGCAACACAACCAAAATGTATCGAGCCATAATCAACCTACAAGCTTAACTAAACTTTGACGAGCGTCGCCTCACGGGCGGTACGCTGCATTTCGACGAACGCCTTGGCGGCGTCCGAAGTGTGAAAAACGGACGTCCCTGCAACCAGCCAGTCACACCCGGCACGAACGATATCGGCAGCGTTATGAAGCTCAACTCCGCCGTCGATCCCGAGTGCGAAATTCAGGCGTAACTCCTTACGGCTCCATGACAAAGACTGCAGCTTCTTAAGCGCATTGGGAATGAAATGCTGGCCGCCGAAGCCGGGATTGACGCTCATTACAAGCACTTCGTCGACCAAATCGAACACCTCGCTCAGCGTCGAGACGGGGGTTGCAGGATTGAGCACAACACCGGCCAAAGCGCCTTCCTGGCGAATCATTCTCAGCGTGCGGTCGAGATGGGCGCAAGCCTCTTGATGGACAAGCACGTGGTCGGCGCCGGCCCGGATGAATTCGGGAACGAACTTATCGGGGTCAGAGATCATCAGGTGTACATTCAGCTTGAGCTTGGTCACTTTGCGGATGGATTCGACTACCGGGAGTCCCAAGCTCAGATTGGGCACAAAATGGCCGTCCATCACGTCGACATGCAGGATGGACGCGCCGGCCTTTTCGACTTTGGCTATCTCCTCGCCCAAGCGGGCGAAATCCGCCGCGAGGATAGATGGAAGGATTTCGACCATTTTTGCGAGTAAACTATTCCGATGTTAGCACAGCGACGAAAAAGCCATCCCCCTCATGCAAGCCGGGCAGGCGTTCGACCACACGCCAGCGCCGCCGGACCGCTTCGATGACCAAGCGATTCTCCTCCTCTTCGAGCGAGCAAGTAGAATACACCAGCCGTCCGTGGGGCTTGAGGTGCTCGACAGCGTTGCGGAGGAGCAGTACCTGCCGGCGGTGCAGATCGATCAGATCGGATGGTTGCAAGCGCCATTTGATTTCGGGATTGCGGCCGAGAGTGCCCGTACCGGAGCAAGGCGCGTCAACGAGGATGCGATCGAACTTCTCGCGGAAGGGTAGCGGCTGCGTTGCATCGAGGACGACGCGGGGGCAGCCGAGATCGTGAAGCTGCTTGAGGCGATGCCAGTGCAGGTCGCAGGCGAACGCGTGTACTTTGTACTCGAGTGCTTGTGCGGTCTTGTTACCGGGGGCGGCGCAGAGGTCGAGAAATGTTTGGCCGGCCTGGAGATCGAGAAACGCGACGACCGACTGTGCGCCGATGTCCTGAATGCGCCCGGTGCTGGCGATGTGTGTGGCGGGGGGGGTCAGGAACGTGCGCGCGATGGTCTCGGTAGCTTCCTGGCCGAACTGCCGTTCCCATTTCTCTAGAAGCCACACCGGAGTGGAGAGCTCCACCGACCAGTCCGGCCAAGCGATCGGCTTGCGGTCGACTTTTCGGAGCACTGCGTTGACCAGGCCGGACGCGGACCACTTGCGCGCACGCTTGACCAGCTCGACGCTCTCGCTAACGGCGGCATGCGGAGGAACTCGCTCGAGGTATCGGATCTGGTAAATACCCATACTGAGCGCAATGCGGACTTCGGGGTCGAGCTTGCCGGTTGTCAGGAGTCCGATGACGTGGTCGAGTTGAGCCTGGTAGCGGAGGCATCCGAAGACGATTTCAGAGGCCAGCGCCGCATCGCGGGAGTCGAGCTTGGCGGAGTGTTTGAGCAGGAGGTCGGATGCGTAGCCACCTTGTTGGACCTTGCGAAGGACGTCGAAGGCGGTTTGGCGCGCGGGGGAGATCAAATACCATTTTAGTTTCTGGGTTGTGGTTTCTACGTGGAATTTCGCGCGGCCCAGGAGGGCGTTGGCACGGTCGGGCCAGGCCGCCAGCTTCGCGCGGCCCAGCCAATACTCACCGATTCGATGTTCAGGCCAGCGCTTTTCCGTACAGCGTGAGCAGCCGGCTCCAGGCCTTCTCGGCTTGAGGCTCGTTGTAGACCTGCGTGTCCGGAGGGCACCAGCCATGCGCGGCGCCGGTGTACACTTCGATTTCCGCCTGCAGGCTGACCTTTTCGAACGTTTCTTTCAGAACTTTCTTCTCGTTCGGAGACCGGGCATCATCATTGGCCGCGATCGCGATGAGGAACTGCGCTTTAGTCTTCGCAGCTTGCAGATGCGGACTGTTCGGATTATTTGTCACGAGTCCGCCGCCATGGAATGAGGCGACTGCTCCGACACGATCGGGCATGGCGGCCGCAGTACGAAACGCGATCGGGCCACCCATGCAGTAACCTTGCGTGCCCACCTTTCTATTCCTGGCAACCGACGATTGCCGGTCCAGCCACCCAATGAAGGCTTTCGCGTCTGTCATCTGCGTCGTTTCGTTCAAAGCTTGCGCGAGCGGCAGTAGTTGCGGGATTGGAGTCGCCGCGCCGGAGTCCGCCGTCGGGGCTTTCTTGACACGGTAGAACGGATTCACCACGAGCACCGAATAACCCGATTCGGCTAGCCGTTTGCCCATTTTGCGGAACGCCGGCCGCAGCCCGAAGATGTCTGGCCACACCAGAACACCCGGAGCGGCGCCGCTCGCGGGATGCACGAAGTAGCAGTCGGCGGTGCCGTCCGGTGTCATCACCTCCACCTCCGATTCGGTCACCGCAACGGCGTTCGCCACTTCCGGCAGCATCATGGCCATGCCCGCTCCCAACATGATGCCGAATTGTTTTCGTGTCACCAAACCAAGAGACTCGAACTCCTGCCGGTCCTTCTCAAAATGATCCTGATCGCACATGTTCGCTCCTTATCAATGCCTGATTGGTCAGTAGACCGCACGTATAGGATAGTTTATATCCACACAGCCCTGCGTGGGTTGGATCGGTCGTCAGCGATATGAATTCTAGAGAGCGACCCAGGTCATGATTCAATTGTTTCTTCGTTACCCACTGGCCTCTCGGTCGAATGTAAAATCTCTTCATGATGTTTACCAAGCGACTACGCGAGGGTGTGCGTCGCGGAGAAATCACTTGCAGTGTCCGAATATGGAAGCGCCCCCATGTCACAGTGGGCAGACGGTACCGCATGGACGACGGCGAGATCGAAGTGGATTCGATCCAGCCGATCGGCTTTCCGGATATCACTCCAGCTTTGGCGCGCGAATCGGGCTTCCTCGGTCTCATCGATCTGCTCAAGGTCGCGAAGCACGGCAAAGGCGAGAACATCTATCTGATTCGCTTCCACTACCTGCCATCGCGACCCAAGCGAACAGGCCGGCGCAAGCCTGGCTGAGCATCGGAGCCTCTCGTTTCCAGGAGCAAAATGCGGAACGGTCGTCATCCGGGCACCGAGAACAAAACTCGGCGACCAGGCGTCGGTGATCGAGGCCGTTCAGGCGTTGGTTACCGGCTGCGTCGCGAGCAGTAAATGCACGTCGGGCGATACTAGTGACCGGATCGGAATCAGGCCGGTGAAGATCCCGTCGCCGCAGCGGAGGCCTGGCTCTTCATCATTTCCTTCATGGCCTTTTTCATTTCCTGCGGAGTGGGCTCGGCGATGTGCGTGGCGATCATCCAGGTGTATCCGGAAGGATCTACGAGGCGTCCGACGCGGTCGCCCCAAAACATGTCCATGACCGGGCCCTGCGCAACGGCGCCGAGCTTAACAGCCTTGGCAACTGTCTTGTCGACATCTTCTGTGGTGAGGTACAAAGTTGTCGGCGAACCTCCGATAGTCTTGGCGCTGCGTGAACCGTGCTCCGGCATTTCGGGGCCCATCATGAGCGTGGTGCCTCGCAACGTAAGCTCGGCATGCATCGGTTTACCGTCGGGGCCGTTCATAACACCGCGCTTTTCAAAGCCGAACGCCTTGACATAAAAATCGTAGGCTGCTTTTATATCTTGCACGGTAAGAATAGCCGTCACAGCACCGTAGTTTTTCTTATTGAGTGGATCGATTTTCTTGGGCATGAGTCTCCTTTTGGGCAGTAGATATAATAGCAAAGCGGACAGGGCGGACTGGCTTCGCAGCGGCATCGGGCGGTAGTATCATTTCTGCATGCTTAATTCACGCGCGGTTGTTTTTGTGCTTGCCATTGCGCCGCTCTTTGCCGCGGACAATCAACACTGGGTGGGGACGTGGGCCACAGCAGTCGTGCAGCGTCCGCAGCCTCCGCGGCCGGCGCCGGGAGAGCAGCCATCGGCACAGACGACACCGAGTGGGCAACCGCCGCTGAGTTTGAACAATCAGACTCTGCGGCAGATCGTGCACGTAAGCATTGGCGGCACGCGGGCGCGCTTGGTTTTGAGTAACGAATTCGGGACGGCGCCGCTAATGATTGGGGCGGCGAGCGTTGCGCTGCGGGAGAAGGATGCAAAGATCGTTGCGAACTCGAGCCGCGCGGTGATGTTCGCAGGCCGGCCGTCGGTAACGATTCCACCGGGCGGCGCCATGATCAGCGATCCGGTGGATGAGAATATACCAGCCATGGGTGACCTGGCGATCGATCTGTTTCTGCCGGACAACATGACGCCGGTGACGTCGCCGCTGACGGTCCACGCGGGGGCTTCTCAAACGAATTACGTATCGAGTACTGGGAATTTCGCGGGCTCAGCCGATTTTCCAGTGTTGACGACCACGCCATCGTGGTACTTGCTCGAGCGTGTGGAAGTGACGGCGCCCGAGCAAACAGTCGCGATCGTGACGTTCGGCGATTCGATCACCGATGGAGCGCGGTCGACGCCCAACGTCAACGCTCGATGGCCGGATCATCTGGCTAAGCGGCTGGCGGCGCGGCCAGGCGGCGCTAAGTTCGCGATTCTCAATACGGGCATCGGCGGCAATCGGCTGGTTAGCGACAGCACCAACAATTTCGGGATCAATGCTCTGGCCCGGTTCGATCGCGACGTGCTGGCCGAGACTGGCGTGGCCTACGTGGTGGTGCTCGAAGGCATCAACGATATTGGAAATGCGCGGGCGAATCCATCGCCGAGCGCGGCCGATCTGATCGCTGCTCATCAGCAGCTTATCGAGCGAGCGCATGCGCATGGCCTCAAGATTTACGGGGGCACGCTGACGCCGTTTGAAGGCGCGGCGTACTTCAGTCCGGAAGGCGAGGCGAAGCGCAAGGCGGTCAACGAATGGATCCGGACCAGCAAGGCGTACGACGGTGTGATCGATTTCGATGCGGCCACTCGCGATCCTGCAAGTCCGGGAAAGTTTCTGGCGCTCTACGATTCCGGAGACCACCTGCATCCCAACGACGCCGGTTACGAAGCCATGGGCAAGGCGGTCGACCTGAGTCTCTTCGCGACGGGGAAAAAGCGGCACTAGCGAGGTGGCGTCGGACCTTCCAGTATTCGATGTCCTGATAGCGGGGGGCGGCAACGCGGCGTTGTGTGCGGCTCTGAGCGCCGTCGAGCAAGGAGCGAGCGTCGCGGTGCTGGAGAGTGCTCCGCGCGAGTTTCGCGGCGGCAACAGCCGGCATACCAGAAACCTGCGGTGCATGCACGATGTTCCGGCGGAGTTTCTGGCCGAGTCATATTCGGAAGACGAGTACTTCGGCGATCTGTTGCGTGTGACCGGTGGAGAGACTGACGAAGAACTCGCACGCATGGTGATCCGTGAGTCGGGGACCTGCGCGGATTGGATGCGAGGCCAGGGAGTGCGCTTTCAGCCGGCGCTCAGCGGAACAATGCAGTTGGCTCGCACGAACGCTTTCTTTTTAGGCGGCGGCAAGGCATTACTGAACAGTTATTATTTGACGGCTGAGCGGCTGGGCGTGCATGTTTTTTATGGCGCGGAAGTCGTCGGGCTTACGCTGAGCGGCGGGAGGTTCGAAAGCGCGTCGGTGTTGTCGGGCGGCGAGCAAATCGACATACGCGCGAAGGCGTTGGTGGCGGCAACCGGAGGATTCGAGTCGAATCTCGATTGGCTCCACGAAATCTGGGGCGAAGCGGCCGCGAATTTCCTGATCCGAGGCACTCCGTACAACAGGGGCAGAGTGCTGCGGTTGTTACTCGACTACGGCGCCGCGGCGGCGGGCGATCCGAAACAGTGTCACGCGGTCGCGATCGATGGGCGCGCGCCCAAGTTTGACGGCGGGATCGTGACGCGGTTGGATTGCCTGCCGCTGGGAATCGTTATCAACCAGCGCGGCGAGCGCTTTTACGATGAAGGCGAGGATCTGTGGCCCAAACGTTACGCGATTTGGGGACGGCTAGTGGCGCAGCAACCGGAGCAGATCGCTTACTCGATTATCGACGCGAAGGCGGCTGGACAATTCATGCCATCGGTGTTCCCAGCCGTACGGGGCGAGACGATCCGGGAGTTGGCGGAGAAGTTAGGCTTGGCGGGCGACGCTGTCGAATGCACAATCGGCAGATTTAATCAGGCGGTGCAGCCGGGCGAGTTCGATCTCGCGCGCTTGGATGACTGCCATACACGCGGGCTGTCGCCGGAGAAGACGCACTGGGCGCGAACGATCGACAAGCCTCCGTTTCTCGGGTATCCGCTGCGGCCGGGAATCACGTTCACTTATTTGGGTGTGAAGGTGAATGCGCAGGCGCGAATCGTGATGGGCGATGGGCGAGCAGCCGAGAACGTATTCGCTGCGGGTGAGATCATGGCCGGAAATATTTTGGTGCAAGGCTATCTCGGCGTACTCGGGGTGGCGAGCCGGTCAAGGTTCT
>JACXTT010011657.1_pt1 | contig 11752 bp, 13 predicted proteins | sample 9270951 | NCBI WGS metagenome assembly JACXTT01 (sample SAMN15532306, study PRJNA645909) | rock metagenome | isolation source: weathered quartz diorite | place: Puerto Rico | collected 2017-06-21 | reverse complement strand
TTTAGAGGAGGAGACTAAATGAAGGTTCTTGTCCTGGGTGCAGGAGGTCAAATCGCCCATTGGGTGATCGAAATGCTGGCGGGCAGCAAAGACATCCGGATGACGCTGTATCTCCGCCACGCCCGAAAGCTCAAAGGCAAAACTCCGGGGAACGCCAACATCGTCGAAGGAGATGTGCTCGACCGCAAGAAACTCGATCCGGCCATGACAGGCCAGGATGTTGTCTACGCCAACCTGACCGGCGACAATTTGGAACAGCAGGCACGGAGCATCATTGCGTCGATGAAGGACGCGGGCATAACACGACTGATCTTTATTGCGTCGCTGGGCATCTATGACGAGATCCCCGGCAAATTCGGTGACTGGAACCGGCGTCAGATCGGCGCGTATCTACCGCCGTTCCGGAAGGCCGCGGACCTGATCGAAGCTTCGGGCCTGGATTTCACGATCCTCCGCCCGGCATGGTTAACGGATGCTGATGAAATTACCTATGAGACAACAGGGAGGCACGAGCACTTCAAAGGCACCGAGGTTTCCCGGAAGAGCGTAGCCGCGTTAGTCGTGGAGTGCATTCGTGACCCTAAGAATTTCTCGCACAAGAATTTGGGAGTACATAAGCCGAACACCGACGGCGACAAGCCGGCATTCTATTGAGGGACGTCTCAAATGCTCATGACTGGAAACACGCACGCCCAAGGGATTCTGGCGTTGGTACGCTCTTACGGAGCATGGATTTGACATGTCTCGAATCCATGCTCGTCGCTTCTGCTGTGCAGGCTCAATAAGTTATGAAGGTCCGCCTTTATGCCTTTGTACAAAATCTGTACAAAATGGCGTCGTGTAGTCTCTAAGTTGTTGAAACCAAAGAGTGGCTCCCCGGCATGGATTCGAACCACGATTCACGGCTCCAAAGGCCGCTGTCCTACCATTAGACGACCGGGGAAAGGCGCTACCAACGCAGTGCTTCTCCAGTGTAGCTTTGGCCGGCGATCCCCTGCAACGATTTGCTATGATCGCGGTGGAAGCTAAACTTGGCCGGTGCCGGGCGCGGGCTTCAAACCCGTCGTGCGGTACTAATGTGTCGCAGGTGGGTTCGACTCCCACTAGCTTCCGCCAATTAAATCTATTTAGTTTCAATTGCTTAGACTGATAAGGCGTGGTCGGAGTCAAAAAGTGAGTCAAAACTGAGTCATTTTTCGCGGATCTAAATGGTTTCGTCGGATTGTTGGAGCCACACTCTAACCAGACCCGTGCGCGACCTGGTTCGGCATGTTTACCGGGCGGCCTATCGGATTTGGCCAAAGTCCCAGCAGGACGACGGGCCATAAAAGGCCGCTATCATATGATTGTGGAACCTTCGTTGAATCGCCCAGGCCTTGAAAAGCTGTTGAGGCATCCTCAGAAGGGCGATCTGCTGTTGCCGGCGCCCACCCCTCTCCATGCCTATGGCCTCGACCCGGCTGACGCCTGTGTGCGTGGCTACCACCTCGCGGCAAAACTTGTAGTCGACCACATCAGGCAGAGATCATCGGAGCAGAGTTTCCTGTTCTATCCGGCCGTGTTCCTTTATCGTCACAGCATCGAACTTAGGCTCAAGCGCCTTATCATCGCTTTTGATGAGCCGGGCATACGGCGTCTGACGCAAGCCGAACAACTCAATGACGCCGATATGGCAGCCCTAAAAAAAGGACAAAAGGCCCATTCGCTCCAGTGGTTGTGGGAGAAAGTGCGGCCGGCCGCCCAAGCCCTCGGAGAGGATGTCATGTCCTCCGAGCGCGGCGAGGGGATCAATTTCTACATTCAACAACTCAACGAAATCGATCCGAGCTCCGTAAGTTTTCGGTACACTACCGAAATCGAAAAAACGAAAGCGAAGCTGACCGAAGCGCAGAAATCCGGCGTTGAAGTGGACCTAGTCGAGTTCGCTGAGGCGATGGAGCGGCTCGCCAACTACCTTGACGGCCTCGACGCCTACATTACGGCGATCATCGAGTGCGACCAAGAAATGCTGGCGGAAGCCGGTACTTCCTCGTTCTGAAGAGCTGTGATTTCAGCACCCTAACACAGGCGTGAAATGGGTGTTGTTCGTGCCGGCACATCCCAGGGTCATTCGTCGGCGATTAAATCCTGATCAGGTTTGCTTTGCGCTCCCACCGAGGGCGATGGTTGTCCTACCCGCAAACGACGCGACGAACATGACAACACTCTGTTCCACCTGTCCTGCTATAAAGGTATAGCCCAAGGGAGCCTCGCGCTTGTTTTTGGCGTTGCGCTGACCGACCGGAGGGACAGTCGTCTGTGCCATACGAGTTCGATGTGTTCGTCAGTTATCGCCGCCACTGCGAATGGCCGAGGTGGGTGAGGGAAATCTTCAGGCCGCTCTTCGATCACTGGTTGGGTGAGGAATTGGGTAGGCCATACACGGTATTCACGGATTACGATATCGAGACGGGTGCTTCCTGGCCGGAAAGACTTGGGCAGGCACTTGGCGGATCTCGAGTGCTTGTGAGCCTGCTCTCCCGACAATATTTCAGTAGTCCCTGGTGCCAGTTAGAGTTTGCCCACATGCTGGCGCGAGAGGCGAAATGCAACCTGCGGACACCCCAGTGCCCACGTGGCCTGATCATACCTGCGCACATACACGACGGCCAAGACTTCCCACGGTTCGCGCTCGCGATCCAAGCCGCACAATTACAGCCATATACCAACGTGCGCTTATCGGAGGGTAGTTTGACCGAGGAGCGCCTATCCGACGAAATCCGTAAGTGGGTGCCGGACATCGCTCAAGCGATTAGCTCTGCACCAGCCTTTGACGCGACTTGGACAGATCTTGCTGTGTCGAATATTGTGAAGCAATTTGCGGCTCTCGATCCGGTGCAGACCGTGCCACCGAGCCTGGGGTGAATATGGGATCGATTGTCACGTTCTATTCGTATAAGGGCGGCGTGGGCCGCACGATGGCTGTCGCGAATGTTGCGGTGTCCCTAGCTCGGCAGGGGATGCGTGTGCTTGCCGTGGATTGGGATCTTGAAGCTCCAGGCCTACATCGCTATTTTGCCGATTCAAAACAGGAGCGCCACAGCGAAGGTGGACTGTTGGAGTGTCTTACAGACAACATTAACGATGTCACTTCGTCATCAACCTGGCGGAAGTATATTGCGACCGTTACTGTGGAGCGTGGCACGACGCTCTCGGCACTAATGGCCGGCCGATTCGATGCCGGATATGAATCGCGAGTCCTGAAATTCAATTGGAGCGAGTTCTTTCAACGCCGCAGCGGTGGAACCGCTCTCGAAGCTCTGCGGAAACAATGGATAAATGATTTCGATGTGACGCTCATCGACAGTAGAACCGGCATCTCAGATTCGGGCGGGATCTGCACTGTGCAGATGCCGGACATCTTGGTACCGGTTTTCACGGCAAATAGACAGAGTCTCGACGGTGCTAAGCAAATTGCCCTCAGGGCACAGAAGGCACGGCAGAGTCTCGCATACGACCGATCGCATCTACTGATCTTCCCACTCCCATCGCGGTTTGATAGCAGGACGGAGTTTAGGGAATCGCAGCACTGGCTCAAGGTATTTGCTGAAGAGCTAGCGGATTTCTACGGCGATTGGGTACCGAAGGCCGTAACCCCGCTACAGGTTCTTGAAAGAACCAAGCTGCCCTACGTCGCGTATTTCAGCTTCGGGGAAAAACTCCCGGTTGTGCTTGAGGGCACAACGGACCCCGAAAGCCTCGGCTTTGCATACGAAACTGTGGCAACGTTGATCGCCAAGGATTTTAAGCAGGCAGAGAGCATCCTCTCTCCATCATCCCCTCGGTCGCGTTTGAGCATCAACAAAGAGGGTCGACCCCTTAATTCAAGCGAATGGATTAGCCGCATTGATCAGGCACTGGCGGCTATCGGCTTCGAAGGGAAGCCATCCTTCGGGCTGTCCGCTGTGCCAGATCGCAGCGTTGACTTACCCCAGATGGTTGAGACTCGGGACAACGAGATTACCCGGCTGATCGAGAAGCCCCCGACTCTCCGTCCACATGGTTTCGATCTCGACGTCGGGGAGATGATTCCGATTCTGACGTCCAAAGGAAGAATGCGACGCGTGGTTAGGCCCGGCTACAAGTTGCTTGAGGTGTGGCGCGATGGTTGCGTACTATTTGTCGCCGACGGTGCTGCGTTTCTTTGCCGAGTACTGCAAGAACAGCCAAAGCCGCCATTGTCTGTCAACACGCTAGTACTTACTGAATCAACTCTACTTTTCTGTAGGCTGGCACAGGAGATTTATTCAAAATCGATCCCGCGAGCCCGATCAGCTCAGTATCTGCTTGAATTCCGCAATCTCGACGTCGGCAAAGTGAAGCCCGTGCTGAGACCAGAGGAAGTGGACCGTATCCTCCATTATCCCGGAGGTAACGAGGCGGAGGCGGGGGGCGAGCGTTTCACGATCACTGCCGATCCTACGGAGGACCCAGTGATTACGGCGTTCCAACTTGTTTCGGAAGTATATGTCTGGTTCGGCATTGAGCAAGATCGCATACCATACACCATTACGCGAGACGGCCAACGCAGAATCGATAGTGATAAGATCCGGTCGCTTAAAGGTTGAGGCGTCGGGAAAAATGGGGGCAGACTGCCAATTATCGGAGCCCAAAGGCATGTGGGAAATTGGCAGCCTCGGCTCCAGGCTCCTGACCGATCATAAGAATAAGAAGTAGTGCCTCTACACCTGCTGGTGATGTGGAAGCGCACCAGAGAATCACTTCAACCCCGCGCCAGGCGTTATGAGCTGAAACGCCGGCATCACTTGATTCGCTTGAGCCGTCGGTTCCCGGCCTGCTGGACGAAATCGAGCGTCGCCACGGCGTCGTCCAGAAGCCTTTGCCGGGACCGGACCCAGGGCGCGTAGTATTTCTCGGTTGTCTTGACGCTCGTGTGTCCCAGGAGGATTGAAACCTGGTCGATTGGTACCCCTTTTTCCAGGAGACGCACCGCGAAGGTGTCCCTGAATCGGTGGGGGTACCCATCCACTCCCGCGTTGGCACATACGCGGGCAATGGTGCGTCGCATGTTCCCAATGGCTGTTGCCCGAGCGGACTGGCCTGACCAGAAAAAGAAGGGCCCGTCTTCAGGCAGTACAGCCAGGGCGTCGACGGCGGGCCGCCTCAACTTTACGTACACAGGCTCGCCAGTTTTTTCCATGCGCAGCAACAAACCTCCATCTTTGAGATTTATTCGCTTTCGTTCGAGCGTGGCCACGTCCGAAATGCGAAGACCAGAGTACAGCATGGTCATGAGAACGGCCACCGCACGCTTCCGAGTCTTCTCCCGGATTTTAGGGTTGTCATCCTCCAGAGCGTTGGCGGCCTCGAAGAGAGCTTCAACCTCAGCCTGCGAGAAAGGGAGGGTCGGCCGACGTGATTCTTTGGGTGGGCGCAATTTCTTGGCGAAATTCTGTTCCGCATGATCCTGGTCGACGAGGAACCGAAAGAACGCGCGCAGGGTTTGGAGCTCCTTGCGAATGGTGGAAGGTTCAAGCGCCGTTGGCGTTTCGCCTTCCTCCCGCGGCGGCCGTTCGCGGCCGTTTTGGAATTGCAACAGGACGGCCTGGTTCACTTCCGAGATGAGGCCAACGTCCTGATCTCCGCAGAAATCGCGCAGGTGTTGGAGTGTCTTCTCGTAGCTGCGGATGGTAGATGGCTTCAGACTCCGGCGCCGGCAATCCACGAGAAAGGCGTCGCAGGCGTCCGCGACGGATACGATGGGTTTGCGGTCTTCTTTGGCCTGCTCGATCTTCCGCAGGCGCGATTCAGCCCGCGCCCAATCGCGCGTCCCTAGGGACTTTCGCGCCCCCTCGTTTCTTCTGCCGCCATCCATATAAATAGGGCACCGGCAGTTGGTCTTAGCGAAGGCATCTTCGGTTCCATGATGGCGACAGCTCGCGCTGTGTCGTCGGTACAGTCGCATACGTCTGATTGTAATCATTTCGATTTTCGGATGTGAATGCGCCGGGCGATCGACTCCGGGATGCGCAGGCTGACGTAATCGCGTTTACCGTCGTGGCGGTTGGCTTTTCCGATCTTGAGCACGCCGGGCTCATCGTAAAACAACCGGCGGATGGTCGTCTCATCAAGAGCCCACAGCGCGGCCAGTTCCTTCGGCGTGAAATGCCGCTCGAAGATGACCGGCGGCGTGGTTTTGATCCCGTTGTTCATGGCAGGGTCCGGCAATTGCTCCCTCTGTTTTTCCTCGGGAGACAATGTGCAGGCCCGGGACCAAATCGTTCTTGGCTGCGAAACATTCGAATTCCCGCTACGCAACGGACCCCGTGGTTATCGATCCCAGGTAGGGGAGTCGTCGAAGGAGTGCGTGCTCTCTGGCGCCGGTCGCTCCGGAAGCGCCGGCCGATTGTTGGTCGCCGTGGGGCTGCCGTTCTCGGGGGTGATGGCGGAGGGCTGCCGCTGTTCCGGTCTGGTCATGCGCTTCTGAGGGAGCAACTCATTCAGGATTTTGGCGGAGGTCTCTTGGATGACCGAAAGGGATTCCGCAAGGGTCTTCTTGTCGCCGTTGTAGAGTGCAATGTAATCCGCCGCCGCTGTGTTGGTTTCTAGGCCTACCCCTCGGCAGACTACAAACGCAACGGCTTCGGCCTGGGTCTCCCGCACGAGTCTCGACGGCGGCGCCGTATCTTTCCCATGATGTAGCATCTCGTGGGCGAGTTCGTGGGCTAAAACAGAGAATTCCTCAGCGGGCGCCATGCCGGGCATCAGCTGGATGCGGCCGCCGCTGGAGACTCCTTGAGCAGGTGCGATGCTGGCGTCGTATTCGACGACGATGCCACGGCTGGCCACGAGCGTCTTGAGCCGCTCACCAGATTCGTTTACGTCGCCGGTCGTCCTGGCAAATTCTGGCAACGGTTTTCCTTCGGTTTGCGAAACGTCGAATACATACGCGGTCCGGAAGCCGGTCAGGCGGAATATCCCCCTGGATTTAGTCACTTCCACGGGAGCTGGAGTCGGGTGGTCCTTGTCCTTGACCAAGACCGGCGCAAAGATCATGATGCCTTTTTCGCCTTTCTTGACCCAACGCTCCAGATCGTGCCAGGTGTGGAAACCGGCCACCTGCGTTGCATTCGGGCGCTGGGATGCGATCAAAAGGACATTGCCCCAGGAGTACCGATGGAACCGACTCATCGAGGCGAGATAATTCCTCAAGGATTCGCTTTTGCCGGCTTCCAGATCGGCAGAAAGCCGGTTGAGCGCCTCCTCGGCTAATTTCCGCACTCTGTCGTCTGCCATTTTGTTCCCTTCTATACATGCGCAGTCGAGGCTGAATTCCGCTTTCTTATTGGCAAGTGACGATTTAGGCGCGTTCCGGCCCGGCACTTTGCGCTCTTTCAACTTCCAGAGACTCGGATGCCTTCCTGACAGTCAGTTCGGCGTAGTACCGTGGATGGTGCTTGTCAAAGCGCCGGTAATCGGCGATGGCCGCCACGACCAGAGCCGGGGACTCACCGCGGGCCAAGGCGCGCTTGGCATAAGCCCAATCTCGCTCGGATTGCGAGATCTTGCCGGATGATGGCCTGCGGTCCGCGGTCCCTTCGTTTTCGCCTCTCAATGCATGCCGCAATCTCTCTTGAGGCGGGAAGCGCGGGAAAAGCGCCGGCCCGTAGGTTTGCTCTGCGTGTGTCTGGCTTGCGACCCAGAAGGGCGCTTCGTACTTGTGATTGCGGAAACCCGGAAGCCGCAACACCCGCGCGCAGTCAGTGGCCGCTGGGTCAGCACCCGTCTCCTGCACGAGGGCCCGTTGCAGTTGTTCAGCCTGATCCTTGCCAAAGCCTTGCACCTTCCACACCGTCTGCCATCGGTCCGGAGAGGTGTTGATCAAGTAATTCGGTTTCGGAAGGTCGTCCCGCGCGAGGAGCTTCTCGACTGATGCGGTTCCATCATCGTCAAAGTCAAGGTAGATATGACGAACCGTCTGCACATCGGCTTTGGTTCGGCCGGTGGCATCTTGCGCCAGGGCGTTCATGGAAATGTAAATGTCGCAGCCATTGGCATTTTGAAAACGAAGCCATGCCTGGAAATCCTCGGCCGCAATCTTTTCTGCTTCCGCAAGGCGCTGGAGGACGCCGTGCGTGCGCTGGTTCAAGAGCACCACCGCCAAGCGGTCGCCGGGTTCGAAGTTCTCGCGGATGTATCGGGCGGCCGTGTCACGATCCATAGATCACCTCCAGCTCGTAGCGATCTTCCGCGGGGTCGTAACGCCCGACTCGAAGCACTTCCGTCACGCAACGCTTTCCTTGGCGACGTGAGAGGTGTACCAAGAGCTGCAAAGCGTCGCCGATGTTGCTGCGAACCGCCCGGTGGGGTAGTTCGACGCCGGACATGAGCACACAGGTGGTGAAGCGCGTGAGTGTCTGCGCGGCAGAGTTGGCGTGGATCGTGGATAATGTGCCCTCGTGGCCCGTGTTGAGCGCCTGCAGCAGGTCAAACGCTTCCTCGCCGCGCACCTCACCCAACAAGATCCGGTCCGGCCTCATCCGCAGGGTGGCCCGGAGCAGTTCCCGGATGGTAATCGCCGGCAAATCCGGCTGTTCGCGTCGGGCTTCGAAACGAACCAGGTTGGGCTTATTCATATGGATCTCAGAGGTGTCTTCAATGACGACGATGCGCTCCTCATCTGGAATGAATGCGGCGAGCGCATTCAGCAAGGTCGTCTTACCTGTGCCCGTGCCGCCCGAGATCAGGATGTTCCGCCGGTTGATAACGGCCTGCCTGAGTAGTGTTAAGACTTCGGAAGTGAGTGTGCCAACGCGTACCAACTCGTCGGCGCTATAACGCTGGTTCTGGAATTTTCGAATGGTCAGCGCGGTTCCACCGACCGAAACGGGCGCCAGCACAATCGCCACGCGCGAGCCGTCCGGCAAACGGGAATCCAGGATCGGTTTTTCTTCGCTGACTTCATCGCCGAGCGCCCGGGCGATATTTCGCGCGGCCACCTGCAAAGACTGCTCGCGGATCGTGACGCCGAGAACCTCTTCGATCCGGCCGTCCTTTTCGATGAAGACGCCGCGCTCGCCATTGACCAAGATGTCGGAGATCTCAGGATCCCGGATGAGGGGTTCGATCGCTCGCAAAAAGGGGATGATCCTCCCCCAAGCGGCATCGGCCATCACCTCAAGGGGTGTACTCATATTTCTCCTTGGGCCAACTGCTCGAAGTAGGTGGTGTTCTTGTCGAGATGGTAGGGCTTCAGGTAGCAATAGCAAGGTGGACAGGGATTGGTGCCGTCGTAGGCGAGCACGATGGACTGGGCATTCTTGAGTTCGGTGAACACCTTCGACTCAAAGGTCGGCAGCAGTTGGGTGGTGTACGTTTTGCTCGTGCTCAAGGTGGCGCGATGGGATGTGGCGACGCCGGTGAGGACACTCACGCGCGCATCCTGACCGTTTTCACTGAGCGAATAGCTGGGTTTGAGCATCTCTTCCTTACCGCAGAGCCGGCTGGCCGTTTCAGCACTGAAGTCGTCGCTCAAGGACAGGAAGATCTTGGTGCGAAAGGTTTGCAGGAGCGTCCGCCAGCTTTCTCCCGGTAAGGTGGACCGGAGCGAGCTGATGCTCTGCGTCGCGACGATCGGAATGCATTTGGCCTGTCGTGAAAGGGCGAAGAACTTTTCATCGCCCGTCGGGTCACGTTCGCCGACGGTAGCGAAGGCCTGGTACTCGTCGCAAAGAAACAGCACTTCGCGCCAATGGCGTTCTGGCTGGTTTTCGATCTGGGGAATGCGGTTCAGTACGGCCCGCTCAAAGTCCAGCTTCATCAGGGTGCCGATCGTTGTGGCCAGGCCGGGGTTGAGACTCACGGGGAAATTGAGAGCGACTACCTTCCCCTGCTCTAACAGATCGGAAAATGGGGGCAAGGGTTGACCATAGCGTCCATCTTTGTTCGCGACCGGATCATACGCGGCTTTGGGGGGACAGAAGACGCGCTTGACGTCGGGGTTGTCGTCAAACAAGGAAAGGAACACCGAGATGCCTTCAATGATGGAAGTCCGCAGCTTGGGTTCGATCCGCGCCCAATCCTGGTAGAACCAGCGCTTGACGGCCTCGAACTGTTGGCACTTCTGGTCGTTGGGAACCTGACCCGCGGCATCGAGGATGTGACCGGTTTCGGTCTGCAACTCATAAGCGATCCCGTGGGAGTCCAGCGTGACCAGCAGCGTTTCCGAGGAAGGTGCTTTCATGCGCTTCTCCCTTTGGTCCAACACAAAGCCGTGGTCGTCAAGCTCCGGGTGCTGCTCAAAGGCTTCAATCTCGACCAGGACGTATTGGCTCTCGAAGCATTGATTGCCCTCCTCGATTTTTTGTTCGATCAGTTTCGGGTTGATGGCGCATTCGTAGACATCAAAGAGCGTTACGTAATCGTCCAGCACTTTATGCAGAAGGATGATGAATTTGACCAGGTTCGTATAGGCTTGCTGCCAGAACGGCTCTTTTCCACGCCCGAACAAGTTGTTGAGCAGCGAAGCGATCCCGAAGGCCAGGGCGTAAGCGTCCTGGTCATTATGAAGTGGGTTATACCGGTAGTCGCCTTGGAGGCTCACTTCGACATAATCTTCGACGCGGTGGTGCTTTCTTAAAAGCCTCCGTACCTTATCGCAGAAGTCCCCTTTGACTTCCAGGACCAAGCCGCCCGCACGCCGCTCTTTATCCTCCGCGCGATAAGCAAAGATCTGCTCGGCAAAAGGCAGCATGCAGCAACTGGTCTTGCCGCTGCCGATCGCTCCAATGACTGCCACGCCTGTGAAGAGGCCCCGCTCCGGAATGACAAGCCAGCGTGGACTCGCGGCCGGTTCTGGACGCCGAGGGTGGTGGATCTCTCCAAGTACCAGGAACAACTTGTTGCGGCTCGCCACGAGCGGGTAGGGCGGCAACTTGCCGCGGAGGGTGCGTGTTTCGTCCCGAACGATAAAGATGTAGATCAGGGAAAACACCAGCGAGGATCCGATGTAGGGCGTCGAAAACAGCATCGTGATGTAAGTCAACTTGAGGCCGTAAAACAAATACGGCCTCTGCAGCCAGACGAGCTGCAGAAGGGGGTTCTCGGCAGGGAATGGCATGCGGGAGATGAGCAGCGCCCCGACCAGCGTGCTCACAAGAAGGCTCAGGGGATGACGGCTTTCCATCAGCGTGCGCATTTGCCACTCCTCACGACTTGTTCCCAGGCGGTGGAAAGCTGTTCAGGCCCGCCGCAACCGTCTTGCCCTTCTTGGGAGCTTGTCGTGCCCCAGGAACAGAAAACAGGTCCAATTTGTCATGAACCTTGAGCCAGTTGTTGAATTCCTTGTCTTTGTGGAAAACAAAAAGCAACGCCTCGTTGACCACGTGTTCTTGTGGACTTCCGATGAACTCGGAATAGGACCTGACAAGCTCGACGGTTGCGCGGTCGAGCTTGTAGCTTGCCGTCTCGCGCTCCGTCACCAGCTTCTTTTCAATCAGTGCCATATTCATAACCTCCCTGGTCGCCGCAGCGACCTTGTTGAAACACCGTGAACCGACGCGAGCGATTTCGACAGCGCGACAAGTCGCGCTTGAACCGGCCGGCGGTAGCCACCCCCGCCTCGACCGAAGGAGCACGGGAAAGTTTGTGGCCGGCCCAAGCCGAAAAAAACCGGGGTCCCGCCCCCGCCTCCACCCACCCCCCCCCCACCCCCCCCACACACCCTCCCAACGCCCCCCCCACCCAACCCCCC
>JACXTT010011656.1_pt1 | contig 11754 bp, 12 predicted proteins | sample 9270951 | NCBI WGS metagenome assembly JACXTT01 (sample SAMN15532306, study PRJNA645909) | rock metagenome | isolation source: weathered quartz diorite | place: Puerto Rico | collected 2017-06-21 | reverse complement strand
GCGAATAACAAGGGGGGTACTGGGAAGACCACTTCATGCGTGAACCTCGCGACCGCCCTGGCCCAGATGGGAAAGCACGTTTTGCTGGTGGATGTTGATCCTCAAGGGAGCTCAACGATTAGTTTCGGCTTCGAGAAATCGAAACTCCTCTACACTGTCTATGATGTGGTGGCGCAGTCTAGGAAGGTGGACGAGGTAACCCTTGAAACGAGAGTGAAGAGTCTGAGCTTGGTTCCGAGCAATATTGATCTTGCTGGTGGCGAGGTTGAGCTATCCTCGGTCCCGGGCCGGGAGTTCATCCTTCGCGAGGCTCTCGGAGTTGCACGTCACAAGTACGACGCGATTCTGATTGATTGTCCTCCGAACATTGGGATATTGACGGTCAACGCGATTGTCGCTTGTGATCTGATGATTGTGCCGGTGCAGTGTGAGTATTTCTCGATGGAGGGCTTGCCGACGTTGCTTCGGTTCATGCGGATGGTGAAGTTGCGAGCGAAAACGGACTTCGACTATTACATTCTTCTGACCATGTTTGACAAGAGAACGGGATTGTCGAAGAAGATTGCTGGGGGTTTGAGGGAAAAGTTCGGGGACCATGTACTGAGTGTTCCGATTCCCCGGTCTGTCAGGATGGCAGAGGCACCCGGCAAGGGTATGCCTGGTCTTGTTTGGAGCCCCAAGAATAATGCTTCAGACGCCTATCGCCAGCTCGCTAAAGAGATGGCTGAAGCCGAGCTAGCCGAGACAGTGTTGTCGAAGCTTCAGTCTTAGCGAGTGCAGGACGATGGCAAATCGGTCAAGAAGGAGAAAACCAGTCCAAGCGGGAGTCGAAGCGATTTTTACAGCAGAGACGAACTGGCGAGGAAAAGTTGCCGCTGTTCTCGGCGTGATTGGTCTGGCGACGGGGAGTGTGTTCTGGGCGTGGCTCATAATCCAAGGATCCTCCTCCCTGACCCTTGTATCAGCATCGATGCTGATGATTATTTCTGGGGCTGCGTTTTGCATGTATTCTCTTGCGATCCGAAAGTCCAGGCAGGAGACTGACCGGTTGAGGTCTGCACTTTATGAGTTGGACGTTCTTACTGAACCCAAGAACGGTTCATCTGAACAATCTGTACAGCCTCGTGCTAACGGCGAGACTAGGATTGAGAATGGTACGACGCGCTTCCGGTCCAAGACTTTTGGCGTTGTCATCGCGGAAACGGTTGTTCTGATTATCTTCTATGGGGGGCTTGTTCAGGAGTACGCTTCGAACATCAACATGCAACAGTGGGTCCGCACGAATATCTGGCCAGCGGCCTTTGTTCTCAATTACAACGCGCTTTTTCTCGTCCTTGGTGGTTTACTCGGAACAGCTGTGTTTCAGCTGCTTGGAAGAAAATCCTGAACGAGCCCCAATCAACTATCAGTCTGCAGATTAGAGTAGTTGTCTGCGGTATGCTGCGGTCCTCCGTGGCTAGCCAATACTTTCACAGGCCTGTAAAGTCTTAACTATTTTTCTCTCGGCATACCGGAACTACCGCTGCTCTGCGGTAGGAGGGATAGAAAGATAGGAAAAAAGGTTCTAGCCCTAATAATTTCAGTCTTCGTGCTATCGCTGATAGGACAAGTGTTTGCAGACTCCTCGATTCAACCTGATTCGGACTCTACCCAAGGCGCGAGTGTTCCAACAACGGGCACACGACTAAGCATGTACAGGGGGCTCCGCCTTGGCTCGTGCTCCTTTAATCCACCGATTGACCCCAATATTGCTCCTGGACCCACGACTTTTCCGGCAAACTCTCCATTTTTCGTTCGTCACGGCTGGGTCACAGGAGTCTCGACTCCCGTTACGAACCAAACTCTGGCGGCCTTCAACCGTCCGACAACGGACTTTGAGCTGTACGTAGACCATGTCGAACAACAGTCGCTGCCAGACTTTTACGTAAGCCAGGGTACCCACTTCAAGCTCTTCGTCATTAACTTCCCCAACGGAATGACCGGAACCCATCTCTTCCAAGGATGGTGGTTCCTTGACGGCTACGCAGTTGGCGCACAACCAAACACACAGGTGCTGCAGCTAGCGTGCAACCTCCAAGTAACCTTCACCTAGACTAGGTGACGGAAGCCCGAAGACGTCCTTCCCTCCCTCTTTTTCTTACCGGCAAGGTCCAAGCCATGTACTCGGGCTTCGTGGCAAAATGATTGACTACCTAGATTCTCCGAAAAGTTAACTATGCACCGACGGAATGCGGAACCGTGTCCTCGCTTTCCCAAGCCAGAACCACTGGTAGTGTCGGGTCAATCCTTGTTCTTTTCGCGTTCGTAATGTTCGATGGAGCTGCCTTGTTCGTCGCAGGTTTCATACTAGTTCTCATCGCAATTAGTAATCTTTCGTCTATCACCGAGGACAAAGATCTCAACGGCAGCACCCGGACCGCTGTTGTTCTATACGCCGTTGGAACGCTAGTCGGCTTCCTTTATGTGTATAGGGGCTTCCCCTCCTTAACGGTCTCAGGATTTACGGGTCCACTCGTCGGGGTCGATCCTCTAGGGGCCTTCTTCGCAAGGTTTGCCGGAACCAGAATAGTCGGGCTGATCGCGACCTGGTTCTTCTTTGTAGTAGCATCCTTCTTTCTAAAAAAGCCGTATGATTCAATCGCACTCCGATTCAAGGTCGACCTGTTTAGGACAGCAGGAATGGTGTTATTGATCGGTGCGGTGATGTTGATAGTGTTCGGCGCCGGATTAATCATCCTATTTCTGGGTGCGACTCTGCAGACTGCGGCGTTTCTCTCCTTGGAAGAGAGCCAGGCACAGTGACTCTTTCATAGAGAAACTAGTCTTCTTCTACTCCCACGAAGGTCACTACTCAAGCTCCTCGAAACATGAGGGCTTGCTCGTATGGGAATAGGCGATGTTTAGAAAAGCACTCAGTGATCTTCGGCCGTACCTCGGGTCGCTAGTCGGATTACTGGTAATTTCCTTATCGGCTGTTCCAATTACGCTCGTTACGCCTCTTCCAATCAAGCTCTTGGTCGACAGCGTCATCGGCTCTCAGCCGCTGCCGGGTTATCTTGCATTCTTCATATCTTCTGGTTCGCAGCTATCCAAGAACTCCATACTCTGGGTGGCCGTGGGACTGCTGCTTGGCGTGGCGTTCTTGACCTATTTCCAGAACTTGGTCAATGTCTGGACGAGCAGCAAAGTCGGGAACCGAATGACGCTCGACGTCCGCGATCGCCTGTTTCGGCAGATGCAGCGCCTCTCTGTCACGTATCACGATACTATGGGTGCGGCGGACTCGGCGTATCGTACATTGAACGATGCGCCTATGCTTCGCTCGTTTGGAATCGACGGCATGATTCCGCTAGCAACTTCGATTCTTACGCTCGGAGCCATGATCGTTGTGATGGTGCTACTTGACTGGCAACTCGCTCTGATTGCGCTCCTTGTCTCTCCAGCAATGTTTCTACTGATCGTTGTTTTCCGGCCGAGGATACGAGCTGGGTGGAGGAAGTATAGGAACTCTGAGACCGCTGCAATGGCCGTGGCCCAAGAGACCCTGGGAGCGTCCCGGCTTGTGAAGTCCTATGGTCAAGAGGAAAAGCGTAGCCAACAGTTAGTATCTCACTATAGTGAGAGTCAGGCGGCCGCACTCAAAGTAAGTGTTGACAGCGCGATTTACAATCTCCTGGTTGGCGTTGTAACGGCGGCGGGCTTGGCGGCAGTTCTCTTTGTCGGAATAGGTCACGTCGAGTCTGGAGGGCTCAGTCTCGGAAGCCTGTTGGTCGTGAACTTCTACGTGACCCAGCTCTATGGTCCTCTTCGAAACGTTGGTCAATCGCTGCTCGACATTCAGATGTCGTTGACCGGGGTTGAGAGGTATCATGCGGTGATGGACGAGAAGCCGGATGTTCCCGAGTCACCGGACGCGATTCCTCTCGCGAGGGCAAATGGCGTGATAGCCTTCGAGAACGTGTCCTTCGAATATCTAAAGGACCATCCTGTCCTCCTCGACGTTTCGTTCAGGCTCGCTCCGGGAGACCGTCTCGGCGTGGTTGGTCCAACCGGCTCAGGAAAGTCGACGCTCTCAAACTTGCTGCTGCGTCTCTTCGATCCGAATCAGGGAAGGATCACGATGGATGAACGGGACTTGAGAGATTACAAGGTAGCGGATCTCCGGAACCAGTACGCTGTAGTCCATCAAGAGACTGTCTTGTTCTCCACGACTGTCGCAGAGAACATTCGATTCGCGCGTCCAGATGCGGGAATGGAGGAGATTGTGAGGGCTGCAACTCAAGCTAATGCTCACGAGTTCATAACGAATCTTCCAGATGGATACAACACTCTCGTTGGAGAACGGGGGATGAAGCTCTCCGGGGGAGAACGTCAGAGGATTTCTCTGGCACGAGCGTTTCTGAAGGATGCACCGATCCTGGTTCTCGACGAGCCAACCAGCTCGCTCGATGTTCACACTGAGGGCGCGATCCTCGAGACTGTTCAACGTTTGATGAAGGGCAAGACAACCATCATGATCGCGCATAGAGCGAGTACGCTACGTGATTGCAATCTCATTCTAGTGCTGGAAAATGGAAGGGTCACACGGATGACAAACGAAGTAGAACTGGTTCTCTCGGGAATGACATCGAGAGCCTAGCGCTGTCCGCCCTGTATGCCAGAGATTCTGCTTCCGCAGTTCTTACAGAACCTCGCCTCGGACGGGTTGACTGTTCCGCATCCGGGACAGTTACCCTGCTCGACGCTGGCACCGCATCGAATGCAATGCCTGGCACCGGCCAGAACTGGTTCTCCGCACTGGGCGCAAGCTCGATGTCCCGCAGATTCCGTGGTTTGAGGTCGGGGAGCCAACTCTCGGGGCGAAAAAACGTCTGACAATATCACTACATCACCGACTGCGCCAATCTTGCTGTGGCCTAACTCGACTTCTCGGGGTAGCTCTCTCTCGTCGAGAATCGTCTTGAATTGTTCCCGGTCCACCGACATGACCAGGGCTTTGATGTCTCCTCTCTCGTTGGGAATCGCTTTCCGGACTCGTCCGAGGATTACGCCGTGAGAGTCGATGACTTGCAGTCCCGACAATGCGTCAAGTCTGGCGCTCATCTCCTTTGTCGACGCTGCCTCCGCGAAGTTGTCTAGGTATTTCTCACAGGAGTAGCAGTACCAGCGTCTCTCGTGTGACTTTGTTCGGACGAATGTAAGGGGCTGGCTACAGTCGGGACACCTCTCTTTGGACTCCTCTTCAAACAATGCCGGAATACCAGACTTCAACAGTCAGTCTTAGCCAGTAATCACCGATTTCGGCTGTTCAGCATATTAACACCTTCCAAGCAATCCTCCACTAAATTACGCTGAACGTCCAAGCGAATCCCTTCAGCTTTGCAGACTCGGTTGATTCGTTTTCCGCAATTTAGACTATCTCTTGAGCTTGAGATTCCATTTTTCGATGACATACCATCTCGTCATAAAGACGGAATCCATTCTTATGAGCCGGGCGCTGAGCTAGGCTTTCAGTCATTCAGGATGTTACAAAGTGCAGGTTGCGGCGATCGGAGGCTCGGTTCGTAATGCCCTCAGCTCTCACACCATCTTTGGTCGAGAATGTTGTTTTCAGAAAAGTCGAAGATGATCATGGCAGGGAGGCTAGTCTGGAACTGTTCAAAGATCGGTTCAACCTGAAGTTATTCTCTCCTCGTTCCGTACTCGATGTTTTCTTGAGGGTTCCACCAACTTTTCCACCTTCCCAAACCGTCGAGACAATTCACTTTGCTGAAATCATGTCGATTGGCGAAGTCCCTGGAACAGATCTGTCAAGAAGGTCACAGACCGAGGTTCGGACCAACATTGGAATGGTCTGGGAGATTAGAGGGAGGAGAAAGATCCTTCTCGCTTTATGGAAGAGTTATCAGGATTGGAAGAATGGAGACCAAAATACCAGTTCTGACTGATGAGACCTTAGACTCTAGTCCAGTCTGTTGACTAATTTCATCATTTCTTCGTAGTGGTGTCTGACTATGTCTGCGCCTTGCGGTCCCATCATTTGTTCGGCGTTGGTCTTGCACTCGCCTATGGCTGTGATGATGCCCCATTTAGTCGGGTTGGTGAAGCTAGCTCCACATTTTTGGAATACGGATTCGACGAACATTCTGACTTGGTCTTTGAGCGCTTCATCAGTAACAGGTGCGGCCATAAGTTTGGAAAACTCTCTGTTGGCGCTTTCGAAGCATACGAGTAGTTCATCTCTCACGAGTTGGGGAGTGACTGTCAGTCTTGTGAGTATTGGAGCTTTGTACAAGGCAAACTCGGCAGCGGATATGACATATGTTATATTAGAAGCTATCTTAATAGCGGGTTCCCGGCCTAGTCAAGTCAACGGTATTTGACTTCTCTTTGAATAAAGGGTAAAGCTTTATTTACTATAGTAAAGGTATGTTTACTGTAGGAAGCAGCAAAGTAGGATGATGTTTACTTGAGCAAAGACGTTGAGAACCTGAAAGAGCTCCGAGACGAGCTTCGGTCCTTCAAGGACGAGATCCGTCGCGAGCTCGCCCAGCAGAGAAAAGGAGGCAACGACTCCATACGAGTTGACCTACCTGCGGATGAGGTCGAGCAGACTCAGCCATCGTCTATTGTAGCGAAAGACCTTGTCAAGCTGATCCGAGACAATGTCAGGTCGAGCCTTGAGGAGAAGGGCCAGCAAGCTGTCGATGAGCTAGTGGAGGGAATGCCCGAGGATAAGGCGGCGGACCTGCTAAAATCCCTGGCGAATACTGAGCGCATCAAGATCGCAAAGATGCTCTACAACTCGAAGATGAGCTTCTCCGACATCGGGACCACTGCCGACCTGAAGAACCCTTCGGTAATCTATCACATTAACAGCCTGAAGAAGATGGGCCTTGTCTCCACCTCGGACCAGGGTGGATACGAGCTCACCGGGCGTGGCAGATTACTAGTCAGAACTCTTGCGTTGATGAATGAGGCTTTGGGAGGAAAACAGGTTGATTGAGATAGGAAACGAGAGAACATTCCAGTCCGCCGCGCGACGACTATCCTCGCTCCTAGGTACCGTTGCAACGATCATCGGAATAGTATGGTTAGCGAGAGGGTTTCTCTCCTTGTCAGGTTACTCCCTCGAACTCCTGGTCGCAAGCCTCGGGCTATTCTTCGTCAAGGGCTTGTTCAGTACCAGGACCAATCTCGGGGCTAGACGCGCTGTCTCCAGCTTCCTAGGAAATGTCACTGGAGGCATAATAGTTACCCTGATACTGATAGTCATCGCTGGATGGATAGCTGGCATTCAAGGTGACACGTTTCCAGCTCGGATCAGCCAGCAAGTGCCCAATCTTGTCATAGTCGCAATAATCGCGGGGATTGGGGCTTACGGGTTCTACCAGATTGCCCCGAGGATCAGAGGACCCGTTCCCCGGGGGCCAGCACTCCTCGTTAGCCCATCGACAAGCCTCGATTTTGGCGAGGTCAAGATTTCAACAAAGAAGGACTCAGTGACCCTCCCCATCAGGGGAACTCGTAGAACAATTGGCGCAGTGGTCCTCGGCGACGTTGCAACTACCTTCGAAACTCCAATGGGTCCAGTAACCGGAAGCATACCAGGACCGGTCACAACCCTCGGGATTCCGTTCCGAGGAGAGAGGGCTGACAGGGATAGCGTCTCGAAGCTCACCGGCAAGTCCCTCTCCCAACTGATTGACGAGACTCCAGTTGACACCACAATTCCACGTGGGGAAATCTTCGCAAGTGGATTCGAGGGGAACCCGTTTGGAGAGGAGCGACTCGATCTCCCATTCGTCAGTCTGAAACGTGGCGGTGACGGGGACTCGGTCGATGTCGGGCCAATCTCGGTCTCTAGAAGAGCTAGGGATGAGGATGTAGAGGTTGGACCGTTCACGTTCAACCCTTGCGACTGGGTCGAGAAGCAGCTTGGCCAGGGACGCATGTTCAGCGACAACGAGAGCCGCAGCCAAGAATCAACGAGAAGAGTGAGAAGGAAACATTCCCTGTGGCTTGCAAAGGGAGGGCAGGGATCCTCCTATCTCAGCGCGTCTCAAGACGGTGCGCAAGGACGATGGAACGGTACTTCCCTCCGGGTCAAAGGTGACTCTATGAAGATGGCGGTGGGATCGGACGGATTCGTTTACACGCCTACAGAGTTAGAGACGTACTCTCCGCTTCATTCCTTGCATGTGACGCAGTCGAAAGCTACGCTGAACACGAAGAAGTTCACCCTCAACATAGCAGGCAACAGAGTGATCGTAAGGGCGGAAAACGGCTCCAAGAGCACAGACGCGGCAGGACTAGCAAAGGACCTGCTTCGACTATTGACTGAGACCGCCAACAAGCAAGTCAAGTCTGTAATGGAAGGACAGCCGATGGAACTGGACGATCTACTACTAGGAACGGAGGAGGTTCTGAAGAAATATGAGTGAAACCATGCTGCTCAGAAGACCATCTGAGATCGCCGGGACCAAGTCACCCGCAGTCGCTGCAGCCCTGATTTCGCTTTCAGCGGCCGCTGAGTTCTTGCAGTCTCTGGCCAAGACCCTTCCAACTGGCGGACTAGCCTTGATCATCTCTGAGGTCCTAGCTGTCCTAGGCGCGCTCGTCGCGTCCGTCCTCGTATCACGAGTATCCAATAGGATAGAATAGAAAATGAAAGCAATAGTAAAAACCGCTTACGGAGGACCAGAAGTTCTCCGCCTGGAAGAAATCGAGAAACCAGTCCCGAAAGAGGGACAAGTACTGGTGAAAATACACGCGGCGTCCGTAAACCCAGCCGACTACCACGAATTGCGTGGCGGCATGACCCGAATCCTAGCACCACTGATCATGCGACAGAACATTGGACTGCGTAAACCAAAAGACCCCAGTTTCGGCAGCGACATCGCTGGGACCATAGAAGCAGTCGGCCCCAACGTGTCAAAGTTCACGTTGGGAGACGAGGTGTTCGGGACATGCGCCAAAGGGTCGGGCGGTTTCGCAGAATATGCTTGCGCACGCGAAACCAGGCTTGCACCCCGGCCAGAGAATATCACCCTTGAGGAGTCAGCAGGAATCCCGATCGCGGCGCTTACAGCTCTGCAAGGCCTTCGCGACAGAGGCAAGATTAGACCGGGACAGAAAGTTCTCGTGAATGGAGCTTCAGGCGGAGTTGGCACATTTGCAGTTCCAATCGCCAAGTCCTATGGCGCAGAGGTTACTGGGGTCTGTAGCACGCGTAATCTGGACTTGGTCCGCAAGATCGGGGCTGACCATGTTATCGACTATACTCAGGAGGACTTCAGCAAAACCAGCGAAAAGTACGATCTGATTTGCGACGCCGTTGGCAATCGTTCTGTTCCAGACTATAAGCGGGCTCTAAACTCAGACGGAATCTGCGTAATCATAGGCTTCTACGGAATGCCGCGACTACTCGCCAATGTGATCAGGGGCGGGATCGCATCAAAAACTGGCAAGAAGAAAATCGGCATGATGCTTGCCCGCATCACACCTGAAGACCTGAATGTGATGAAGGAGCTAATTGAGGCTGGAAAAGTAAGACCGGTCATCGACACAACATTTCCACTAAAGGACGCGGCAGATGCTGTGAGATTCTGCGAAGGTGAAAAGCACAGGCCCGGTCACGCTCGAGGAAAGGTTGTCGTCACAATAACGCCAGAACAGAAACAAGTCAGTCCTCTAGTAATTGGTGGAAGATCGCTATGATTCTGGTCATAGGCGGCCTAAACGGATTCGTCGGATCAAACACGACCGAGGCACTCGTCAACCTTGGGAAAGACTGTGTAGTGACCAAGCACAAGGACGCTGGAGTCGCTGGATTCCTACAGAAGCACATCGACAACCATCGAGTCATCGTCGAACAAGCTGACGCGACATCCCTTGAGGACCTGCGAGGGATTGGTGAGAAGCACGAGATAGACGGCATTGTCAACGTAGCTGGAGGATTCAAGACCCCTAACGCGCCGGTCCCAGGCCTCAAAGGATACTTCGATATGCTTGATGCCACCTTCAAAGTGGCGCATGAATGGAAGGTCAAGCGAGTCACTTTTTCGAGCACAGGCGGAATGTACCTAGGACTAACTGGTCATGTTGACGAATCACATCCAATCCATCTCCAAAGTCCAATACCCGGCGTACCCGGAATTCTCCAACGCCAGAAGATTGTTGAGGTCGCCAGCGAAGATTTCCAAAACGTTACAGGGATAAGCTCGATATGTACACGACTGATGGGTTTCTACGGTCCCTACCAAGACCTCGAACAAGCCGGGACACCGCTCAGATTAGCCCACGCCGCGGTAAGCGGCAAGCCTCTCAACCTTGAAGGCACGTTCTTCTCGTTCGAAGAAGACGCAGTGGACACAATTTACATCAAAGACCTCGGACGCGCCATTGCTCTACTCCAAACCGCCGAGAAACTCCACTATGGCGTTTACAACATAGGAACCGGTAGAGTAACATCGAATCGTGAACTGCTCGACTCGGTGAAGAAAGCCGTCCCAGGTTTCAATGCAACCCTTCCACAAGGAAAATTCCCGTTCCCACCGATACCAACGATGGACACCAAGCGCCTAAGAGAGGACACAGGCTTCACGCCAAACTTTGACATCGAATCCGGTGTCAAAGATTACGTCGCTTGGCTCAAAGCGGGTAACCCGAAGTAGCCTTCGACTGGGCCGTTCACGCGGCTTCCAAGCAATCGCTTTCAGCCTTGCCATGGAGGAATCCCCAAGGCGTGCTCGAATGCCGCTCGTGTGTGAACTGGTTCATTGTCGCAGTGCGAGATGATGATCTTATCAAATGGAATCTTTAGCAGTTCGCGCATTGCTGGCAAGGCGCGTTTTTCGTGCCAAGGCGATCCCCAAATCTTGAGGGTTCCCTCGCGTTCGGTCAGACCGTCTCCGAAGACAATCACTCTTTGCTCGGGAAGCCATAGTGGCGTCTCAAGGCGCCCTCTACCTTCGTAGAGCGCGACGAATCCTCCTGGTAACACTTGGTCCGACTCTAACATTTCAAGACCTATCTTGGGCATATCATCCGCCCAGTAAAGTCGGGGACCGAAAGCGCGGCAATGGTAGAGTCGAGCGAACAGATCGACATCGCGCACGTGGTCCGGAATGGTTACTGCCGCAAGTGTTGGAGGCTTGCCGTCAAGACGCTTCCACAATTCGTTCGCAGGCGTCTTGGGAAGAATCGGATCAATGACCATCCTCTCCCCCTTCGATTCAACGTAGGTGGATGTGACTAGTGGTTGCCAGTCGTCACCCTGCTTCCAATGATGGTGTTCAGCCCTCCATATCCAAAGCCCTGGGGCGACATCGCGAATCTCAACTTCGGCTGTCATAGATTGCGTTCCTATAGTCCAAGTCGAGTTAAGACTTGTCGAAGTCGCGGGCTTGAGTCGGAAGAACTTATGACCTACGTCATACGTCCTCCTATACGGAAAGGAATCATAGGATGACTCCTGCGGCAGACTCGGCTGCGACTCTGGCTGTTGACCGGGTGCTTTTGAAACGATTCAACGAGGAGGTCAAAGCGAAGGTCCCGCATGCAGCTCAATCTTCCGGTGGCCACCTAATAGTCAATCCGACACCGCTGATCGATCTCACCGATGCCTTGCTCGAGTGCGGCCGGAACAAGTATGGAATAGAACTGTCGCCTGGAAACTCGCGAATCTTTGGAAAGTTCGACTCTGAGATCTTCGGAGGCTCAGTCAAAGTTCGACCAGCCGTAGAGATTGTT
>JACXTT010011655.1_pt1 | contig 11754 bp, 14 predicted proteins | sample 9270951 | NCBI WGS metagenome assembly JACXTT01 (sample SAMN15532306, study PRJNA645909) | rock metagenome | isolation source: weathered quartz diorite | place: Puerto Rico | collected 2017-06-21 | reverse complement strand
GGACATCAACATTGTAACGGTCACTTGCATCCTGTGCAGATAGAAGAATGCCTTTCGACTGGTGGTAGGAGTTTGAGAATGAGAGAGATAGCCTCCGACATCATGAAGTTCTTAGGTTTTGATGTGTAGCGCCCTGTCCATTCCAGTGTGCGAATGTAACCAACATGTTTCTTCATTAGGTCGTAGGACTGGTGCATCACCATTGCTAGTTCTTGGGATTCCCACATGCTGGTCCTTAGAAATGGGGCGATCAAATCGAGCACCGCTGGCGGATGGGACTGGAGATCGACGCCGCGGGTCCTGGCATTTATCCCAAGACTTGCCAATCTGTTACCTCTCTTAGGGAGATGAGGCCTGATCATCAATGCAAGTCCAGAGGCTGATGCTGCGGCCATAGCCACACCGACTATTGCCAGACTCAGAGCCGAATCGAATAGGCTAGGATCTGTTTGTGGAAAAAGAAGATGGAACACAGTCAAGAAGAGAATGCAAAGTGGCGGCTCGATCAGCGCCATACCAAAGGCTAGTCTATGGTTCGAGAACCAAGAAGTGGCGTGAAGCTCGAGTCTTCGAACTGCCCCAGTTCGTGACCGCTTTCTACCTTTGAGGATGATTGCCATATGATCGAATCACCCCGACCCTTCCCGGTGCTCCGACCATCGTTTCATTTACCCGCCTGAAACATCGCGGAAACAGCTAGGATTGAGCATAAGAGTTCCGTAACATCGTGCTTATGTTCGGAGTTACGTGATTACATGGAATAGCTTCCGAAGATAAGTCCACAACACTTACGAGAAGGAGTTGGGTAGTACCAACGTTCACACGGGGATTAGTGCCAGAAGCCTTATTACCGGTCCAACTGGGTTATTCACTACTCAGAGTGGTATAATTGGCGCTACTTGAAATCGAATTACCAGAAGAACTACTTCCTCAGCCAAAGCAACAGGGACGGTTCATACGCAGAACCCAGAGTGTCTGCCCTGAATGCAACCGCATCCTTCCCAGCACTGTATTCGAGCGGGAAGGCAAGGTCTTCATGTCCAAGACCTGCCCTGACCATGGCGAAACAGAGGAACTCTACTTTGGATCATATGACATGTACCAGAAATTCGCAACCTACTGGAGCGACGGTAAAGGAACTCACGCTCCGAACGTACCGATAGAAAGCTGCGCATGCCCAGCAAACTGTGGTCTCTGCTCAAACCACCTCAGCCACACAGGGCTCGCGAACATCATCGTAACTAACAGGTGTGACCTTACATGCTGGTATTGTTTCTTCTACGTGAAAAAGGGTCTCGAAGGGGCATACGTCTACGAGCCCAGCATGGACCAGGTTCGTGAAATGGTCCGTGCCCTAAAGGCAGAGCGACCAGTTCCAGGAAACAGTCTACAGATTACTGGTGGAGAGCCCACCCTCAGACCAGAACTTCCGGAGATCGTCAAGATCATCAAAGAGGAGGGAGTTGATCACATCCAGCTCAACACGAACGGAATCAACCTCGCACTCAATCCGAACCTAGCTATCCAGCTACGAGACTCGGGTCTAAGCAACCTCTACATGAGTTTCGACGGTGTCTCTCCGAAGACTAATCCCAAAAATCACTGGGAAGCGCCATACACTATCGAGACCTGCCGCAAGGCTAACCTCGGAGTGGTGCTGGTCCCGACCGTCATCAAATCCATCAACGATCATGAGCTAGGTGGAATTCTCAAATTCGCGCAGCGAAACATCGACATCGTCCGAGCAATCAGTTACCAGCCAGTCTCACTCACGGGAAGAATGAAGAAGCAAGAGCGCGAGAAATACCGAATAACCATCCCTGACTGCATTGAGAGGATCGAGGAACAGACAAACGGCGAGATCCCACGCGATGCTTGGTTCCCAGTCCCAAGCTGCTCACCAGTAACACACTTCGTCGAAGCATTCACCAAACGCCCGCAATACGAATTGTCAATCCACTTCGCATGCGGAGCAGGCACCTACGTCTTCGAAGACAAGAACACAAAGAAGCTCGTACCCATCACCAGCTTCGTCGACCTCAAGGGCCTCTTCGAATACCTCGACGAGAAAACCGACGAACTCAACTCAGGCACCAACAAGTACTTGGTTGCAGCCAAATTCATCAGCAAACTCAACAGCTTCATCGAGAAAGACAAGCAGCCAGCAGGCCTCAACCTATCGAAACTTCTAGTCGGCGCGTTGCTGAAGCACGATTACAGCTCAGTCGGCCAGTTCCACGTGAGAAGCATGTTCCTTGGAATGATGCACTTCCAAGACAAATACAACCAAGACGAGGAAAGACTACAACGCTGCGACATTCACTACCTCACCCCAGACATGAGAATCATTCCCTTCTGCTCGTTCAACGTCATCCCAGAGTGGTACCGCGACAGAATCCAGAAGAAATACGGAGTCTCCGTTGACGAGTGGGAGAAGAAGAACGGCGAGAAGCTCGAAGCAAGACTATACCGAGGGACCCTTCGCAAGGGCAAGCACGCCGACGGCTGCGGATGCAGCAGCGTCCACATCGAACCCATAACAGGCACCTAAGCTCTTCCCAAACCGAAGAGCTTTTTTCAAACCTCCAAACAGCGGAAGCTCCGAAGCTAAGGAGACTGCTAAGAAATGCAATCTGCTGTAGAACGGAAGAAGGGCGAACAATGGGCCATCATTGAAGATGCAGCCATCACCGTTTCGCCCGAACGAGCAAAGCTCGACGATAACCTGGCGGTAACAGTTACTTACAAGCTGAACGGGGGAATCCGGCGCAACTTTGTCCGTAGGCTATGGGAAGTATCCTACGACGAACATGATCTTGGACTCCGAATGATGTACCGCGTAGAGCTCGCCAAACAAAGATCAAAACTTCTCTCTACAACTTTGAAGAAAGACAAGTTTGTCCGACGCGGAGTCTTCTTCTGGACTAGAAACCCAGAACTTCCATACCGCGTTTGGGCAACTGTTGCTACGGAGTTCGAGACAATTCTCTACCCAAAAACTGAGGAAGAAGCTCAGTCGATGCTGTTTGACCTGACCCGAAGCTTCGAGCTTTCTGCTTTACAACTTGGAAAAGGACAACACGTGCTTGAAGCAAAGGTTCACGCAAAATGGGGCAAGCATGTATTCACTGAGAGGGGTGAAGCGAGCGGCAAGACTCCTACAGCAAAGGTCGCCGTCGAATAGTCGTCAACCTTTAAAGAAAGGAAACTCCCGCAAAATTTGGAAGCCGAAATATTTGGCCAAGTTTGATGGAGTAATCGGTCAAGATATACTGACGGTCACCGAAGGCGAAAACGAGCTAACGATAATTCTCCGGGACAATCGTTATCTTTTCGTCAAAGTTATTGATGGAAAGCTAGTAACCGAGTCTGTTCCCGAATAACTCTTCGAGGCCCCGCGGGAAGTCAGCACGGGACCGTCGAGTCAAATCAGACTTTGAGTACTATCTTTCCGAAGTGCTCGCTCTTCTCCATTCTCGATTGAGCTGCGGCTGCATTTTTCAAGGGAAACACTGAATCCACGACTGGCTTGAGTCGCCTATCCTCAAAGAAACCCAGGACTTTGAGTAGCTCTCCCTTCCCTCCCATATACGAGCCCATTAGCGAGAATTGACGAACGAAAATGTAGCGAATGTCGATCTCCGCTTTTCCGCCGCTGGTTACTCCGCAGTTAACGAGTCTTCCTCCTGGGGCCATGGAGCGCATGCTCTTTTCCCAGGTGGCTTGACCAACGTGATCGAAGACCACGTTTGCCTTCTTGCCGTTTGTGACTCGTTTGACCTCGGCTGGAACATCTTGGGTGTGGTGATTGATTACCCAGTCCGCGCCCAGTTTTCGAGCCTTGTCGAGCTTCGACTCATTTCCAGCCGTTGCAACGACCTTGGCCCCCAGAACCTTTGCAACTTGGATGGCTGCACTTCCAACTCCACTTCCCGCCCCCCATACCAGAACTGTTTCTCCAGCCGTGAGGTGGGATCTGGTTGTCAGCATGTGCCATGCTGTGAGGAACACGAGCGGAACTGATGCTGCTTCTTCAAATGTCAGATTATCAGGTATCGCTATGATGTTCTTTCCCGGGACTGAGACGTATTCTGCGTATCCTCCCTGAGTCTCGTAGCCAATGATCTTGTAGTTTTCACAGAGGCTGTCCCATCCTGATGTGCAATATTCGCATATTCCATCGCTAATTCCTGGCGCGATCAAAACCTTGTCACCAACATTGTGGTTATCGACTAAGCTGCCAACTTTTGCAATTTCTCCGGAAACATCGCATCCGGAAATATGTGGCATCGGGATTCTGTCACTACGCGTTCCACCACGTGCCCAAATGTCGAGATGGTTAAGCGCACAAGCTCTCACACGAATCAGAGCCTCGTTTTCGTTGAAGACCGGCTCAGGCATGTCTTCGTACCGTAGCTTTTCGGGTCCACCAAATTCGTGAAAGACAACGGCCTTCAAGCTGGAACTCCTTCGGTTGGGATCTGTCGATCCTCGATGAACAACATGGGTCCCAATGCGGCCAAGTGTACTTATTTAGTCAGCATTTCGAACCCGTCAAAGAAGCACACTCTTGACTTCGCAGGACCAAGCGAACTCTGACAAGGTTGCAAGCGATCTCAAGGGGAACACACTGCGTGTCTATTGGTACGTGATGAACGCGAGCCAACAGACAGTCGGCGTTCGTGAGGTTCAGAGGGCGCTGAATTTTTCGAGTCCAACTCTCGCACTTTATCACCTGGACAAGCTTAAGGATCTCGGCCTCGTATCGAAAGATTCTGGAGAATACCGGCTCATCAAAGAAGTAAAAGTGGATGTTCTCAAACAATTCCTGAAGCTCGGGAGAGTCTTTGTTCCCAGATTTGGATTGTATGCCGCTCTATTCACCGTATTGTTTGCTTACTATATCTACAATGTCTTGTTGCAGCCAGATTTGACCTTCTTCACCCTGTTCGGTCTCATTTTTGGCGGTTCGGGATCGGCAATTTTCTGGTTTGAGACGTGGAAGGCTTGGAGACAGCAGCCTTGATCGTACAAGCATTGTACAATTCGTTCAAAATCGTTGGGTTATGTGTCGGTTAGGCCATAAGCCCGGAGGAGAAGAAGAGCGTTCAATCCCGCCACGAGGAAGCTGTTCGAGTATGGGCTTATCGGACTTGCTATCGGTGCGGTTCTAGTCGCAGGATTACAGCTCAGGCCAACCGCCGTTTTTCCATCTTACGGGACTCTCGACATCAAAATAACCAGCGGAGTTCCAGCCGCTGAGCTTTCGGTTCAAGCTCCGATGGGGGGGTGTCGTAGCCATTGCAATAATGCTACGAGTGTAAGTGTTAACGTCACTTCGATTGAGGTTCATACCTCTGGGATCGACAACATGACCGGTGAGTGGATCCAAGTATGTACGCAGCGGTTGCCGATGACACTCAATCTTACCCAGATCATGAACGTAACCAAAGATCTTTGCGGGGCCAAGATTCAACCGGACACCATCACCAATGTAAGGATCTATGTTTCGTCCGCAGTCGCCATGTTTCCTAGTCAGAGTCCAAAGGCTCTGACAGTGCCCAGTGGAAAATTAGAGATTGCCGTTAACCCATTGGCAAATGTTCAAGCTGGGAAGACGACGACCCTGTTCGTGGAATTGCAACCTCATGTTGTATGCAGTGGGAATGGGGGTTGCAAGCTGACTCCGAGCCTTCAAGCGATATCTTCTGGACCCGCTTAGGTCATCCTGGACGCGCCAGACTGGTTCACGACCGATCGCTACGAGCGTTTTAGTTGGTAGCGGGGGGTGGATTTTCGGGTTCTACTAGTCCCTTCGAACCACCGGTTGAGGATCGAAATTCTCGATCAATCTCAGGGTTATGAGCCCTGCGGGTTAAACCTGGATAGGCTTCTCTATTCGAGAATCTACCCCACCCCGCTACAAACCCGAACCGCGCAAAGCCGTCCTTAAATGCTTTAACAGTTAGACGAAGAAGAAACCGAGGATCGGAAACCGTCTCAACCCTCCAAGTTCAATTGAAGGCAGGGTCGGGACGAGTCAGATGTCGACGTGCCCTTACAACAGGAACATATGTCGTTGGTTGAATCTTCCGCTCCAAAGGAATGCAAGTTTTTGTGAACTCACTGTCTCTCATTCCACACTCTTTGCACCTGTAACCCTGACCGTGGCCCATTGACTCGCAACGAGCGCCGCAAGATGTGCAAGTAGGATTTCGTTCGAAATATTTCTTCACCAACGATAGCACTTCCATTTTTTCCAAGTTTAGCGTCAATCTCCCATCCTGCATTTGGCGGACACCACCATACGCTTTCACGCGGTCGCCAGGAAGCAAGTCTCGAGCCGCTGTCCTCAATGAACTCGTGGGAGCATAAGCTGCACATTCAATAGATCCAGTCTCGTCGCTCAACTCAAAGATAACGTGGCCTCCTCTCAAGATCTTAGGAACGGTCTCAACTCGTCCCGTTACGATTGTAGACTGGAATCGTGCAAGTTTGACTACCTGTCGTTCCTCAGTCAAGTGTGCGTCTGTGCCTTGGTTAGTCTTGAAAATCATCGTTCTCTCGATAGGCTCAAGAATCCGCACTTCGCAGAACGCCTGTCGCACAGCTTGGGGACTGATTCCTCTGATTCCTAGAAGGACGGGGTCAGGACCATGGGGACACACGAGAACCCGGCCATTTTCATGGTCAAGATTGTGGAACGTTTTTCCATCGTTGTTGGAATCCATCTGTCTAACTGAATCGAGGTCCACACGCCTTGTTTTTCCAAGATTGTCTTGAGTGCGATATGCGATGATTTCGAATGTATGATCTACTGCGTCCAGCGAAGCACCAATGGCGGCGAGTGAGCCGATGAGTCCTCGGAACCCCTTCAGCAGGTGAACCTGAACACCTGCGGCCTCAGCAACTCGCCGTGCTTCAGCTATTGACAAGACATCATGAAGAGCGGCTCTAGAAAATTCCCGAATTTTCTGTGGGACTGGGCCTCTCAGAAATACTACTGCCGGATCAGACCTCTTTGAATGGAGATTGGAGGTAGCTCTCACAGTTTTCAGAGAAGTCCGCTGAACTTTCTGAATGTGAGATTCTTCGATGTTGAGATGAATTGAGAGAGCACCGTTTCCGCGTGTTTTCCAAGGAACGTTAGGATTTAGCCTGACAAGCCAGGGAAAGTCTGATGGTGGTAGTCCAAGGTTCGTAAGTTCGTCGAATAGTACTGCCGCACTGTGGGTTGTACATCCACCAGAATCAGAATCTGTATCATCGATGCCGATGTGAAACTCCGTTAGTGTCATTATTCTGATGAAGCTGAGTCAGAGAACTCGCGAATATGAGATGATCTAGTTTTCGATAACGATCATCGTAAGGGTCGACTTGACTTTGTTTAGCCTACGAACCTTCCATGTGATTATCTCTTTGAGCTTGTCCATGCTGTCTGCAGCGATCTTCGCAACAATGTCGTAGACGCCATAGACCATGTAAGCTTCCTTCACATTACTGACTGACTTCAGTTCTTTTACGACTGCATCCTCAGATCCAATCTCAGCATTTATCAAGACGAACGCCATAGGCATGTTTGTAGCTCCAACGCCCTCCCTCACGTCTTTCGTTTTAAGCTTTGAGCCGAAAAAGTTCGACACTAATGCTGACTAGTACCGACCATCACTAGCGCTGGTTCAAGAACTGATATGGTCGGTCAACAAGGCAACCTGAAATCCGAGTTCGAATGTCTCCCTCGGTCCCATCATCACTGGACTTGGCAGCGTTGCTGGTGACGATAGGCGTCTTCATTGCAGCATCCCTCAGTGACTTGAAGACACGGGAGATCTCGAATAAGTTCTGGCTGATTTATGGACCCGTCGCCGGGCTGGTTTTTGGCCTACGACTAATCTATGCTCAAGTTGATGTCCCCATCCTCCTCGTTTCCAGTGGAGCGACGATCGTGGTGGCGTTCCTGCTCTTCCAGTTCGGTGTAATGGGTGGAGCTGACAGTAAAGCGATGATGTGTCTTGCTCTCGCATTGCCAGTCGCGCCAAGCTTTCTAGCTCCTTTCTGGCAGGCACCTTTCGTGTTCTATCCATTTCCCATCGCGATCCTCGTAAATTCATTCTTGCTTTCGATCGGGTCGGCTGTCTTCCTCCTAGGAAGAAATATTATTCAACGAGCCACGGCGGGGCGGAAATTATTCCAAGGATTTGAACGAGAATCGATTCTTAGGAAAGCCCTCGTTATGTTGACTTCGTACAAGACGAGTTTCAGCTCTCTAGAATCGAAAGTCTACCTATATCCTGCTGAGGAGGTCGCAGTTGTTGATTCCAAACCAGTGCGACAACTTCATTTGGTCGCATCCGCGGCAGAAGAGCGGGACAAGCTAGTGAATGGTCTCGAGACGTACAAAGAACAGGGTTTGTTCTCTGACGGAATCTGGGTGACTCCAGGTTTGCCACATCTCGTATTCATTACTGCAAGTCTTCTAGTGACAGTTGTGATTGGTGATTTGATGATGTGGCTCTTTTTCAGAGCAGTAGGTTATTGACAATGACAGCCGAAACTAGTTTAAAAAACGTCGTCAGTGACTCGCGAAGCCTAGGCGTCAAAGTCTTGGCCGCAGACGAGTTCAGTGTGCAGTCACTGATGAAACTTGGCCTTACCGAGTATGAGGCCAGGATCTACGTGGTCCTAACTAAAATGGGACCGCGAAACGCCAGTGAAATAAGCTTCCTAGGCAAAGTCCCTAGGCCGAAAACATACGGAGCAATACGAGGACTAGAAAGCAAAGGACTGCTGCGCATCGTCCCAGGAAAACCTGAGCGATACATGGCGGTCTCGCCCAACGATGTACTAGTACCCCTTGTAGACAAACTGAACAAGGAAACAGGCGAATGCGTCCAGGTCGTCGAAAACCTGGCCATGGCCTTTGAATCCTCAAAGTACGTCTACACAGAGAAACCCTACGAGAGATACGATCTCTGGAGCGTCAGAGGCAGAGACAAGGTCTACAAACGGATCCAAGACACGATCGGTGAAGCAAAAGTTAACGTCTGCTTCACAACCACAGCGAATGGACTAGTAAGAATTTACAAGGCACACTCCGAAGTTCTGGAGAAGGCCGCAGAAAGAGGAGCAAAGGTCAAGGTCGTCGCGCCGATCAACCAGACTAATCAGAGCGTTGCTAGAGAACTTGGCGAAGTCATCGAAGTCAGAAACATAACGGTGCCGATAATGCACTTTGTAAGTGCAGACTCTGCAGAAATAATCTTCATCGAGGACATTCCTGATGACACTAACGTCAATGCAGGACAAGATGTCGCAACATGGACGAATGATCCGTTACTTGTAAAGTCCCACGAGAAAATATTTGAAGCGATTTGGGGAACCCTTCAGCCCAAGGAAGTCATCAAAGCAAAAGCACGATAAAATATCCAAACCTTGCGGCTTCGTTTTTTCTTTGAGCCGCACACAAGATCCTAGTAATCTGTGAATCTCTTAGGCTCGTGCTGGATATCCAGCTAAAGCCGTGGAATGAGATCACTAGTCATGTAACTGTTTGAGAATTCTAGAAGTTACAGGATGCATATGAGAGGTGCGGCCTTGGGTAGTTCCGTGGCTTGTGGGCAAAGCTCAAGCTACAACCCCAGAGCGAGAAACGATTGAGTCGCATAAACCGATCCAAGGACACGCTTCGAGACAAGATACTGCACGTTCTATCTGGCGCTACCATTCCAATGGATGTCGAGAACGTACGGATCAAGTCGGGACTGAAAAACTGGGAGAGCACTAAGGCGCTACTCCTCGAGCTCGTTGTGGAAGGGATCATCAGCGGACAAAAGACAACCAAGTCTTGGGTCTTCTGGGTAGACCACACGGATACCCGGATGAGCATCGCAGGGAGAAACCACGCATGAGCATGGCTCCTAGAAACTTCCACGCGACAACAATGGTACTAAAGCACACACCAACCCGACCTTCTCAACTCGTCTCGGCTTGCACCCAAACTGGGGAACTAGCAAGGACAAGCCCACGGGAAACAAAGGAGTGAAAAAAATGAAAATGAGAAAAATGACAGGGAACAAGAAAGGCATAGACACCATACTCGCAGCTCTCCTAATGGTCGTCATCGTCGTCGTAGCAGCAGTCATGGTCTACGCTTGGTCAACCGGACTCTTAGGCACCTTGCTCGTCAATCCTAACAACAACCGCGAAGGCCCTCTCTACGCAGACAATTCCGCAATTTGCTCCAGCAGCCAAACTTGCACCTCGGTGACAATCAACATAAGGAACGCGGGCTCACTTGCAGTAACTATCAACTCTTACTACATTTCTGACAGCGCAGGGAACCAGTGGGTCAATGTCAACTACAACAATTCGACGGCAGTAATCAACCCCAATACGGTCTACGTGTTTACTTTCTACATCAAAGGCGCATGCTCAGCATGCACATACAGTGGCCAGCAATCGGCAGCGTTCTACAGCGGTTTCGCCAGCGGCTCCTACACCGCCAAAGTCGTAACTGCTCGCGGCAACCCGTTCTCCTTCACGATAAGCAAATAGCGGTGACATGACAATGAACACTAGAAATTACCTCAGCAACAAAAAAGGCATCAATACCATACTCGCTGCTCTCCTGATGGTCGTCATCGTCGTAGTCGCAGCAGTCATGGTCTACGCTTGGTCGACGGGCTTGCTGGGAACATTGCTCGTCAACCCTAACAACAACAAAGAAGGACCACTGACTCTAGACACAACCGCGTCATATCCTGGCAATTACAACGTAACTCTCTACATCAGAAACAGCGGCACATTGGGCGTTACGATGACTTCATTCTACGTAACTGATTCGAACAACGACATCTGGCAGGACGTGAACTGGGCAAATGGGCCTAGTATCACTCCGAACACAGTCTTGGCTCTAACGATCTCTATTCCAACGACTACGGCCGGCACAGCTTGCCTCACAAGCACTGGTGGCGCAAACAGCCAAACTGCTTGCAGTTATGTTGCAGGCTCCGGAGCGGGATTTGGAAACGCTGCGTCTGGACAATCATCCTTCGGCTCTGGCGCGTATACTGTGAAGGTCATCACTGGGCGAAACAACCCGTTCAGCTTCAGCATAACAAAGTGAGCTACCCATGTTGGCGTGTCATGATGCCTGGTTTGAACTCCCCGGTTTTTGAAAACCGAATCTGAATAGAAAAAATCGAATAGTAAAAGAGAGGAAAAAAATGAGCCTAGTAAGATGGGCAAAGAAAACCCTAGATAAGAACAGTAGGTCACGGTCAGGCATATCGACGATCATGGCCAACCTGACCATGCTGATCATAGTCGTAGTTCTCAGTTCAATATTATTCGTCTGGGCAATCTCAAGCTTCGGTGCCTACCAAGGAGGCGCCGGATACTGGTTCTCAAGCAGAAGCCTTGCGAACCAGGAAAGAATGACAATCGAAGGAATCTACTTCTACACTTCAAGCAATACGAATTATGCACTCGTCTACGTCAGAAACGTTGGAACTATTCCTTTCACAATTGCATCGCTGTACCTAAACCAGACCCTGTACACTTTCCCGCTCCTTCAGTACAACGTATCGCAGGTTGAACCGGTAGGCATTCCAGCTTCCCAAGTATCCAATCCCAGCGCATATGCAGGACTCTGCATGACCTGCGTGTCACAAGGGCTCTCACACGGTTCGTGGACGATTACGGTTGCTACGCAACGCGGAACAGTTGTAAGCACAACCACGGTGTATTAGGAAA
>JACXTT010011654.1_pt1 | contig 11754 bp, 10 predicted proteins | sample 9270951 | NCBI WGS metagenome assembly JACXTT01 (sample SAMN15532306, study PRJNA645909) | rock metagenome | isolation source: weathered quartz diorite | place: Puerto Rico | collected 2017-06-21 | reverse complement strand
CGATGTCTACGCCGAGCTCTATTACGGCCAGCAGGCGCCGAAACCGGCCAAGGCCTTCGACACCGAAGGCCTGGTGATGCACTGCGGCTCCTTCGCCAAGAGCCTGGCGCCCGGTTATCGAATCGGCTGGGTGGCGGCGGGACGTTACGCGCAGAAGGTCGAACGGCTCAAGCTGATGACCTCGCTGTGCGCCTCGATGCCGGCCCAGGCAGCCCTGGCCGACTATCTGCAAAACGGCGGCTACGACCGCCACCTGCGCAAGCTGCGCTATGCCCTGGAAGAACAGCAGAGCGCCATGCTGGCGGCCATCGCCCGCTACTTCCCGGCGCAGACCCGGGTCAGCCAGCCGAGCGGCGGTTATTTCCTGTGGCTGGAGCTGCCGGAGCAGATGGATTCGCTGAAACTGTTCCAGCTTGCCCTGGCCCAGGGCATCAGCATCGCCCCGGGGCCGATTTTTTCGCCGACCCAGCGCTTTCGCAACTGCATCCGCTTGAATTACGGCAGCCCGTGGAGCGAAGTGTCGGAGCAGGCGATGGAAACCCTGGGACGGATTGTGCGGTCGTTGCTGGGCCAGTGAGCCTGCGCTCTCCAGCCCCCCTGCAGGAGCTGGCTTGCCGGCGATGGCGATCGCACGGTCGATGCAAGACTTGCAGGCCTCATCGTGATCTGTGGGAGCGGTGCTTGCCCGCGAAGCTTTTAGCGGCCTCACGGTCCTCTTCGCGGGCAAGCACCGCTCCCACAAGGTATGCGTTCACAGCATTACACCGTCAGGGGCCAATGCATCAGATACGCCGCCCCCGTCACCCGGATCAGCGGATGCGGCACTATCTGGCATTCACCAACGATCGTGAACCCATGGCGCTGATAGAAACGGCAGGCACCGCTGTTCATCGCGTAGTCGATCAGGCTCAGGCCCTTGAGCTTGAGCGCCTGGCAGCGCTGGCGCGCGTGTTCGAGAAAGCGCGCACCCAAGCCCTGGTTACGCCAGCCCTCGTGCAAGGCCAGGCTGGAAATATAGAGGGTGTCGGGAATCTCCAGGTCGGCATACGGCGCCAGCACCGGATCAGTGCTCGGCGTGGCATCCGGGTCATGGAGCATCGGATAGCTGTGCAGCATGCCGATGACCTCGCCGTCCGCCTCGGCCATCAGGCAATTCTCATAGGAAAAATCCACGCCTTCACGGGCATAGCGTCGCGCGCCGACATCCAGCAGGGACTCGGCGCCTTCGGCCAACTGGCTCCAGATGTAGTCGGACGCCCCTTCCGAGGAAATCTGGAACAGGCGGGCAATCTCGCGGGCGTCCGAGCGTAGCGCCGGACGAAAGATAACGGTCATTCGGGGTTCCCTGTAACGGTCGGTCGGAGCCAGACAAGGCCCTGGCTCCGGCGTTACAGTGTGAAGCGTACGCGCGACGGGGCGATGTGCCCGAGCGACATGACCGGGACGAAAACCGACTTAGCGCCCACCCGCCAGGTCGATGAAGGTACCGGTGGCGTAGGAAGCCTTGTCCGAGAGCAGCCAGACAATCGCCTCGGCCACTTCTTCGGCGCGACCGCCACGGCCCATGGGAATCGCCGACTCCAGCTTGCTGACCCGGTCGGCATCGCCGCTCAGGGCATGGAACTCGGTGTAGATATAGCCGGGGCGCACGGCATTGACCCGGATGCCCTCACCCGCCAACTCCTTGGACAAGCCGAGGGTGAAGGTGTCCAGCGCGCCCTTGGAGGCGGCGTAATCCACGTATTCGTTGGGCGAACCCAGGCGCGCCGCCGCCGACGACACATTGACGATGTTGCCGCCCTGGCCGCCATGGCGCGGCGACATGCGCCGCACCGCGTGCTTGGCACAGAGGATCGGCCCCAGGGTATTGGTCTTCAGGGTTTTCAGGATACGGAACTCGGACATCTCATCGAGCCGGGACTTCTGCCCAACGGTCCCGGCATTGTTGACCAGGGCGGTAACCGGCCCGAGTTCGGCGTCCACCCGGTTGAACAGGCGGATCACCTCATCCTCGATACTGACATCGGCACGCACGGCAATGGCCACGGCGCCGAGCTCGCGTACCTGCTCCAATACCCGCAGGGCAGCGGGCTCATCCGTCAGGTAGTTGATACAGATGCGATAACCCTGCTGCGCGGCGAGCAATGCGGTGGCGGCGCCAATACCACGACTGCCGCCGGTGATGACAATGACTTTGTCCATGAATCCGCTCCCTCGATCAACCTGTAGCCTTGCCGCAAAAGCATACCCGTCGGTGAGCGCTTTTGTGTAGTCACCGAAGGTCGCAAGGTTTGTACTAAGCGCTTACATAGACCCAGGCATCCAGGCCGGAAGCCAGTCGGACCGAGACCCGCTGGTAGTCCGACACTTCGTAGGCATCCGCCGCCGCCAGCTCCTCGGCGGTGATCCGGAAGACCATGCCGCTTACGCTGTCCTCGGGCCTGTCGCTGGGGCGCACGATGGGGTGGTGGGTCTTGCCGCTGGTGGCGAGGACCTGGGGATCGGTGATCTCGACCCAGGATTGCGCGTAGCCGAGCATGCGGTCGGCATTGCCCACCAGTTCGCGCCCGAAGTTGGAGAGTTGCACGGCCTTGTCCTGCAAGGTGCCGTAGGAGAACAGCAGTACCGGCGTTTCAGTGAAATCGCTCATGGAGGCCCCGCGGGTCGAAGAGGCCCTACAGTCTAGACGCTCTGTCAGCGCATGCCGAGCCGATCGCGCCGTTACAGGACAACGCCCGGTTTGCTCGGGATGCGCTGCTGCGGATCATAGAAAAACTGCTCCTGCGCGATACGCTCGCCCTCCCAGCGCTGGTGGGCGATTTCCTCCATGCGGGTGACACTGCCATCGGCCCATTCGAAGCGGAAAATCCAGCGAATCGCCACATGGTCGCCATTGAGAAAGGCCGGGCGCACGCAGGTCGAGGTCATGGAGCGCACCCGGGACATCACCGCCCGCTCCTTGGCGACATGAAAGTCACGCCCGACTCGCGGCGGTTCCTGATTCTCCTGCAGGGACGCGTCGGCTGTGTAGAAGGCTTCGACCGCTTCGGCGTGGGCATTGGCTTCGACCTGGGCGATAAAACGTTCGAGGGTTTCAAGGGTCGGCATGGTCAGCTCCTGGCTGGGATGATCGGCATTCATCAGCCCATTGAGGCTAAGGTCGGCGACGGACGATGGAAAGGTCCATTTCAGCCCATCTGGGCAGTACCAATCAGCTGACGCCGCCCGCAGCAAGCTGGCTCCTACAAAGTCTGCATTTCAGGCAACTGGCACAGAGCCTGCTTTATTCCTTTTAAGCGCACGCGGCAGCGGGCCCGGTCGGCCCGCTAACCGCCCCTGCCTGAACCCCCTCCCCAGCGCCCACCTTTTGGCGGATCCTGCGTCAATAAAGCCCCTAAATCCGGCGCTTCTTGGTATCGTGTGCGCCGATTTAAATAGCCACCTATGCACCTTTCGTCTTAGCAGACTTTTCCATATTCAATTTTCTTTGCACAAGACAGGTTCCTGATGTCCGATCCCATTCATATCAAGGATCACGAGAACGAAAAGCGCCTGGTGAACAAGCGCTTGCTGGCGTGCGGCATCCTGGTCCTGGCGCTGGCCGGCAGCCTGGTTGGCCGCCTGTATTTCCTCCAGGTCACCGAGTTTTCCTATAACTCCACCGTCTCGGAAAACAACCGCGTCCACGTCCTGCCGATCCCGCCGGAACGCGGGTTTATTTTCGACCGCAACGGCGAAGTGCTCGCCGACAACCAGCCCAGCTTCAACATGACCCTGACCCGCGAACGTGCCGGTGACGTCGGACAGGTGCTGGACACGGTGATGAGCGTGCTCAATCTGCCGGAAGAAGACCGGCCGATGTTCACCAAGATCCTCAAGCAGTCGCGCCACCCGTTCGAGCCGGTCACCCTGCTCTACGAACTGACCGAACAGCAGATCGCCCTGCTGGCGGTGAACGAGTTCAAGCTGCCGGGCGTCGAGGTCGAGCCGCAGTTCGTCCGACATTATCCGCTGGGCGAGCATTTCGCCCATTCGGTGGGCTATGTCGGCCGGATCAACGAAAAGGAAAGCAAGCAACTGGACCCGGTGGAATACCGCGGCACCCAGTCCATCGGCAAGACCGGCATCGAGCGCTTCTACGAAAACGAACTGCACGGCCACGTCGGCTACGAGGAGGTCGAGACCAACGCCCAGGGCCGGGTGATGCGGGTGCTCAAGCACACCGATCCGATTCCCGGGAAGAACATTGTCCTGAGCCTGGATGTCCATCTGCAGGAAGCCGCCGAGAAGGCCCTGGGTGATCGCCGTGGCTCGGTGGTGGCCATCGATCCGAAGACCGGCGACGTGCTGGCGATGGTCAGCAAGCCGAGCTTCGATCCGAACCTGTTCGTCACCGGTATCCGCGCCAAGGACTATTCGGCCCTGCGCGATTCCATCGACCGTCCGCTGTTCAACCGGGCCCTGCGCGGGCTCTATGCGCCCGGCTCGACCATCAAGCCGGAAGTGGCCATCGCCGGCCTCGACGCCGGTGTGATTTCCCCCAGCACCCGGGTGTTCGACCCCGGTTATTTCCAGTTGCCCAATGTCGAACACAAGTACCGCAACTGGAACCACAGCGGCGACGGCTGGGTCGACCTGAACGCGGCGATCATGCGTTCCAACGACACCTACTTCTATGACCTGGCGAACAAGCTGGGCATCGACCGCCTGCACGATTACCTGAACAAGTTCGGTGTCGGGCAGAAGGTGTCGCTGGACATGTTCGAGGAGGCACCGGGACTGATGCCGTCACGCGAGTGGAAACGCATGACCCGGCGCCAGGCCTGGTTCCCCGGCGAGACGGTGATCCTCGGCATCGGCCAGGGCTACATGCAGGTCACCCCACTGCAACTGGCCCAGGCCACCACGCTGATCGCCAACAAGGGCGTGTGGAATCGCCCGCACCTGGCCCGGACCGTAGGCCAGGTCGCCCCGGTGGACGAGCACCCGATTCCCAATATCGTGCTGCATGACCCCAAGGAATGGGAGCAGGTCAACTACGCCATGCAGTTGGTGATGCACGATCCGCGCGGTATCGCCCGGGCCGCGGCGGTGGGTGCGCAATACCGCATCGCCGGCAAGAGCGGTACGGCGCAGGTGGTGGCGATCAAGCAGGGCGAGCGCTATGACCGCCTGAAGACCGCGGAGCGTAATCGCGACAACGCCCTGTTCGTCGGTTTCGCCCCGGCGGAAGACCCGCAGATCGTGATTTCGGTGATGATCGAGAACGGTGAGGCCGGCGGTCGGGTGGCCGGTCCCGTGGTGCGGGAGATTCTCGATGCGTGGCTGTTGGACAAGGACGGCAAGCTCAAGCCCGAATACGCGCATCCGCTCAAACCGCACGAGGATCCGAAGGTTTAGCCGAGGCTACTGGCCTCTTCGCGGCGCTGCGGCGTCCCGACAAGCTCCGCTCCCACAAGTGTTGTGTCGTACGCATGATTTGAGTTCGACTAGAACAGTGTGGGAGCGGAGCTTGCCCGCGAAGAGGCCCTCAAGAACAACCCCACTTATCAGGCCGCAGCGCCGCGCCGATAAAACGCCAACACCCCGCCCAAGGTCATCAGCAGCCCCCCGCTCACCCGGTTGAATGCCCGCAGATGCCCGCCCTGCAAGCGGCTCAACAAGCGTGCGCCGCACAGCGCGTAAAACAGCATGATGCTGACATTGAGCAACGTCAGCACCCCGGCCAGCGCGGCATATTGCGCCAGTTGCGGTTGCGTGCTGTCGATGAATTGCGGCAGGAACGCCGACATGAACAGCAACGCCTTGGGATTGGTCAGCGCCACCAGGAAACAGCGCATGAACAGCCCGATGGAGCGGCTCGAGCCCTCCTGGACCGGCATTTCGACCAAGGTCCCGGTCGAGCGCAACATTTTCCAGCCCAACCAGACCAGATAAGCCGCCCCCACCCACTTCACTGCCTGGAACAGCGTCTCGCTGGCCTGCAGCAGGATTCCCAGGCCACAGGCCACCGCCGTCACCAGCAGCGCATCGGCCAGCACCGCCCCGCCCATGCCCCAGGCCGCCGCCCGTACACCGTGGTTGGAACCGTTGTGCAAAGCCAGCAGCACCGTCGGGCCGGGCATGGCGATGATCGCCGCCGAGCTGATCAGGAACAGGAGCAACGTTGCCAGCGTCATGAAGGTCGCCTTGAAAATGAAAAATGAACGTCATTCTGCGGCCAGCATGGATACGCTTCAACCACGGGCACACCAACCCGTCGTTTGCGCTGGACGGGACTAAGCTGTTTCGTGATAAAACAGGCTCAAGCACTGAAGCGTTTCAGCGTCCGTTCCCATCAGACAGGGTGATAGCCTCATGACCGACCAGCAGCTGCTCGACTCACTGTTTCCCGCCGCCGCGGACATTCCGGAAAAATATCGCCTCGAAGGCCAGCTGGAACAGCGCGAATACCTGGTCAACGGTACCTTGCGCACCTGGCACGGCCCGCTGGCCCAGGTCCGTAGCCCGGTGTACCTCGCCACTGCCAGCGGCGATGAACAAGTGATCCTCGGCAGCACACCGCTGCTGGACGCCGAGACCGCCCTCAGCGCCCTCGATGCGGCGGTCCACGCCTATGACCGGGGCCAGGGCGAATGGCCGACGATGCGCGTGGCCGAGCGCATCCAGCATGTCGAAGCCTTTCTGCGGCGCATGCGCGAGCAGCGCGAGGCGGTGGTCAAGCTGCTGATGTGGGAGATCGGCAAGAACCTCAAGGATTCCGAGAAGGAATTCGACCGTACCTGCGACTACATCGTCGACACCATCAACGCCTTGAAGGAGCTCGACCGCCGCTCCAGCCGCTTCGAGCTGGAGCAGGACACCCTCGGCCAGATCCGCCGCGTGCCCATGGGCGTGGCACTGTGCATGGGGCCCTACAACTACCCGCTGAACGAAACCTTCACCACCCTGATCCCGGCGCTGATCATGGGCAACACCGTGGTGTTCAAGCCGGCCAAGCTCGGCGTGCTGCTGATTCGCCCCCTGCTGGAAGCCTTCCGCGACAGCTTCCCGGCCGGGGTGATCAACGTCATCTATGGCAGCGGCCGGGAAACCGTCAGCGCGCTGATGGCCAGCGGCAAGATCGATATCTTCGCCTTCATCGGCACCAACAAAGCCGCCAGCGACCTGAAGAAACTCCATCCCAAGCCTCACCGCCTGCGCGCCGCCCTCGGCCTGGATGCGAAGAACCCGGCCATCGTGCTGCCCGAGGTCGACCTGGACAACGCGGTCAACGAGTGCGTCACCGGTTCCTTGTCGTTCAACGGCCAGCGCTGCACCGCGTTGAAGATCCTGTTCGTGCATGAAGACGTGGTCGAAGGTTTCATCGAGAAATTCAACCGCAAGGTGCACAGCCTGGTGCCGGGCATGCCCTGGGAAAACGGCGTGTCCCTGACGCCACTGCCGGAAGCCGGCAAGATCGACTACCTCAATGCCCTGGTGGCCGATGCCCAGGCCAAGGGCGCCGCGGTGATCAACCCCGGGGGTGGCCAGACCCGCGCCTCGTTCTTCTATCCGGCGGTGCTGTACCCGGTGAATGCCGGGATGCGCGTGTACCAGGAAGAGCAGTTCGGCCCGGTGGTGCCCATCGTGCCCTACCGTGACCTGGAAACCGTGATCGACTACGTGCTGGAGTCGGACTTCGGCCAGCAGTTGAGCATTTTCGGCACCGATCCCGCCCAGGTCGGCCGGCTGGTGGACACCTTCGCCAACCAGGTCGGGCGGATCAATATCAATGCCCAGTGCCAGCGCGGCCCGGACACCTACCCGTTCAACGGGCGCAAGAACTCGGCCGAAGGCACGCTCTCGGTGCACGATGCGCTGCGGGTATTCTCGATCCGCACCCTGGTGGCGACCAAGTTCCAGGACGGCAACAAGGCGCTGATCAGCGAAATCATCCGTAACCGCGAGTCGACGTTCCTGACCACCGACTACATCTTCTGACACCCCCATCCGTGGGAGCCGGCTTGCTGGCGATGGCATCGACGCGGTTTGACAGGACACCGCGTCGATACCATCGCCGGCAAGCCGGCGCCTACAAGTGTGCGGTGGCACGGATTTTTCATGTCTGGGCTAGGGCTGTCGGGCGCTCTGATCTATCATTGCAACCAGGCTGCCCGGCCTCGCCATTATTCTCATAAGAAATCCATGCCACGCATCGACCTTCGCCGCTTGATCCTGTTGCTGTCGCTTTCCGTCGTCACGCTGACCGCCGGTAACCTTTTCTTCGCCAGCTACCAGACCCAGCGCAACTTCCTGATGGCACAGACCCTGGAGGCCAATCGGATCTATGCGGTGAAGCTGGCCAACACCACCGAAAACTTCCTCAAGTTGACCCAGCAACAACTGGCCTTCAGCGCCGCACTGCTCCCCGCGATCTGGGACCAGCCCGAAAAACTCTGGCAGGAGACCCACCGGCTGCGCCGCGAGACCAACAGCTTCAACTCCGTGACGGTCATCCGCGCGGACGGCAAGATCATCGCCGCGTCCCCCAGCTACATGAACCTGACGGGCACCTTTTCCAGCAGCGAAGGCTTTCGCCAGGCCGTTTCGCGGCGCCAGCCGAATATCTCGCAGCCCTATATCGGCTCCAGCAACCACCTGATGATCCAGATCTCGCATCCGGTCTTCGATGCCGACGGCAACTACCTGGGCTACCTGGGTGCGGGTATTTATCTCAACGAGCCGAACATCCTGCACTCGCTGCTGGGCGAACAGTATTACCGTGACGGTTCCTACCTCTATGTGGTCGACACCCGGGGTCGGCTGATCTATCACCAGGATCCGGCGCGGGTGGGCGACGTGGTCAAGGGCAACCCGGCCATCGATGCCGTGATCGCCGGCGAGACCGGCAGCCTGCGGTTGAACAACTCCCAGGGCGTCGACATGCTCACCGGCTATGCGCCAGTCCCCCGGATCGGCTGGGGGGTGATCAGCCAGCGCCCCACCGCCGTTACCCTGGAGGGCCTGCAACGACTGATGCTGGAGGTCGCCGGGTACGCCGTGCCGCTGTTGCTGCTGTCGCTGCTGGGCATCTGGTGGGTCTCGACGCTGATCACCAAACCCCTCTGGCAACTGGCCAACTCCACCCAGTATTGGGGTTCTTCCACCGCCGCCCAGTCGGTCAGCAAGGTGAAGGCCTGGTACTACGAGGCGGCCCAGTTGAAGAGCGCCATGCAAAAGGCCCTGATGTCGCTGCACCAGCAGTTGGGTCGGCTTAATCAGGAAAACATCACCGACCCGCTGACCGGCCTGACCAACCGGCGTGGCCTGCAACTGATCCTTGAGGACTGGGAAAGCCACCGGCAGCCGTTTTCAGTGCTCGCCCTGGACATCGACCACTTCAAGCAGGTCAACGACAGCTACGGACACAGTGCCGGCGACCTGGTGCTGCAGCACCTGGCCCAGCAGATGCGCCGCCACTCCCGGGAGAGCGACGTGCTCTGCCGCTGGGGCGGCGAGGAATTCCTGATGCTGCTGCCCGGTACCCCACTGGACCAGGCGATCCAGGTGGCCGAGCGTTTGCGCGCGGCGATGGCCTATACCGAAAGCCCGAACGGCATCCCGGTCACCGTGTCCCTGGGCGTGGCCAGTTGGCCCCTGGGCGAACAGAGCGTGGCCCAGGTACTCAAGGAAGCGGACCTGGCCCTCTACCGGGCCAAGGACAGCGGGCGCAATCGCGTGGTGCATGTCGATCCGGGTATGCCGTCGGACGACACGAACGGATAGACTGAGCACCCCGAACGACGCCAACCGGGCCCCGGCCCCCAGCCGCCTTTCAGGCCACGAACACCCGACGACTTCGGGGATTTCTTGCGAGACCTAGCGCCAGCATGACCTTCAATTTCGACACGCTGATCGACCGCCACAACACCGGCAGCACCAAGTGGAGCCGCTACCCGGCCGACGTCCTGCCCATGTGGGTGGCCGACATGGACCTGCCGGTGGCGACCGCGATCACCCAGGCCCTGCACAAGCGCCTGGAACATCCGCAACTGGGTTACAGCGTGGCCCAGGACACCCTGCGCCAGGCCATCGTCGCCGACCTCTGGGCCAAGTACGCCTGGCGGGTGCAACCCCAGGAGCTGATTTTCCTGCCGGGTGTCGAGCCGGGTTTCAACATGGCATTGCGTGCCTTTGTGCAACCGGGCCAGAACGTCGTGGTGCAGACACCGAACTACCGTCCCCTGCGCCTGGCGCCGGGCCACTGGAACCTGCCAAAAGTCGAGCTGGCGTTCGAGCGTGATGCCCGGGGCGACTACGTCACACCGTTCAGCGCCCTGCGCAACGCCTTGCAGGGTGGCGGCGCGCTGCTGCTGAGCAACCCGCACAACCCGTTGGGCAAGGTCTTCCCTCGGGAAGAACTGCAACAGGTAGCGGATATCTGCCTGGAACAGGGTGCACTGATCATCAGCGACGAAATCCATGCCGACCTCTGCTTCGACGGCCGTCGCCATGTGCCGATCGCCTCGCTGAGCCCCGAGATCGCCAAGCACACCATTACCCTGATGTCGGCAAGCAAGGCCTATAACATCGCCGGGCTGAAGACCGCCTATGCCATCGTCCAGGACCCGACGGTGCGCGAGCGCTTCAACGCCGCCCGCTCAGGCATGGTCGACAGCGTCAACGCCCTGGGGCTGGAGGCGACCTGCACCGCCTACACCGAGTGCGGTCCGTGGCTCAAGGAACTGGTCGAGTACCTGCAGGCCAACCGCGACTACCTGCAACACGCCGTGGCCAACCGGCTGCCGGGCGTGGTCCTGCAGCCGATCCAGGGCACCTACCTGGCCTGGCTGGATTGCAGCGCGTTGGGCCTTGCGGACCCGTACCGGTTTTTCCTCGAAGAGGCCAAGGTGGGATTGAGCCCGGGGCTCGAATTCGCCGACGACGCGCAGCAGTTCGTGCGCTTGAACTTCGGCTGCCCGCGGGCGTTGCTGGAGGAAGGTATCAGCCGGATGGAGCGGAGTTTGCGCGGACGCTGAAGCCGCGATTAATAATTGTAGGAGCGAGCTTGCTCGCGATGATCGTCCAGGCACCGCAGGGCATCAGATGCCCCGCGTTATCGTTGACGTCCATCGCGAGCAAGCTCGGCTCCTACAAGGGTCAGGCGTGCTTATGCAGGCGCGGTTTGGCCTTGGGAAAATAGGGTTGTTTGACCAGCAACGTCGACACGGGCTTCACCGCCTTGGCCGGGGACGCCTCGACCGGAGGCTCCCCGCCAAACTCCGCCACATAGGCCGTCTGGCCGCAACGCAGCCGATTGTTGATAGGAAACTCATCCCCGTTGTCGTAAATGTACGCTTCCTTCATAGCCCATTCCTTCTCAACATAGTCGATCCCTGCCGGCCAACACCCGGCAGCCTCAAAAACATTGAGCGTAGCTGAGCCGAGGCAAACTGCAGGCTCTGACCCAAGGTTCCGACGAATGACCATCCGGTCACGAAACTCTCGCTCTCCCGACCGGGCTTTCACGCGGATTTCACTTCTGCACGCCTAGGATCGACTCACTCCTCGTTTCAATTCCATCCGACTCGCCTTCGTTGCGAGTCTTTTTTTGCCCGCGCAACCGGTCGAACCACAGGTAGACCACCGGCGTGGTATAGAGCGTCAGCAGTTGCGACACCGCCAGTCCGCCGACAATGGCGATCCCCAGGGGCTGGCGCAATTCCGAACCCGCGCCGTGGCCGAACGCCAGCGGCACGGCACCGAGCAGCG
>JACXTT010011653.1_pt1 | contig 11754 bp, 14 predicted proteins | sample 9270951 | NCBI WGS metagenome assembly JACXTT01 (sample SAMN15532306, study PRJNA645909) | rock metagenome | isolation source: weathered quartz diorite | place: Puerto Rico | collected 2017-06-21 | reverse complement strand
CGTGCTAAGGGTCTTGGTATGCCATCTCATTCGCGTTGATTCGCGTTGATGCGCTTTGATTCGCGTGCATTCGCGGCCTACCATGTCTTTTGGCCCGCCGCCGCTTCTTCGTCGATCACATCCACGCCGATCGCGCCGAGCTCACCGGCGATGACGCCCGCCATCTCGCTCGCGTCCTCCGCGCCGAGCCCGGCCAGCGCTTCGAGCTTTCCGACAACCAGCAGGCTTATCTCGCCGAAATCATCGCCGTCGCCGCCACGCGCGTAACTTTTCGTATTCTCGAGCCGATCCCCGCCGTCCCGCCCTTCCCGCACATCACGCTGTACGCCGCCCTCATCAAATTCGACCGCTTCGAGTGGCTCATCGAAAAAGGCACCGAGCTTGGCGTTGCCCGCATCGTTCCCGTCGACGCCGAGCGCACCGAAAAAGGCCTGGCCTCCGCCGCCGCCAAACGCATCGAGCGATGGAGGAAAATCGCGCGCGAAAGCAGCCAGCAATCCCGCCGCCTCCGGATTCCCGAAATCGCGCCCGCCGCCGCATTCCCCACCGCCGACCCCTCCGGCTTCCGCTACTTTCTCGACGAAAACCCCGGCGCCCCACTCCTGCTCGACGCTCTCCCGCCCGCTCGCGCCACCGAAGACGCCATCGCCATCCTCACCGGCCCCGAAGGCGGCTGGACCAACCGTGAACGCACGCTCGCCACTGCGGCCGGCTGGCAATCCGTCTCGCTCGGCGGAAATATCCTGCGCGCCGAGACCGCCGCCCTCGCCGCACTCAGCGTCCTCGCCCAGGCCTGGCAAGCCCGCTCCTGAAAGGTTTCGCGCCCGCCGATTACAATGAAGGAGGCGGATCATGGGATTTTTGATTGGCTACGCGGTGGAGCTGGTGCTGCTGGTGGCACTCGGCGCTATCCAATGGTGGATCTTCCGCGCTGCTATCTCTTTCGCGGAGAGCCGCTTACCGCCGCGCTGGGCGCGCGCGGTCCGCGTTCTGCTCTACTGTGCAGGCGCCGTCCTGTTGTTCGGCTTGATCTTCAGCATCCCCAGTGTGCACGGTCTGCGGCTCTATGCCCGTCTGATCGGATGGATCCGCGGTGCATCGTTGCTGTGGGCGTTCACCTCCGCTCCCGCCTGGCTCATCTACTGGCTTCTGCGGCCCTCACTTCGGCGGTCTGCTTCCGCCGATCCCGCGCGCCGGGCCCTGCTGCGCACCGCGGCCAGCGCGGCCGTGGCGGCTCCCTTTGCGCTCATCGGATTCGGCGCGCTCGTCGAGCGCACCGATTTCCGCGTCCGTGAAATCGATATTCCCGTTCCCGATCTCCATCCCGATCTGGAAGGTCTGCGCCTGGTTCAGCTCAGCGATATCCACCTGAGCCCATTTCTCAGCGAGCAGGAGTTCGCGCGCGTTGTGGACGCCGCCAATGAGCTCCGTCCGCATCTCATGCTGGTCACCGGCGACCTGATCTCCGTGCGCGGCGATCCGCTGGATGCCTGCCTCCACCAGCTCTCGCGCCTGCGCGCCGATGCCGGCGTGCTCGGCTGTCTCGGGAATCACGAAATCTACGCCGGCACCCAGCGATACACCGCCGAGCAGGGAGCGCGCCTCGGCGTCCCGTTCCTGCGCGAACAGGCCCGTCCGCTCCGCTTCGGCCAGGCGCTCATCAACGTCGCCGGCGTCGATTACCAGAAAATGAATTGGAGCCCGCACTATCTGCAAGGCGCCGGTCGCCTCATCGTTCCGGGCGCGTTGAATGTCCTGCTCCAACACAATCCCGATGTCTTCCCCACTGCCGCGCAACAAGGCTGGGACATCACGCTCGCCGGCCACACCCACGGTGGCCAGGTCAATATCGAGATCCTGAGCCAGAATCTGAACGTGGCCCGCTTCTATACGCCGTACGTCTACGGTCTCTACCGCTCCGGGCGGTCGTCCATCTATGTAACGCGCGGCATCGGCACTATCGGAATGCCCGCGCGCCTCGGTGCGCCGCCCGAGATCGCTGCGCTGCGCCTGCGAAAGGCCTGAAGCCGCTCTTGCGCGATCTCATTCTCAGCGATCTTCACGCCAACCTCGAAGCGCTCACGGCCGTTCTCGAATCCGCCGCCGGCGGTTACGACCGCGTCCTCTGCCTCGGTGACCTGGTCGGCTATGGCGCCGATCCCAACGCCGTCGCCGGCTGGGTGCGCGCCAACGCGAGTGTCGTCGTGCGCGGCAATCACGACCGCGGCTGCGCCGGACTCGATGACCTCCAGTGGTTCAACCCCGTAGCCCGCGTTGCCGCCGAATGGACCCACACCCAGCTCACGCCCGAGAATCTCGATTACATCGCCTCCCTGCCCAAAGGCCCCATCGCCGTCGACTCTTTTCAAGTCATGCACGGCTCGCTCCTCGACGAGGACGAATACATGGTGCATGCCGACGACGCCGGCCAGACCTTTCCGTATCTCGAAACCGCGCTCGCCTTCTTCGGCCACACGCACGTGCAGGGCGGCTTCGAATGGGGACGCAACCGCGTCCGCACCATCCACCGGCCCGCCCCGGGAGAACCCGAGCTCTCGCTCGATCTCGATCCCGACAACGCCTATCTCATCAACCCCGGCTCCGTGGGCCAGCCGCGCGACGGCGACCCCCGCGCCGCCTACGTCCTGTCTAATCCCGACAACCACTTCGTGACCTACCGCCGCGTCCCCTACGACATCTCGACCGCCCAGCAAAAAATCCGCCGCGCCGGCCTGCCGGACCTGCTGGCGGAACGCCTGAGCGTGGGCCGGTAACGCCGTGGCTACTTTTTGTGGAGGATCAAGACGCCAAGTTCGGGATCACGCTCAAATTCCGTGATGCGCAGGGCCTCGGTTCGTAGCATCGCCTCCGCATCTTTCGTCGGATGCGCCCAGCGCCGGCAAGACGCGAGACTAATTTCCGCGAGAGGTTCTCATCAAACAGCAATTTCACAAGGCAACGCGTCTGCCGAGACGGGAGGCGAAATCGTAAACGGCGCGGAAGTCATCAGGCTCGAGTTCCGGGTAATCGCGCAGTATCTCCTCTTCGGTCATACCGGCCGCAAGCCAGCCGAGAACATCCCACACCGTGATGCGCAGCCCCCGAATCGTTGGCTGGCCGGAACGCTTCCCAGGCTCAATGGTGATGCGCGGACTCACAGTAGGAGTATATCAATCGGGTCGCACAGAAGCTTGTTGGCGGAAAGGCTGGCTGTGTGAAGATAGCCCGGTGGCGTGCGCTTCAGCGCGCCGCGGTGAACTTCAGTTCGCCGTCACAGCCCCAGTGTGCCGCCAGTTCGAGGTCGGCAATGCAGTTAAGCAAAAACCCTCACTCGATTGGGGGCGACTTACATCTGATTTTAGGATCGAATGTAGCTGACACTCTCACACGATTCGGAAGTTCGATGACGATCTCGGGTTGCTCGGGGTCCCAAATGTGCAGATAGGAGTCCTCTTCGTAGGCCGCTCGCTCCCGAATTTCAAAGCTGTAATTGATGGTGAACGCGCCGTGGGATCGGTCGCCGTCGTGCGCGCGCTGAAAACGCCATTTGCGCGCGCTATCAATTGCTTCCGCGAGAAGCAATGGGTGGCCGAATATTGCCGTTACAGCCGACGGTTTGCCACCCTCGCCAATCGTGAAGCTCACTTGAGCGGACCCATGGATCTTGGCCTTGAGCGCCAAACAGGAGTATTCCGGCGCTACAATGCGTGTGGGTTTCCATTCCTGGCCGCTCACAGCGGGCGGCATGAGCCACACGATCGCTAATACTCTGAGAGAGAACTGCACCAAAACGGAAATTATTTCTGAATTACGAGCGGCATTTCTAAGGTTCACGGATCGGACTCGGGACTACCGTCGGCCGCCTATGACGGCACTAAAACCCAACAATAACCTCATACGTCGCTCAATCAACCGGTAATCCTCATAGAGTCCGGCGAATCATCTAAGTCTAATTCGCGTTCATTCGCGTTCATTCGCGGCCAAAACACCCCCGCATTTCCTGCACACGCACACCTTCCCCTTCGCTCCCTCCGGCACCTTCTCCAGCGCCTCCGCCGAAATCTTCACGCTCGCGCACCAGCACTCGCCCTTCCCCGCTGCCATCCCACAATCGTTCGGCCCGCCGCATATCGGGCACCGGTCAGGCTTCAACTCGCTCATACCCTCTCCGGATGCGCCACCGGCGCGTAAAACTCCCGCACTCGCCTCGCCGCCGCGGGTCCCACAACCCGCGCCAGCTCTTCCTCCGGCGCACCACGCACCAGCTCCGGACTCCCGAACTCGCGCAGCAGCTTTTGCACTGTCCTCTGGCCCACGCCCGGAATCTGGTCCAGCTCCGACGTCAGCCGCGCGGCATTTCGCCGCGTGCGATGAAACGTCACCGCAAACCGGTGCGCTTCGTCGCGGATAGATTGGATCAAATGCAAAATCGGCGAGAACCGGTCCAGCACCACCGGTTCATTCTCCTGCCCCAAAACGTAAATAATCTCTTCGCGTTTGGCAATCGCCGACAGCGGCTGATTGATGATGCCCAGCGACTCCAGCGCCTCCGCCGCCGAGTGCAGTTGCCCCAGCCCGCCATCGATCAGCACCAATCCCGGCATCGCCTGATTCTCCTGCTGCACCCGCGCATAGCGCCGCGTCACCACCTCGCGCATGCTCGCAAAGTCATCGTTCCCCACCACGCCGCGGATGATGAACTTGCGATAGTCCGATTTCTTCATCCGCCCCTCTTCCCACACCACCATGCTGGCCACTTTGTCCGTGCCTTGAATGTGCGACACGTCGAAACATTCGATGCGCTTCGGCGCGTCCGGCAATCCCAGCGCGTCCTGCAACGCTTCCTGAATGGCTCGAGAAGACGGTTTCATCACCCGGAAGCGTTGATCGAAACTATGCTTTGCGTTTGTTTCAACCAGGTTCAAGAGCGCCTTTTTCTGCCCGCGCTGCGGCGTGTGAATCTCCACTTTCCGCCCGCGCTTCTCCGAAAGCAGCTCTTCCAGCTCTTCCCGGTCCTCGAAATCCACCGGCACGTGAATGATCGAGGGAATGTGCTGCTGGTCGATGTAGATCTGCTTGATCAGCGCCGAGAAAAACTGCGGCTTGTCGAATTCCGGCTGGTCCTCCCAGAAAAACTCGCGACGGTCCACGATCTGCCCATTGCGTAGGTGGAACAGGTTGAGAGCCACCAGCGGCGGCTCCGCATACGCCGCGAAAATGTCGATATCGTCGCCCTTGGCCGCGGCCATCTTCTGCCGCTCTTCCATTTCTTCCACCGTCGAGAGCAGATCGCGCAGCGCCGCCGCCTCCTCGAAGCGCGTGGCCTCCGACGCCTGCTGCATGCGCTCGCGCAGACCCTCGGCCAGGTCCGCGTGCCGCCCTTCCAGAAACAGCTTCACGTTCTTCACCGCGCCCGCATAAGCGTCATCGGTCGTGAGCCCCTCGACACAAGGCCCCAGGCACCGGTGAATGTGATACTGCAAGCACGGCTTGGGATGATGGTGCGTGAGATCCACCTTGCACGAAGGCACCAGAAAACTGCGGTGGATGAAGTTCACCAGGCGATAAGCCAGGTTCGCCGGAAAATACGGGCCGTAGTACGTCGAGCCGTCCTTGCGCAGCCGCCGCGTCACGTACACCCGCGGATATTTTTCGCTCGTGAGTTTGATGTAGGGGTATGTCTTGTCGTCCCGCAGCAGAATATTAAAGCGCGGCTTCCACTGCTTGATGAGGTTGTTCTCGAGCGCCAACGCTTCTTTGTTGTTATCGACCAGGATGTAGTCGATATCGCGCGCCTCCGAGAGCAGCGTGCCGGTCTTGGCGTCGCTCATGCGCTCGTCGGAAAAGTAACTGCGAACGCGCAGCCGCAAGCTCTTTGCCTTGCCGACGTAGATCACGCGCCCGCCCGCGTCCTTGTATAGATACACCCCGGGCCCCAAGGGCAGTTGTGCGGCTTTCTCTCGGAGTTCTACTGGGGGCAATATAATTTGATTATGTCACGCGGTCCGTCGGCGTATCCGGCTGTGGCTAAGTTGCCGAAAAACCACCGATGCGGATCTGCGTCACGTAACCGTTCACCTACTCGTACCGCAAAGTGACGCACGGATCGGTTCGCGTAGCCCTCAACGCGGGCGCGGCGCTGGCCAATAGCGCGATCGATGTCAGCATGATCCAACTCAACGCGAAAGTGGTGAAGTCGTTCGGCTTCACGCCGTACAGCAGGCTCGACATGACGCCGCACAACGCGGTCGCCAGAGCCAGGCCCGCCGCACTGCCTAACAGGATCATCCGCGCCTGCTGCCACAGGATCAGCCGCAGCACGCTTCCGCGAGTCGCGCCCAGCGCCACACGGATGCCGATCTCCTGTGTACGCTGCACCACGGCATACGAGATCACTCCGTAGACTCCGATGGCCGCCAGCAGCAGCGCCAGCGCAGCAAACGCGCTCAGCAAGAACATGGTTAGCCGCCTTTGCGCGAGCGATTCGGACAGCCGCTGCTCCAGCGTTGCGATGTCATACACCGGCGTCTGACGATCGAGCGCGAAAACGGTTGAGCGCAAGGGAGCAGACAGCACACCCGGATTTCCGTTCGTAGCGAGCACGATATTGAAGCTGACCTGCGGCGCCTGCGCAAGAGGCAGGTAAATTTCCGGCTCCGCGGCGTGGTCGAGACCCTGTTGGTGCACGTCGGCGGCGATCCCCACCACCTGCAGTTCGGTGGGTTGGCCTGGCGCGCAACCGGCGCAGTGCTCGGAAACCATCGAATGAAACCGTTTTCCTAACTCGCCGCCGGGATAAAACTGTCGCGCAAACGCGCGATTCACAATCGCCACCCCCGGAGAGCCTTCGTTGTCCTTTTCATCAAACGCCCGCCCCACAACGATTGTCGTGCCCATCGCGCGGAATAGATCCGGGGTAACGCTGATCAGCGGCACACGAAGTTTCAGCCAGGTTTCTCGTGGTGGTAGCGTCGGTCCGAACCACACCATGGTAGCCGTGTGTCTCGGCTGGAGAGGCAGTTGGCTGGACAGCGCGGCGTACCGCACCGCCGGCAGAGCCTGTAATCTGGGCAATACCTCGGACGCGAAGGCCAGAATCTGCTTGTATTCTTTGGACTCGCCCGGTGCCCCCGCCGGCAATGGCAACTGCAGCTTTGCGGTGAGCACGTTGTGCGGATCGTAGCCTGGATCGGTGCGCATCAGGTCGCGGAAGCTGCGCACCAGCAGGCCGGCGGCAATCAGCAGCACCAGCGCCAGCGCGACTTCCCCCATTACGAACGCGTCGCGCAGTAGTCGATGATCGCGCACGCCCGACATTCGGAGTGACGTAGTCTTCAAAGCGTCCGTGACGTCCGCGCGCGAGCCGGTAATGGCCGGCGCCGCTCCAAACAATACCGCCGCCACGACCGCGACGCCCATGGTGAACCCAAAGACATAGGGATCGAGGCCGACGCTTGCGAGCCACGGCAGCGTCGGCGATTGCCATTTGCGAATTGCGTCAATTGCCAGAGCGCCCATCGCCAGCCCCGCGAGACCTGCGAACGCGGAAATCACCATGCTTTCAGTGAGGAACTGTCGCGCGATGCGCGTTCGTGCCGCGCCACCGCTCGAACAAGTTGTAGGTTGGCGATATTGGCGCACGCGATCAGCAGCACCAAACCTACCGCTGCCAGCAACACGATCAGCGGCTTTCGCGAATCTCCCGCCAGGTGGCGCTGCAAGGGATTGACTTCCAGTTTGCGTCCTTCGGCCATGCGCGCCAACGGCACTGGATAATCGCGAAGCCTGGTTTGCTGGAACGCTTGCAGTTCCTTCTGTACGCTCGCTAGGGAGTCTCTCGGGCGCAGTCTCGCAAGCACCTGGAACATCAGTAAAGGCTCTTCAACGTTGAACGCGGAAGGGCCTGGGGCGCGCAGCGCACTCAGCACCTGCGGCGCGTTCGCCATATCGGGAAAGCGGAAGCGCGGTGGCAGAACGCCCACCACGGTGTACGCGTCCCTGTCGAGGTTCAACGTCGTCCCCACCACGCGCGCGTCGCCGCTGAAGCGCTCGCGCCATAGCGCATCGGAGAGAAGCGCAACCGCCGCACTGCCGGGGCGATCGTCGGCAGGGGCGAAATCGCGGCCGATTTGCGGCGCAACCCCCAGAAGGGAGAGGAAATTGCCGGAAACCATAGCGCCGGGAATGCGGACGGTGTCCCCGAGGCCGCTCAAAGTATACTCGTTGAAAGCATAGCCGGCGACCGCCTCGAAGGGCCGCCCGCGTTCGCGCCAGGCGATCATGTCCGGTGCGGCGATGGCGCCGCTGCCGCCAGAGCACGACCGTTCGGCCACCCACACCAGCCGATCGGGCTCGTGGTAGGGCAGCGGGCGGATCAGCAGGGCATAGACAGCGGAGAAGATGGCGGTAGTTGCCCCGATCCCCAGTGCCAGGGTCAGCACCGCGGTGAGCGCAAATCCAGGACTGCGCCGCAGCCCGCGCAGTCCATAGCGGATGTCCTGCAGGAGAGTGTCGAGTACCGGCAGACCCCGCTGATCCCGATATGCCTCTTTAGTGACTTCCACACCGCCCAACTTAATGAGCGCCTGCCGCCGCGCTTCCTCGGCGCTCATTCCCGCGCGACGGTTGTCGTCGATGTGCATCTGGAGATTGCTTTCAATCTCCTCCGCCAGTTCGCGGTCGCGCTGATCTTTGCGGAACAGGCCGGAAAGTCGGCGAACGAAAACGCGCCAATGTCTCATGCTGGCCTCCCGGTCACGCGTGCTCTTTGCCGAGAGACAGGAACCTCGCCATGACCGCCGTGGTTTCCTGCCATTCACTCAATTCTTTTTCGAGTTGCCTGCGGCCGGCGGGTCAGGCGGTAGTACTTGGCTCGGCGGTTGTTCTCGATGATGTCCATTCCGACACCACATGCCCTTCCTGCTCCAGTTTCAGAAGCGCGGGGTAAATCGTGCCGTACTGAACCGCCAGCAAGTCGCCGCTGATCTGCTCGATGCGGCGCGCGATACCGTACGCGTGAAGCGAGCCCATGCTCTCCAGCGTCTTGAGAATCATCAGCGACAGCATCCCTTGCCGGACATCCTTCTTTTCAGCCATCGCTACTCCTATTGGTTACCTATATAGCATGGCACAATTCATATTGGATGGCAATACCGCAGCTTCGTTGGTGGCTAGTTGTGCGGCTTTCTCTCGGAGTTCTACTGGGGGCAATATAATTTGATTATGTCACGCTGGCTGATCGCGACTTTCCTCTGCCTGGCGCCCCACCTGACGGCGCAGCAGAAGCCGCCGGAGCAAAAACCGCCGGAGCAGAAGGAGGAAGCCCCGCCCGAAGAGGACGTAACGGAAAAGCCGAAGGAGTACTCGTTCAATCCGCTGCAGGCGGAAAAGGAAGTGCGCGTCGGCAATTACTATTTCCGCAAGGGGAGCTACCGCGCGGCCGTGCTGCGTTTCCGCGAGGCGACCAAGTGGAATGCAAACTTCGCGGAGGCATACGTTCGGCTGGGGGAGGCTTCGGAGAAGCAGAAAGACTGGAAATCGGCGCGGGAGGCTTACGAAAAGTTCCTGGAGCTGGCGGCGGACGACAAACGCGCCCCGGACGTCCGCAAGAAAGTCGAAAAACTCTCGAAAAGGAAACACTAGGCTGCGGCCGGGCGTTTTTTGAGTTGGCGGGAAATGATGGTCACAATCCGCCGGAACCCCCGTTCCCAATCCGGAAACAGGTCGATGTACTGAATCTCGCGCCGGATACTGGAGGGCACCGGGCAGGGATCGAGCCGGACCGGAATCAGAAAAACGTCATCCAGCGGGACGAGGCGCGCGCAGTCGAGGGCATACCGGATTTCGGCCTGAAATCCGCCCTTCTTGGTTGCCGAGTTGCGCGAGAAGCACGCGATCACGAAGGCGGTGGCCTCGATGGCATCCTCGATGGAGCGCGGCCAGTTCTGCCCCGGCAACAGCCGGCGTCGGTCGAACCACGGATCCAGGCCGCTTGCTTCCAAACAATCGCAAAGGCGTTCCACATGGTGCGTATCTTCCTGGACATAGGCTAGAAAAACCGAAGGGGCCGTGCGCGGCACGAAGCGGTAACCTCGCTTTCCGCGGGGCTGGAACGCGCCCAAGCCGTCTATCACCACGGTCTTGCCCTCTTGCAGGCACTCGCGGACGGCGCGCGCCACCTGCCGGGCGGAGGACCAGTTACCGTTTACCACGCCGTCCGGTTCCCTTGCCGCTCTTGCGATCGAATGCGAAATCCCAGCGCGGGCCGGGCGTAAAGGTGCCCAACCCCGGGAGCGCCGCGCTTTCGCCCTTTTTTAGGTTTGAAATGATCCTGGTGACAACGTGATCCAGTTGGTCGGCTGCCTCGGCCCGCGAAACCCCCGCCTTCTTTGCCAGTCGTGTTGTGAGGCCCGGCTTCTTCATCTGGTTCCATCTTAGGCTCCCCCAGGGGGAACGGGGCGGCCGAAGATCGCAGGCCGTTGAATTCACGAGTTTTGAAGGTTCAGGGAAGGCGTGACCGGGGTTGATGAACTGATTTTAATAACCGTTTAAGGCCCAGTTCATGTCGAGTCCGATATCATACGCTGAGACGAGATTATCGTCACCCCCTAAAGGAGAACAGCACAAATGAAGAAACTGATGGTTGCCATGCTGGGCTTGTCCCTGCTGAGCGGTATTGCCACCGTGTCGTTCGCGCAGGACGCCCCCAAAAAGGAAGACACGAAGAAAGAGAAGAAGGCCAAGAAGTCCAAGAGCAAGAAAAAAGCCGACAAGATGGACAAGAAAGACGATACGAAGTAGGCTTCGCGACATCTGCTGGATGGCTGCGTAGCCCACACACTTCCTAACCTGGGCTACGCGGCAGTCCGGTTTCCCCCCGTAATTCCCTCCCAGAATTGACACTTGCCGCCGTTTCGCATAATCTCTAGTTGAATACAGGAGATTCAGTGGCGCCGCTCGATGAACATCTCTGTTAAAGGCGACTACGCGCTGCACGCGGTTTTCGACCTTTCGTCCCAACCTCCCGGCCAGCCAGTCAGAATCGCCGACATCGCGAAAAGGCAGAAGATCCCGCAGAAATTTCTGGAATTGATTCTGGCCAGCCTGAAGCAGGGCGGGTTCGTGGAATCGCGCCGCGGAGCGGAGGGCGGATATCTGCTCGCCAGGCCGCCGGATGCCATCCGGGTAGGCGACGTGCTGCGGTACGTCGAGGGCCCTCGGGATGAAAAATCCCGCGGCCGCCGGCAAACCGAGTCGCCATTTTCGGATGTATGGCAACGGGTGAACGAAGCCGTCTCCTCGGTGCTGGACCAGACTTCGTTCGCCGACCTGCAACGGGCGTGGAAAGACAAGCGCGCCCGGTTCGTGCCCAACTGGGAGATATAGCGTGACCTACGCAGACAATTCCTTGAGTATCGGGCGCACGCCCCTGGTGCGGTTGAACCGCATCACGAAGGGGGCGGGCGCGACGGTGCTCGCCAAGATCGAAGGCCGCAACCCGGCCTATTCGGTGAAATGCCGCATTGGCGCCTCCATGATCTGGGATGCCGAGAAGCGCGGCGTGCTGAAGCCCGGCAAAGAGCTGATCGAGCCGACCAGCGGGAACACCGGGATCGCGCTGGCTTTCGTGGCGGCGGCGCGCGGCTATCCGGTCACCCTGGCCATGCCGGAGTCGATGTCGCTCGAACGGCGAAAAGTGCTGAAGGCGCTGGGCGCGAAACTGATTCTCACCGACGGCTCGCAAGGCATGAACGC
>JACXTT010011652.1_pt1 | contig 11755 bp, 10 predicted proteins | sample 9270951 | NCBI WGS metagenome assembly JACXTT01 (sample SAMN15532306, study PRJNA645909) | rock metagenome | isolation source: weathered quartz diorite | place: Puerto Rico | collected 2017-06-21 | reverse complement strand
CCAGGAGGCCAGAAGAACAATCTGTACATCAATATTTTCGATCCTCAAACCGGCCAGCTTCATTTTGAGGACCAAGGGCGGATGCTCGATTACGCCACACCCGAAGAGCTCAACCCGAAATTGCCCTATCCTCCCTATCCCTACCGCGGTCACGGGACATTCCTCGGCGATATTGATAATGACGGCGACCTCGACCTATTCATTGGGAACGGTGGGCCCTATTCTGTTCGACCCGATACTCCGCCCAGCCCGTGGTGCCAAACTGGCGCGGGATGTTGCGGATCCATAACCGTGTGTTACCGTGCAAACGTGGAGCCAAATCGGTTGTACAGAAACGATGGCGGAAATACGAAGAACTGGCTCTCGATTCGATTGATCGGCACCCTCAGCAATAGAGACGCGATTGGTGCCAGAGTGAAGATCACATCAAGCAGGCAAGGTTCTGGGGCCCGGGCCCAGTACAAGGTGGTCCAGGGAGGCAGTGGCTTCAATTCCAATAACCCCTTCGATGTGCATGTCGGCCTCTGGGACGATGACACTATCCAGAATATTGAGGTCACATGGCCTCGAGGCGGATCGCAGACCTTCTCCGGTGTCGAAATCAATCATAGGATCATTATCAAGGAAGGGGATCGGAGGGTGTGGTATTAGGAGACCAAGAGACCAAGAGACTAAGAGACCAAGAGACTGGGAGGCCAGGGGTTCGGCGCCGGGTCATGATTTACTAGGCCTGGAGGATGTATCCAGCCCCGAAAACTCGGGTTAATCCATGCAGTAAGCTGAATGCTCCCTGGACCAGAATCGTGAATTTGGCACCGACCTCGGCGAACTGTATGAGCTCGCTGTTGAACATGAATGGGCTGGCGGATGTTTGGTTCACCGTCTGCACTCCCGTTCCGGAGCCGGTAAAGAGGTCGAATATGAACTGCACGGTATCGTCCGACGTAGCCACGATCGTTCCTTGTTTGAAGCTCTCCGGATCCGAGAAGGTTGCACGGGGCATCGGGTTGAAATATGCCGTTGCGTGGATCTGGGCGTCGACGATGATCAGGGGCCCGTTGGCGGTAATCCGTACGTTTTGCGCGCTTGAGAAAGTTGGAAAATATGCAGTGGACTCATTTTGTTGAGCAGGGTCGGCAGCCGAGAAGAGGGCCGTACCTTCCAAGCCCGGAACATAAGTAAAGTAGCCAAGGGCGGAGACGCGGGGCTCCCCGGCGGAGAAATCGAGTTGGATTTGGAAGACTTGTTTTCTAACTACTTCTCCGGGGGAGCCCACACCTATGATCCTGGGCCCTCTGGATAAGGTGCCTCGGGAGCGAGTCGTGCCAAGCGCATCCGCCGGCATGGTCATTGCGAAGAGACTCCCGCAGATCCCGAGAAGCGTACCGAAGCCACAACCACTTCTTAGAGTCATTAGTCTTTCCCCCGACGCGTGGACTCGGAGCCGAATGTCGGCCGCGAGCTATTGAACCTGAATAATGTGCCCTGCTGCGTAGAGGCGGGTCAGCCCATGGAACAAACTGAATTTTCCCTGCATGAATACGGTGAATTTGGCACCGACGGAACCGAACTGAACCAGCTCTCCATTCAACATGAACGGATCACCACGTGTTTCTCTTACCGAAACGACTCCGGATCCGGAGCCGGTGAGAGTATCAAAGATAAACTGCGTAGAATCGGCGGTCATGGCAATGACCGTCCCCCTCGTGAAGCTCTCCCCGTCGGAGAAGGTCCCGCGCGGCGTCGGGTTGAAATATGCCGTTCCGGTCCCCTCCGCGCTAAAGATAATCAGCGGTCCGTTGAGGGTGATTCTGCCAGGCTTCAAGCTTGAGAAGGTAGAGAAACGAGCAGTGGACTCGTTCTGACGAGAAGGATTATTGTCTGAGAAGAGATCAGTATCTTCCGCACCGGGAACAAAAGTAAAATAGCCGAAGGCGGTGCCGCCGGACCCACCGCCGGTAAGATCGAGTTGGATTTGCAAGACGTACTTTCTAACCACCTCGCCGGGCGAGCCCACTCCTATGATTCGCGGCCCAGCCGGCGGCTTCTCTGCTGAATATCCCGCTCCGGGGGCCGTAGCAGGCAGTGCTAATGCGATAAGCGCGACGCTGGTCCCAATAAGGGCCCTAGTACTGGGACTAATCTTTCGAGGTCCCATCCCCACCTCCTTTCACTGGATTTGTCACGTCAATCTTACGGTAGCAAGAAGGGGTAGCCCGGGCAAGATGTCCGTCGACCGAGCCGCGCTAGCACCCTCCGATGTCGTATCATTAAGACGATCGACCCAGCGCCGATTGCGGCGAAGCACATGCCGCGGAACCTGGTCTACCGGACCTGAATGATCACTCCGGCCCCGAAAACGCGGGTCACGCCGTGAAACAGACTGGACTTTCCCTGTAGGAAAAGTGTGAACTTGTCGTCCGCCATGCCCAGCTGAACGAGTTCCCCATTAAGCATGAAGGGTTGGGCGGACGTTTGTTTACCGTTCAGGACTCCCGTTCCGGAGCCCGTCGAGACATCGAGAATATACTGTAAGGATTCATCGGCAGTAGCGACGATCGTGCCTTGCTTGAAGCTCTGCGGGTTGGAGAACCTGGCACGAGAGCTCGGATTGAAATACGCGGTCACTTGGTTCTCCGCCTCAAAGATAATCAATGGTCCGTTAGTGGTCACGCGTACGATTCTTGCATTTGAGAACGTAGTGAAATAGGCCGTAGACTCATCTTGACGATCTGGATCGGTGCCCAAAAACAGGTTCTTATCCTCCAGACCCTTAATGGATGTGAAATAGCCCAAGGCAGAACCTGTCGTCCCGGCCGCCGAGAGATCGAGCTGGATCTGCAACACATACTTCCTGACCACCTCGCCAGCCGCACCCAGGCCTACAATTCGCGGCCCCACTGACGGCCTCCCCCCTGGGCGAGCGGCCACCGGTACGCCCATTGGCCTCGTTGATGCGAGAAGAGCACTGCAAGTCCCAAGCACAACGGCAATCTTAGGGCCGATCTTGCGAGTCGTCATTCTCTCCTCCCCGGACCGAACTCGATCTTCAGCGGTCTGTCAGTCTGCTGTACTACATGCGCTAGCTCGTCAATCCTCAAGTGGCAGACGGAAGAACCCTCCCCGAACGGAACACTTCCTGCCAGTCATTCTTTACCGTACCAAGTGGCTGCTGTAGTGGCAAGGTGATCGTCGATTCCACCATCCAATTCTTCTTGACTTCCCCAGGTAACATCGCTAGGTTAGAGTCAATTACAGTCACAGGAGGCCTCGGTGATGCGGAAGGCTCAAAAACCAATCGTCGCGCTGATTACATTCGTTTTGACGGCTTGGCTCGCCGGCGAAAATCGGGCAGGGAGATCACCGAGACCGGCGCCCTCTCAGGCGGTTGGTCACATGGCCCTGGTTGACATTGCCTTGAAAGCCGGAGTGCAGGATCGGCTGCGAAGCGAGCGGGGCGTGGCTGCCGCAGACTTCAACAACGACGGCTATCTTGACTTCTTTCTCTCCAATTTCGGGGAGGCCAACGTCCTGTTCTACAACAATGGCGACGGAACGTTCACACCCGATTATTCGCTTCCGAACGCTCAGATCCACAACATGAGCCTGGTGGCCTCCGCCGCCGATTATAACAACGACGGATACGTGGATATCTTCGTTGGAAACGGCGGATTCGGCACGCCTCCGGAGAAGAGCCGTCTCTATCGGAATGACGGCATCGATCCCAAGACGGGCCGAGCGACCTTCACCGATGTTTCCGATTTCTCTGGGATTGGCGGGCCGCTCACCGCAACTATGGGTGGCGTATGGGGAGACTACGATAACGACGGGTTTGTGGACCTTTACATCTCCAATCGCGGATTCGTCCCGGGTGTTCCTTTTCCAATGAGAAACATCCTCTTCAGGAACAGGGGAGACGGGACATTCGAAGACGTCACCGCCAAGGCGGGAGTGGGCGGTAACTGGACATTGAGCTCTTACGGTTTTCATTCGGCATCTTGGGCGGATTTCGACAATGATGGCTGGTTGGATCTCTATGTGCCGAACTATGGAGGGGATAACCTTCTCTACCACAATAACCACGACGGGACGTTTACTAATATTGCCGACTCGCTCATCTCCTCCAAGCCTTACGGCGCATTCGCGAGCGCCGTGGGCGACTTCAACAACGATGGTTGGCTCGATCTCGCGGTCACAGAGTACTCCAGGGCTACTCTGGCCACGCGACAAGTTCCCGATGCACAGGCCGTGAGGCTCTTCCTCAACCGCGGGCAGGGACGCTTCGAAGATGTGACTTTTGCCGTTGGATTGACAAACTCAACCTCCACGCCGATGGGTTTTCAGATTGGCGAATTCAACAACGATGGCTACCTCGATATCCTGTTGGGAAACTGGGGTCCGCCCGGGGGCCAGAAGAGCGACCTGTACGTGAGTGTTTTCGATCCCCAATCGGGCCAACTGCATTTTGAGGACCAGAGTAACATGATCGATTATCCAGCCCCAGAGGAGCTTAGCCCGAAGTTGCCTTATCCTTCATATCCTTACCGGGGCCACGGGACGTTCTTCGGGGATGTGGATAACGACGGAGACCTGGATCTCTTCATGGGGAATGGTGGACCTTTTTCAGTCCGCCCCGACACAGAACCGAGCCCGTGGTGCAGAACTGGGGCGGGCTGTTGCGGATCTTTCTGTGTCGGCCCAAACGTCGAGCCCAAGAGGTTGTACAGGAATGACGGGGGCAACCTAAAGAACTGGCTTTCGATCAAGCTGGTGGGTACCGCCAGCAATCGTGACGCCATTGGCGCACGCGTGAAGGTTACATCAAGCAGCGGTGGCAGCAACACCCGAAATCAATACAAGGTCGTGCAAGGAGGCAGTGGTTTCAATTCTAACAACCCCTTTGACGTGCACGTCGGTCTTTGGGACGACGATACGGTTCAAACGATCGAAGTCAAGTGGCCGCGGGGACTCACGCAGACCTTCAACAACATCAGGATCAATCAGCGGATTATTATCACAGAAGGCGACAGGAGCCCGAAATATCGATAGCCGCTCGACTCGATACCGAGCTGGAATATCATAGAGCAGAACGATAGCGTAGTAGGGAAGCCATCATGCGGAAGTGGAGGCCTGTTTTGCTTGGTGTTTGGTTGATCTGCCCGGTGAGTGTCGCGCTCGGCCAGAACCGCTTCCAACCGACCGTTATTCACATACTGGGCTCGAATCAAGTGGGGGATCCACTGCCCCTCTCCAGACTCTTCACCCAGAAGGCAGGAGAACTGGCTATCGGCCATTGGGAGTTCAGGGACATCGGTCTCTGCCCGAACATACCTAAGATATTCGAAATGCTCTTGCAACCGGTACCGGTGGGCAATGTATTAACGGTCGCCATCGGGTTCACTATTATCCGAGCGGCCGGAGTGGTTAACCTCAGCCAGTCCCACCCGCCCTTCGAATACCTGGTTGAATTTTTGGTCACCGAGGGTTCTACGTATCCGATTCCTGTGGGGTCGCGTCTCGCGAGCTTCGTATCGCGCAGCCAGATCGAGAATGGCACGAGTGTGGTAACGACCGTGCTCGACTTCACGCCCGGCCTACTTCCCGAAATCACTCCATCTCCGATAAGCATTTGCGGCCAGCAGACACCTGGGGTTCTAAAAAATCCTCCCAGGCCGAGCACGGTCAGGATTGAGACCACTATGGTCTCCGTAAGACCTCACGATGGCTCGGATCCGATCGTTCGCAAGTCGGTTCAGAACATCGAAATCGTGGATAATCCCGCTTTGACCCTTCGTGAGGAGGGCCGGCGACTACCGTCTCGAGAAGGCGATTTCATCCAGATTGGGCTTCCACGAATCTTAACAACACGTCTCACGGGCCAAACCGAACGGACCTAGCAACCCAGGGGAAACCTTGGTGGGAGGCAACGAGTGTATGAAGAGGGCGGCTGTAACTACCATCTTTCTCCTCGTGCTCGCTCATGGCGCATTCGTCGGGAGCTTTTCGGCGGGTGCTGCAGGCACAGTCTCTATATCGGGCGTGGTCCAGGACGCTGGCGCGCTGATCTTGACAAACGAAGGCAGGGGCGTGGCAGGTGCTCAGGTTTCCGTGCTGCAGGATCCGTCGATCAGGACCCTCACTCAGCCTGACGGGTCGTTCAAGTTGGAGGGCATACGAACTCTCCGCATCCTGAACCTGGTGGTGGAGGGAGGGAACTTCCAGAGAACCGTGTCCCCCGATGTCGTCGTCAGGAACGATGACGTCACCGGCTTCACCATTCAGGCCGTGCCCGCGGTGATGCTGGGAGTTGCCAATACATTTCTCACGACATTAACCGGAGTCGTTGGCAATCCGCAGGTCGGCATTGTTCAAGATCCCGCTCTAGGGGAGGTGCTCGGCGTGGTCGTGGACGCGGCGACCGGGGAGCGGATTTCGGGCGCTTCGGTAAGAATCAATTTTCCCGGGATGCAAAACCTGCCGATCAAGAGCATCATGGTCAGTCCGTCCATCGGATATCCCGGGGTAAAGGGAATGTTCATCATCGCTAATGTACCGGTGAGGGAAGACGTCATCATCGAGCCTACGGCGACGCGATCAAAATACGTTCAAGTAGGAAATGGTTTCAACTTCGATCGCGTTAGTGTGGCGACGGCCACGAATGCCGTGACGTTTGTGGTCATACGCGCTACCCGGTTGGCAGCCCCTCAATTCGCCTCGTCGGTGCAGGCTTCGATTTCGTTCACCGATGTGACCGAAAGCATTGGGGTCAAGTTTCGTCAACAGTCCGCCCTCCCGTTCCTAAACGCCGGTCTATACGCTTTGGGATCCGGCATCGCCGTGAATGACTACGACAATGATGGTTATCTTGACTTCTACATCACCAACGGGCTGGGGTTCCCCAATGGTCTCTACCACAACAATGGGGACGGGACATTTACCGACGTTTCGGCCGAGGCTGGGGTAGGCGAGACCCGGCGAGAGAGCACCGGGTTCGCCTTTGGTGACATCGATAACGATGGATTCCCCGACCTCTATGTCGGCAATTACGGTCGGAACACCCTTTATCACAACAATGGCGACGGGACGTTCACCGATATCACCAGGCGAGCCGGTGTTGGAGATGAACGAAATGCTCGGGCCGTTAGCTTCGTCGATTACAACAACGATGGGTTCCTGGATTTTTACGTGACCAACTTTGACTGGCAGTTCAGCGTTAACTTCCTGAGGACCGACAATCCGGGTCAAGGGAATGTGCTCTACCGTAATAATGGCGATGGCACCTTCACCGATGTCACGGAGAGGGCGGGGGTCGGTCATACGGGTTTAGCCTTCGCCGCGACTTGGATGGACTACGACAATGACGGCGATCAGGATCTGTTCGTGGCGAATGATGTGGGCCGGTTCATTCTGTTTCGAAACAATGGTGATGGGACGTTTACGGATGTCAGTGTCCAGGCCGGCTTCAACGTCACGGGATCGTGGATGGGGATCGCCACCGGGGACTATAACAACGACGGGAACATAGACGTTTACGTTGTCAATGTCGGCCCCGGCACGGATCTATTCGTTGGCATGGGAGCTCCTATCGGCACTGTCTTTAACGCGCTCTATCGAAACAATGGAGATGGCACTTTCACGGATGTGGCCAAAGAAGCCGGAGTGGCTGATGCGGGTTTCGGGTTCGGTTGCAGTTTTGCTGATTTTGACAATGACGGCGATTTGGATCTCTATGTGGTGTCGAATTACTACTTTGAAGGTCCGGGGGCGACCGGTGATCTGTCAATGTTCGGAGTCTTGGACAAAGGCTTGGGGGACGCAAACACATTCTTTTTCCTGAACAATGGCGATGGCACGTTCACCGAAGCGACGGCGGCCGTCGGGATCCACGATCCAAGCGACGCCAGAGGCTTGGCGATCGGTGATTATAACAACGATGGTTTCCTGGACATTTTCATTGGGCATGAGAGATCACGGCCGATCATTTATAAGAACAATGCCGGAAATGGGAATCACTGGCTAAAGGTGAAGGTGGTGGGGACCCGCAGTAACCGGAGCGGAATCGGGGCCAAGGTAAGAGTTGTATCGAACGGCCGGGCGCAAATTAGGGACGTTAACGGAGGATCGAGCTATCTTTCTCAGAACAGCTTTGAGACCCACTTTGGTCTAGGTCAGGACAAGGTGGTCGATTCAGTCGAGGTCGTGTTTCCGAGCGGAAAAGTGGTGGTCCGGAAGACTGTGGCCGTCAATCAGCTCCTGACCATCACGGAACGGTGAGAAGGAAACACCGACCAGCCTCGGACCGAAGTCAATGGATAGGATATGAGTTCTCCCCCGATCGGGGAAGGACTAGGTAAGGAAGAAGTCATTCAAGCCCGGTGGTATGGTGCTCGTGCTTGAAGCCGAGACCGATTCCATTCAACTGAACTCCAACGGCCGGTCAATTTCGACTGCTGTCTGGAGGAATTTTGCAAGGAGGTACTTATGCGAAATCGACGTATCCCTTCACTGCTGTTATTAGGCCTTGTCAGCCTCCTCATGGTCCTGCCACCGCATATCAGCGCTGTGCCCGAGGTATTGGCTAAGTCTGCCGGGAGTTTCAACCTTCATGATCGGATGTTCCATTCGGTCCTACCTGCGCAGAACACCGAGCCCATGCCGATCCCTGGGGGGTTGCAAATTCCAGGCGGACCTTTTATCCACATATTCTTCCCCGGACCGGAGGCCGTCAACCCTAACCTCTTCATGGGGGTCAACGTAGAACCGAGCGTGATTGCTAACTACCGGGGCTTCGCGGCAATCGCCTACCTAGGTGGTAAAGCCACAGGCAATGACGGCAAGACTTACGACCTGTCGGTTGATATGCGGGCGTTCCAGGGCGAGTATGTTTCCGCAGATGGTGTGCGGCGCTCGGGAACCTTCGCCTTGATATGATTCGATCTATTCGTGCCCAGTTCGGGCATGCAAGTTCATGACTTCAACGCACGCATTGCTCCCTCAGGACTCTTCTGGATCGTTAGGCTGCCGGACTCAGCGCTCACGACGCGCGGCAGGAGCGTGAGGATTGCAGCGGAGAACATCGCGGTCGTGGATAGTTTCACACTCTTTGGCCCCATCGAAATTCCGGCCACTGTTAGCTTCGACGTTCGGTTCACTTCGTTCGGAGATGTGCGAAACCTGCGGCCCGGTGCCAATACCAGGCCCACCGACCCCACTAGCTTCGCGGGTGAGTTCTTTAATGCGACGGCTACGGGTTCGTTCTCCGGGACGAATAGGGACGGATTCTCCTTCCAGGCCCCATTGGCGACAAACGATGATCTTTGGGGCGAGATGGGCACTGAACGGAACGGAAGTTTCCTGCCCTAGGGAGGTCGGTTCCCACCAGCCGTCCTTCCCGAGTGCGGCTAGGCGCGCGGACCAGTCTTCTATCGGTTGATGGCAGGTTCGCGCGCTCGTTGCCTCTGGACGCCGAATAGATTTCGATTGCGAGGCGAGCCCGGATTACTCAGGTCAATTGGCCGCCGAACCAATCTCTTCGGCCCAGCCGATCTTAGCTGCTCGCTCCTCGAGGGTCTCTTCCCAGCACGGGATGTTCAGATCGTAGGGGTGTTCCGCCAGCGTCTCTTGATTCTTTCGGGCGTAATCATGCTGGTCAATTTGGAAGATTACATGGATCATGGAGAGCTGGTTTTTTAGGATATAGGGGGTCAGATCTGTGACGAAGCGATAGGCCTCCCAGTCCCGCTTTATTGCCAATGCCACCAGCGTTTTCGAATAGAGGAATACCTGCAGGGGATAGGGGAGCAAAGTTTGTTTGGAGCTGCCGTCGACAAATGCGCCAATGAGTCTCCTCTTGATATTCTTGTAATCGAAGACCCGAGTCACCAGATCGATAAATCCTCGCTGAAGTTCGATCGGTCGCATCTTCATGGGAATGAAGACCGTGTGCTGGGCGTCATAGAGCTTCCATACGTGGGTGAGAATTCTCCCCTCATTGGAAAGATCTTGCCATTGGTGCTCGTTGGGCGTAAGGATGTTGAAGTAAGGATAGACCGTGCTGTTTCGGTCGAAAAAGTCGAAAGCCTCATCGAACACGGCCGGGGTTTCGCTGTCCTGCCCGAAAATAAAGCTGGAGATCATCTCGATGCCGTAGCTTCGTAGCGTGTGCACGGCTTGGTCGTAATCGAAGGCTACGTTGTGAAACTTCTCATACGACCGGAGCACCTCCGGATCAAGGCTTTCGAGTCCCACAAAAACCGTTTCAAATCCCGCCTCCCTCAATAACTCCAGGGCCTCCTTGTCCTTGGTGATGTTGATCGTCAACTGCGATCCGAACGACGATTTGAAATTTGGATACTTCCCATTCAGCTTTATGATCCCTCTCAAAATCTGCTTGAACGCCTTGGGGTTTCCATAGATGTTATCGTCCACCAGAAAGATATACCGATAAATCGTGCGGCCGAGGATGTCTTTTTGATAGATGGGTTCCAACTCCTTCGTAATCGCCTCCGGAGTCTTGTACCGCATGGTATTGCCCAGCATCATGATGATCGAGCAAAAGTTGCAGTGAAATGGACAGCCCCGGCTAGCCTGAACCGTCAAATATCCAAAGCGCAACCAATGCCAGGGGCTCGACACGAAGCGATGCTCGATCGAAGTCATGTCGGTATACTGCTCTTGATGGTAAATTCTTTTTAGTTGACCTCGTCGCGTATCTTCCAAAATCTTGGGCCAGGCGTAATCGCCTTCGGAGACGCAGATTCCATCCACGTGTTCGAGAAGTTCGTCCTCCATTTTGAACTGGTGTCCCATGAATGGATGGTAGCCTCCCATGATGACGGGAACGCCCCTTCTTCTGAATTCATCGGCGACTTCATACCCGCGAGTTGCGGTTGTGACCATGCAAGTGAGGGCAACGAGATCTACCTTTTCGTCGAAATTGATTCTCTCGATATTCTCATTGATCGTTCGAACGTCCACGCCTGAGGGAGTCAGCGAGGCCAGCGTATCCAAAACATTTAAGTTGAGGCCGTAACCTCGGAACGGGATCGGCCAAGCAATGAGCTCAAAATTCTTCTGAAGATCGAATTGAGTTCGAACCGGCGATTGCGGGTCCCGCTTGGGATAAATGATCAGTACCTTCATGGTCTCAGGTCCTTACTGCACTGCGTTGAACCAGTGGGCGCCTCGAACCACGCGACGGTTATTCTCCGGTAGCATTAAGGCACGCACTTCTTGAATCTTACTCCAATGTACCTGCATGCGAAAGTGGTGCTCCTGATGGTAGCCGTTGTTGAACCAGATTAGGTTGTAGAGCCGGTTGTAACAGCTGACTGAGTCCGTCATTCGGTTCCCGGGCCGGGCGCGGTAATGCTCGAGGTAGTTTTCCGCCCGCGCCGAGGCTTGTCCCAAGTACCATACGGGCAGATAGAAGACGATGAAGAATTGGTAATTCGAGAAGCAGAGCGCCGCCATAAACAAGATGAGTGCAGCCGTCTCCAACCAGACTTGGCCGGCAGATCCTTGCTTCTTCGCCTCCTCATAGAGAGCGGCAAACTCCGATCTGAGCGGGCCAATCATTGCGTAGCTCCAAATACTCTCGGCCTCACCGGACTTCCGGGAAAAACGATAGATCGATGAATAATCCTTGGTTGATCCTGTTTCCGGATCCTGCACGTCGCTGTTGTACTTGTGGTGATTCAGGTGGTGAAGCCGATAGAGGCTCTGAGGCACTCCGAGGGGCAGCGTGTTCAGCACC
>JACXTT010011651.1_pt1 | contig 11755 bp, 12 predicted proteins | sample 9270951 | NCBI WGS metagenome assembly JACXTT01 (sample SAMN15532306, study PRJNA645909) | rock metagenome | isolation source: weathered quartz diorite | place: Puerto Rico | collected 2017-06-21 | reverse complement strand
GGTTTGTGCAGGACAAAATGTGCGCCCAGATCGAAGCCGCCCCGCAGGCCAAGTCCGGACTCGACGAGCACGATCGCGATGGCGCGGTTGTTGGCGGGAGCCGCCTTGGCGCTGCGCAGTATGCTGCTATCCTCCTCCGCGTTGGAGCAATCGACAATGATGGCTTCGAAGCGTTGGCGGGTAATTCTGCGAATGGCCGACTCGGCGGTGTCACAGTGCTCGACTGCGATGTCGAGGTCGCTGAGGACACGGCGCAGGATGCGCACGGTCTTCTCGTCGGAACTCACCAATAGAGACTTCAAACTCATGTTCTTAGCTTTGGGTCGAACTCTGCGAACGCCGCGTGTGCCAAGGCGGGGGTGAAACGCGTGCCTTGTAAGGTCTTTCCGCCCGGCGAGGTCGGTACTTCAGGGTCCGATCAAAACGCGCCTTACTTCGCACTCTAAGTCTATGGAATTTCACGGTCAACGCCATGACCCAGTCTTCCGGTTACTCTGGTCACAGGGCTGCTGAAGGCGATGGAAGTTTCATCGGCAGGTCACAGCGGGCGAATGAACCACCGAAGCGATCGAACGCCGTGGCAGTGTCGGCTGGAAGTGACTGGATGGAAAGGGGATACGCACGAGTGGGCGTGGGGACCCATTTTTCTATTGACTAACAAGTGGAAACCCATTATTATCAGTAGTTTCCATAGGTATTGAGGGATCGCCAACGGGGTAGCCGTTGGCAATTTACCGGGCTGGGGATGAATCCCCTAGGTATTTCCTGGAATCCAATTCAAGGGAAACACTGTAATCGCCGTTATCTTACGCAAGAAAGGTCTCTTCCCCATGGCAAAGCGACGCGGAAACCCCAACTGGGGCAAGCCCGAGCCGATCGGGCCCGTCACTCCGACGATCACCGAGTTCGAACAGGTGGTCCGGGAGTACAAGCTCTCCCCCGACCAATATCTCCGGTCGACCCGGCTGCGCGAGTGGGCACGCCGGAACAAGAACTCGAAGTACATCCCCGAACCATTGCTGGAGGCTTGGGGCTTTGAAATCGAATCCACCCTGTAAAGTCAGGGATTTCGTTTTCCATAGGGTCGCCATGTGCGACCCTTTTGCTTTGCTTCCAATCGGCGGGCGACAGGTATGCTGGCGAGCATGAAACTCGGCGGGACGGAACTAGTTGGGTTGCTGGTTGTGACCAGCTTCGCGGCGGGTCTGAACGTGTACGCCACGGTGGCGACCTTGGGATTGCTGGCCCATGCGGGCGTTCTCGACCTTCCGCCAGGGCTGCATTTGCTCGCGAGTTGGTGGGTGATTGCGGCATCCGGCGTACTGTTTCTCATAGAATTCTTCGCGGACAAAATTCCGGCATTCGATTTGCTCTGGAACGCTTTGCATACGTTTGTCCGAGTGCCAGTGGCGGCGCTGATCGCCTATCGCGCTACGGCGCAGCTTTCGCCGGAGAAGCAGCTGCTGGCCGCGCTGGCGGGAGGGGCGATTGCCCTGGCTGCGCACGGCGGAAAGACCGCGGCGCGGGCGGCCGTAACGCCTTCTCCGGAGCCGGTTTCCAACATCTCGCTCAGTCTGGGGGAGGACGCGCTGGCGATCTTTCTGATCTGGTTTGCGACCCAGCATCCGGTGCTGGCCTCCCTGATCGTACTGGCGTTGCTGGTGGTGATCGTGGTGGTGATGCGGTGGGTGGTGCGGGCTTTGCGGAATCTGTTTCGTGGAGCGGAGGCGGAAGTGGTGGGCCTGCGGACAGGAGAGTGAGCAGCCTGCATCGGGGAAGTGCCGTCGCTGGCGCGACTCCTCTTGCTGTGCACTGCCACCCGGCACTGCCGTGCCGGCTTTCATACTTCGCCGCTTCGCGCCTGTGGCACGTTTCGAGCGGCTTGCGTGACTGCCCTATTTCTGGTGCTAGAATCCTAACTTTATGTCTCCTGTAACGCCATTTACCGATGTCGCCACGGCGATCGAAGAGATCCGGGCTGGGCGGATGGTCGTCGTTGTAGACGACGAGGACCGTGAGAACGAGGGAGATCTCACCCTGGCGGCCGAAAGGGTCACGCCCGAAGCCATTAACTTCATGGCTAAGTACGGGCGCGGGCTAGTCTGCCTGGCGATGACGGAGGAGCGGCTGGACCATCTGCGGATCGGCGCGATGACGGCCGAGAATACCTCGCAATATGGGACCGCCTTTTGCGAGGCGATTGACGCGCGACAAGGAGTCACAACAGGCATCTCGGCGTACGATCGCGCGCACACAATCAAAGTGGCCATCGATCCGGCGACGCGGCCGTCTGACCTGGCGCGGCCCGGGCACGTATTTCCTCTCAGGGCGCGCAAGGGCGGCGTGCTCGTTCGGGCCGGACAGACGGAAGCTTCAGTGGACCTGGCGCGGTTGGCGGGAATGGTGCCGGCAGGGATCATCTGCGAAATCATGAAGGACGATGGCACCATGGCACGGGTGCCTGACCTGATCGAGTTCTGCCGCACGCACGAGCTGAAGATGCTGACGGTTGCGGAGTTGATCCGCTACCGGATGCAGAACGAACGCTATGTGCACCGCGTCGGCGAGGCCCTGGTGGAAACACGCTATGGGGAATTGCGGCTGATCGCCTACGAGAGCGAAGTGGACGGCGGCGAATCGCACCTGGCGCTGATCCGCGGCGATATCAGCGATTCGTCAACGCCGGTGCTGGTGCGTATGCACGCACATTGCCTGCTGGGAGACGTTTTCGGCGCCACCGGATGCGACTGCCGCGCGACGCTGGAAGGATCTTTGGAAGCGATTGCGGAAGAAGGCCGGGGAGCGTTGATCTATCTGCACCAGACTTCCAAGGGATTTTCGGCGGAGAAAATTGGGGAGCAGTCGTTCCTGACGTTTCACCGCGAACGACGCTTGCCATCACTACCGGAGAGCGAGCGGAGAACGCAGCGCGAGATCGGGTTAGGGGCGCAAATCCTCTCCGACCTGAATTTGAAACGGATTCGGCTGCTGACCAATCACCCGCGCCGGGTGGCGGCGCTGGAAGGGTTTGATATCGAGATTGTGGAGCAGGTGCCGGTGAAGTTGGCGGAGCCGCAGAGCCATCGGTAGAGACGCGGCTTGCCGCATGGGATTGAGCTCTTGTTTGTAGTGTTAGAATCAGGCTTATGAGGAGTCAGCGGAAATTTACGGTGGTCATTGAGCGCGATGACGAGGACTACTTCGTTGCTACCGTACCCGCCCTGCGAGGTTGCCACACCCAAGCGAAAAGTCTAGACACTCTCATGAAGCGGGTGCGAGAAGTCGTTCAGCTTTGTCTGCAGGACAATGAAGCGTCGCCATCCCTCGAACTTGTCGGTATCCAACAGATTTCTGTATGACCCGCCTTCCCCGGTTGAAGGGCAAGGAACTGCTACGTCTTCTCGAAACACAAGGATTTGAGATCGTAAGAACGCGAGGCAGTCACGTATTCCTCAGGCACGCGGATGGAAGAGTGACTACCGTGCCGGTGCATTCTGGCGAAACCGTTGGTCCGGGTCTTTTGCGATCTATCCTCCGCGATGTGGAGTTGTCCGTGGAAGAGTTGTTAGGGGGGCGCTGAGCGGTTGACCACAATCAACGAATTTCCTCAATGACCACAACCAGCAATGTCGTGTCCGATACTCTTGCCCTCAAACCCCTGCGCGGCCTGGTACCCATGGCGCACGTGGAAGACGTAGGACGATCGATCGACTTTTATCGCCAGATCGGATTGGAAGTCGGCAACACGCTGGTGGTGAGTGGTCGTCTGCAATGGGCTTGGCTCCAGAGCGGCTCAGCGCACCCGATGCTGGTACGTTCCGCGCGCCCGATGAATCCGGAAGCGCAAGATGTGCTCTTCTACTTATATGCGCCCGATGTCGCGGCCTACCGCGAGCAGTTGCTGGCGCGAGGCGTCAAGGTGAGCGAACTAAGCTATCCGGAATATGCCCGTGCGGGAGAATTCGGAATGAGCGATCCGGATGGATACTGCTTGCTGGTGGGGCAGGCCGATAAAGAATCAGTTTGAATCCGTTACCGCCGTAATTGCGGTCGCCGAGAAAGAGATGCGTCCAATTAAAACGGCTTGCGCGGCGCGATCTCTTCATCGTTAATAAAGAACTGTGCCGAGCAATGCGAGGATCCGCAGATCACGGGCAGCAATCCTGCCATCTGCTTGCGCGTGATCAATCCCAGCGTGCCGCAGGTCGGGCAGGACAGCACGGCCCAGTAGGGGTCTTCTTTCTCTCCGACCTCGCCCGCATTTTCCAGGACGAATACGGTACCGGGTTCCATCTGCTCGGGAATCCACTCGTTGAGGATGCTCAATTCGCCGATCATCATGTCTCCCCCCGTTTCCGCTTACGCTCTCTGAACTCGGCGCAATGGCCGGACATGCTCGGAAGCTGCATTTTTTTTGCGCGCCTGAATCTCCGCTCTGACCCGGCGTACTTCGTCGCTCAGGCAGATGTCGAACATGGGCTGGCGGGCGTTCTTGAGCAGGTCGACCACCTGCCGCGCCGAGGTGCGCAGATAGAGATGAGTGCCGTCGCTGAGCAGGTGATATTCGGATGCGCCGCTGACCGTTGCTGCCAGGCTGGTGCCGAATTCCTGCTGCAAGAAGCGGATTACTTTGCGCACTCGCTGGAGAGAAAAGCCGCGACGACGCAGCTGGCAAATCACCGCCACGGTCACCAGTTCGTCCCAGGCGTAGATGCGGCGATGTCCCTGACGCTCGGGAACGACGATGCCGCGCTCGTCCCACCATTGCAGCTGGCGAGCCGTGATCGCGGTCAGAGCCATTACTTCGTTGGATGTGAATTGCCGCTGCATTCCGGTGGCGCCTTGTTTCAAACAAACCAGTACTCAAATGTTTGAAACATTCTAGGCGCAGGCGGCCAGAAGTCAACCGGCCTTTCGTAAGAAGCTGTGTTGACTATGCGGGTTCACGTTCGTCCAACTGAACGGCCCGGGCCCACAAGGCGAGTGGGTTGTCGCTTTGGGCCTGGGGCTTTACCATTAGCGCAGTTATCTTCCCCCTGGAGACCAGTTCATGATGCAACGGGCCCTTTTGCGTATGGCAGCGTTTGGATTGCTGCCGATGATGTTTGCCTCCTTCGCTTTCTCTCAGCAAAAAGAGAAAAATCGCAACCAGCAGCCGACGCAGAACACTGCGACGCCGACACCCACCCAAGCCGCCGACGATGCCAAGAGGAACGAAGGCGATCCTCTGTTCAAAGGAATGAAATACCGCGCCATTGGGCCGTTTCGGGGCGGGAGATCCTTGACCGCATCGGGAATTCCGGGCGATCCGACCACATACTACTTCGGCGCGACCGGCGGCGGAGTGTGGAAGTCCACCGATGGCGCGACCACCTGGTCCCCGATTTTCGACAAAGATGGCGCTCCTTCCATCGGCAGCCTGGCGGTGGCGCAGGCAGATCCAAACGTAATTTACGTTGGCACGGGTGAAGCGTGTATTCGCGGAAACATTTCCGACGGTGACGGCGTGTGGAAGTCGTTAGACGCGGGCAAAACCTGGAAGAATGTCGGTCTGAAAGATTCGCGGTCGATCGGCAGGGTCATCATCGATCCGCGGAACCCGGACATCGTTTTTGTGGCCGCGCTTGGACATCCCTTTGGTCCAAATGTAGAGCGGGGAATCTTCCGTTCCACCGATGGCGGCAAGTCCTGGGACAAAGTGCTCTACAAGGATGAGAACACGGGTGCGATCGATGTTGCGTTCGATCCGCGGAACGCCAACATTCTGTTCGCGTCGTTGTGGGAAGCGCGGCGCACGCCCTGGAGTCTTTCGAGCGGCGGACCGGGGAGCGGTCTGTATCGTTCCAGCGATGGCGGAACGACCTGGAAACACCTGGAGGAGCACGGACTTCCCAAGGGACCGTACGGGCGGGTTGGGCTGGCGGTCGCGGCGAATTCGGATCGCGTCTACGCAATTATCGAAGCGAAAGAAGGCGGCCTGTATCGCTCCGACGATGGCGGCGACAGCTGGAACCTGGTGAACGGCAGTCACAGCCTGTATCAGCGGCCGTGGTACTACATGCACGTGATCGCCGATCCGCAAGATGCGAATACCGTCTACATCCTGGACGTGGAGTTTTTCCGATCCACCGACGGCGGGCGCACCTTCAACAAAATCAAGGTTCCGCACGGCGACAACCATGGGTTGTGGATCGATCCGAAAAATTCCAGGCGCATGATTGCCAGCAACGACGGCGGAGTTACCGTCAGCCTCGACGGCGGCAAGACCTGGACCCGCGAAGACAACCAGCCGACAGCGCAGTTCTATCACGTCATCACCGACACTCGTGAGCCCTATTACGTGTACGGCGCGCAGCAGGACAACTCCACGATCGCGATCGCCAGCCGCAGCGATGACGGCACCATAGGCCGTGAGGACTGGTACGCAGTCGGCGGTGGAGAGGCGGGGTATATCGCACCTTATCCGCCCGATCCGAACATCGTCTATGCGGGAGACTACGAGGGCAACATAACGCGCTTCGACAAACGCACCGGCCAGATCAAGAACATCGCCGTGTGGCCCGACCTCTCCGACGCTCGCGGCGCGGCGGGTCTGGAACATCGTTTTCAGTGGACGGCGCCGATCGTGATCTCTCCGCATGATCCGAACACGATCTACTACGGGGGCGAGCGCGTCTTCAAGACGACGGACGGAGGCACACGCTGGGAAGCGATCAGTCCCGACCTGACGCGCAATGACAAATCGAAGCAGCAGCCTTCGGGCGGTCCCATCACCATCGACGACACGGGCACGGAGTACTACGACACGGTTTTCTCGATCGCTCCTTCGCCGCTGACCAAGGGGTTGATCTGGGTAGGCACGGATGACGGATTGATTCACGTCACCCGCGATGAAGGGAAGACCTGGACCAACGTCACGCCGAAGGATCTGCCGGAATGGAGCCGCGTCAGCCTGATCGAAGCGTCTCCGCACGATGCGGGGACCGCGTACGTGGCAATTGACCGGCACCAGAACGATGATCTGCATCCTTACATCTACAGGACCGGCGACTATGGCAAAACCTGGAATCGAACCACCACCGGCATTCCGGAAAACGCTTTTGTGCGGGCCGTGCGCGAAGATCCGAAGAAGAAGGGGCTGCTTTACGCTGGAACGGAACGCGGCGTATTCGTTTCCTTCGACGACGGCGCTCACTGGCGCGCGATGCAGCTGAACCTGCCGATCGCACCCATTCACGATCTCGTGATCAAGAACGACGACCTGGTACTCGCGACTCACGGACGTTCATTCTGGATACTGGATGATGTTTCGCCGCTGCGCCAATTCGCAGATTCCATTGGCGGCGAAGAGGTGCACCTGTACCAACCGGCGACGGCGTACCGCGTGCACACCGGCGAAGCTCCGGCGCGGGCTCTGTTTGCCGGACAAAACCCGCCGACGGGCGCGGTGATTTATTACTACCTGAAGCAGGCTCCGAAGCAGGAAGTAAAAATTGAAATTCTGGACGAGGCGGGAAATGTTGTCCGAGGCTATTCGAGCACCAAGATTGAGCAGCCGGAGGAGCCGCTCGGTCCGGACGACAAGAAGCCGGAGAAAGAGATCAAAGCCGAAGCCGGCCTCAATCGTTTCGTTTGGGACGTGCACTACGAGGGTGCGAACCGCGTGCCCGGTTACTACCTGTGGGAATACAACGATGGCGCCAAGGGCCCGCTGGCACTACCGGGCAAGTACCAGGTGCGGCTGACGGCGGAAGGCAAGAGTCAGACGGCGCCTTTGGAAGTGAAGCTCGATCCGCGCGTGAACGTGTCGCAGGGCGATCTGGAAAAGCAGTTCAAGTTGCAACTGGACGTGCGCAACCAACTCAATCGCGTCTATGACACGGTCAACCAGATTCAGGATGTGCGCGAGCAAATCGATGGACTTAGAAGGCGTTTAGCTCCCGCCGATTCTTACAAGAAGCTGCTGGATGCGGCTCACGGACTCGACGCCAAACTGCTGTCCGTGCGTGATCCGCTCATCAACCTCAAAATCAGCGCCAACGAAGATTCACTTACGTATGCTCCGGGCCTGGACGGAAAGCTGGCCTTTCTCGCCATCTCAGTGGCTGGGTTTGCCGACTCCGCGCCCACGGAATCGCAGTACCAGCTTTTCGAAAGGTTGAAGAAGCAGACGGATCAATTCCTGGCGAGTTGGGAACAGGTTCGCAACGCGGATATCGCAGCGTTTCAAAAAATCGCCGCCGACCAGGGGGTCCACGCCATCCACGTGCCGGACGTGAAGAGCGAGCGCGTGCAGGGAAGTGCGGGAGGTGGGGACGAGGATCATTAAGCGGAGACGGTGTGCCCGTCCCAGCGTGTTAGAATCCGGCCTTTGATGAAGAGAAGCGGGCTGCGTGCTTCTCGCGACGTGCAAGAGTCAAGATGATTGAGCACTCTTCTGGCGGCCAATCGTCGTTCGCACTTGAAAAAAGGTCCTCATCGCCGCACGTGTGGTTGCTGCTCCTGCTGGTAGCGGCCGCGAGCGCGTTTCTGTTGTTTCTGGGTGTGACTGGCGTACGCATCGTGCGCGCGGCGGAAGAAACGCCCGCACACACAGCGGATGCGATTGTGATCTTCGGCGCCGCTGAGTATGCTGGGCGGCCCTCCCCGGTTCTCCGCGCCCGGCTGGATCACGGCTTCGATCTGTTTCAGAAGGGGCTGGCGCCGGTCGTGATCACGACTGGTGGAGCGGGCCAGGATCCGGACTTCAGCGAAGGCCAGGTGGGGCGCGACTATTCCCTGCCAGGCGGCATCCCTGAGAGGAGGTTCATCGCTGGGATGGAAGGCTCTGACCCAGCCCAGTGGGCGGAACGCTTGGCCAACATCATGCGGGCGAACGGTATGCACACCTGTATCGCGGTGAGCGATGCGTATCATTTGTTCCGCATCCGCGCCTTGCTCGAGCATGAAGGTGTGCAGGCGGAGGTGACGCCGCGTCCGGACTCGCGCCCGAAGTCCTCATGGCAGAAGTTCGTCGCGGTGATGCGGGAAGCGATGAGTTATCTGGTGTGGGAAGCGGGAATGACATAAATCAGGTGGCAGGTGACAGTTCGCAGGCCGCAGGAGAACCTTAAACGGGTTTGAGTTTCGCATTTCCTTAAACCTTAGACCTGCGAGCTGCGACCTGCCACCTGCCCTTCTACCATCCCATCTTTTCCCGTAAGGTCGTGACGTGCGCTACGTGATGACGTCCATGCCAGGCATAGAGGGCGAGCGTTTTTTCCAGCGAGAGCAAACCCATTTCCGGATGGCGGAAAGTGCGCCTCCAGTCTGCGTCTGGGATATTCCGCAGCACCATCGTCCAGCGCTGGTGGAGGGAATCGAGTAAAACGAGCGAGACTGCGATCGGCGCCTGCCTGGACTCGGGCAGTTCGGCCCAGCGGTCTTCCATGTAGGGGCGGATTGTGGGCTCGTCTTCTGTCAAAGCCAGCTTGAAGCGGATGTAAGCGTTCATGTGGCTGTCGGGCACGTGATGAGCAAGTTGACGCACGGTCCAGCCGCCTTCGCGGTAGGGCGTATTCAATTGCTCCTCGGAGAGTCCCTGCACGGCAGCGCGAAGGCGCGCCGGCGTTTGCTCGATATCGTCGAGGTATTGCTTCTTTTGTTGCGCGGTCAAAGGATCCGCGAAAGAGAACTTGCCAATCGGGTAGCGCGGGTCGGTCATCTGCGTTGCCTCCGCTGGAACGATGATGCCAGAACAGAAGTCGGTGCAGGTAAAGAATTCTGCCGAGCTGTGAAGAAACACGACACAGAAACAAATTTTAAATGTCAATTGTAGCGGCGCCGTCCCGCCGCCACACGCGACGGCAGTGGTAATCCTGGCAACTGATGTGGTGGCTTGGGGACTTTACCGAACCATGGCGAGCATGCGAACCGGGGCTGTGGCGGCTGAACTCTTGTTCTTCATCGGCGCGACGATGACGAGCGATCCGGTTTCAGGGAGAGAGGAAAATCGAGTTGCGCCGTCGACCACGTACGTTCCGTGGAGAGCAAGCTGCCGGGCCAGGGCGCGGTCGGTGGTGAGGTCGGTCGGGGTTTCGACCGCGAAACCGAGGACGTACCGGGCATCCATGAGGAACTGGGCGGCATCGGCGGTGATCGGCATTGCGGCGCCAGAAGCCGTACTGGCGGCGCCGACACGGCGGATCGCGACTACGGCACCCTGGGGAATTGCATTGTGGCGCGTTTCCCAGACAGCAATTTCTTCGAGAGTGATCTGCCCATCAGAAGATGCCTTCAAGTCCATGACGACCAGCGGCGCGACCAAGCGGTCGGCAGGAATCTGCCCCGCAGACCACGTTCCAGGGATAAGGGCTGCCGGAGCGATGATGCGAGTCGCTGCAGAGGGCGTTTTCGCAGCACGATCCGGGTCCGCAGCGCCCGTCAGGTCAACTACGTGCGAATAGTGACTTTCCTGCGCCGGACGCGGACGGCGGTCGGCGAATAGCAGGACGGCCAGGACAAGAGCATACGCGATGATGAACGAGCGGATCCGCATTCTTCTCTTTCACTAAGACGGCAGTCTGAGCATTATTGTTGCCCGCGAAAACACGGCGTGCAATCCACCTTCGGACATGGCCCGGTGGGCGGGTTGACGCGTCAACTCCAAGTGATTGGATCGACAAACTTTCGTTATCGCTGCAATATTTCGGGCAGCGCGGAAGCGCGTTACAATACAGTTAACCCTCCGGGAACAATTGTTTCGACGCTGGCAGTGCGGGTGCCCTGGGATCTGAGGATCGATGTTCGGCCGCGAAGAAAAAGTCTCCGCCATCCGGCTCACCGCCGTGCAGTACATCATCCTGGGCATTTTCTTGGTGCTGGCTTACGGACTGTGGCGCCTGCAGGTGATGCAGAGCGACAAGTATTCGCTGCTGGCGGAGATGAACCGCGTCCGCAACGTTCCCATTCTGGCTCCGCGCGGAAAAATCCTTGATCGTGAAGGACGGCCCATTGTCGATAACTACCCGTCGTTTTCGGCGTTGTTGTTGCGCGATTCCTCGCGCGATTTGAACGTCGACGCCGCCCTGATTGCCCAGGGTCTGCATATGAATGCGGAAGAGGTGCGGCAACGGGTGCGGCGGTTCGCCTCCATGCCCCGCTATCAGCCAATTTTTCTGAAGGAAGACATCACTCCGGACGAGCTCGCCTTCATCGAGTCCCACAAGAATGAACTGCCGGAGCTCGACACCATCATGGCGCACAGGCGTTTGTATCCGCGCAATGGTTTCATGGCGCACATGATTGGGTACGTCGGCGAAGTCACCGAAGACATGCTCAACCAGCCGCAGTTTGAGCTGTACAGCCCCGGAGATGTCGTGGGTGTGAGCGGCGTGGAGAAGCAGTACAACACTCTTCTGATGGGAAAGAACGGATCGCGGCGGGCGCTCGTCGACAGTCGCGGGCGTGAGGTCGGGCGGCTGGATGAGACTCAGGCGGAGCCGGGTAGGCAGCTAAAGCTGACCGTAGATCTGGACTTGCAGATTGCCGCAGAACAGGCGCTGGATGGGAGGAATGGCGCGATCATTGCGCTCGATCCGCGCACCGGTGAAGTTCTGGCAATGGTGAGCCGGCCGACGTTCGATCCCAACCACTTCGCGGTGAAAATTTCCAAAGATGAGTGGAACAAGCTGGTGAATGATGACGATCACCCGCTGCTGAACAAGGCCATTCAGGCGCAGCTCGCGCCGGGATCGGTATTCAAAATCATCATGGC